>ERZ794982.5-NODE-5-length-344730-cov-18.098455_pt1 | contig 344730 bp, 293 predicted proteins | sample MGYA00433071_ERZ794982 | MGnify/ENA primary metagenome ERZ794982 (study PRJEB30140, sample SAMN00862574) | bioreactor metagenome | study: EMG produced TPA metagenomics assembly of the Bioreactor inoculated with sediment Metagenome (bioreactor metagenome)...
AAATCAAAACTTTTTCCCGATTAAAATCTCGCACCCAACCAAAACAATAAAAATAACCAACCAAAAAATAGCAAAAATACAAGAAAATAAGTACCCCACTCGCTTAAAAAGCAAGTGGGGTACTGCTTGATCAAGGCGCAGAAAACCAAGCCTTAGTGAACAGATCGACCAGAACTGAATGTCAGGCCAGTTTCATCACAGTCCACACTGGTTACAGAATGATCATGGATCTCACCACGCAATAGCTGTTCGGCCAACGGGTCTTGCAGATATTTCTGAATCACCCGTTTCAAAGGACGCGCTCCGTAAGCCGGATCATAACCCTTATCCGCCAACCAATCGATGGCGTCATCAGACAGATTCAGACCAATGGATCGATCCGCCAAAAGGCATGACAAGGCGCCAAGCTGAATCTGGACAATCTTGGACATATCAGAGCGAGCCAAACGATGGAAGATTAGGATTTCATCAATCCGGTTCAGGAATTCCGGTCTGAAGCTGGCCCGAACCACATCCATAACCTTTGCTGCATCTTCCTCACTAACGTCACCCTCTTCGTTTGATGCCAAGAACTCAGCACCCAAGTTGGAGGTCATGATGATAAGGCTGTTGCGGAAATCAACGGTCCGCCCCTGGCCATCGGTCAAGCGTCCGTCATCCAATACCTGTAGCAAGATATTGAAGACATCAGGATGCGCTTTCTCCACCTCATCAAACAGGATCACCTGATAAGGTCGACGACGCACAGCTTCGGTTAAGACACCGCCTTCCTCATAGCCAACATAACCAGGAGGCGCACCAATCAAGCGCGCAACGGAATGTTTCTCCATGAATTCGGACATATCCAGACGCACCATTGCCTGCTCATCATCAAACAGGAAATCCGCCAGCGCTTTGGTCAGCTCAGTCTTACCGACACCTGTTGGTCCAAGAAACATGAAAGAACCTATGGGGCGATTGGGATCTTGCAAACCTGCACGGGCACGGCGAACCGCCTTGGAGACAGCTGTCACCGCATCAGCTTGACCGATCACACGACGACCCAATTCGTCTTCCATGCGCAATAACTTGTCCCGCTCTCCTTCCAGCATCTTGTCAACCGGAATTCCAGTCCATCGAGATACGACATGCGCCACGTGATCCGGTGTCACTGCCCGCTCAACCATACTCGGAGCCTGACCATTCTGGCCGGATTGCGATTGCAGCTCTTCAACATTGGTAATTTGAGATTCCAGAAGCGGAATCTGCCCATAAGCCAGTTCGCCCGCTTTGGCCAAATCGCCCTGACGCTGCGCCTGATCCAGAGCCAGCCTTGCTTCATCCAGCTGCTCCTTTAGTTTGGTTGCATCCGAGAGCTTATCTTTCTCGGCCTGCCAACGCTGAGTAAGAATCGCCGATTCCTCCTCCAGACGCACAAGCTCCTGTTCAAGCTTTGCCAAACGATCCATGGAAGCGCTGTCTTCTTCCTTGCGAAGAGCTTCACGTTCGATCTTCAGCTGAATGATCTTCCGATCCAGCTCATCCAGCTCTTCCGGCTTGGAATCGACCTGCATACGCAAGCGCGAAGCAGCCTCATCCACCAGATCGATAGCTTTATCAGGCAGAAACCGATCCGTAATATAACGATCAGACAAGGTTGCGGCTGAGACCAGCGCGGCATCCCCTACTCGAATGCCATGATGGAGTTCATACTTCTCCTTCAAGCCACGCAAAATAGAGATCGTGTCTTCTACTGTTGGCTCTGACACCAGAACGGGCTGGAAGCGCCGCGCCAAGGCCGCATCTTTTTCGACATGTTTGCGATATTCATCCAATGTTGTTGCGCCAACACAATGCAACTCTCCACGTGCCAAAGCAGGTTTCAGCAAATTGGATGCATCCATCGCACCATCCGCTTTGCCAGCTCCGACCAAGGTGTGCATCTCATCGATGAACAGCACAATCTCGCCAGCGGCGGTTTCGACTTCACTTAAAACTGCTTTCAGTCGTTCTTCAAATTCACCACGATATTTAGCACCAGCGATCAGAGCTCCCATATCCAACGCCATAAGCTTCTTGTCTTTCAACGATTCTGGTACGTCGCCATTTATGATGCGAAGAGCAAGGCCTTCCGCGATTGCCGTTTTGCCAACCCCGGGTTCGCCAATCAACACGGGATTGTTCTTGGTTCGGCGCGAAAGAACCTGAATGGCGCGGCGGATCTCTTCATCACGCCCAATAACAGGATCCAACTTGCCATCCCGTGCATCTTGCGTCAGATCGCGAGCATATTTCTTCAAGGCTTCATAGCTATCTTCAGCCGTCGCGCTATCAGCAGTACGCCCACCTCGCAATGTCTCAATTGCCGAGTTCAAGTTCTGCGCGGACACACCGGCTTTGGACAAAAGCTTACCCACTTCGCTGTTGGACAGCAAAGCCATAGCCAACAACATACGCTCGACGGTGACATAGGAATCACCTGCCTTCTTCGCAACTTCATTGGCTTTTTCCGACCATTTTGCCATGTCGGGTGACAGATAAAGCTGTCCTGCTCCGTCACCAGAAACTGATGGCATCGCTTGCAGGTGCGTTTCCAGATCTTGACGCAAGCCTGCGCTATCGCCGCCCGATCGATCAATCAGACCGGCCGCCAAACCTTCCTTGTCATCCAATAATACTTTCAAAAGATGTTCAGGCGTAAAGGCCTGATGACCTTGCCCAATCGCATAGGTCTGAGCCGACTGCATAAAACCACGAGACCGCTCGGTAAATTGTTCCAAATTCATAACATATCTCCTTGTGCGCGCTCCACATCACCCAAATCGGCATGACGTCGGACACCACTCATAAAATTCTGTCTTCCTTTGCTCCCTTATCAGGCAAGCCGGGCAAACAGAGCAGTCTTTCAATGCTTTTCAGATAACCATCAAAAGCCTGGCTATGCCATAGATATAGTGTTGCAATTTCATCACAAAAGAGGGCATGATCCAATTTTTCTCATTTTCAGGATTCCCCTCCATGCCTCACCAATTGACAGCCATCTATCGCTATCCTGTCAAAGGCTTCTCCGCTCAAGAGCTCCCCAAGACCGCTATCAAACCCAACGCCCCGCTGGCTTGGGATCGCGCATTCGCGATTGAAAATGGCCCAAGCGGATTTGAACCAACCAATCCGGCTCATATCAGCAAAAACGCTTTTCTGGTTTTAATGAAACAGCCTGAACTGGCACGACTGAGAACGGAGTTCGATCCGGCAAGTGGCATTATGACCATTTCCGAGAATGGTGAGATCAAGGCCAAAGGCAACCTTTTGGCTCATCAAAACCAGATCGAGTTGGAAGCCTTCCTTGCAAATTATTGCGATAAGCCATTACGCGGAAGTCCGAAAATCCTGCATAGCCCTGGCCACGCCTTCACCGATTCGCGCACACAGGATCTCACCCTGATCAATCTTGCCAGCATTCGCGCACTGGAGGAGAAGATTGGAAGCCAGTTGGACCCATTACGCTTCCGCGCAAATCTCTATTTTGACTGCGAGCAGGCTTGGCTTGAGCATGATTGGGTAGGCAAGAGCCTGAAAATCGGCAACGTCACTTTCCGTGTACGCAAACGCACCCAGCGCTGTGCCGCCACCAATGCCAATCTGAAAACTGGGGAACGGGATCAAATGATTCCCAAAGTTTTGCTCCAGCATTTTGACCACTCCGATATGGGTATTCATATCGTGGCGGAGCAGGCAGGCAGTATCAGCGTCGGCGACAGAATTCAGCCAGAATAATGCAAATAAAAAAGCGGATAGTTCATCCAACGGTTCGACGAAGCTTCCTGGTGCGAGAAAGGTTTTGCTTTTTTCGAACGAGAGTTCCTACTCCGTAGGACTCAACCGCTTCAAGCAACTACATCAAGGATGTTGCATGCATCCACATAAAAAGAGGCAGGGCCATCATACAAATGAGCCTGCCTCTTAATGTATATGCCCCACTGTAAAACAGAGCTTTCTTGTAATCCTAGCACGCTGTCACAAGCTCCAATCGCCAGATCAGTGATAGCCGCAAGTGCACACGTGCAATCAATCTTCCGCAATAACCGGTTGAGGTGCGTCAGCCAAGGCAGCTGCAGCCGGAACGGCAGGAGCTTCAGCGGGAGCCGCACTTTCCTTGCTTTCCTTGCTTTCTTTTGCAGGGGCCCGACGACGAGGACGAGCCGGTGCACGGCGACGGCGCTTCGGTGCCGGTGCCTCCTCAGCTTGCGGTTCGGCATCTGCCTCAGATTTTGCACCTTCTGCGGGCTTTGCAGCAACTTCCTCAGTAACCGGAGCTTTCTCTTCACTTTCCACGACAGCCGGTTTTGTGTCGGCAATTTCGACAATTTGCGGCTGTTCTTCACCAGCCAGATCAACAGGAGCCGGACGGGAACGACGGTTCGGCTTGGAAGAACCCTGTTGCTGTTCGCCAGAGCCATTCAGGCCCGGTTGCTGACGTTGCTGATCCTGATCACGACGCTGATCCTGATCGCGATTGGCAGATTGAGCGGAGGCAATGATCCGTAGATAGTGCTCGGCATGCTGATAATAATTCTCTGCCATCACGATATCACCGGATGCCAAAGCATCCCGCGCCAAAGACTGATATTTCTCGGCAATATGATTGGCAGTACCACGAATTTTTACATCTGGTCCATTGCTGTCATAAGAGCGGGTCAGCGGATTGGAAGGCTTGCGGCCACGGCCACGCATCCGGTTATTTTTCTGTCCTTGTCGCATTGCACTTTCTCACGCACTTCTGGGGGCTTGAGATGATGAGGGACCATCAACCCGCGTCATGTGCTTCGCAGACAGCAATTTTCTGTCTGATCACATATCACACAAAAACAGCCAGCTTCCGCCACACCATTTTTGTTCGAAAATTTTGAAATCCTGCTAAAGGGGGCTCTTTAATACGCTAACAAAGAGGCCAGCCCAATATGCATATCGGGAACTCTAAAACCCGTCAAAAATCAACAGTTTCGCAAAGAGCTTCTCATTTTGTTGATAAACTCAACTTATCTGGTTCATCGACAATTTCAAGTACAATTTTATCCGAAAAGACAAAAACTGAAAAGGTTTTCCCAAAGCAAATTCAAAAAACCGGGTTGTATTGGGTTCAAATTTTCATTCGTAACTGATTGTTACCACACGATCTCGACCACCAAGATCCTGCTTGATTCTGACCGAAACGGCTTTATTGCACAAGGCAAGAGCTTGCAGCGCTTCACCTTGTTGATAGCCAATCTCAAGATAAACAGATGGTAGCGGGCGGCCCCAGGCTCCGATCTGATCCAGTATCTGTTCATAAGCCTCCAATCCGCTGGGACCGGAAACAAGTGCAGAATAAGGATCATAGTTGGCAACATCCACATCCAGCCCCCCAAATTCCTCTTCGGCCAGATAAGGTGGATTGGATATCAGAACATCAATTGAACCTGCAAAAGCAGTTGCAAAATCACCCCTGACAAACAGGCAACGATCTGTCAAATTCAGATTTCGAGCATTGCGCCGCGCGATATTCAATGCTGAAGTGCTCATATCAACACCAATACCAACAGCGTTGGGTAATTCCGACAATAGCGCCAACAACAAGCATCCGGATCCTGTTCCTATATCGACCAATTTCAACGGGGCCTTACAATCCGGAATATCAGCAAGCACCGCTTCGATCAGGGTTTCACTGTCGGCACGGGGAACCAAAACATCACCGCTAACGGCAAAATTCAGACCCCAAAATTCGCGATAGCCCAATAGATGTGCAACCGGCTCACGCTTTAGTCTGCGCTCAGCCAATTTGGCAACAACTTTCTGATCCTGTTCGGACAAATGCCGATCAAATTGCACAAGCATATCCATATCGGACAAATTCAATGCATGTTGAACAATCAATCGGGCGTCCAGCTTGGCGGTCTCAATCTCCATCTGGCGGAATGCTTCTGCCCAATGAGCAATTGCTTGATCAAGTCTCATCAATCAGCCCTCACCCAATAGCATCCATAATCATCGGAATTCAGGAACTCAAGAAAAAGTAACGAAAATCAGATCTCGTCTGCTTCGACGGCGGCCAACAATTGCGCCTGATTTTCAGCGATCAAAGCATCAACCAGTTCCGGCAGACCTTCGCCGGCCAGAACCCGATCCAGCTTGTATAGAGTCAGATTGATACGGTGATCGGTAACACGCCCTTGCGGGAAATTATAAGTCCGGATTCGCTCGGAACGATCACCCGATCCGACTTGCCCGCGGCGAGCACTTGCACGTTCGCTATCCGCCCGATCCCGTTCGGCTTCATACAAGCGAGCCTGAAGAACCTTCATCGCATTGGCGCGGTTCTGATGTTGGGATTTTTCCGATGAAGTAACCACAATGCCGGTCGGCAAGTGTGTGATGCGTACAGCTGAGTCAGTGGTGTTCACGTGCTGACCACCCGCGCCAGATGCACGCATGGTGTCAATGCGGATATCTTCAGAGCGGACTTCGATATCCACCTCTTCTGCCTCCGGCAACACTGCCACCGTTGCGGCGGAGGTATGAATACGTCCGCCCGATTCTGTTTCTGGTACACGTTGAACACGATGTACACCAGATTCGAATTTCATCTTGGCGAACACACCAACACCGGTAATGGATGCAATGATTTCCTTGAAACCACCAACATCGCCTTCTGATACAGACATGACGGAGACTTTCCAGCCGTTATCCTCGGCAAATTTCTGATACATTCGAAACAAATCACCAGCAAAGAGTGCAGCTTCATCACCACCGGTGCCAGCTCGGACTTCCAAAATAGCGCTCTTGTTATCAGCAGCGTCTTTTGGCAATAGCAGGATCTGCATCTCGGCAGCCAACTCTTCGATCTTTTCTTCCGCTGGCTTATATTCCATCTGCGCCAGTTCAGCCATTTCCGCATCCGTCTCCGAATCGGCCAACAACTCTTTGATATCGTCAAACTCAGATAGCGCTGCCAGATAAGCCCGGGCTTTTTCAGCCACCGGCTCCAGCTCGGAATAGTCCCGGCTCAATTTGACATATATATCAGGCTCCGGCCCTGCAGCCATCTCCGCAGTAATCGCCTCAAAGCGATCAATCAGGGCTTCAACCCGGGCAAGAGGAATGGAAATCGCGGCCATGAATTTGATCCAGTTTGGTTACATATCAAAAAGCCAGCTCACGGCGGTAAGCCAGCACATTCAGATTGAGGTGATGCAGCTATAGCGGCACGGAATGAGTTTCGGCGAAAGAAGTGAGGAATTTCTGCACTTCTTCACCTGACAAGCTGGTGGAAAGTACTTTCGCAAATCCTTCACTCAAAGGCTCAAGCGGCAGCTCCAGAACCATAGCCTTGACCGGTCCGATAGAAGATGGAGACATGGACAGATTGCGATATCCCATCGCGAGCAACGCCATAGCAGCCAAAGGGCGACCTGCAATCTCACCACAGACTGTCACGGGAACTCCATGCTCCTGTGCTTTTTGCTGGATGCGGGATAGCGCGCGTAAAAAAGCCGGAGAAAGATTGCTATAGCGACCAGACAGGCGGGTATTCCCACGATCACTTGCCATCATGAACTGGTGCAGATCATTGGTTCCAATCGAGAGGAAATCCACCCGTTCCAGCAATTCTTCCAGTTGGAACAAAAGGCTGGGTACTTCCAACATGGTTCCAAGCTCGATTTTTGCAGGTTTTTCGTAACCGTGACGCTCCAAATGGGCAATTTCACGTTCGAACAAAGCTTTGGCGGCATCAAATTCCCCGACTTCGGAAATCATCGGGAACATCAAACGCAAATGACGACCGGCTGCGGCATGCAAGAGAGCCCGCATCTGGGTTCGCAAGAGCCCGGGACGATCCAGACCCAAACGAATGGCACGCCAGCCCATAGCGGGATTTTCTTCCGGGGCCAAACGCAAGAATGCAAGAACCTTATCCCCCCCAACATCGAGCGAGCGGAAAGTTACGGGCAGGCCATCAGTTGCGTCCAGAACGGAACGATAGACCTTTTCCTGTTCACGCATCCGCGGGAAGCTTTCGGCCACCATGAACTGCAGCTCGGTACGGAACAGACCAATGCCCTGTGCCCCGGCCCCTTCCACATTTGGAAGATCCACCAAAAGTCCTGCATTCATCAGCAAACTGATATCAGTGCCATCTTTGGAAATCGCCTCTTTATCACGCAGCTTGGAATATTGCTCCAGCCTGTGAGCACGAAACCGGATCTGTTCCACATAGGATGCTTCCATATCCGGCAAAGGGCGCAAATGCACATGCGCCATATCACCATCGACAATGATGGCATCCCCATCTTCGCACAGTGTGACTGCGCCCTCGACCTGCCCGACCGTGGGAATGCCAAGCGCGCGAGCGACAATCACCACATGACTGGTTGGAGCTCCTTCTTCCAGTACCAGTCCACGCAGGCGGTCCTTGCCATAATCCAGAAGCTCCGCAGCCCCCATATTACGAGCTACGATGATGGCGTCAGACGGCATATCACCACTATCAATACGACTACCTTCACCCATCAATTTGCGCAGCAGCCGATTCGCCAGATCGTCAAAGTCATGCAGGCGCTCGCGCAAGTACGGATCGGTCGAACGAAGCATGCGAGCGCGCGTATCAGACTGAACGCGTTCAACCGCAGCTTCTGCAGTCAAACCGGAATGGATCGCCTCTTTCATTCGGCGTAACCAGCCCCGGTCATAGGCAAACATCCGATAAGCTTCAAGAATATCGCGATGCTCACCGCCGTGAGAAATATCATCCCGGTTCAGCAGATCATCGACCGAGAGGCGCAAGCGCTCAACAGCAGATTCCAAGCGTTTCTCTTCTGCGACCGCGTCTTCGGCAATCAGATTGGTCACCACGACACGCGGCTCGTGCAAAACCACATGCCCAAGACCGATGCCCTCTGCCATGGACAAACCGGAAATCTGCATCGGACGATTCAGATCCAGATCTGAATCGGGTCCGGTTATGCTTTCCAACTCACCAGAGGCAATCAGCTCGGCCAGCACCATGGCAGTGGTCTGCATGGCTTCGACTTCTTCGTCGCTATATACGCGTTGTGCCTTGTTCTGTACAACCAGAACCCCAAGCATACGCCCCGCACGCAAAACCGGCACACCCAGAAAAGCATGGTAGGCTTCTTCACCTGTCTCGGGACGATAGGCGAAGGCCGGATGATTTTGTGGTTCGGACAAATTCAGATGGCGGGCCTCGGACGCAATATAGCCGACCAGACCTTCCCCCACCTTCAAACTGGTCTGGTGAACCGCATCGGGATTCAAACCTTGTGTTGCATACAGTTCCAGCAGATTGTCGGCGCGCAAGACATAGACTGAGCAGACCTCGGCCACCATATTGGCCGCGATCAACGCTACAATCTCATTCAAACGCTCCTGCGCATCCGTTGGTTTTGCCATCGTTTCACGAAGGCGACGCAACAAAAGGCGCGGACCTGCCAGGTTACCCCACATGCGGGTATCTCCAGATTCTCTGTTCATGCCAGATCACAGTCCGCACATGAACCAAGCCAAAGCCGAAGAGAATGCCATCTATCCAGAATAAACTTGCCAACTGAGCGAACCAGTCAGTTCGGTCAATCGATAGACGCTCTCATTTGCTGCACTATGGCATTGTTGCAGCAAACAGATCAATCGGGGCTGTCACGCATATAGTGCAACGACCCCGATTCCATGGGAAAATAATGAATTAGCTATTATCATCCAGCCCATAAAGGGAATGCAGTGCTCGCACAGCCAACTCGGTAAAGTCCGAATCAATCAAGATGGAAATCTTGATTTCCGAAGTCGTGATGGCGCGAATATTGATGCCTTTGTCTGCAAGCGCCTGAAAGGCCTGAGAGGCCACGCCGGCGTGACTGCGCATCCCAATTCCGATTACCGAAACCTTGACGACATCGGTGGAACCTTGCAGCACCTCATAGCCGATCTCACCCTGGGATTGCTCCAGGACAGACTTGGCACGGTCAAAATCACCTTCCGGTACGGTGAAGGTCATATCGGTAATGGTGCCATCTTCGGAGATATTCTGCACGATCATGTCGACATTGATATTGGCCTCTGCCAGAGGGCCAAATACATGGGCAGCGATGCCAGGCTTGTCGGCGACCCGACGCAGAGAAATCTGGGCTTCATCTCTGGAGAAGGCAATGCCAGTTACAACCTGTTTTTCCACAATCTCATCCTCATCGCAGATCAAAGTACCGGATGGAATATCCGTATTCAATAATTCGGGCGCATCCGGCTCTATGAAGCTGGAGCGTACAAAGGTGCGAACATTGTGCACCATGGCCATCTCGACAGATCGCACCTGAAGAACCTTGGCACCAAGAGATGCCATTTCCAGCATTTCCTCGTAAGAGACCTGGTTCAGACGACGTGCTTCCGGCACGATGCGCGGGTCAGTGGTATAGACACCATCCACATCGGTATAGATATCGCAACGATCCGCCTCGATCGCAGCAGCAATTGCTACCGCAGAGGTATCAGAGCCACCGCGACCCAATGTGGAAATACGATTATCCGGACCAATACCCTGGAACCCGGCAACCACGGCTACCTGATTCATTTCCAGACGTTCAATCAGTTTTGAACCATCGATCTCTTCTATGCGTGCGGCCCCGTGAACACCGTTGGTCTTGATCGGAATCTGCCATCCAAGCCAGGAACGGGCATCAACGCCCATATTCTGCAAGGTCAGCGCCAGAAGACCGGACGTTACCTGCTCGCCAGAGGCAACCACAGTATCATATTCTCGCGCATCATAGAGAGGAGAACTCTGTTCTACCCAACCAACCAATTCATTGGTCTTGCCAGACATGGCGGAAACAACAACGGCCACCTGGTTGCCAGCATCCACTTCACGCTTCACGTGCCTTGCAACACGTTGAATGCGCTCCAGATCACCAACAGAGGTGCCCCCAAATTTCATCACAAGACGGGCCATTCACTTTCTCTTTCTGCCAAGGATTGCCGTCAAAAAGAAAGATGCCAATCGATCTGAATTCAGATCCTTGCCATCTGTTGCGACATTCATAAACGGGACGTGACACAATCGCAACTGAATAACCCGATAACTTTCAACACCGGCCTTGACATTTGGCTATAATCCAACGAGCTAAAGATTTACGAGTAGCACGAAGACAAAAGAAGGCACGGAATATCCGATGGCAAATCAAAGCTCTTTTTCCGGCAGCACTGTCGATGAAGCTGAAATCGCCCATTTCTCTGCCATGGCCGCAGAATGGTGGAGCCCTACCGGCAAGTTCCGTCCTCTTCACAAACAAAACCCCACGCGTCTTGCCTTCATCCGCGAAAACATCATTGCGCATTTTGGCCTGGATGAAAAAGCGCAAAGCCCGTTTGCTGGCATGAATATGCTCGATATCGGGTGCGGCGGCGGCTTGATCTGCGAACCCATGACCCGCATGGGTGCCAGCATGACGGGCGCAGACGCATCTGAAGTCAATATCGGCATTGCCAGCACACATGCCAAAGAGAATGGCCTAGAGATCGACTATCGTGCCACAACGGCGGAAAGCATGGCTGAAGCTGGCGCGCAGTTCGACGTGGTTCTAGCCATGGAAGTGGTAGAGCATGTCAGCGATGTGCCTCTCTTCATCAAAGCCTGCACCTCCATGGTCAAGCCCGGTGGTTTGATGTTCATGTCGACACTGAACCGCACCATGAAAAGCTGGGCTTTGGCTATTATCGGAGCTGAATATATCCTGCGCTGGCTCCCTGTTGGCACCCATCAGTGGGACAAGTTCGTCACTCCGGATGAGCTGGAAGCTGCTTTTGAGAACACAGCACTGATCATGACCAGGAAAGAAGGCATGATCTACAATCCAATCCTTGATCGCTGGTCACGAGGTGCGGACATGGACATCAATTACATGGTCATGTGCGAGCGCCCTGAGTAAAATGATCAGAGCTTCACTCATAACAGCTTGTTGATTGCAATCTTGCATAACACCTCTGCTATACTCTCCTTCAATTTGTTGAGAGGGAGAAAGCACTGATGCTCAACTTGCGTCCAATCATTTACCTGTTCGCCGCCTTTCTTGTCTCAAACATATCCACTCAGGCACAAGCCGCACAATGTTGCGTGGCCAAGCAGGGCAACACACCCCTAATGACCGAGATCATTGCAAAGGGGCTCGACAATCCTTGGGGTTTGGCATTCTTACCTGATGGCTCATTACTGGTAACAGAGCGCTCTGGCACCCTCCGTCACATAGCAAATGGTAAAGTCTCGCGCCCCCTCAAAGGCCTGCCGCCGATCAATGAGGTGGGACAAGGTGGTTTGCTTGATATCGCGCTTGATCCTGATTTTTCCTCAAGCAACCGTGTCTTTTTCTCTTTCTCGCAAAAATCGAACTCCGGCAGCCAATATGGAACCGCTGTTGCCAGCGCAACATTGGATCTATCCAAACAGCGTCTGAACAATCTGCAAATCATTTTCTCATCCAATAAAAAATCAGAAGGAGGTCGGCATTTTGGCTCTCGATTGCGTTTCGCACCAGACAAGACTCTGTTTGTGACTTTGGGTGAGAGGGGCTCGCAAATGCGGGCGCAGGATCCATTTGATCATGCAGGCTCTGTCATTCGCATCAATCGCGATGGCTCTGTTCCCAAAGACAATCCCTTTGCCAATGGCAGGAGAGCCTTGCCGGAAATCTGGTCCATAGGTCACCGCAATCCGCAAGGTGCGGCTATTCATCCAAAGACGGGCAAGCTCTGGACCCTGTCCCATGGAGCTGCTGGTGGTGATGAAATCAACCAGCCCAAAGCTGGCCAAAATTACGGCTGGCCGCTTATTTCCTACGGCAGCAATTATTCCGGTCGTGGCTTTGCAAAAGGCTCAAGTGCCAAAGGGCTGGAACAACCCCTTTTCTATTGGGATCCGTCCATCGCCCCATCAGGCTTGAGCTTTTATAACCATGTCAAACCGCTCATTCCCGACTGGGACGGCTCTCTCTTAGCGGGAGCCTTGAGAGAACAATATCTCTCACGATTGATTTTGAAGGGTGAAGAGATAATTTCAGAAGAACGCTATTTTGTTGGTCAATTCGGGCGTATTCGTGATGTCAGAACCGGCCCGGATGGTGCAGTTTGGCTACTGACCGACAGCTCGGACGGACAAGTGGTCCGCATCACCCAGACGAAATGAAAAATGACAATCAGTTCTGATCTTCGGGCAGAATTGGCAATGGAAGGCAATCAATGCCATCCTCATTCAGATCCTTGACTTCGTCAAGCGTGGCTTCACCATAGATACCGCGCTTTTCTGTCTCATTGAAATGCATTTTGCGGGCTTCTTCGGCAAATTTATCGCCAACATAATCAGAATTGGCAACCACTTTCTCGCGCAAATCTCGCAATTTCTGCACCAACTCAGCCTGCTGCTCAGTCTCAGCTTGCAGGGCCACGGGCTGAACCGGAGACGGAACAGGCGCTGCAGGAGGTACACTGGCTGATGCTTCAACCGGAGCAGATGCAGTTGGCTGAGGCTCAGCAGTCTGAGCGATCTTATCCTGAGTGCGAGTGCCGGAAATAGCTGGGGCCATCAAAGCCTTGTTGACATTTTCCGAACCGCAGCCAGGACATTGCAAAAAGCCGCTTTGTTTCTGACTTTCAAAATCTCCCGAATTACGAAACCAGCCTTCAAAACTGTGCCCTGCATCGCATTGTAGAGAAAATTTAATCACGCCGAAGCCCTCGCACTATCAATGAGTGCCATCCTGTCAAATTGAGTCTGTCCACTTTCTAATGCGAACAAGCTGGCCTTTTACAGGATACCGAAACGCAATTAAAGAGCAAATTCTTGCTCATTTGCGAGGGAGGGAATGGATTGGCGACAAGCCGAAACCTTTGCCATGTCCAGATCCGCTGCAATGAAGCATGGTTGATCCTGTGCTTCTGCCAGAATGCGCCCCCATGGATCAATAATCAGGGAATGACCATAAGTTTCACGGCCATTTTCATGCACGCCGCCTTGCGCAGCTGCCAGAACAAAAGCGCCATTCTCAATTGCGCGCGAGCGCAGCAAGATATGCCAATGTGCATCGCCGGTCTTGGCAGTAAAAGCAGCTGGCACAGCCAGAAGCGATGCTCCCTTCTGGCTGAGTGAACGATAGAGATGCGGAAAACGCACATCATAGCAGATAGAAAGGCCGAGGCCGCCCCATGGCAACGTGGCTAGAACGGCTTCTTCCCCTGCCTGAAAACTGGAGGATTCTCGATAACTCTCTCCATTGGCCAGATCCACGTCAAACATATGAATCTTGTCATATCGGGCCTGGATCTTGCCATCAGCATCAATAACGAAAGAACGATTGGCTGCTTTGGAGCGGCCTTTGTCGTCCAGTTCATCTGCCACAACGGCCATGGAGCCAATATGCAACCAGATACCCAACTCTTTGGCCAGCATCCGTAACCGTACCAGACCTTCGTCATTTTCTTCCGGAGAGATTTTCTCCATCAACTTGGCCCGGTTCAGCTCCATGGTCGCTGTTTGCTCCGGGGTCTGGATATAGACACAGCCATCCTTAGCGGCCTGCCGAATCAGATCTTCTGCCTGATCCAGATTGGAGCCAATGTCTCGTCCAGCACGCAATTGCACGCACGCGGCTCGAAACTGTGTCATCCATCCCTCCTAATTTGCATAAGGCACTTCATTGTTCTCGCAAAACGCCCAGTAAGGCAATGATCCCACAAAAGCGAGGACGCTTTTGTGGCGGCCGATAGGCAAGCGCGAAGCGCCCTGTCTGGAGCCCTGATCAGAGATCAGGAATAGCGTGAAGACGAATTAACTCGCCAGCTTCACGTCCAACTGACCAGCCTTTTCCAGATCAAACAGATCGTCGCACCCCCCCACATGCTCCTCATTGATAAAAATCTGAGGGAAGGTTTTACGACCGGACTTCTTGATCATTTCCTGCTTCACATCAAAATCGAAGGTCGCATCGTGTTCGCGAAAGCTTACGCCTTTGTCGGACAGCAGCTTTTTTGCCGCCGTGCAAAAACCACACATCTTACGGGTATAAATGACAACCTCGGCCATCAGTTTCTCCTACTTTGGTACTGAAACCAGCCAGATCACTTTGAAAGCTTCGGTCCAATTTCAAGAATTCAAAATCTATTGCTTGGCGTTATATGGTCATTTGTCCCGGTTCGACAACCCGTGCAAAGACGATAACAAAAATTTGAGCCGCACCAGCCTGACGCAAAACCCGAGCACAGGCTTGTATGGTTGCTCCGGTTGTCATCACATCATCCACCAGAATGATAGCCTTTCCAGCAATTTTACCCTTCAACGGCAAAGGCACCTGAAACGCTCCGCGCACATTGGACGCCCGTTCGCTCTCATTCAATCCAACCTGTTGTCTTGTGGCCCGTCGACGCACGAGACAATCATGTAAATAAGGCGCCTTCTGTTGCGCGGCTATTTCCTTTGCCAAAAGTGCGGCCTGATTGTAACGCCGACCAATCAGGCGCCGTCGATGTAAAGGAACAGGAACAACAAGAAGTTGGTCGGGATTTTCATCGAAGAATTCCAATCCTGCCCGCACCATCCATTGTCCCATGGAGCGTGCCAGATCCGTCCGGTCATAATATTTCAGCTTATGCACCAAAGCCCGGGCTGTATCATCATAAAGCGCTACCGCTCGGGCCTTGTCATAGACCGGTGGATCGACAATCACAGAGGGGCTGATAATTTCTTCCCCTACATCAAAGGCGTATGGCAGTCCCGAAATCGGGCAATAGGGTTTATCAATCCAATGCATGGACTGCCAACAAGTTCCACACAAATGATTGGCCGCATCAATCCGTTTGCCGCAATTGGCACAAACTGGTGGCCAGATCAAATTACCAATTGCATGCATGAGGAAGGTCATACCCTGCCTCACCCCTTCGATCTTCGAGACAAGCATTTCTTGACGCACCATATTGACAGATCCCTTTTCGCGCCATAAGCCACAGCCAAACACTCAATGATGCGAGTAGGCTAGTCACCCGAATCTAAAGTTCGTCACATTGAACAGCGAGTACCGAACGAACTCTAGATTCAAAAGGGTGACTAGCAAATATATGTTTCTAGTGTGGTTTTAGGAATTGAAATAGGCAAACGAACCTGCCGATAAATGATACCTATTTCAATTCCACCACACTAGGCGCAAAATACGTCACATACAAGCATCGGTAGCAACCAAAGGAAGTATCATGGCGCGTCCCCCTCTCATCTTTGATCGCGCTTTGCTGCAATCTCGCCGTCTGAGGGCCTGGCAACAACATGGCAAAGATGCTGATTTCCTGCTCTCACATGTCTGTCAGGACATGGCTGAGCGCTTATCCATAGTCTTGCGCGAGTTTCCCATGGTTCTGGAGTTGGGAGGGCATACCGGTCAATTGGCAGAGATGATATTGGGGCGCGAAGGCACGAGCCAAATCTTTCGTCAAGAACACAATTGTGCCTTCCTGCATGGGGCTGGGCAGACAAATTCGGCCCCTATCTTGCCTTTGGTGGCGGATGAAGAAGCGCTGCCGATTGCACCACAAAGTATGGATCTGATCCTCTCACCGCTTAATCTGCAATGGGTCAACGATCTTCCGGGAAGTTTATTCCAGATCCGCAACAGTCTGAAACCCGATGGACTCTTTCTGGCAACATTGTTGGGCAATGAAAGCCTGAAAGAGCTGCGCACTTCATTTCTACAAGCAGAAGCGGAACTCACTGATGGCGTCAGTCCTCGCATTGCGCCATTTCCCGAATTGAAAGATATGGGGAGTTTGCTGCAGCGTGCCGGTTTCTCCTTACCCGTTGCGGATCAGGATATTGTCACTGTACGCTATGGCTCGATGTTTTCCTTGATGGCGGATTTACGCAAAATGGGAGCGACCAATTGTCTGGCGGATCGTTCCAGAGCACCGCTTCGTCGTGATGTTCTGATGCGTACAGCAGAAATCTATCTGTCTGACTTTGCAGATAGTGATGGAAAAATCCGGGCAAGCTTTCAAATAGTCTCCATCTCAGGATGGGCTCCTCATGAAAGCCAGCAAAAACCACTCAAACCTGGCTCTGCCCAGACGCATTTTTCAAAGATCCTGAAGGATAAATCGTCCTAGCACGAGACCATCACTCAGATGCACATCGTGATACTCAAACACCTTCTACGGCGGTTTCAATTAAACCTAGTAGATCCGTAAGTTGTTCTACAACAGGCCCCATAGTCGCAATAATGGCCACACTGATCAAACCAATGACAATGCCATATTCCAAGGCTGTCGCACCGCTTTCATCATCACAAAATTGTTTCAGTATCGAAAGTTTCATTTGCACCATGACAGCCTTCTGGCTGTTACCTCTCCCAGAATAGCGGTATCCAGTCACCCAGTCTCGAGTATAGGTGCAATTCTTAAAGAGATTTATCCAAACAGGCCTTTTTATTTCCGCAAATTCAAAAAGGGGTAAATAAAACATTGAAAAAAAGCGTCTAACAAATATCCTCTTTGAATTTTTCAAACGCCAAGCAAATCAATCAATGGTGGTATCAGCGGAATATCCGCAGGTGGCATTGGATAGTCCCGCAGGACACCGGCCCGCACCCATTTCAGAGCCTGCCCTTCCTTGGATTGAGGAACGCCCTCCCAACGACGACAAATGTAAAGTGGCATCAGGAGATGGAAATCTTCATAGGCATGGCTGGCAAAGGTCAGCGGAGCAAGACAACTTTCCCAGGTCTGAATGCCCAATTCTTCCTCAAGCTCACGGATCAAAGCCTGCTCTGGACGCTCACCAGTATCTACCTTGCCACCGGGAAATTCCCACATACCAGCCAGATTCTTGCCCTCAGGCCGCTGAGCGATCAGAATGCGATTGTCTATATCGACCAAAGCAACCGCCACAACAAGGAGCAGTTTGACAGATGGGTTATCGATGCTCACAGGTTCCACTTTCTGATCCATGATGAAATCTAGCTCCGATAATCGCCATTGATGGTGATATAGCCATGTGTCAGATCACAGGTCCAAACTGTAGCAGATCCCTCTCCAACACCCAGATGGGTACAGATATCAATTTCGGCATTCTTCATATACTCGCTCGCCACTTCTTCGGAATAATCCGGGTCGCGCTGGCCTTCATGAGCCAGACGCATAGAGCCGAACCAGATGGCCAACTTGTCCCGATCCGCCATTTCGCCTGCCTTGCCAACGGCCATGACCACACGGCCCCAATTGGCATCTTCACCAGCCGCAGCCGTTTTCACCAGAGGACTATTGGCAATCGCCAGAGCCACACGTTTTGCAGCCTCATCACTCTCGGCTCCTTCCACCGTGATGGACAGGAACTTCGATGCACCCTCACCGTCTTTGACAACCAGTTTGGCCAGATCTTTCAAAAGAGCAGACAGAGCATCGGAAAATGTCTCAACGCGTGGATCGTCACCCTCAGAAATCTCGGCACAGCCACGTTCTTTGGCTGCGCCTGAGGCAAAGGCCATCAAAGTGTCAGAAGTCGACGTATCGCTATCAACGGTCGTCGCATTGAAAGATGTCTCTACATGCTTGGATAGCAGATCTTGCAATGCGCGCGCTGCGATCGGAGCATCGGTAAAAACAAAGCTGAGCATGGTCGCCATATCCGGTGCAATCATACCGGAACCTTTGGCAATGCCATGAATGGTCACAGGCACACCGTCAATATCAGCACTGGCTGTGGCCACCTTCAAGAAGGTATCCGTCGTCATGGTCGCAGCAGATGCCGTATGCCAATCAACACTGTTGCCGTCTTTCATCAAATGCTCCATGGCGGAGGTGATGAAGGATGGATCCAGGGGTTCTCCAATCACACCTGTGGATGCCATGAATATTTCAGACGGAGAACAATCTGCCAGTTTGGCGGCGGCTTCACCAACAGCAGTGACGGAACTCACCCCATGTGTACCGGTAAATGCGTTGGCATTGCCAGCGTTGACCACCAGCATCCGAGCAGAGCCATTGCCCTGATGCTCCTTGCACCAATCAACGGGAGCCGAGCAGCATTTGGATTTGGTATAAACGCCTGCCACACTGGTGCCCTTTGTCATTTCGACGACCAGCAAATCATCCCGGCCCTGATATTTCATCCCCATGGCTGCAGTCATTGGGCGGAAACCATCCAGAGCATCCATCTGTGGCAATTCAGTTGGTGCGAACGGAGAAGGTTGCAGATCCATGGCAATGGTCCTTAAAGCAGTGGGCCCAATCGGCAAATCACAAAGCCCAAAATAAAAAAGAGAGGCTATGATTTAGCCTCTCTTCTCAAGCAGGAAAAGCCCACTTATCAAAAAAGCAGTCCTTTTTTACGAACCCAAGTTCGGGAAATGCCTACTTTTTCACGTCAATCTTGGCTTTGGCTTTCAAACCATTCAGGATTTCAGAGAATTTCTGCTCAGCCAGCACGCGACGGATGTTACCTTTTACTTCATCAAAAGCAGGCTTTGGCTTGTCACGAGCGTCTTCAACCAGAACGACATGATAGCCAAATTGGGTCTTGACCGGCGTCTTGGTATATTTGCCTTTTTCCAAAGAGAAAGCTGCCGCTTCGAAAGCAGGAACCATCTGACCCTGACCAAAATAACCGAGATCTCCACCGCGAGGACCGGAAGGGCCGGTAGATTTTTTCTTGGCCAGCTCGGCAAAGTCAGCGCCACCATCCAGCTCCTTGATCACATCAAGAGCTTCTTTTTCTTCCTTCACCAGAATGTGACGAGCCTTGACTTCTTTCTCAGCGGCCTTGGTGCCAACTTCCTTGTCATAGAAAGCTTTCAACTCTGCGTCCGTGATTTTCTCATCGACATTGACGCGGAAAAATTCGTTACGCAACGCGCGATTTTTCAGAAATACCATTTGTCTCTTGAACAAATCACCTTCCTGCAACTTCTGCTTTTCAGCTTCTTCAGCAACCAGTTCCAGATCAATCAGGATTGTCATCAGCGCTTCCTTGCGCTGATCAGGGGTCATCCGCCCCAGACGGCCGCCCAGTTCCTGAGCAATGAAACCCAGTTCCGTGGTGGTGATATCACGTCCATTCACCGATGCAACCACGCTGTCTTTTGTGCTGTCCTGGGCAATTGCTACACCGCTACCGAGCAGAACCAGACTTGTGGTCGCTACGATCAAGGAGCGGGAGATAAAGGTTCGAACCATCTTATTTTCCTATGTTTGTTCACTTTCGCGCGAAAAATCTCTAAAAACTGACACTATAGCTCACCTAGTTGCTTTTCTGGACGTTGACAAGGCTGGAACCCAATCTTATCTGTCAGGCCAATAGTTTGTTGCCAGACCTGTTGACAGTCACAGAACAGACCGGGACGAGAAGATTTATTCCGGCTAGTCTTGCGCTAATTGCATATACACATCTGTTGCAGACAATTGCGGCAGTATCTTGAAGGAAGGACCCTCTCAATGGTCGGTCTTGGAGCCATCGCTCGGAAACTTTTTGGCACGGCAAACGATCGCCGCATCAAGGGCTATCGCCCAAAGGTTGCTGCCATCAATGCTCTGGAAGAAGAATATTCAAAACTCTCTGACGAAGAATTGCGCAACAAGACAGCCGAGTTTCGCCAGCAATTGGCGGATGGTATCAAACTGGAAAGCCTCCTTGTCCCCGCTTTTGCAACCGTCCGTGAAGCCGCCAAACGAACCCTTGGTCAGCGCCATTATGATGTGCAGCTCATGGGGGGCATGGTGCTGAATGATGGTGCCATTTCAGAAATGCGTACCGGTGAGGGCAAAACCCTGGTCGCAACTCTGGCCGCTTACCTCAATGCATTGCCGGGCAAAGGCGTGCATGTGGTGACCGTCAACGACTATTTGGCCAAGCGCGATGGCGAATGGATGAGCCAGGTCTATGGTTTCCTGGGCATGACCACCGGCATCATCATTCACGGCATTGAGGATGATGAGCGCAAGGCAGCCTATGAAGCCGACATCACCTACGGCACAAACAATGAATATGGCTTCGACTATCTTCGTGATAACATGAAATATGATCTGGACCAGATGGTTCAGCGTGGTCATCATTTCGCCATCGTCGATGAGGTCGATTCCATTCTGGTCGATGAAGCCCGTACCCCTCTGATCATCTCCGGTCCATTGGATGACCGATCAGAGATGTATAACACCATAGACGCTTTCATCCCGAAGCTCGAAGAGAGCCATTACGAGATCGATGAGAAGTCCAAATCCGCTACCTTCACCGAAGAAGGCACGGAATTTTTGGAAAATCTGCTGAAAGAAGCAGATATGCTTCAGGGCAATTCGCTCTATGACATCGAGAATGTCACCATAGTTCACCATCTCAATCAGGGTCTGCGCGCACACAAATTGTTTGTGCGTGACAAGGATTACATCGTCAAATCCGGACAGGTCGTCATCATCGACGAATTCACTGGCCGCATGATGGAAGGTCGTCGCTATTCCGAAGGTCTGCATCAGGCATTGGAAGCCAAGGAAGGCCAGCCAATCCAGCCAGAAAACCAGACTCTGGCATCCGTGACCTTCCAGAATTATTTCCGCCTCTATGACAAGCTGTCCGGCATGACCGGCACCGCTCAGACCGAGGCCGAGGAATTGATGGACATCTACAGCCTTGAAGTTGTGGAAGTGCCTACCAATCTGGCCGTTCAACGTCTGGATGATGATGATGAGGTTTATCGCACAACCCGCGAAAAAGACCTGGCACTCGTCGAGCTGATCCGTGATTGTATCGAACGTGGCCAGCCAGCTCTTGTCGGCACAACCTCAATCGAGCGCTCTGAAGAATTGTCTGGCCTGCTGAAAAATGCAAAGCTGGATCATCAGGTCCTGAACGCCCGCTTCCATGAACAGGAAGCTGCGATTGTCGCCCAAGCTGGTGCTCCTGGCGCCATCACCATCGCCACCAACATGGCGGGCCGTGGTACCGATATTCAGCTTGGTGGTAACCTCGACATGCGTATCGCCGAAGAAATTCCAGCAGAGATCGAAGGTGAAGAGCGCGAGAAGAAGATCGATGAGATCAAAGCTGATATCGAAACAAAAAAACAAAAGGCACTGGAAGCCGGCGGCCTATATGTGATTGGTACCGAGCGCCACGAAAGCCGCCGTATCGATAACCAGCTACGTGGTCGTTCCGGTCGTCAGGGTGATCCTGGGCATTCCAAATTCTTCCTGTCACTGGAAGATGACCTGATGCGCATCTTCGGATCCGACAAGATGGATGGCATGCTGCAAAAGCTTGGCCTGAAAGAAGGCGAGGCCATCATCCACCCTTGGATCAACAAGGCACTGGAGAAAGCTCAGAAGAAGGTCGAAGCGCGTAACTTCGACATTCGTAAGAACCTTCTGAAATTCGATGACGTGATGAATGATCAGCGTAAGGTGATCTTCGATCAACGTATCGATCTGATGAAGGATGAAGGCATCGTAGAAGTCGTTGCCGATATGCGCCACGAGATCATCGAAGACATTGTTGCTCAACATATCCCGGAAAAAGCCTATGCTGAACAATGGGATGTGGATGGTCTTCATGATGAAGTCCAGGATATTCTGAACCTTGATGTTCCTGTGAAAGACTGGGCCAAGGAAGAAGGTATTGCCGATGAGGAAATCATCGAACGCCTGAAAAAAGCCGCCGATGAGCTGGCTGCTTCCAAAGCTGCCAACTTCACACCGGACATCATGCGTCAGGTCGAAAAATCCGTTCTGCTACAAACCCTTGATCATCTATGGCGCGAGCATCTGGTTGCTCTTGATCACTTGCGCAACGTGATTGGCTTCCGTGGCTATGGTCAGCGTGACCCGCTGCAGGAATACAAGACCGAGAGCTTCGAGTTGTTCCAAGCACTTCTGAGCAATCTGCGCAAAATGGTTACCCAGCAATTGGCCCATGTTGTGTTGCGTGCCGATGAGGAAGCTTTCCCCGAGCAGGAACTACCAGAAATGCACGAGCAGCACCTGAATCCTCTGACCGGCGAAAACGAAATCGCCGAAGAGGACGAGGCAGCAGTAGCCGAGATGATGGGCAAAGTTCCACGCAATGCACCTTGCCCATGTGGCTCTGGCAAAAAGTTCAAGCATTGCCATGGCCGTCTGAGCTAAGCTGCAACATCGCGAATTCCGAAGCCCCGGCTGATCCGTATCAGCTGGGACTTTTTTATGTCCACTCGCATCAAAAGCAGGCCTAGCCAACACTCACTCTTCAGCTTACGTTAATCTACAACTTCTATTTTTTGATTTTTGTGCCGAGTTGATAAGAGAGTTCCATGACCCCCGATCAGATAGCCCTTTTCTCGCTCTTTGGTGTTGTTTTTGCGATGTTGCTATGGGGGCGCATTCGCTATGATCTGGTGGCATTTGGCGCGTTGATCATTGCCATCATGACAGGGCTTGTTCCAAAAGATCAGGCTTTCTCCGGCTTCGCACATCCCGCGACCATCATTGTGGCACTGGTGCTCATCATTTCTCGCGGACTGGTTCTATCCGGCGCGGTGGAGAAAATAACATCTCTAGTGGTCGACAAGGATCGCTCGGTTCAAAGTCATGTCACCATTATCGGCGCTGCTGGTGGATTGATGTCCGCCATCATGAATAATGTCGCTGCTCTGGCGCTTCTCATGCCCGTCGATATTCAGGCAGCACAAAAATCCAAACGTAGCCCATCCCTGACCCTGATGCCATTGGCCTTTGCCACCATTCTAGGCGGCATGATCACACTGATCGGAACGCCACCTAACATCATCATTGCAGCCTTTCGTGAAAAATCTCTTGGCGAGCCATTTGCCATGTTTGATTTTGCACCGGTTGGTCTGGTGTCCTCCATCGTCGGCATTGCTTTCATCGCGCTTGTTGGCTGGCGATTAATTCCCAATGCTAATAATCGTCGGGATGAGACTGAAGCCCTGTTTGATATCGGCAAATATATCGCAGAGGTCGTTGTTCAGGAGGATAGCCTTGCCAATGGCCAGAGGGTGGAAGAGCTGGACCCATTGGCCGAGGAACATGACATCGCCATCCTCGGCATCATTCGCAATGGTCGCCGGCTTGCTGGCAATGGTCGTCTGACCGAGCTTCGCGCCAATGACATTCTGGTTCTGGAAGCGACACCTGATGCCATCGACAAGTTCGTCGGTGCCGGCAAACTTGGCTATCAGCAAAAGAAAACCGAGACCGCAGCCGCTGGGAAAGGCATGAAGCTAGTGGAATGCGTTGTACCGGATGATGCTCGTATTGCAGGTCGCGCAGCCATGGAATTGCGCCTTCTCAGCCGCAAGAATGTCACCTTGCTTGGAATAGCAAGACAAGGCAAACGCGTTTATCAGCGCGTCAGAAAAGAAAAGATCCAACCAGGCGATGTTCTGCTATTGCTTGGCCGCTCCGGTCAGATGAGTGATGTGGTGAAATGGCTCGGCTGCCTGCCCTTGGCAAGTCGTGGCCTGACCCTCACTCAGCATGGCCGCGCAGGTTTGGCAGCAGGCCTCTTCGCTCTCGCCATTCTGGCGGCAAGTCTTAATCTGATCTATCTACCGATTGCCTTAGCGGGCGTCGTGGCCCTTTATGCTCTGCTTTCCATCGTTCCCGCACGTGATGTTTACGAGTCGGTCGAATGGCCAGTCGTCGTACTTTTGGGATCGATGCTTCCCTTGGGAGCGGCATTGGAAGCCTCAGGCGGCACACAATTGATCGCCCATTCCATTGTTGATCTGACGGAGGGCTATTCACCCATCGTGGTCCTTACCATCCTGATGGTGGTGACGATGAGCCTCTCGGACATCCTGAACAACACAGCGACAGCCGTGGTGGCCGCGCCCATTGCGCTGGAGATCGCCAACAAGCTCAATGTCAACCCAGACGCCTTCCTGATGGCCGTCGCCGTTGCCGCATCGTGCGCATTCCTTACCCCTATCGGGCATAAGAACAACACGTTGATCATGGGGCCGGGTGGTTACAAATTCGGTGATTATTGGCGCATGGGATTGCCGCTGGAAATTCTGATCATTGCGATTTCCGTTCCGGCTCTGGCCTTCTTCTGGCCTCTATAATCAAGCAATAAAAAGGCTGCATCCGCAGCCTTTTTTCTTACTCAGCCCGCAAGCGATCACAGAGCTCAAACAAGTCCGGATCATCTATCGAGATCTCTTTTAGATGATCAACGGTATTGGTGACATAATCAATATTCGGCCCGGCCTTGCCATTGCCCTGCAACACAAAGCGCATCTGCTCATCCATGGCCAATTTGCCTGCATATTGCTCATGCTTCTGGTCGGCGACATAGGTTACCGCTTCCACTTGCTGATCGGAGCCGTCCAGCAAGGTCAGCTGGCTGTAGCGCTCCAGATAAACGGCCGTTACTTGTTCACGCTCACGCAAGTAAGCAATTACCTCGTCGCGCTTTTCAGCAGCAACTTCAAACGCCATACCCATGGCTGTACCACCGTCATCCAGACCAAGCACTAGCCCCGGGCATTCTGGCGAACCGCGATAGACGTGGGAATAGATGCAAAGGGAGCGATGATAGCCTTCCAAACGAGCAGGCATCGTGCGTAAAAAGTCAAAGCCCGGACGCCACATCAAAGAGCCATAGCCAAAAACCCACAGATTGCTCATAAAGTCACCTTAAATCCATTTTAACAACGCACAACACATTTGGTCGCACCCTTTGTTTCTGTGCTATCAAGTGCCTGACTGATTTGCAACCGACCAGAGAGTTATGCCTTCGATGTCTCCAACTGACATGCAATCTTCCCCGCAAAACCCATCCGGGAAATCATCTGCCAAGCGTTATTTCATTCTGATCGGACTGGTTCTGGTGGTTCTGGTTGGCTGGACCGGCTTCTGGATGGTCAGCAAGAACAAGACTCAGGAATTGATCGACAAGGTGCTGGCACGCCAGATCAACGGCCAGCAGGTAGCAACTTGTGCGGATCAGACCTTGGGTGGTTTTCCTTTCCGTCTGCTGCTGACTTGCTCTTCCTATTCTGTCAATGATCCAAAATCGGGTTGGAGAGTCGAAGGCGGCCCCTTGCGCGCTGTCTGGCAAGTCTATGCACCCAATCTAGCGATCCTCGAAGGCGATAACCTGCTACGCGCCAATCACGCTGCATCCGGTCTGGAAATTGATGTCAGAGCAACCCTGATACGTGCCTCTGTCCGTATCGATCAGGCTCTGACCGTTTCGCGTTTCTCTGTTGAAGGGCAAGAGCTGGATCTACAAACCAATCTTCCGGCAGTTACCCAGTCTCTGGAACAGATCACCGCAGAGCGACTGGAGATCCATGGCCGTGCCAATCCTGAACAATCAGAGGATCTGGATCTGGCCATCTCGACCAGCAAATTCCAAAGTGCTGTCATTCCACGTTTCTCCGGAACATTATCCGCCACTGCCCGCAAGGGGCTTGTCCCTGCCATCCTGACGGCCCCCAATCCGACCAAGGCCTGGCTAGAACAGGCTGGTAAGCTCGAGCAACTCAATGGTTTCATGACCATCGGTCAGAAAACATTGAAACTGACAGGCGATCTCGCCTTTGCCCAAACCGGTCGTGCCGATGGGGATGTGGTTCTGAAAATTCTCAATCCCAAACCGGAAGCAGGCAAAAGCAAAATCCAGCTGAGCGCCAAGGATGATGGCCTGAATGGCCCGCTGACAGCTTTACAATTGATGGGCAAACCGGTTAGCGATGGTGATCTGATCGGCTCCAAAGTCGATCTATCCATCCGGGATGGCCAAATCAGTGCAGGCTTCCTGCCTCTTGGTCGCCTCCCGGCCCTGAAATAGAGCTATAAAAAAGCAGCGGTGTTAAGTGTCAAGCACCGCTGCGTAGTGCTCTCTCATTCTAGCGTTTAGGATTACGACCATTTTTCTGACGACTGCAACGAGCGCGACCTTTCCCGGCTTCCCTTTCTGTATGAGCCTTTGGTAAAGGCCTCTCATGAGGGGATCGAAGCGGATGGCTGGTAATGCTGCAAGATACAGCGCGTTGCGCAGAGGCTTTCGTCCACCAGCAATCATGCGCTTGCCTCGCATGGAGCCACTATCCCGATTGATAGGCGCAACGCCGACCAGTTTGGCAATCTGGCCTTTTCCCAACAAACCTAACTCTGGCAGCTCGGCAATCAGGATACAGGCCGTCAGCAGACCGATCCCCTTCATTGACATCAGAATTGGCAGGATCTTGCTGATTTCTTCATCCGCCTGAGCGCAATCCGTCATGGCCTGATCGACCTCGCCCCTCTGTTTGTTAAGATGCTTGATCATCTGCACCACCCAGTAGTGCGCAGAATTTTCCTGCTTTTCAAGGCGGTTCTTTTCCTGGACAAGCATCTGGGTAAGTTGGCGGTGTCGAGCAACAAGATCGGCCAATTTCTGCCTGTTTTCAGAAGGAAAGCTATCCATCCTCGTCGGCATCCGTTGCCCATAGTCAGCAAGGACCATAGCGTCAATCCGATCCGTCTTGGCCAGCAAACCACTGGCCCGGGCAAAGTGACGAACCTGTAGAGCATTAACCCGGCTGACAGGTAGATCAGCTTGCAAAAGCCCCCGCAAAACGAGACGTTCGTAACCGCCTGTCGGTTCCAGAACCACCCGATGAATGGGATGATAGGTCTTCAACTGATCAAGCAGATGCTCAATACCTGATCGTGTGTTGGCAAAGGTGAAGGAGTGACGATCAGGAAGGATGAAAAGGTCAAGATTTGATTTTGATACATCTATTCCGGCAAAGCGTGTAAGATCTGTCATGGCAGCGTCGTCCTTATACACGAGCGTAAAAGCTCTTCCAGCGGTTCGACAATGCCTCCCATCATGGAAGGGTTCAGCTTTTTTCCGGATGTCAAAATCCTGGGCCACTCCAACCGCTTCCATGGGTGAGCGAACTGCCGCAACAGGCTCGCTCAAAAAAATGAGGCAGATCCATCATAACAAATGGATCTGCCTCTCAATGTATAAGGCCGCATCATGCGGTCTTTTTTGTATCATATCGAAGGACCCTACAAACGGGTCTGAGATTTTTCCACTTCGCCTTCCGCATCATTGATATGGCGGCCAAAGTCAGCGGCTTCAATTTCCTGACCTGCATCAATGATCGAGCGGCGGATCGAACGGGTTCGGGAGAAGAGATCAAACAGGGCATCTCCATCTCCCCAACGGATCGCGCGCTGCAGGGCGGTCAGATCTTCCGTGAAGCGTCCAAGCATTTCCAAGGCAGCTTCCTTGTTATGCAGGAAGACATCACGCCACATGGTCGGATCCGATGCTGCAAGACGGGTAAAGTCACGGAAACCACCAGCGGAATATTTGATCACTTCCGAATCCCGCACCATTTCCAGATCAGCCGCAGTCCCAACGATATTGTAGGCAATCAGATGCGGAAGATGGGAGGTAATGGCCAGAACCTGGTCATGATGTTCTGCATCCATCAACTCAACATTGGACCCCAATGCTTCCCAGAAGGCTTGCAGCTTTGCCACAGCATCTTTGTCGACATCCTCAGCGGGCGTCAAAACACACCATCGGCCAATGAACAATTCCGCAAAACCGGCATCCGGACCAGAATTCTCGGTACCAGCAATCGGATGACCAGGAATGAAATGCACATGCTTTGGCAAATGCGGTGCCATTTGCTTGACGATGGAGCTTTTGACCGAGCCCACATCGGTGACAACAGCGCCAGGCTTCAGATGAGCGGCAATGGTCTTTGCAATCGTTTCGCACACTCCAACCGGTGTACAGACAATCACCAGATCAGCATCAGCCACACACTCGGTCACATCCTGATGATAGCTGTCACCAAGGCCAAGTTCCTCAGCGCGATCCAATGTGTCTTTGGAGCGGGTATGAACAGCAATATGCTCCACCACTCCATGTTCGCGAGCAGCCAAAGCGATCGAAGAGCCAAGCAGCCCGATACCGATCAGCGCCATGCGAGGAAACAGAACGTCAGCCATGGCTGGCTTCTCCTTTTACAAAATCACCGAGCAATTTGATCACGGTCTCACAAGCTTCAGACGAGCCGATTGTCATGCGCAAGCAATTAGGAAGACCATAACTTCCTACCTGTCGCAGCACGCAACCGCGCTCCAAAAGGTAACGATCTGCATCTGCTGCTCGTTTGCCCTCGATATCGGAGAAATGGATCAGGATAAAGTTGGTCACACTCGGTGTCACTTTCAAACCCATCGCTTCGATGGCTTCAGTGACCTTCGACAACCATTCGCTGTTATGTGCAATAGTCGTTTTGACAAAATCCTGATCACGCACAGCTGCAACACCAGCAGCCAATGCAGGACCGTTCATATTGAATGGACCGCGAATGCGGTTCATGGCCCCAATGATGGCTTCCGGACCATAGCCCCAGCCAACACGCAGGCTCGCCAATCCATAAATCTTGGAATAGGTGCGGGTCATGACCACATTTTCAGAACTTCCAGCCAGTTCAATTCCTGCCTGATAATCCTGCTCGGTCACATATTCCGCGTAAGCGGCATCTAGAACCAAAAGCACATCAGATGGCAATCCGTCATGCAGACGGCGCACTTCCGAGAAAGGCAAGTAAGTTCCCGTCGGATTGTTCGGATTGGCAATGAAGACCATCTTGGTGCGATCAGTCACACGCTCAAGGATTGCATCCACATCGGTGGTGAGATTTTTCTCTGGCGCCACAACGCAAGTTGCACCCGCCGCCTTGATGGCGATCGGGTAGACCAAAAAGCCATGCTCGCTATAGATCGCTTCATCCCCTTCAGAGAGAAACGTATAGGCAAGAAGGCTCAAGATCTCGTCGGATCCAGCACCACATATGATGCGGGATGGATGGATACCATGTACATCGCCAATGGCGTCACGAAGGGCAGAAGCAGATCCATCTGGATAGATTTCCAAATGGCCCGCAGCCTGCCGATAAGCGTCAATGGCCTTTGGGCTGGCCCCAAAAGGCGTCTCGTTCGAGGACAGTTTGAAACAACGCTCACCACCAATCGCGGCAGATTTACCCGGCACATAGGCGGCAATCTGCATGACACCAGCGCGAGGTTGCGGGCGGGGCGCACGAACAGATTGCGACATGGTTTGATCTCCTAACGGATTTTGGAAAGAACCTTACTCAAGGCAAGTCTTTCAGCGGTGCCAGAGCGGCCCCGACACATACATAAACAACAAGCTCACATAAAAACGAATACTAGGCAGAAGGCAAGAAAATAGGAGCCCAATAGCCCCCGACTTCACCATGAAGGATAATATCTGCTCCCTCTACCTTGGAAAGACTTTCAATCTCCACATCCGCAACAGAGAATGGCATGGCTGCCAGAATTTCATGACGGTCCGCTTCAATAGCTTCTGCAAACACCACACCGCCAATGTCAGTGATAGCTTTTTCGGCTTCATCCTTACCTTCTGCGGACAAGGCGATCAGGCGCATATCCGGCACGGAGGTATCCATCAGTGGCATGGAAAGCACAAAGGCATCTGTCTCAACCGGGCGACCAGCTTGTGCAATCACCGGTAGACGGGAAATCACCTGAACCCCGTCCTTGGATAGATCACGCCACCAGGCACCGACATCGAGAGCATCAGGTGAGACAACCCCCAGCACGGAACCATTGCCAGCCTTCACCTTGGCTTTGACGGCCTCCACATCGCTACCTTCAGAGAAATCTACGGTGAAACCGAAATAGAAGCGCGCCACATCACGCAATTCTGCACCCGGAGCTACCACCACTTCATAAGGGGCCTGCATATGGGTAAAGGTCGCGATGATCTCACGCCAAAGATGCTCGACAGTTGTGATCGGTAGAATACCACGATGCCGACCAACCAGACGGCGCATCATGTCCACTTCACGACCGGGTCGGAATGCTGCACCTGGCTTGTCTGTGCGCTTGACCGCTATCAGTGCTTCAACGATTTCACTGCGCTCAATCAATTGGCGATGAATGGTCTCATCAATATTATCGATACGCTGGCGCAGCTCGTCCAAAGTTGGAGCAGGGCCAATATCGTTTTGAGGTCCGGTTTCATTCATCACTTCATCCATCCATACGCAACAAGTTCAATCAGCAAGAATTGTTCGATTTTTCATCTTCTTGCGCTATTCATAAAAAAGCCGGGGCGCAAAAGCAAAGAAAACATTTGACACAAAGCAGTTTGCCCCCCTAGGACGTAAACTCATAGATCTGATGAATTTGGCGTCAAAATGGTCTGACATGGCTAGAAAAAGAGTGAAGGATGGGCTGGTTGCCCATTCAAACTCTTTGCCGACGGCAGATCTTGACCATTTTGTCGTCCGAAGGATAGGGCGATTTCTTCCGCTCACCGCAAAGAAAGGCTTTGAAAATGATCCACATTGTCTGCATCCTTTCTTCTTGTGAGCAGAAAAACTTGCTCCTACCAAATTTACCATATTTATAAGTTTACGTCCTAGCTATTGCTCCTATTCCTAGCAATCGGGTGAAATCCCCAATCAGGTGAATTCCAATGACCAAAGGCTCATCCGGCCAAAACGGATCGTCGCAAGACCAAGTTGATCATGCTCAGGACGTCGCACTCAAGCAGGCTCGCGAGCCATCCTCACAGAGCGTAACCTTTGGTGCCGACAAACCCTTGCATCTGGATGCCGGACTGGATCTATCACCTGTCACCATTGCTTACGAGACCTATGGCACGCTGAATGAAGACAAGAGCAACGCCATCCTTGTCTGTCACGCCCTGACCGGCGACCAATATGCCAACTCCACCTCCCCTGTGACCGGCAAGCCCGGCTGGTGGAACCGTATGATTGGCCCCGGTAAGCCAGTAGATACAGACAAATATTTCATCATCTGCTCCAATGTTGTGGGTGGCTGCAATGGCTCAACCGGCCCTGCTTCCATCAATCCAAATAGCAAACAACCATACGGGTTGGAGCTACCGGTGATCACCATCCGCGATATGGTGCGGGCGCAAGCCATGCTAATCGATCACTTAGGCATTGATCAGCTTTTCTGTGTACTTGGCGGTTCCATGGGTGGCATGCAGGTCATTCAATGGGCTGCAGCCTATCCGGAGCGGTGCTTCACTGCCATTCCAATCGCCGCCGGTGCCCGTCATACATCGCAGAATATCGCCTTCCATGAAGTCGGACGTCAGGCCATCATGGCGGATCCCGAATGGCATGGTGGTCGCTATCTCGATCAGGACACGACCCCACGCAAGGGCTTGGGTGTTGCTCGCATGGCCGCTCACGTGACCTATATGTCCGAGCGGAGCCTGCAGAGCAAATTTGGTCGCAATTTGCAAAACCGCGAAGCAAAGACCTTTACCTTTGACGCCGATTTTCAGATCGAGAGCTATTTGCGCCATCAGGGCATGACCTTTGTGGATCGCTTTGACGCCAATTCCTATCTCTATGTTACGCGTGCCATGGATTATTATGATCTGGCTGCGGATCATGACGGGCAATTGGCGAAGGCATTCATGAATACGCAAACCCGTTTCTGTATTGTTGCCTTCACTACCGACTGGCTCTTCCCACCTGCGGAAAGCCGGCTGGTCGTCCATGCGCTCAATGCAGCCGGAGCCAGTGTTTCTTTTGTTGAGATTGAAAGTGACAAGGGCCATGATGCTTTCCTGCTGGATGAGCCGGAAATGTTCGATGCCATTGATGGCTTCCTGAAATCTGCCCATAAGGCCCGTGGCCTGCCAGCAAGCGGCAAGGAGGCCTGACCTTGAGCCAAAGACACGATAATACCCGTATTGATCATCTGTTGGTCGCAGATATGGTAGAGCCCGGATCCAAGGTTTTGGATGTGGGAAGTGATGATGGCGCTCTGCTGGACATTATGTGCAATCAGCGCAATGTGCAGGGCCGTGGTATCGAACTTTCCCAAAAGGGGGTCAACAAATGCGTAGCCCGCGGTCTGTCCGTCATTCAAGGGGATGCGGATCAGGATCTGATCTATTATCCTGATGACAGCTTTGATTATGTCATCCTGAGCCAGACCATTCAGGCCACTCGCAATCCAAAAGCGGTTTTGGAAGATCTTTTGCGCATTGGTCGGAAGGCGATCGTCTCCTTTCCCAATTTCGGCCATTGGCGTGTGAGATCGGATCTGATGTTCCGGGGCCACATGCCCGTCAATGATTACCTACCCTATAGCTGGTATGACACACCCAATATCCATTTCTGCACGGTGCGCGACTTCGTTGCTCTTTGTGATGAGACCAATGCCACTATCGAGAAGGCTCATGGTTTGAAAGCCAATGGCGAAGGCATCAGCTTCAATGCACCCTGGTGGTTCTGGAACCTTTATGCGGAACAAGCCATTTTCCTACTCAGTCGCAAAGAGGGCTGACCCTAACCTTTATCATCGGGCTCAAGCTTGAACGGAAGATTTGGTGCTGGCAAAAAGATTGGCCGAAACCCACTGGTCACACGAGATCCTTCGGGGGCAAGCAGCCCCTGACGCATCAGTTTGGTCGCTTCCACAATCAGCACGCCGGAAAATGCTGGCCAAAATCTGCCCCCCATTTTCTCCCAAGCCTTGGCAGAACCAAGGGGTGATCGTCCCTTGAATGGACCAAAATAGAGCGCTTCGCTCCATTTTACCGGTGTGAACATGGTATCCCGCAACAAATGGGTCAATTGCCCGCGAGAGAACGGCCGTCCATAGGCGAAGGGCGATTGCTCCAACCTCGCCCAGACGCCCCGTCGGTTTGGTACCACGATCAAGAGCCGCCCACCAGGTGTCAGTACCCGCCAGATTTCGCGCAAATGATCAGCAGGATTGTCCACCATCTCCAGCAGATGGGTAATAATGATACGGTCCATGCATGAATCGGGTAGAGGAAGCAGATCGTCCTCTACCAAAGCAGTCAGCGATGCACCGGTCGACGGCCAATAAACGGCCCCCTGTCGTGCTGGCATCAGGGCAAGAGTACGCTCGGCTCGATCTCGCATCCCACGAATGTAAGGAAGCGTATAACCAAGTCCGAGAATGGACAGTCCGTTCACATTGGGCCAATGTTCATGGATGCGTTGATTGATAAACTGCGCGGCCACACGCCCCAAAGGCTGGGCATAGAAGTCTCGAAGATCGACAACATCAAGATACATGTTCCGCCATACCCTGTCAGGTTTTCAGCTCAGCCGCCATCACAGCCCATAATGTGGCATCTGATCGGGTATTTTCCAACCCCATAGTATAAATTCCCGATACAACCCCTCTTCCAATTCTGGCATTGTCAAATATGCTAAAGGAAAGCAGCCTAGAACCAATGATTCGCATGGCATAGCAGGACCAGACATGATGCAGGAACTAGACCTTCAAACTCATCTCATCCCATGCCTGAGTGACAATTATGCAGTCCTGCTGCATGAAGCCAATTCGGGCCAGACCATTCTGGTCGATGTCCCGGATGAAGCGCCGATCCTTGCGGTTCTGGAAGAAAAAGGTTGGCCGCTCACCCATATCCTGATCACCCATCACCATTGGGATCATGTGCAAGGTCTGGAAAAGGTCAAGGCAGAGACCGGTGCCAAGGTTTATGGCCCCAAAGCCAGCATGGACAAGGTTCCACTGATTGATCACGGTCTGGAAGATGGCGATGAGATCTCCTTTGCGGAGAGCATTCTCTATGCTTTGGGTACGGAAGGTCACACTCTGGATCATCTCTCTTATTGGATGCCAGAGGGTGAAATTGCCTTCACCGGGGATACTCTCTTTTCCATGGGATGCGGTCGCGTCTTTGAAGGAACCTTGCGCGACATGTGGTTCGCGGTAGACAAGTTGGCCAAACTGCCACCGGAAACCACCATCTTCTGTGGCCATGAATATACCAAGGCCAATGGCGACTTCTGTCTGTCCATCGAACCGGACAATGAGTTCCTGAAACGCCGCATGGCAGAGGTTGAGGCCCTGCGCGCCGAAGGCAAACCGACCATTCCAACCAACATTTTGGAAGAACGCGCCACCAACACCTTCATCCGCGCCAATGAGCCAGCGTTAAAGAAAGCTCTAGGCATGGAAGACAAGGAAGATTGGGAAGTCTTCGCCGAAATCCGTACCAGAAAAGATAATTTCTGAAAATTATCTTTTCTATTTTTCCTCTTACCGGCTATTCCTCGCTGTTTATCTCTCACGGCTATTCGCCGCTTACGCGACGGCCTGCGAGGGCGCGCAGTCAAGCTGCGGTCAGCGATCGCTTCCCGGCGAAAGCACTATGCTTTCGCCGAATTCTTTTATCCTTGAAAGATTGGTTTGGGAAAAGGATCCGCAAAAGGAAATCCTTCCTTTTGCTACGGCCGATAGGCAAGCGCGAAGCGTGCCCTCGCAGGCCTGAGCGAATGCGAAGAATGGCCGGTAAGAGGTATTAAAGAGGCCCTGTACCAAAAAGCTTCTTGGCGGTCTCATTGATCAAAGTATGACGGCGGTCGAACTTCTTGGCCAGAACAATATTGGTCATGGTCTTGGCCACACCTTCAATCTCGCCAATCTCGTCAAGCAAAGCGTCCAGATCTTCCAGCTGTGGCATCTCAACGATCAGTGACAGATCAAAAGCTCCATTGACGGTAAAGCAGGACGAAATTTCCGGAAATTCTTCCAGACGTGTCACGATGGCATTCTGAAGCTTGGGATCAATCTCAACAAAGACAATCGCGCGATTGAGGGTCTCCAGTGGATCGCGATTGAGCAGCACGGTGAAACCATCAATCACACCCTCGCGTTTCAGGCGTTCAATGCGCTCGTGAACCGTTGATCGCGCCACATCCAGCCGACGGCCAATTTCCGACGTGGACATGCGAGCATCCCCCTGCAACAGGCGGATCAATTTGCGATCCAGTTCATCCAAAGTTCGACGCATGTAAGCCCCCTCCAGGTCTTGCTGAACTCCACGTCCAGTCCTTTTGCTCACGCCAATATGACATTACAGAATGTTGTGTAGCGATCTGAACCGCTTTGACAAGCCTCGATTTTTGGGCAAAGAAAAACAAGCCTGCAAATTGTCAATTTATAGCATTCCTTCCAGCAATATACCGGAAATCTCCGTCAATCTATAGCGTAAGCATGATTAGGGCCTATTTTCCCGAAATTTGGTTGGATATATTGGAATTGGATACAATGACATTTAGTCATGTCACATCAATCAGATAACAAAGATCAGATGCAAGCAAGTGGATGAATTTGCCCTTGCCTTTCCCTGTATGGAGAGCCCCCGAATGAGCAATCTTGCACAAGAGACAAAATCCCTGCTGTTCGCTCTTGGCGTCAGCGCTGACAAACTGGCCACTTCCGGCATTGAAGTGACAAGCCCGATTGATGGCTCTATCATTGCACATGTTGCCGAACAGGGCGCAGCTGACACCAATGCTGCAGTCAACAAAGCTCATGAAGCTTTCAAAAAGTGGCGCACCATTCCAGCTCCTGCTCGTGGCGAGCTGGTTCGCCTACTTGGCGAGGAATTGCGTGCTCATAAGGAAGCTCTTGGCAAGCTGGTCACCATCGAATGCGGCAAGATCTATTCTGAAGGTCTTGGCGAAGTTCAGGAAATGATTGATATTTGCGACTTTGCCGTTGGTCAGTCTCGCCAGCTCTATGGTAAAACCATCGCGTCTGAGCGTCCAGGTCATCGCATGATGGAAACCTGGCATCCGATGGGTGTTTGCGGCGTGATTTCCGCTTTCAATTTCCCGGTTGCTGTATGGTCCTGGAACACCTGTTTGGCCCTGATCTGTGGCGATTCCGTTGTTTGGAAACCATCCGAGAAAACTCCTTTGACTGCTCTCGCTTGTGAAGCAATCTTCCAGAAAGCCCTTGAGCGCTTTGGCGATGCACCTGAAGGCCTGCACGAACTGGTCATCGGTGGTCCAGAGGCTGGTCAGGCTCTCGTTGACAATCCAAAAGCTGCGATCATTTCCGCAACTGGCTCCACCCGCATGGGTGCTGCAGTTGGTCCACGTGTGGCCAGCCGCTTTGGTCGCTCCATTTTGGAACTGGGCGGCAACAATGCCATGGTCGTGGCGCCAAGTGCTGATCTGGATATGGCCGTTCGCGCAATCTGCTTCTCCGCAGTTGGCACCGCCGGCCAGCGTTGTACATCTCTTCGCCGCGTGATTGCTCATGACAGCATCGCTGACGAGCTTGTTGCAAGCCTGAAAAAAGCATACGCCACCCTGCCAGTTGGTTCCCCTCTGGAAGATGGCACTCTGGTTGGCCCGCTCATCGACGAGCAGTCCTTCGATACCATGCAGGCTTCCTTGAAACAGGCGGCTGAAGAGGGCGGCAGCGTCTTTGGTGGCGGTCGCGCAAGCGTTGATGGCAAGGATGGTGGTTTCTACCCGACCCCAGCAATCGTTGAAATGCCAGCACAGAGCGACGTGGTTCGCACCGAGACCTTTGCACCGATCCTCTATATCCTGCGCTACAGCGATCTGGATCAGGCACTGGAACTGCATAACGAAGTGCCACAAGGTCTGTCTTCCTGCATCTTCACCCTGAACATGCGCGAAGCCGAAACCTTCATGTCTGCAGCCGGTTCCGACTGCGGCATCTGTAACGTCAATATCGGCCCATCCGGCGCTGAAATTGGTGGCGCATTCGGCGGTGAGAAAGAAACCGGTGGCGGTCGTGAGTCCGGCTCTGATGCTTGGAAAGGCTATATGCGCCGTGCAACCAACACCGTGAACTATTCCGCTGAGCTGCCACTGGCACAGGGCGTGAAATTCGATATCTAGACGGATTGAGAAAGGTGCGGCCTTTCCGATAAGTCATAGCGAAAACACAAAAAGAGCCGGTGCAAACCGGCTCTTTTCATATCAAGATCCTTTACATAAATAAAATTCTACCTTCTATCCCGGATCGGAGCTTCCTCCATGACCGCTCAACCCGCCCTGTCAAAACGCGCCCAATCCATTGGCTTGTCCAAAATCGCCCAGCTTGTTTCCCGCGCCGCTGAACTGCGCGCGCAAGGCAAGGATGTCATCTCCCTTGGCTTTGGTGAGCCGGATTTCGATACCCCGCTCAACATTCGTGAAGCTGCCCAGAAAGCCATGGATGAAGGCGACACCCGCTATACTGCGACGGGCGGAACTAATACACTCAAGCTTGCCGTCCAGAAGAAGTTCAAGAATGACAATGGATTGGATGTCGATCTCGATCAGATCATGGTCAGTGTCGGTGCCAAACATGTCCTCTTCAATGCCTTTCTGGCGACGCTGGATGAAGGCGATGAAGTCATCATTCCAGCTCCGTTCTGGACCAGCTATCCCGACATCGTGAAAGTGGCTGAAGGCACTCCGGTCTTTGTCTCTTGCGGAGCAGATGTCGGCTTCAAGCTCACACCATCTGTGCTGGAAGCTGCCATCACGCCCAAGACAAAATGGGTGATGATCAATTCTCCGTCCAACCCGACCGGCACAGTCTATAGCGCAGATGAAATCTCAGCGCTTGCGGAGGTCATCCGCAAGCATCCTCATGTCTGGATCCTGTCTGATGATATCTACGAGCATATCCGCTTCACTGAAGGCAAATATGCAACCATTGCCGCGCTTGCACCGGATCTGTCCGGGCGCACCCTCACCATGAATGGAGTCTCCAAAGCCTATGCCATGACCGGCTGGCGCATTGGCTTCTGTACTGGGCCCAAAGCCTTGATCAAAGCCATGACTGCGATCCAGGGCCAAGCTACCTCCGGCCCCAACTCCATCGCGCAGGCCGCAGCCGTTGAAGCATTGGAAGGCCCACAGGACTTTCTGGACGAATCTCGCGCCATCTTCAAGGAGCGCCGGGACAAAGTGGTTGGCTGGCTCAATGAATGTCCGGGCATCAAGTGCCAAACCCCGGATGGTGCTTTTTATGCCTTCCCTACCTGCTCAGATTGTTTTGGCAAAGTGACCCCGGATGGAACCAAAATCGAGACCATTGATGATCTCGCTAGCTTCCTTTTGGAAAAGCATGACGTGACCATTATTCCTGGCACCGCTTTTGGCGCTCCAAACGAATTCCGCATTTCTTACGCGGCATCTCTGGAAATTCTTCACGAGGCCTGCAACCGTATCAAATCCGGTTGCGAGCAGCTGCAGTAAGTATTGCTTACATGAACATCAGGGCCGCCTTGCGAGAATAGACGTAAGGTGGCTTTTCTGTGCGAAGGCTTGTGTCGGACTTTCAGTACCACAAAAAATGTTATAATATTACATTTTAAACCAGTACAGATGTGAACGTGGCCGATAGTCTTTCCCCTTCGCTGATCCATGCCGAAAACATTTCCGTTCAGGCAGATGGCAAAACGCTCCTCGACAATATTTCTCTCTCGGTAAGACAGGGCGAAATCGTCACCATCATCGGCCCTAATGGTGGCGGTAAGACCACGCTCATCAAGGCACTTCTGGATCTGCAGAAAATCTCACAAGGCTCGGTGACCCGTACTCAGAACCTCAAAATCGGGTATGTACCGCAAAAACTGGCAATTGATCGCACACTGCCGCTTACTGTCAAACGCCTGATGACGTTGACGGAAAAGAACGACCACCAGACGATTCTTGATGCCCTCAACGAGACCGGTGTTGCTCATAAGCTCAATGATAGTATTCATACGCTCTCTGGCGGCGAGATGCAGCGTGTGCTGCTTGCACGGGCTCTGGTGAGGAAACCGAACCTGCTTGTGCTGGATGAGCCTGTACAAGGTGTTGACTATGTCGGTGAGCTGGCGCTCTATCGTCTGATCGAGAATATCAGAGATCGTCATCAATGCGGCATTCTACTCGTTTCTCACGATCTACACATGGTGATGCGGGCATCCAACCATGTCATTTGTCTGAACACCCATATTTGCTGCGCCGGCAAACCGGCCCAAGTGGAACAATCCGAGGATTATAAAATGCTCTTCGGGCAAAAAGGCCTGCAGACCATGGTGCCCTATTCCCATCACCACAGTCACAGCCATGACCCACTGGATTCCGATATTCTGGACGGGGAAGACTGCTCCTGCGGTCACGATCATGACCACGATCACCCTCATCAGACACATGAGGGAGAGAGCAAGTGAGCTGGCTTTTGGATGACTTCTTTATGCGCGCGCTCTTTGGCGGATTGGGCATTGCCTTGATCGCGGGGCCACTTGGTTGCTTCATTGTCTGGCGACGTATGGCCTATTTCGGAGAAACCATGGCTCATGCTGCCTTGCTTGGTATCGCGCTCAGTCTGCTCATGGATATCTTCCCTGTTGGCGGTGTATTTGCAGTTTCTCTTCTGATTGCCGGATTGCTCTATTGGCTGGAACGCCTTGATCGTCTCTCAACTGATACTTTGCTCGGTATCCTTTCCCATGCCTCCTTGTCCATAGGTTTGATCACGCTTGGCTTCATGACTTGGCTACGTATTGACATCATGAGCCTGTTGTTTGGCGATATTCTCTCCATTTCCGAACAGGATATTTTTATTATATGGGCGGGCGGTGCGCTGGTTTTGGCGCTTCTGCTCTCTCATTGGCAAAGCTTGCTTGCCAGCACTATCAGCCCGGACATAGCCAGCGCAGAAGGATTGCCCGTCACACGCGCCAATCTGCTCTTCATCTTTCTGATTGCCTTGGTGATAGCCGTTGCCATGAAATTGATCGGTGTATTGCTGATCACATCACTTCTGATCATACCAGCGGCAACAGCGCGGCAATTTTCACTTTCTCCGGAATCCATGGCAGTCATGGCAGCGTTCATCGCTGCTCTGGCTGTTTATATCGGCCTGCAAAGCTCACTTCAATGGGACAGCCAGCCTGGTCCTTCTATTGTGCTGTCCGCCTTCTCTCTCTTTCTAATCTCGCTGGCCATCGGACCAGCAATCCTGAAGGTCATTCGAAAGCGGAGCAGCTGAGATTAAGAGCTTTTTGGCTTGAAGATCAGATCCTTGGACGCTAACACAGCCCCGGAGGTGACCAGAAGAGCTGCCCCACCGATTGCCCAGCTGAATTCAGCAAACCCGGCCAGAATCAGTATGGTGGTGGAAAGCAAAGGTGCAGCATAAGATGCTGCCCCTAATACCTGAATATCACCGTGCTTGACGCCATAATCCCAAACATAAAATGCCGCACCAACTGGCAGCAATCCAAGTCCAAGAATAGCCAGCCATTGCGAAAAATCTGACGGCCAGATAGTGTTCTCAAACACCAAATGCGCCCCGGTGCTCAGCATAGCGGTGACAAGACAGAATCCCACAACAATGTCGGTCGGCACTGCCGCAAAACGACGAGATAAAACGGAATAGCCCGACCAGGTAAAAGCACAGATGAATGCCGCCAGATAGCCATGACCATAGCGCCAGTCAATACTTACACCTTTTCCTTTGGTGACAATCAGAACCGTCCCAATCAAACCAAGTATACTGCCTGCTACATGATACCAGCGCAGATTTTCACCCGGCAGAAGTGCTGATAGGACAACAATCAATAGTGGCCAGAGATAGGCGATCAAGCCTGCCTCTACCGGGGGAGCTAGACGCAACGCGGTATAATAGAGAAAATGATAACCAAACAGGCCGACAACACCCAAAACCCAAACGGGCCAGGGTTGCTTCAAGGTTTTCATGGCGCCAGATCTAAACAACCAGCTGATTGCCCCCAGTCCGCCACCAATCGCAAAGGTGATTGCGGTGAGCTGAAACGGCGGCATTGTTCCGCTGGCAGCAGTAAACAGAGCCAGCAATGCCCACATCAAGATAGCTGCAAAGCCGATAGCCGTAGCAACGAGTTGTTTGGACATGTCACCTGGTTTCCAAAAATCTGATTTGAAAGTACATCCTAGCCGCTCAAACAAGGCGGGCAATGAAAAAAAGCCGCGCAGTCAAACTGCACGGCTTCTTATCAAGGACTTTTGAACTCCAAACAGAGCTTAAGTCATATATTGTCCACCGTTTACGGTCATGGTCGCACCGGTAATGAAGGCACCTTCTTCAGACGCAAGGAATGTCACCATGGCGGCAATTTCGGATGCCTTGCCCAAACGCCCAACCGGGATACCGGCAATGATGCTTTCCAGCACTTTTTCAGGCACTGCTGCCACCATATCAGTATCGATATATCCCGGGCAGATGGTGTTGACGGTGATACCTTTACGAGCAGTTTCCTGTGCCAAGGCTTTTGAGAAACCAGCCACACCGGCTTTCGCCGCTGAGTAGTTGGTCTGTCCCATCTGACCTTTCTGACCGTTGATTGAGGAGATATTGATAATGCGGCCAAAACCACGTGCACGCATGCCATCAATCAAAGGCTTCGTCATGTAGAACATGGAGTTCAGATCGACATTGATCACTTCTTCCCATTGTTCGACAGTCATTTTGTGCAACATACCATCGCGGGTGATGCCGGCATTGTTCACCACAATCTCCACCGGACCCAGATCAGCCTCTACCTTGGCCAACCCTTCTGCGCAGGCAGCGGCATTACCCACATTCCATTTGTAAACCGCAATTCCATGCTCATCAGAAAACACCTTGGCTTTCTCGTCATTGCCCGCATAGTTTGCCGCAACGGTGTAACCGGCTGCTTTCAAAGCGATGGAGATCGCTTCGCCAATACCACGGGTACCACCGGTAACTACTGCAACTTTAGACATGGATATCCTCCCCTAAAACAAAACTGATCCAGCCCTTCCTCGTGGCCGGGAGCCGGGGCACGGTCTCATCACACGCGCCCCGGAAAACTCTTGTGTACGAAGGCTCTAATCTGTTCGATCTTTCCCTTGTCGAACTGCTTCAAGTCTTGCAAAATGCTCGCGTCTAGCGCTCAACAGTCAGCGCAACGCCCATGCCGCCACCGATGCAGAGGGTCGCCAGACCTTTCTTGGCATCCTGACGCTTCATTTCATGCAACAAGGTCACCAGAACACGACAGCCGGACGCACCAATCGGATGACCAATGGCAATGGCACCGCCATTCACATTCACCTTTTCAACATCCCAACCCATATCCTTGTTCACAGCACAAGCCTGCGCTGCGAAGGCTTCGTTGGCTTCGATCAGATCAAGGTCAGATGCAGACCATCCTGCTTTTTCTAGAGCTTTGGTGGAAGCAGGAATAGGGCCAGTTCCCATAATCGCTGGATCCAGACCAACGGATGCCCAAGAGCGAATGGTCGCCAATGGTGTCAAACCACGCTTTTGCGCTTCTTCTGCGCTCATCAGAACAACGACGGCAGCACCATCATTGATACCGGAAGCATTACCCGCCGTAACAGAACCGTCTTTCTTGAAAGCTGCACGCAGTTTCTGCATGCCTTCCATGGTTGCACCATGACGGATATATTCGTCATCTTCGACCAGGCGCTCTTTGCGACGCTCAACAACAGTTACCGGAACGATTTCATCCTTGAATTTGCCAGCTTTTTGCGCAGCTTCTGCCTTGTTCTGGGAAGCAGCGGCAAATTCATCCTGAACGTCACGACTGATATCCCACTGATCGGCAACATTCTCGGCCGTGATACCCATATGGTAATCATTGAATGCGCACCACAGACCATCCTTGATCATGGTGTCGGTCATTTTCATGTCGCCCATCTTGGTACCGGAACGCATTTCTGCGGCATGCATGGACAGGCTCATATTTTCCTGACCACCGGCAACAACGATGTTTGCGTCACCCATCGCGATCTGCTGCATACCCAAAGCAACGGTACGCAGGCCCGATCCACAAACCTGATTGATCAACCAGGCCGGAGCGCGGTCAGCAACACCAGCTTTCATCGCTGCCTGACGGGCCGGGTTCTGACCCTGACCAGCGGTCAGAACCTGACCCAAAATCACTTCATCAACGTCTGCTGCGTCAATACCGGCCTGATCCAGAGCACCTTTGATAGCTACCGCACCCAGATCATGGGCTGGCATGTTGGCAAAAGAGCCTAGAAAAGAACCAACAGGAGTACGGGCCGCCGCCACGATGACAATATCATTGCCTTGAGTCATGATCATCTTCCTTTTGTCTATCCGGGGATCGGCCTTTGTGCACCAGCGTAAAAGCTCCCGGTCAGAGACAGTACATCTAGAAATTCGCCGCAATGCAACACAGAAGTCAATGCGGCCATGGGCCTAGGCTAAAAGGCCAATATGGAAACGCAATAACAAACAAGAAAAATCTGTCGCAAAGCAACAAAATTGTGAGAAAATGTTGGCAACGCACCATGAACAAACTAAGCTGGTGCCATAAAATGCCGGCCTATGGCAACCAATTGCTGTAGAATGGCCATATCAAGAGGCCGAAACATGACCGATAAAACAGAGCAGACGGTTATCAAGAAATACGCCAACCGGCGGCTATATAACACAGGGACAAGCACCTATGTGACGCTGGAGGACCTGTCTGAAATGGTCAAAGCCGAAGAAGATTTTGTTGTCTTCGACGCCAAGAGTGGAGATGACATCACTCGCTCTGTCCTGACCCAGATTATTTTTGAGCATGAGAATAAGGGTCAAAACCTGCTTCCAATTGCTTTCTTGCGCCAGCTAATCCGGTTTTATGGCGATTCCATGCAGACTCTGGTTCCGAGTTATCTTGAGTTTTCCATGGATAATCTCACCAAGGATCAGGATAATCTACGCAAGCAGCTCAGCGAATCCTTTGGCAATTCTGCTTTTGATGCCATGGAAGAACAGGTGCGCCGCAACACCGAGATGTTCGAAAATGCCATGAAGATGTTCATGCCATTCGGGGCGGCAGCCTCTCCCTTGGATGCGGCGATGGCCAAACCGGCTGAGCCACAGGATAAAAACGAACTGGATGCCCTGAAAGAGCAAATGGCCGATATGCAAAAAATGCTATCCGCATTGGCCAACAAGAAAGACTAGTTCCCTTTTACACCCCCCAAAAAATCAAAAGCAGGCTGCAAGCCTGCTTTTTTGCATGATAGCGGTATTTTCGACAAACCAATGAATAGGATCAGGCGGCGCCTGCTTCTTCCTGTTCAGTTTGGTCCAGTTCCAGGTCCAGCACCTCATCGGTTGAAATCCAGGGCTTTGTCACACTTGCCTTGCCAAAATGATAGCCTTGCAAATAGTCGACACCCATTTGTTTGAGCAGATCAGACACTTCCTCATTCTCGACCCATTCAGCCACGACTTCCAGATCCAGCTCTTTGGCAAGATCGGTGAACATGCGCACGAACGCTCTGTTATGGGCATTTTCATGCACATTCTGCACAAAAGAGCCGTCAATCTTGACCAGATCGACATTCAGCGCCTGCAGATTTCTGAACGATGTGTAACCCGCACCAAAGTCATCAATGGCGACTTTACAGCCCAGCTTTTGCAGAAAGTCCACGAAATCCACAGCTTCCTGCATGTGGCGGATGGCAGCGGTTTCTGTAATTTCAACAATCAGGCGTTCGGCCACATCAGGGCAATTCCCAATTCTCGCTTCCAGATAGGATGACCATTCATCATCCATCCCTACATCAGGGGAAACATTGATTGAAAGTCGTGCATCGGGACAGCTGAAGAGAACATCCAGTGTCATTTCCAAAATGCGATGATCCAGCATGCCGGAGAGACCCAACAACTCCGCAAACTCGACAAATTGTCCGGCAGGAATAGGCTTTCCCTGTCGATCATCCACACGCAACAAAACCTCATGGAAAGAGATTTCTTCATTTTGCGAAGCAACAATCGGCTGAAAAGCCAATTGAATGCGGCGATCATTCAAGGCCCGGATCACATCATCGGCCATCTTGATGGTACGCTCTCGCTCATCCATGGCAAATGGCACATCATTAAAGGAACGAAAAGATCCTCGATGATGAGCTTTTGCGCGATCAAGCGCATCCAGCGCACAAACCTGTGCCGTACGCAAGTCTCTGGCCACATCCCCCAGCATCACGCCGCCCATGGTCAAGGTGACATGGACAGGACCCGCCTCTGTCATGATCAACTCATCTCGCATCGTTTCCAGAAAACGATCTGCAGTCGCTGCCATTTCCTGCTCGCTGCAATTGTTGATCAGCAATCCAAATTTGGTGCCCGAAATACGACCAACCAGATCACCATCACGAAGACGACGGGAAATACGCCCGGCCACTTCACGGATCACCTGATCAGCAACGTCGAAGCCATAAGCTTCGTTGACCACTCGGAAATTATCAATATGCGCTATCAAGAAGCAGGCATGATGGCCTTGTTCGGACACTTTTTGGATGGTCTGGGTCAGTTGATCGCAAAAGACAGAGCGATTATAGAGTCCGGTCAGTTCATCAAACTGTGAGAGAAAGAGAAGTCTTTGCTGACGTTGATGACGTTCATTTATGACACGCAGGACCCCATGCACATGTTTGGCACGTCCATCTTCCCCTGCAAACCAGCGGCCACTTTCTTCCACCCAAATGCGTCGCTCATCATCCAACCCGTTGGGAGCCAGGCAATAGATGCAAGCAAAGGAAACGCCATCGCCTTCATCGGTCCGGCCAGATCCAAAAATGGAGCGATAACGACTGGCAATGGTATCAGGAGTGATAGCGGTGGAGAATCGCTGACCAGTTCCGAACGTCCTGACCACATCGATATCAAGAACCTCATTGGAATTCGCACTCCAACGCAACCGGTCTCCAGCAGCAGTCCAATCATAGACTACCTCTCCGATTGAAGTCAGTATATCGCGTGCCTTAGCCGCCAGCTTTGTATTTGCCACAGCTTGTTCCAAATGGTCTTCCTCCAGTGTTCATTCCACCAATCAAATTGGCAGAACGGACCCACCTATAAAAAGATAGGACCCAGAGGGTTAAGACTTTACGAAAATCCACGTACCCATCTTAACCTTATCGAAAACCGGACCTTTGGTTGGGGCAAATCTTAACAAGTCCCTAACAAATTGGCCCGCCTCTTGCTGGTAACTGTGCAAAGACAGGGGCACCAAGCCGAACTGTCTCACATTGAAACAGGTATCAGGCGTATCAATGGCTTCAATTGCACAGTCTCAAATTCTGGCAATCCCATATTTGGGCGATGAACGTTCGCATAAGAATGACGATACGGCGCGCCGAGGTCGGGAAGAATCAAGTAACCAGAATAATGTGCAGCAAATCAGGGCCTCCCATTCCAGCCGCCCATGGGCCGGAAATCATTGCCATTATCAGGCCCAGATCATTGGTGCAGAACTGGCAGCCAGCCATGGCCGTCATAAGGCGCAGACCTCTCCTCGGGAAGCCGCTCGCGCCTACGGTCAGGCCCGCCGACGTCCCACACAAGTAAGCGACCGCCCGCGTCTCAGAACCATCATGTGACATTGTCGAAGGTACAAAAGCGCCTAATATCCAACTGCCTGACCGTCCTTTCGGAAATCGGATGCCGCCCAATAAAGCCCCCGCTTGCGATCAAATTCTATGATCTGGCCACCCCCATGTGGCATGCTGGCCCATTTCATTTTATGGCCCTTGGATGACAGCATATCAAACACGCCATCAGACAAGCTTCGCTCGGCGATGACCTCGCCTGCATCATTCCAAAAGAGGCGCGGAGCATCCAAAGCTTCCTGAACATCCATGCCATAGTCGAGCATATTGGTGAGGACTTGCGCATGGCCCTGTGCCTGATAGGCTCCGCCCATCACACCAAAGGATAGCCAAGGCTTGCCATCCTTGAAAGCCATTGCCGGAATGATGGTATGCAATGGCCGTTTGCCTCCATCAATGCAATTGGCATGGCCCGGCTCAATTACAAAGCAGGATCCACGATTTTGCAACATAATGCCAGATTTCAAAGTACAACGTCGGGCACCAAAGCCGCGATAGACGGAATTGATGAAAGATACGGCTCGACCATCCCGGTCTGCAACAGAAAGATAAATCGTGTCAGATTGGGACGGTACCATGGATGGCAAAGTATCATTTCGGCGTTCGAGATTGATTGACGATGCCAACTGGCTAGCAAAACTCTCGCTAATCAGAGTTTCAACGGCAATCTTCATATGATCGGGATCGGCAATGTGGGCGTCACGCATCGCATAAGCCAGACGCCCGGCTTCCAATTGTACATGATGTCGTTCTGCTCCATGGGGTGCCATGGATTTCAGATCAAACTGTTCCAGTATTTTCAACAAGGTCAGGGCAGCAATTCCCTGCCCGTTTGGCGGTAACTCCGCGACTTTGACACCACGATAGGAAGCAAAAACCGGCTTGATCGCATCACAACTCACCCCGATCAGATCATCTTCGGACAGCAAACCGCCATAGGATTGCACCAGGGAGACAATTTCTTCACCGATCTCACCTTTATAAAAGGCATCACTGCCTTTCTCGGCAATCTTTCGCAAACTCCTTGCCAAAGCGGGTGCTTGATGAAGGCTGCCACAGTCAGGGGCCTTACCATCCATCAGATAATGTTTCGCAGCACCCTCATCCTTTGACAGATCTTCAGTCAAACTTTCCCAGTCAGTAGCCACACGTGGAGCGACACCATAGCCTTCTTCTGCATAATCAATGGCGTAGGAGAGCACCCGATCCAATCCCCAAGAACCATGATTCTCCAAAATAGTTTCCCAAGCTTTGACCGCGCCAGGAACTGTCACAGCATGAATGCTGTCTTCGGAGATTTCACCGATGCCTTGATCGAGGAAATAGTCGAGCGTTGCCCCTTTGGCAGCACGGCCAGAGCCATTGTAACCATGCAATGCTCCATTCGGCTCGGTAACAATGGCGAAACAATCCCCCCCCAGACCAGTCATATGCGGTTCAACCACGCAAAGAACCGCACTCGCGGCAATAGCTGCATCCACCGCATTGCCACCCTGCTCCAGAACTCGCAGGGCCGTGCTGCTCGCCAGAGGATGAGATGTTGCAGCAGCACCATTTTGCGCAAGAACAGGTGAACGACCGGGTATTTGAAAATCGCGCATGGAACCTCCGAGGGAATTTAGGCAAACAGATAGGAAAGGCCGAGCAAAGTGTCGGATTTAAGAAGAGGACTAAAAGCTACCTGCAAGCTTACAGATGCGCAACCTCATGATTCTTTCCTCATCGCAAAGGCTCTTATTCCAGCGCACCAATTGTAAGTCTCGTTGTTTCTGTGTCAGATCTGGACAAACAGATTTCGAAAGGCTGTATCATGTCCGAACTTACCCTCTCCCAAGCCAACCAGATTGTTGAAGCCGCTCTTGCCAAAGGGGCTGAACTGGGTCTCAATCCGCTTACCGTTGCCATACTTGATGCGGGCGGTCATCTCAAAGCCTTCGCCCGTCAGGACGAGAGCTCCATCATGCGTCCACAGATCGCTCAGGGCAAAGCCTATGGTGCTCTTGCCGTTGGTTTCGGAACACGTTGGCTTGATGCAGCGGCTCAGGAACGCCCGCATTTTGTTCAGGCGCTCAACGGTGCCTCCGGTGGTACCATCGTGCCTGTCCCTGGTGGCGTTCTGCTTCAAGATGATAATGGCAAGACACTGGGTGCCGTTGGTATCACGGGGGACAGCTCGGACAATGACGAAGCAGCAGCTTTGGCTGGCATTGAGGCCGTTGGCCTTAAAGCCAATACCGGAGCATGAACTTACCATCCATGGAGCACAAAAACGCCGGGTACAATAACCGGCGTTTTTTGTTGGCTCATCTCTTGACCTGTTCATCCTTACGGATAGCCACCCGGTCCCATGGTCAGATCCCGTCGCGCACTGCGAATGGTCACCGAATATCCGGCTATCACATCAATGGCTGCAATAATCATCAGAATGAAGAAAACCGAGGTTGCTGTTTCACGTACCAGCAGGAATTCAATCAGATAGACCACAAAGACCAAAGTGGACAATATGTGATCGACGATGGATCCCATCCCCGTGCGAGTGGCTTTCAAAATTTCGATGAAAAGCAGGATCAAAGCTGCGACAATCATAAGATCCCCAAGGGTCAATGTCCATCGTGCACTTGATACCATCTGAATGGTGAAGATTGGTGCGCTCCATGGATCACCAATTGCATCGCCAAAAAAACCAAACGCAAAAGCGTTATAGACCACCAAAGGTGCAATCAGCAGCGGAATGTTAAAGATCATGGTTCAAATCCGATATCCAGAATCATCAAACTGACGCTAACACCACTCCATGGCCAAACAAAGCCGATGGGAAGGAAAAGTCATTCAAGACGCAAGAAGGCCGGATCCACAAGGATCCGGCCTTCTTGAAACTTTGTGATATCATCAGAGGAGCAAAGACTTAGTCTTTGGCTTCCAGAACCTGACGACCACGATACATGCCGGTCTTCAAATCGATATGATGAGGACGGCGCAGCTCGCCAGAATCCTTATCTTCGACATAGACCGACTGCTTGAGTGCGTCCGCAGAGCGGCGGAAGCCACGCTTCATGCGGGTCACTTTTTTCTTTGGCACAGCCATGGTCAAAACTCCGTCGTCTTTACCGGGAAATAATGGACATAGCCGTCCCGGAATCTGCACATAATTGTCAGAGATTGCGCGCCTTATACAGAAGGAATCTCATCTTGACCAGATGCCTTGGCAAAAAATGCGCGCTTTTTTGGCGATTCTTTTTGCTTCTACCCGGTTTTCATCGCTTCTTTACCATAAAGCAGCGCTCAAACCAGCGTGGGGCAGTTCTTATACCCCGACGAATTGAGCGAGATGCTCAGCAAGCGGAGTACAATTTTGCTCCAAAGCTGAGTGCGGCCGCCATACCAGCGCCAACTCACGTTCCGCCTCTTTCCCCTCCATTGGCAAGAGTTTCAGATCGAGCCCATTGGCAAGGCCCGCACGTACCGCAAGTTCAGGCAGCAGCGTTACGCCAAGGCCGTTGGCCACCATTTGCACAATGGTGATCAGGCTGGTCGCATGCACATCATCCCCTTCATTCAGTCCTCGTTTCAAACTGGCCAGGATATGATCACGCAGGCAATGCCCGTCTTCGAGCAAAATAAGCGTCTCTTCCCGCAAGTCCGTTTTTGCCACCATGGTCTTTGTACATAAATCATGCCCTTTGGGAACAGCGATCTGAAAGCGATCCCGCCCGAATACATGTATGCAAAGATCATCCATTCTATAGGGAAGTGCCAGTACGGCTGCATCCAGCCGTCCTGCGCGCAAATCCGTCAATAGATCCCGCGTCAGGGATTCGCGCAAATAGAGGCGTAAATCCGGATAAGCCTTTCGCAAACTCGGCAAGGCCCTGGGCAGAAGGAAAGGGCCGATGGAAGGAATGATCCCCAAACGGAATTTTCCAGATAGCAGGCTCTCGCTCTGTTGAACGCTGGCGACAAGATCATCCACATCCCGCAAGAGGATTTGTGCACGTTCAAGCACTGTCTCACCAGCGGACGTCAGGAGAAACTGAGGACTGCCTCTATCTACCAGCGAAATCTGGAGACTGTCTTCCAACTGCTTGATGCCTGACGACAAGGTGGATTGCGAGACAAAACAAGCTTCTGCTGCTCCACGAAAAGAGCCTTTCTGCGCCAACACACACAGATAATGCAACTGCCGCAATGTAGGGCGAATGGTCATTCATCACCTGAAAGAGATTATCGAACTACGTATTAGTATATAATCGAAAAAATCGATCAGTAAATTCGAAATTTGAGGTTTGCGTCCATTTGTCAGATATGCTTCATAAGGGGCAGATATTTGAATCATTCTAATAATGACATCCCAGTCATTTTCGGAAACACAGTCTGTTCAACCCTGGAGAAAGAACATGCACGGTATTGGTGATAAGCTTCCTGAATTTAAAGTTGTTGGTGTAAAGCCCGGCTTCAATGACATCGTTGAAAATGGTGAGAACGCGTTCGAAGACATTACCGAGAAAAGCTTTGACGGCAAATGGAAAGTGATCTTCTTCTACCCAAAAGATTTCACCTTTGTCTGCCCAACCGAGATTGCTGAATTCGCTCGCCTGAACGAAGAGTTCGAAGATCGTGATGCTGTTGTTCTTGGCGGCTCCACCGATAACGAATTCTGTAAACTGGCGTGGCGTCGTGATCATCCAGATCTCAACAAACTGCCAATCTGGATGTTTGCTGACACCAATGGTTCCCTCGTTGACGGTCTTGGCGTTCGCCATCCAGACGGTGTTGCATATCGCTACACCTATGTTGTTGATCCGGACAACACCATCCAGCATGTTTACGCAACCAACCTCAATGTTGGCCGTAACCCTAAAGACACCCTGCGTGTTCTGGATGCGCTGCAGACAGACGAACTCTGCCCATGTAACCGCGAAGTTGGCGGTGCAGTTCTCGGCTAATCCGAGCAATCGTTTCAGAGGGCAGGAGATCCTGCCCTCGTTTCCCTGACCTTTCATGCTTTTTTCCGACAATTCAACCAAGCTCCCCTTGTGCGAGATCGCGCGAGAGTGATGCTGCGTGCCCAATTCATATGGAGACCACCATGACCATTGATGCTCTGAAGTCCCAAATGCCAGACTTTGCCAAAGACGTGAAACTGAACCTTTCCAATATTTCTGGCGAAGAAGCCCTGTCCGAACAGCAGAAATATGGTCTGATGGTTGCCTGCGCCATTGCCACCCGCAACAAAACCGTCAAAGATGCTTTTCTGGCCGAAGCCGCAGACAAACTCTCTGCAGAAGCTCTGACAGCGGCCAAAGGCGCGGCAACCCTGATGGGTATGAACAATATTTATTATCGCTTCGTGCATATGGCTTCCAACAAGGAATATGGCACCATCCCTGCCAAGTTGCGTATGAATTTCATCGCCCGTCCCGGTGTTGATAAAATCGACTTTGAACTTTGGAGCCTTGCGGTATCTGCCATGAATGGCTGCGGCATGTGCATCGATAGCCACGAAAATACCCTGCGTCAGCATGGTGTGACTGCAGAGCAAGTACAGATCTCCATCCGCTTCGCTGCCATCATCCAGTCTGCAGCCATCGCACTGGAAGCAGCTGAATAATTCAGTACAGATCATGATGATCTTGCTCTTCGTTGGTATAAACCAACACCGCGTCACCTCTTCCCCCTTGACGGCGCGGTAAAAAACAGGCATCGGCAAGAGCATAACCACGCCGATGCCTGTTTTTCAGACATGAGGCTTTCTGTCACCGATACAGCAAACCGATCAGAACCACTCATGTCCCCCACCTTGTCAAAGCAAGATATGTTTCTCCAGCGCCTGAAAGAAGACGCAGAACTGGTCCAGGCAAAACTGCAAGATCTCCTGAGCGATACACCTCATGGAGCAGAACAAACGCGCCCGGAAAGACTTCTCTTGGCCATGCAGCATGGCGTTCTGAATGGTGGCAAACGCATCCGTCCGTTTCTAATGCTTGAAGTGGCTCGCATGCTGGGTACGGATCATCCAGGTGTTCTGCGTGCCGCTTGCGCTTTGGAATGCGTGCATTGCTATAGCCTTATCCATGATGATCTGCCGGCAATGGACGATGATGATTTACGCCGTGGCAAACCGACCATCCATATCGCCTTTGATGAAGCCACCGCCATTCTGGCAGGCGATGCGCTTCTCACCATGGCCTTTGACATCCTGAGTGATGAAGCAACCCATCCGAACCCAGCCATTCGTGCGGAGCTGGTTCTGGGTCTTGCGCAAAATGCCGGTGTTGGTGGCATGGCAGGCGGACAAAGCCTTGATATCGAGTCGGAAGGACGTAATCGCACCGAAGACGAAATCAAGCAAATGCAAGCCATGAAGACAGGTGCGCTTTTGCGTTATGCCTGTGAGGCAGGGGCCATTCTGGCTAAAAGCGACGATCAAACCCGCCAGATCATGCGTGACTTTGGTACTCATATTGGCCTCGCCTTCCAACTGGCCGACGATCTTTTGGATGTCACAGCAAGCTCTGAGCAATTGGGCAAGACTGCAGGCAAAGATCTGAACACCAATAAAGCTACCCTTGTCAGCCTCTATGGACTGGAGAAAACCAAGGCCATACTGGAAGACCTGATCGAAGACAGCCACAAGATGCTGCAGCCATTTGGTGATCATGCAGACATTCTGGTCGCTGCGGCCGAATTCATCGCAAAACGCAAAAATTGATTTCAAAGGCGTTCAACAACAAAATCGATCAAGGCACGGGTTGCCCGCAAATTCACTCCGACATCCGGCCAAACCATATAAAGCGGCATGGGCTCTGTCTGATAATCAGGTAACAACTCAATCAGATCTCCTCTGACCAATGCCTCATCGGCCAGAAAATCCGGCGGTGTGGACAGCCCCAGCCCTTGCAAGCAGAATTGCGTCATGGCCTGCACGCTGTTGACGGTCAGCACAGGATCATAAGAAACCTCAATCCGCTTGCCATCCATCGCCAGGAATGGGCGTTTGGGCGGCATCATTTCCAGCTGAATCCATGCCCAATCCTTTAAGTCATCCAGGCTCTTGGGCGGTTCACGCCCTGCCAAATAGTCTGGCGAACAAACCAGCTTTCGTTTGATCTCACCGATCTTGCGGCTTTTAAGGCTGCTATCCTCCATTTTGCCTGCCCGAAAAGCCACATCCACACCGTCCGACAAAAGATCAGAGCGATGATCACTATAATTCACCGACAGAGTAAGGCCGGAATGGACCTTGGCAAACTCACCAAGAATGCAATTGATCGGAGCATGCATGAGAACCGATGTAGCTGTGACACATAATGCGCCCTTCAACGCCCCATCACTTTGCTGCAGATTGGAGAGGCCTTTTTCAGCCTCTGCAATCATGCGCAAGGCATACTGAAGCAAGGCTTCTCCATCGGCAGTCAGAGACAATTTCCGGGTGGATCTGTAGAGAAGTGCCGTGCCAAGCCGTTTTTCCAACTCGGCAATGTTATAGCTGACAGAAGATGGCGCCAGATCAAGCTTGCGCGCTGCTCCTCGAAAGGACCCCTGCCGCACAGTCTCCGCAAAGATGGCTAAGGCCCGCAATTCATCAATCATTGTTCGTTCTTCCAAACAATCAAATCTAATTAAGCAATCTAATCAATCAAAACAGATCTGAATAGACTGGTTCCTCAAAAAGAGGACACGCTCCATGATCAGCCAACTCGCCACTGCTATTTTGCCTATGGCACTTTTTTCCCTCACAACCTCCATTTCACCCGGCCCGGTGAACTTCATTGCTCTATCCTTGGGCACTCAAAAGCACAAACGGCAAGCTTTCGCTTTTGTCTCCGGTGCGACAATCGGCTTCACTGTTCTTCTTGCACTTTTGGGTTTGGGCATGGAGCAATTATTGACCACCTACCAACCCCTGCTGACAGTCTTCAACCTCCTTGGTTCTCTCTTCATCGCCTATCTGGGTTACAAGATCTTCACCAGTCGGAGTCCTATCTCGACCAATCAGAATAATGGTGGTGGCTTCATGCATGGTTTTCTATTGCAATGGCTCAATCCCAAAGCCTGGGGCAGTTGTCTGGCTGGGCATGCCGCTTTCCAAACCAGCAATGCACCGGAACTGCTGGCACTCTTCACGCTCATCTATCTGATTGTCTGCTTTGTGGGCGTGGGAAGCTGGGCAGTCGCAGGAACACAAATCTCTCATTTGCTCTCAAATCAACGCACGCTCTGCCTGTTCAACCGGATCATGGGTGGAGCATTGATCTTGCTTGCGCTCTTTTTGGCGCTGCAACCATATCTTTGAACCCGTCTCCAAATGTATAAGCCCGGCCAAATTGACCGGGCTTATAAAATCTTGATCATACAATGGTCAACCTAGTGTGGTGGAATTGAAATAGGCATCATTTATCGACAGGTTCACTTGCCTATTTCGATTCCTAAAACCACACTAGAAACATATATTTGCTAGTCACCCTTTTGAATCTAAAATTCGTTCGGTGCTCGCTGTTCAATGCGACGAACTTTAGATTCGGGTGACTAGGTACCAAAGCGATTGTCGATATAATTAAGCACCATTTCATGGAAATCCTTGGCGATATTCTCACCGCGCAAGGTTGCTTTCTTTTCCCCATCGACAAAGACAGGTGCTGCAGGCGTCTCACCGGTACCCGGAAGCGAGATGCCAATATCGGCATGCTTGGATTCGCCAGGACCATTCACTATACAGCCCATGACCGCAACATTGAGCGCTTCCACACCGGGATATTTCTCACGCCAGACCGGCATATGGGTGCGAATATCTTCCTGGATTTCCTGTGCCAATTCCTGGAAGACTGTCGATGTTGTCCGGCCACAGCCGGGGCAAGCTGCAACGATAGGAATGAAGGATCGAAACCCCATGGTCTGCAGCAATTCCTGCGCGACCTGAACCTCGCGGGTCCGATCTCCACCCGGTTCAGGCGTCAGAGAGATACGAATTGTATCGCCAATGCCCTGCTGCAGCAAAAGACCCAAGGCAGCGGACGAGGCCACAATACCCTTGGATCCCATACCCGCTTCGGTCAGGCCAAGATGAGTGGCATAGTCGGAACGGCGCGCCAGTTCGGTATAGACCGCCACCAGATCCTGCACTTGAGAAACCTTGGCCGACAGGATGATCTTGTCAGCACCAAGGCCCAACTCCTCAGCCCGCTTGGCGGACAAAAGGGCAGACTGAATGATGGCTTCATGCATCACTTTTTCTGCTGGCAACGGATTTTCACTAGCCGAATTCTCATCCATCAAACGGGTCAGCAATTCCTGATCAAGCGAACCCCAGTTCACACCGATGCGAATGGCTTTATTGTATTTCTGGGCCAGATCGATAAGTGTGCCGAATTGAATGTCCTTACGCGCCTTGAAACCAACATTACCCGGGTTGATGCGATATTTGGCAAGCGCTTCTGCACAGGCCGGATGCTCGGTCAGCAGTTTATGGCCAATATAATGAAAATCACCGATCAGCGGCACATCAATACCCAGACGATCCAAGCGGTCTCGAACCAATGGCACAGCCTTGGCTGCTTCATCACGATCCACAGTAATTCGAACCAACTCGGAGCCAGCCTTATGCAAGGCAGCAACCTGTTGCACCGTCGCATCCACATCGGCAGTATCAGTATTGGTCATGGATTGAACGACAACAGGTGCACCACCACCCACTGTCACATGATCAATCTGCACAGCTTTGGTAATGCGGCGCTCCAAAGGCGCGGAAAGTACGGGCATAGTCCCTCACACTTGACTCAAGCGATGGAAAAGAAGTCTTCCGATCAAAGCAAACTCATTTGGCGTCTATATGGCATTCCAAACATGGCTGTGCAACCGCAGCCCAAACAGAAATGCCACAAATCAAGCCTCATGCGCTTCCAACGGTTCTGCGGAACTATCCTGACATTGCGCGCATGTACCAGAAATTTCCAAAATCGGAGCATTGGCCCTAAATCTCTCGGTAGCCGCAATCTTGTCGAGCAAACCCTGTAGGGCTTCGCTATGGAATTCCCCTGCCTGACCACATTGATCACAAAGCAGAAATACCGTGACATTCTCCGGATCGCAGCTGCCAGTTTAGCCGCATTCATTCGATTCGTGAGCATGAGTACAAGCCACATAGCCATTTCGACTCTCGATGCGATGAATGAGTCCTTGAGCAGTCAGAAAATCCAGTGCCCGATAGATGGAGACAGGCGCCAATTTGTTGCCCTGACGATTGATCTTGTCCAAAATATCATAAGCAGATGCAGGCACATGGCTATCTGCCAGAATGGCCAGAACCTTTCGCCGTTGCTCTGTCAAACGCACACCACGCTTTTGGCATAAAGTTTCGGCATGAGTGAGAATACGTGCCACACATTTGGCGTGATCGTGATCTTCCAATTCAATCATGACACTCACTCTCCTTCTTTATGCCAACCAGCTTCATTTGGTCTTGATAAGACTAACACAACAATTATGCTGCGGTGCAGGATTTAAATATGCCCTTTGTGGACAGGATCAATAGTCCAAGGCCATTAGCTGCGAGGATGCCTTATGTCGAACTCTTCTGCCAACAAGCCACATGCTGGCCGTACTGCTCTTGTTACGGGTTCCACAAGTGGTATTGGACTGGCCATTGCCCGTGCATTTGCCGAGCAAGGGGCCAATATCATTCTCAACGGTTTTGGCGATGAGAATGAGATAGAGCAGAACCGTGCTGCCATCGAAAGCGACTTTGGCGTGAGAGCCATTTATAATGGCGCCAACATGCTCAACCCGGACGAGATTGCCACCATGGTGGATGAAGCTGTCGAGACATTTGGGGCTGTCGATATCGTTGTCAATAATGCAGGCATCCAGCACGTGTCTCCAGTAGATGAATTCCCGGTTGACAAATGGGATGCCATCATCGCAATCAATCTTTCCTCTTCCTTCCATACCATCCGTGCGGCTCTACCGGGCATGAAGAAAAAGGGCTGGGGTCGGGTGATCAATACCGCATCAGCCCACGCGCTTGTTGCTTCTCCCTACAAGTCCGCTTATGTCGCTGCCAAGCATGGCATTGCTGGTCTTACCAAGACAGTCGCCCTGGAAGTGGCTGAGCAGGGCATCACCGTCAATGCCATTGCACCTGGCTATGTCTGGACCCCATTGGTCGAGCGTCAGATCCCGGACACCATGAAAGCTCGTGGCCTGACGGAAGAACAAGTCAAACGCGATGTATTGCTGGCTGCACAGCCTACCAAGGAATTCGTAACCGTGGAGCAGGTGGCACAATTGGCGATGTATCTGGCAAGTGATGCAGCCTCCGCCATCACCGGCACCACCATGAGCATTGATGGCGGCTGGACCGCAAAATAAGAACCATCTTGGTTCCTACATCAGTTCAAGAAAACCCTTGTCGCCGAGTTTTGATTTTGGCGGCGAGATCAGATTGGAACCCTACCCAACTCGCATGCGCAAAGGCACCATCACCTTGCCCTGAACCTGACATGGCAGACCAAGAGGCACGATCTCGTAGCCGCAACTCAGTAACCATGTCAGCCATGACGCTTCCACTGTGAAGATCAATCCCCAGATTCGACGTGCCTTGCAATAAGCTATCATCTCACCAACCATAGACTGACACAATTCCATTTGCCTATGGTGGCTCGCCTCATCATTCAACAAAATGATGGGCGACAGTTCGCCAATTCCCGGACCAGATGGATAAGTTTCAATGCCGAAAACTTGTGGATATATGGTCGCTCCAGGATGATTGCCTGTTGTGGGAACGAGACGACAATAAGCCATGATATCGTCGCCGTTCTTTGCAACAAAATGCGCAACACCCTGACCGTCGAAACAATCCTGTCTGGCTTGCCCAATCTGGATATCACGAACAGCACCGTCTTGTCCGCTTTCGGTTACTTCGCGAAACTGCAGTGCTGGTTCGGATTTCAAAATAAACTCATCTGCATTGCTTCGACGGAATGCAAAGCAAGATCGCAACAAATCTGAATGATCCTCTACATTGCTTTCATCGATAACAATTGGCATGGTCCAAGCCTCGTCTGGGCACGATGGAACAGAACCCAAGGCTCATTCCGACTATTTTGTCAGTATATCAAACCATCAAAATATTGAGCAGCCCTGAGATTTCGGGGTGTCGAAATCACCAGTGTCAAAACCGGCATGCAATCGTCTTCAGAATGGATCAGGGATTTAAACCCCTGATCCTTTTGATGAATTATTCTATCAGGGATCTATTGAAGAACCCGTGATAGTGGAGGCCACTTGCTGATTTTCCAATGGCAGATACAGCTCTCCACCCTCACGGAACTTCTCCGCCATTGCTGCCAATCCCTCTTTCTGGGCTTCAGCACGGATGTCATGAGAGATGCGCATGGAGCAGAATTTCGGTCCACACATGGAACAGAAATGCGCCACTTTGTGAGCTGCAGCCGGCAAGGTTTCATCATGGAAAGATCGCGCGGTTTCCGGATCCAAACCCAGATTGAACTGATCTTCCCAGCGGAATTCAAACCGCGCCCGGGACATGGCATCATCGCGCAATTTCGCCGCCGGATGGCCCTTGGCTAGATCTGCGGCATGAGCGGCAATCTTATAGGTGATCACGCCGGTTTTCACATCATCCCGGTTTGGCAAACCAAGATGCTCCTTGGGCGTCACATAGCACAGCATTGAAGTACCAAACCAACCAATCATGGCGGCACCAATGCCGGAGGTGATGTGATCATAACCCGGCGCAATGTCGGTGGTGAGTGGCCCAAGCGTATAGAAAGGAGCCTCATCGCACTCTTTCAGTTGCTTGTCCATATTCTCCTTGATCTTGTGCATCGGCACATGGCCTGGTCCTTCAATGATGACCTGACAATCCTTTTCCCGAGCGATTTTGGTCAGCTCACCCAAGGTTTCCAGCTCAGCAAACTGCGCCGCATCATTGGCATCAGCAATCGAGCCTGGGCGCAATCCATCGCCAAGTGAGAAGGAGACGTCATAGGCTCGCATGATGTCGCAGATATCGGCGAAATGCTCATACAGGAAGCTTTCCTTGTGATGATGCAGGCACCATTTGGCCATGATGGAACCGCCACGGGAAACAATGCCGGTCACCCGATCCACTGTCAGGGGAACATGGTGCAGTCTTATACCCGCATGGATGGTGAAATAGTCAACGCCCTGTTCGGCTTGTTCGATCAGCGTGTCACGGAACACTCCCCAGCTCAGATCCTCGGCAATGCCATTGACCTTTTCCAATGCCTGATAAAGCGGCACGGTGCCAATCGGCACTGGAGAGTTCCGGACGATCCATTCGCGGATATTATGAATATTTCGGCCGGTCGAGAGGTCCATCACCGTATCAGCCCCCCAACGGGTGGCCCAAACCATCTTGTCGACTTCTTCTGCCATGGAAGAGGTCACGGCTGAGTTGCCGATGTTAGCATTGATCTTGACCAGAAAATTTCGGCCAATGATCATCGGCTCACATTCGGGGTGATTGACATTGTTTGGAATGATGGCACGCCCACGGGCAATCTCATCACGAACAAATTCTGCCGTGACGTAATCCGGAATGGAGGCACCGAAGGCTTCTCCGTCGCGTTCCACGTTCCCGGCTAGCACCTCGCGCCCCAGATTTTCGCGAATGGCCACATATTCCATTTCCGGGGTGATGATACCGGCGCGCGCATAAGCAATTTGCGTGATCGCCTTGCCATCCTTGGCGCGCAATGGCTGATGCTTGACCGGAAATTCCGGCACGAGACGATCTCCCTTTGCAAAACCATTATCTTCCGGTTTCACATCACGACCGACATAGCTCTCCACGTCACCACGTGCTTCCGCCCAGCCAGCACGAATGCGCTTCAGGCCTTTCTGAATATCAATTGGCTCGTTCGGATCTGTATAAGGTCCGGATGGATCGTAAACCCGCACCGGCGGCTCACCCGCTGTTGGATGAACAGCAATTTCACGCATCGCAACCTTCAAGCCCGGATAGAGCAAGCTGGGCTGATAGATCTTGGACGAACCCGGCAATGGACCGGTTGTCACACTCGGGGTTGTATGTTGATTGGATGGTTGCTTGCCATTTGTTTGGCCATTTGCAGACATAGGAACTCCTTGCGCATTTCGCGTATTGGAGATCCAGCATCAAGCGGAGAAGATAAAGCGCCCGCATTGCGGAGAGAGGAAACTGAAGATGTTTCTTTATGATCAGACTCGCCTCTTACTGAAACAAGATCGCTTGGTCTGACATAATAAAAGCAAAATCAGAAAATCCGGATGGATAGGTCCTGTATCGCTGCACCGTCCCTACGCCAGTATGAACTGGATCAGGTTCATAGGGTCACTGCGGTGCTTGTCCAACGGACATAGCTAGCAGACTCTCAGCTCCTTACCGGAACCCCCCTGGTGAATGCGCGAAACATGGAACAAAATGACGCAGCTGTCAAATCCAAGATTGCGCTCCGTCAGACGTTTGCAATAGTTGGCAATTTTGGGAATTAACTGATCAAACCCTGACGAAGAGCCTCCGCCACGGCTTGCGTGCGATTGACCGCCCCCAGTTTCTTGGCGGCCGACGCCAAATACCAGTCTGCTGTATATTGGGAGATGTTCAGGATCTGGGAAATCTCCCAGGAGGTCTTGCCGACGGACGTCCATTTCAGACATTCACATTCACGCGGTGTCAGCTTTTTCTTTGGCTTGTCCGGACTGCTTCGAAGCATGTCTCTTACCCGGTTATGGGCATAAATACCGACTAGATGCAGAGCATGCTTGTCATCGGGACTCAGCTCTACGCCATCTCCACCAAAGGACAGAGCCGCCTGAAAGGCACCGGGTCGATAAACCGGCACACAAAACCCGTCCGGCATGCCAATGGATGCTGCTTCATCCATCACCTGGCGCGCTTGTTTGGAGAGTCGGACCTTGGGGCCACCGACTTCACTCCATTCAAATGGAAGATGAGATGTTCGCACCCGTTCCACGACCGGATCGAAATCAATGAAAGACTGATCAAGATAGCGCACATTCCAATCCTCGGACCAGCCTTGCAACAAGATCAATTCTTCAAGGTTCTCACCAGTATCGGGAATGCCGCACATGATAAAGCCAGTATATCCGAAGTCATTGGATATGCCTTTCAACGCCTCAAGAACGCCATCGACCTGACTTTCATTCTCAATTTTATCAAGAAATCCAAAAATGCGATTCTGCAATTGCATGTCTCGCCTACCAACCAATCAGACCGGTCTGGAAACACAGACCTTATTCTGTAACAACTCATAAACTTGAATTGAAACAGCATAGCCAATCGGTTGGGCGCGGTCAAAAACCAAACCCTAAATTGCTTAATTGCGCACAAGCGCAACCTGGCGTGGTTTTTCTAGTTTAAGACAGGCTTGGCAGAAGCCTTGGGATCTTCAATATGCAGCAAATTGCGCATATCGCCTTCTTTTTGCGTCAGGTCAGCGAGCGTATATTTATCCAGCGCTTTCAAAAAAGCTTCCAGAGCATCATTGAGTGCATGGTTGAAATCACACATGGAGAGCAACGGACAATCGTAGCTGCCTTCATCAAAGCAATCAGCCAAATGGAAATTTTCCTCGGCTGCACGAATTATCTCACCCAAGGTGATGTCCTTAGGTTCTTTCGCCAGTTTCAAACCACCATTGCGTCCACGATGGGTGGTAATGAAGCCATTGGAAACCAGAATAGGCAAAATCTTGAACAGATGATATTCGGAGATATCATATACGCGAGCGATCTCGCTCACTTTGGCGAACTCTTCGCGCTTTGCTGCGCAATACATCAAGATGCGGACAGAATAGTTTGCCTGTTGCGTCAGTCTCATGGTTCAAAACTTCCCTATACGAATTCAAATCCTGCCTGCATTACGCAAGCCACTTGGTCCTGTGCTGATTTGAATGGTCTAGTCTTTATATAAAGGGCAAACGCTTGCAACGCAAATATGTCGCCCCCGTTTCTAATCAATTTAATGACAGAAAAGGCATTTGCAACTGATCAGGGTCAAACAAGCTATTTTTATAAATGTGAAATTAATTTAGCTGACCTTTGTCATGATCAATATACATGCCCTGCATGCCTTAAAATTTTGGCTCTTTGGTGATTTTCCCTCTTTTCATACGAAAAATCATTCTTTACGCTGTCGATCAATAACAAAATCTCCAATGCATCATAACAAAAGCACATGATTCATGCTGAAATATCTTCCCTCACTCAGTGCACTGCGTGCTTTTGAAGCCGCCGCTCGCCATCTCAGCTTCACCAAAGCAGCCAGCGAACTGGGAGTGACTCAAAGCGCCATCTCGCGCCAGATGCGAGCAATGGAAGATCTGCTGGGACTGCGTTTGTTTGAACGCACCGGCCATGGCCTTGTTCTGACCGAAGCTGGAGAGGTCTATGCCCACAAGATCCGCACCAAATTACAGGATATCGAAACTGCGACACTGGAATTATTGGCTTATCGCGGGCAAGGTGGCGAGCTCACTATTGCCTGCCTGCCTACATTTGGTGCGCGCTGGCTGGTTCCACGTCTGACCAAATTTACCGCAGCACACCCAGAAGTTCTCATTCATATCGTCACCAAGATTGAGCAGTTCGAGTTCATGGGTGAGGATATCGATGCCGCTTTTCATTTTGGTGAAGGTGCCTGGCCAGGAGCCCTGACCGACCCCTTGATGCCCGAATATATCGTGCCACTTGCTCACCCGGATCTTCTAAGGCGCAGGGATGAAATCGGGCTTGAACAACTGCTACTGGAGCAGCCTCTGCTGCAAGCAACCTCGCGCCCCAGTCTGTGGAGCCATTGGTTCAATGTCACCGGGCATCATCATCCTAACCCCCATGTTGGCCCACGGTTCGAGCATTTTCATATGGTCATTCGCGCTGCGGCCTCCAAGATGGGTGTCGCACTGCTGCCACGCTTTCTGGTTGAAGAAGAAATTGCATCGGGTGATCTGGTTGCGTTGGATAGCCACCTGACCCGTTCCAATGGCGACTATTATTTTGTCTATCCGCAGTCCAAACGTGCCAATCCCAATTTGCAGGTTTTCCGCACCTGGATCATGCGCGAGGCCATCAGCGCCAAAAAGGAAATCAACAAATTGAACAAGCATCAGGACTGATGCTGACACTCCTCAATCTATGCGACAGTCTATCCACCAATATGACACAAATGCATCACACGTGAGCTATATTGGCACAAAACAGTCAATTCTTGCCAATTTGACATAACCAAAACGCATGCACCCCTGAAATTTATTCGTTTCTCTTTGTCCTGCTGGATGGATATTGTGCCGTTAAGAACCATCGGAGTCACCTATCTGTCTGATGGATACATGATTTAGACGCATGCGTGCTATTCGGACTTGTCGCGCACGCCTTGCCAAACCGCTCTAAGGAAAAGCCATGTGCGCCAAACCACAATTCTCTTGGGACGATCCCTTCCATTTTCGTGACCAGCTGAGCGAAGACGAACGCATGATCATGGACGCGGCCCGTGCTTTCTGTGATGATCGTCTGATGCCTCGCATTCTGGAAGCCAATCGTCACGAAAAGTTCGATCGTGAAATCATGAACGAGCTGGGTGAGAATGGTTTCCTTGGCTCCACCATCCCAGAGGAATATGGCTGTGCTGGTGTCAACCATGTTGCATATGGTCTGGTTGCCCGCGAAGTTGAGCGCGTTGATTCTGGCTATCGTTCAGCCATGTCCGTTCAATCTTCCCTCGTCATGCATCCGATCTATGCTTACGGCACTGAAGAGCAGCGCAAGAAGTATCTGCCGAAACTGGCAACAGGTGAAATGGTTGGTTGCTTTGGTCTGACCGAGCCGGATCATGGTTCTGACCCTGGCTCCATGGTAACCCGCGCAGAGAAAGTCGATGGCGGCTACAAGCTGAACGGCGCGAAAATGTGGATCACCAACTCCCCGATCGCCGACATTGCCATTGTCTGGGCCAAGTCCAACGCTCATGAAAACAAGATCAAAGGCTTCATCGTCGAGCGTGGCATGGAAGGCTTCACCACGCCAAAGATCGAAGGCAAAATGAGCCTGCGTGCTTCCATTACCGGTGAAATCGTTCTTGATAATGTTCTGGTTCCTGAAGAGAACCTGCTGCCAAATGTTTCCGGTCTGGCTGGTCCATTCGGCTGCTTGAACAAAGCACGTTACGGTATCGCATGGGGCGTGTTGGGTGCAGCGGAATTCTGCTGGCATGCAGGTCGTCAATATACTCTGGATCGTAAGCAGTTCGGCCGTCCGCTGGCTCAGACACAGTTGATGCAGCTAAAAATGGCAAACATGCAAACCGAAATCACCCTTGGTCTTCAGGCTGCCCTGCGCGTCGGCCGCATGATGGACGAAGGCAATTGCCCTGTTGAGAATATTTCCCTGATCAAGCGCAACAACTGTGGCAAGTCTCTCGACATTGCTCGTATTGCCCGTGACATGCATGGCGGAAACGGCATCTCTGACGAGTTCCACGTGATCCGTCACATGGTCAACCTGGAAACCGTTAACACCTATGAGGGCACCCACGACATTCATGCTCTCATTCTGGGCCGCGCCCAGACCGGCCTGCAGGCATTCTTCTGATCCTTCCTCATTGTGTGATCAGATCAGAGAGGCGGGATGTCTTTCCCCAAACCCGCCTCTCACTTTTTCCGGCCCGACTTTCCTGAGCCGGGCAATTCCTTTTCTCAGGTCAACTGTGCTCTCAATGATCCCAGTCCGGGCCTGACCATATTCAGGACCCCGACATGACTGGCGCTCTTTCCCATATCCGAGTTCTCGATCTTACCCGCGTGCTGGCTGGCCCATGGTCAGGCCAAATTCTGGGTGATCTCGGTGCAGATATCATCAAGGTTGAGCGCCCGGGCGTTGGAGATGATACCCGCGGTTGGGGCCCTCCCTATCTGAAGGACAAGGATGGCAATGAGCGTTCGGACGCAGCTTACTTTGGTTGCACCAACCGCAACAAACAGTCCGTCACCATCGATATCACCAAGCCAGAAGGGCAAGCCCTGATCCGCGAACTGGTCGCCAAGTCTGATATTCTGGTTGAGAATTACAAGGTTGGTGGCCTTAAGAAATATGGCCTTGATTATGACAGCTTGAAAGCCATCAAACCCAACCTGATCTATTGCTCCATCACTGGCTTTGGTCAGACAGGCCCCGATGCTACCAAGGCTGGTTATGACTTCATGATCCAGGGCATGGGTGGTCTGATGAGTGTGACTGGTCAGCCAGAAGGCAGTCCGGGTGGCGAGCCAATGAAGGTGGGCGTGGCTCTGGCCGATGTCATGACTGGCCTTTACTCCACCATCGGCATTCTTGCAGCCCTCGCCTATCGCGATCAGACCGGCGAAGGCCAGCATATTGATATGGCCTTGCTGGATGTTCAGGTTGCAACCCTAGCCAATCAGGCGACCAATTATCTGGTTTCAGGTAAAGCCCCGACCCATATGGGCAATGCTCATCCCAATCTGGTGCCATACCAAACCTTCCCGACGTCAGACGCACACTTCATTCTAGCCATTGGCAATGACAGCCAGTTCGCCAAATTTTGCGCCATTGCAGGCCTTGATGATTTACCTGGCGATATCCGCTTTGATACCAACCGCCACCGCGTGGAAAATCGTGACGTGCTGGCAGCCAAGATTACAGCGGTGACTGCCGATAAACCGCTTGATTACTGGATGGAAGAACTGGGGAAAGCAGGCGTTCCTTGTGGTCCGATCAACTCCATTGATCGCGTCTTTGAAGAACCGCAAATCAAGCATCGCGGCATGGCTATTGAAGTACCAGCCAAAGATGGCAGCATGCAGCCCGGTGTCGCCAACCCGATCAAGCTGTCCAAAACTCCGCCAAGCTACAAGTCTGCCCCACCAGAGCTGGGCGAACATACATTGAGCGTGTTGGCCAATCTCCTTGGGAAAGATGAGAGCGAACTGGACGCATTAAGCTCGGGGAAGATAATTTAAGAATTGTTTTCTCCAGAGAGAATTGCTTGGAACAAGAACCCGCAAAAGGAAACCCTTCCTTTTGCGACGGCCGATAGGCAAGCGCGAAGCGTGCCCTCGCAGGCCTGAGCGCAGCGAAGAATAGCCGGCAAGAGAAAAAGAGCCTCCCTTTTACACATCCGATCCCGTTCCCACTCGACAAAGCTGATCAATTCGCTCCATTCTGTTGACTCTATTTTGAAAACAGAGATTGGGACCAGCTAGAGGAATCCGGGTCATGGATAGCATCTTGCAGCGCATTGACGATAAGGAAGCAGATCTCATTGCGCTGACGCAAGATCTGATCCGCTTTCCCACGATCAATCCTCCTGGCGAAGCCTATGAGCCTTGTGCCCATTATCTGGGTGAGCGGCTTAAAAAACGCGGCTTTGATGTTCAATATGTCCGCGCTCACGGCACGCCCGGCGATAGCGATCAATATCCACGCATCAATATCATCGCTCGCAAGAAAGGCGGCCGCCCGGGCCCTTGTGTACATTTCAACAGCCATATCGACGTGGTGGAAGTAGGAAAAGGCTGGACCAAGGATCCTTTTGGCGGCGAAATTGCGGATGGCAAGATATATGGTCGTGGCGCCTGCGATATGAAAGGCGGGCTTGCCGCCTCCATCATTGCGGCCGAAGCCTATATGGAAGCCAACCCGGACTTTCCCGGCGCGATTGAGATTTCCGGCACCTGCGATGAAGAATCCGGTGGTTATGGCGGCGTTGCCTATTTGGCTGAACAAGGCTTCTTTGCAAAAGACCGCGTTGATCATGTTATTATTCCTGAGCCTTTGAACAAGGACCGTATTTGTCTCGGTCACCGTGGTGTCTGGTGGGCAGAGATCGAGACCCATGGCCATATTGCCCATGGGTCAATGCCTTTTCTCGGCGATTGCGCCGTTCGCCATATGGGTGCGGTGATTGATCAATTTGAAGAAAAGCTATATCCGGCGTTGGCTGAAAAACGCACGGACATGCCTGTTGTGCCACCCGGCGCACGCCAATCGACACTCAATATCAATTCAATCCATGGTGGCCAGTCGGAAGATTATGACGGCCTGCCTGCCCCATGTGTTCCCGATTCCTGCCGTATGGTGATTGATCGCCGTTTCCTGATCGAAGAACAACTGGATCAGGTCAAAGGCGAGATAACTAATCTGCTGGATGAATTATTGGAAAACCGAGACAAATTCCGCTATGAGATCAAGGATCTGTTCGAAGTTCAACCGACCATGACCGACAAGGAGCAACCGGTTGTACAAGCGGTGAGTAGCGCAATCTCGGATGTACTGGAAACCCAGCCTGATTATGTAATCTCCCCCGGCACCTATGATCAAAAACATATCGATCGCATCGGCAAGCTGAAAGACTGTATTGCCTATGGGCCGGGTATCCTCGATCTGGCCCATCAACCGGACGAATATGTGGGCATTGAAGATATGCTCGATTCCGCTAAAGTAATGGCGAAAGCCATCCACAACCTGCTGAACGGGGATCAGCAGTAACCATTCAGGCTCACGCCATATAGGACACAAAACCCGTCAGCTCCATACTGACAGGGCAGGTCAAACTCAGGTCGGGAGGACCACAGGATGAAAACCATTGCCAAACTGACGACCGCATTTGCAACAGCTTCCTTGCTACTCGCTTCCACTGCGCTGGCGGCAAAAGATGACATCACCATCGGCGTCCGTCTGGAACCTCCTCATCTGGATCCGACCGCAGGCGCAGCAGCTGCTATTGATGAGATCGTCTATGCCAATATTTTCGAAGGTCTGACCCGCATTGATCAGACTGGCTCTGTCAAACCTGCCTTGGCCGAAAGCTGGACCATTTCTGAAGATGGCAAAACCTACACCTTTACCTTGCGCAAGGGTGTTAAGTTCCATGATGGCAGCGATTTTGATGCATCTGACGTAGTCTATAGCCTTGATCGTGCCCGTGGTGAGAAGTCCGTCAATGCGCAAAAAGCCCTGTTCGAGCCAATTGAAAGCGTCACGGCAAAGAATGCCAACACGGTCGAAGTCAAGCTTAAGCGCCCAACCGGCAACATGCTGTTCAATCTAGGCTGGGGCGATGCCATCATGGTGGATCCGGCCAGTGCAGACGCCAACAAGACCAATCCCGTCGGAACCGGGCCGTTCAAATTCAGCAAATGGACCAAGGGCGATAGCATCGCCATCAGCCGTAACGATGCTTACTGGGGTGATCCGGTCAAACTGAAAAATGCCACCTTCAAGATTGTAGGCGATGCGACTGCGGCCATTGCTTCCTTGATGGCAGAAGATGTTGATGCCTTCCCACAATTCGCAGCACCGGAAATGCTACCGCAGTTGCAATCCGATCCCCGCTTCAAAGTGGTGATTGGGACAACTGAGGGTGAGACCATCCTGTCCACCAACAATGAAGCCGAGCATTTCAAGGATGTGCGGGTTCGCAAGGCCATGGCCCATGCCATCAATCGCCAATCTATCATTGATGGCGCCATGTTCGGCCAAGGCACCTTGATCGGCTCTCACTTTGCGCCACACCATCCGGCCTACAAAGACCTGTCCGGCGTCTATAATTTCGATCTCGACAAGGCCAAAGCACTGATGACTGAAGCAGGTCTTGAGAACGGCTTCAAGGCGCGCCTGCACCTGCCACCAACCGATTATGCTCAGCGTTCAGGTCTAATCATCGCATCCGATCTGAAGAAAATCGGCATCGAGTTGGAAATCATCTCTGTTGACTGGGGCCAATGGCTGAAACAGGTCTTCAAAGGCAAGGACTTTGATCTGACCATTGTCTCCCATACCGAACCAATGGATATCGGCATCTATGCCCGTGATGATTACTACTTCAATTACAAAGATGCCAACTTCAAGGCGTTGATTAAAGAGTTGAATGCCACCAGTGATGAAACCAAACGCAATGAGCTGATGCAGAAAGCTCAAGAAAAGCTGAATGCTGATGCGGTGAATGGTTATCTCTTCCAGCTGGCAAAAACCGGTGTCTGGAATGCCAAGATCAAAGGTTTGTGGGCCAACAGCCCCGTTCAGGCCAATGATCTGACCGACGTGGAATGGATGGATTAATCAGGAATAGAAGCTCTCGCACAGATACCTCTCACGGCTAATCCAAGCTTCGCTTGGGCCTCCGAGGGGCGCAGTCAAGCTGCGGTCACCTATCGGTTCCCGGCGAAAATCAAGTCTTTTCGCCGAATTCTTTTCCCTCGATAGTCAGTAAGGGACAAGAACTCGCAAAAGGAAATCCTTTCTTTTGCGACGGCCGACAGGCAAGTGCGAAGCGCCCTGTCTGGAGCCCTGATCGAAAGATCAGGAATAACGTGAAGACGTCTTGATTACGTGAGAAAGAAATTAAGAAAGGCTGCCATTCATGCTTCTCTTTGCACTTCGGCGCTTTGTCAGTCTGGCGTTGACGCTTCTGGCAGCCTCTCTTGTGATCTTCGCCATCATGGAAATCCTGCCCGGTGATCCAGCAGAATTGATCCTCGGCATCAATGCACAGGCCGATACCTTGCAAGCCTTGCGGCAAGAGCTCGGCCTGCATCTACCCATTCTCGAACGCTATTGGAACTGGATTACGTCCATGTTCGCCGGGGACTTTGGGACCTCCTACACGTATTCCGTCCCGGTGTTGGATCTGATTAGCGAGCGACTGATCGTCTCTTTTCCGCTAGCCCTGTTCGCCCTGACACTTTCCACCCTACTAGCCCTGCCCTTGGGGCTGCTGGCTGCAGCCTTTCGCAACAAATGGCCGGATTGGGGCATGATGGGACTGACACAGCTAGGCATTGCCGTTCCCAATTTCTGGTTCGCCATGCTGCTTGTACTGGCCTTTGCGGTCACCTTGCGCTGGTTCCCGTCCGGCGGCTTTCCCGGTTGGGAGGCTGGCTTTTGGCCCGGCATGAAAGCGCTTTTGTTACCGGCTATCGCCCTAGCCTTGCCTCAAGCCTCCATCCTGGCCCGCATCATGCGCTCCTCCATGCTGGATGTGATCCATGAAGATTATATGCGCACCGCCCGCGCCAAGGGGCTCAATCAGACCCAAACGCTGCTTCGTCATGGTCTACGTAATGCTCTGATACCAGTCATCACCATTCTGGGTCTGCAATTTTCCTTTCTGCTGGCAGGCACCGTCATCATCGAGAATGTTTTCTTCCTGCCCGGTCTTGGCCGTCTGGTCTTTCAGGCCATCACCCAGCGCGATCTGATCACCGTGAAAGCCGTGATTGTGCTGCTGGTAGCAACCGTCATCATCGTCAATTTCGTGATTGATCTGACCTATGCAGCAATTGACCCGCGCCTTCGCAAGAAAAAGGGGGCTTAGGCTGATGTCAGAAAGCATGTCTCAACAGAATGCCATCAGGGCCAATGCCCTGCGCTCGCCATCTCTCCTGATCGGCGGCCTGATCACCCTCGTCTTTATCACACTGGCGCTGTTATCCTTCGTTTGGACACCCCATGATGCATTGAGCGTCAATATCATGGAACGCCTGAAACCCATCAGTGGTGATTATTGGCTGGGTACTGATCAATATGGCCGCGATCTTTTCTCCATGATCATGCTCGGCGCTCGCAATTCCATTGCAGTGGCGCTTGTTGCCGTTGGTATTGGCATGGGACTGGGTGTACCCATTGGCACATGGGCTGCAGCAAGAGGCGGTTGGTTGGACGAAGCTTTGATGCGAACCGGTGATTTCATCTTCGCATTCCCAGCTCTTATCTCCGCCATCATGATCACAGCTTTGCTTGGACCTGGTGCGATCAATGCCATCATCGCCATCGGCATTTTCAATATCCCGGTCTTTGCCCGTCTTGCCCGCGGAGCTGCCCTCAGCCTTTGGACACGCGATTTCATTCTCGCGGCGCGCCTGTCGGGCAAGAATGCGGTTCATATCACCTGGGAGCATATCCTGCCCAACATCGCCAATCTGTTGATTGTTCAGGGCACCATTCAATTCTCTTTGGGCATTTTGGCAGAAGCCAGCCTGTCCTATGTAGGGCTCGGCACTCAGCCACCGATGCCAAGCTGGGGCAAGATGCTGTTCGAAGCCCAAACCATGATGGCTTTCGCACCACAATTGGCCATCATCCCAGGCCTCGCCATAATCTTCACCGTTCTGGGGCTGAACCTGCTTGGCGATGGCTTGCGCGATGTTCTCGATCCCAAGACCCGCCAACGCCAAGATGGGGATCTGCTATCATGAGCCTGCTCTCCATCCGTTCCCTCAATCTATCCATTCAGAACAAACCGATTCTGAACAACATCAATCTGTCTCTGGAAGCAGGTAAATGCCTAGGGTTGGTTGGCGAATCCGGTTCTGGCAAGAGCATGACTGCCCTTTCCATCATGCACCTGCTACCCCATCACAGTCATCTATCAGGTGCCATCACATTGGATGGAGAAGAGTTGACCAAACTGGATGAGAAACAGCTGTGCGAGCGACGCGGCGATCAGATGGGCATGATCTTTCAAGAACCCATGACCGCTCTCAACCCGCTCAAAACAGTGGGGAACCAGATAGAAGAGAGCTTGTTGCTGCATCGGGATATGACCCGAAAAGAAGCAGAGCAACACAGCCATCACTTGCTGGAACGGGTTGGCCTGTCTCCCGCACGCTATTCACCAAATCGCTATCCACATCAATTGTCCGGTGGTCAGCGCCAGCGTGTGGTCATTGCCATCGCCATAGCCATGCGACCGGCCTTGCTGATTGCTGATGAGCCCACCACGGCTTTGGATGTGACCACTCAGGCCCAGATCCTCGAGCTGCTCAAGGAGTTAATGGAGGAGGAGCAATCTGCCCTTTTGTTGATTTCACATGATCTGGCAGTGGTAGCTGATATGGCCGATCACATCGCCATCATGAAAGAAGGCGAAATTGTCGAACAAGGCCCGGTGCCACAGCTTTTCGACACGCTCAGTCATCCTTACAGCCAAAACCTGTTCGAAGCATCGACCCATAGCCCCATCCGCACCAAACCGCCTCTTTTTTATGATGATGCCGGTCTTTCTGCTGAAAACAGAATTCTCAGTGCCGACCAGATCGTACGGGACTATTCTTTGCCGCGCCAGTTCCCTTATCTCAAGAAGCGGCATTTTCGTGCAGTCGATCACCTTGATCTGGCCATCCATCGGGGGCAATCCATCGGACTTGTCGGAGAATCCGGCTGCGGAAAATCGACCCTTGCCCGCACATTGCTGGGACTGGATGCTCCGCAAAAAGGAAGCCTTCTGGTGGGGGATCATAATCCCTTTACTGCCCAAAGGGATGATCTAATCTCAGTGCGCAAGGATATCCAGATTGTTTTTCAGGATCCCAATGGTAGCTTCAACCCACGCCACCCGGTGGGACGCAGTGTAGCTGAACCCTTGCATCTGCATCGCCATAGTGTAAGTGCACAAGAGCGGGAAGAAAAAGTCGCGCAGGTCTTCGACCAAGTGGGACTGAATCCAAAACACGCCCATCGTTATCCGCATGAATTTTCAGGTGGCCAGCGCCAACGTCTTGCCATTGCAAGGGCATTGATTACCAAACCAAAAATCATCATTGCCGATGAGCCTGTTTCTGCTTTGGATGTCTCCATTCGCGCTCAAATATTGGATCTGCTGACCCAGCTGCGCGAGGAGCTGGATCTTGCCTATCTCTTCATCAGCCACGATTTATCCGTGGTGCGCGAGATCACTGACGAAGTGCTGGTCATGTATCAGGGTCAGATTATCGAGCGCGGCAAGACGCGTGAGGTGTTTGACAACCCCACTCATCCCTATACCCAAAGCCTGATTGCAGCGGCTCCCAATCTGGAAGCCACCATTCAGCGACGCAGAAATTCGGCTTAACGATCAATCTGCTCGATAAGACATCAGGCGTTGGAAGACTGCAGGATCCTCCTCGCCCTTTTCCCCACTTTGAATAGAGCCGAGCAATCGATTGGCCATGACTTTGCCGAGTTCAACGCCCCATTGATCAAAGCTGTTCACGCCCCAGATCACACCTTGCGCGAAGACCTTGTGCTCATAGAGCGCAATCAGACGGCCCAGCATATGTGGCGTCAATTGCTCATAGAGCAACAATGACGTTGGGCGATTGCCCGCAAATGTGCGGTGCGGCGCAATACGATCAATCTCGTCATCACTCATCCCCTCAGCTGCCAATTGAGCACGTACATTTTCCTCGCTACGCCCAAAGGCCAAGGCTTCGATCTGCGCCAGACAATTTGCAAGCAGCATTTCATGCTGATCCTCTGAGGCATCGGTGGGTTTGGCAGCAATCAGGAAATCACATGGCACCATATCGGCACCCTGATGAAGGCTCTGATAAAAAGCATGCTGGCCATTCGTTCCCGCACTACCCCAAATCACTGGCGATGCTGGCCGGGAGATCGGTTTGCCATTCTGGCGCACCATCTTGCCGTTTGACTCCATGTCCAACTGCTGCAAGAAGGCAGGGAAATTTTCAAGCCGTTGGTCATATGGCAGAATGGCCTGGGTACCACACGCCCAGATGTTGCGATACCAGAGGCTGAGAGCAGCCATCATCATTGGCATATTCGCGCGGAACGGCGCAGTAGCGAAATGCTCATCCATTGCTCGGGCGCCAGAGAGGAATTCCTCAAAGCGTTCAGGCCCGATGGCAATAGCAACCGGCAAGCCAATCGCCGACCAGACTGAATAGCGACCACCTACCCAATCCCAAAATTCAAACATTCGTTCCGTCGATATACCAAAAGCCTGCACAGCATCAGCATTCGTCGACAAAGCTGCAAAATGCGCGCCGGGAGCATCCTCACCCAATGTACTCACAATCCAATTTCGGGCTGCTCGTGCATTGGCCATGGTTTCCTGAGTGGTGAAGGTCTTGGACGCCACCAAAAACAATGTTGTTGCCGGGTTCAAGTTTTCCAGACAATCACCAAGATGGGCACCATCCACATTGGAAACAAAATGCGCATTGGGACCATCCGTCCAGCCTTTCAAGGCCTGCGTGACCATACGGGGGCCGAGATCCGAGCCACCAATCCCTACATTGACGACATCGGTGAATGCCTCATCCGTATGACTTCGAATGGTGCCATCACGCACGCCTGAGGCAAACGCCAGAAAACGCTGTTTGACCTCCTCAACATCCTTGGTGACATTTTGACCGTTGACGCTCACTTCATCAACACCACCGCGCAAGGCTGTATGGAGGACAGCTCGATGTTCAGTTTCATTGATGATCTTGCCCGCACACATATCCGCAAAACGTCCTCGTACTTCCGCCTGTTCAAACAGGCTTTCCAGCAGAAGCAGAGTCTTGTCAGAAATACGATGACGGGAGTAATCGAGCGTTAAATCACCTTCCATTTCAATGGAATAACGATTGAAGCGGTAGGGGTCGTCTGCAAGAGCAGATCGTAGGTGAAACTTGTCAAAATCTGCACGGTGACGAAGCAAATCACCCCACAACACTTCCATAGATGCCATAGTCAACCTCATAAAACCGGGCGGGATCGCAAGAATCTCGAACCAATGAATGTTCTCGCGACAAACAGGTTTATCGCGCACTCCTACACCGGTTTCATTGAAAAGACATTACAGCGAGTATTATATCTCTTCTTTTTTCGGCAGGTAGCGCGTGTCTTCAGGCTCTGTTCAACCCAAACTCACCATACTTATGTTCTATCAGATAAGATGGGTTTGATTCGCGAGCTCTGCCTGATTGTCGGGGTGTTGACGACACAGGTCAAATGGGGAGGTCACACAATGCGAAAAATTTTGATCAGTCTTGCAAGTTTGACTGGAGCCGCGATTGTTCTGTTGCTTGTCGCTCCCCTGTTTTTGTCGACCGATCTTTTGAAAGAACAGGTGCAAACATTCGTCAAAGACCAGACTGGCATGACCTTGCAAATTGGTGGCGATGTATCCTTGTCCCTGATCACGGGACTGGAGCTCTCCGCCCAGACTGTCTCTCTTCAGGATCAGAACAACAAGCCCCTTTTTGATGTCGAAGAACTTGATTTCGCGCTTGCGCTAAGCCCGCTTCTGCAAGGCCAGGCAGATATTCGTGCCATAACACTGAATCGACCCACCTTTACCCTGGCTCAGAGCAAACCCTCACCAAAAGACGATCCAATCCGGGCATTGGCAGAACAACAGGATCAGCCAGCAAATGCAGGATCATCCTCTTCGGGTGACATTGATCTCTCATCCCTGCGCGTACAGCGTCTTTCATTGCGCAACGCCAGTTTGGTCTCGCTATCAGAGACAGGCGAGACCTCTGTCCTGCTAAATCAACTCGATGCTGATCTCTCCATCCCGGATTTCAACGGTCCGGCTATCTTGTCCGGCTCTTTGCTGTTCAAAGACAAAGAATTGCAACTCAACGGACAGATTGCGCATGTCTCCAATGCCATCAATGGAAAGGAAACCAGCTTATCCCTGATTTCATCCAGCGATCTGCATCAATTGTCACTGGACGCCAATCTGGCCCTGAAGAGCCCTACCATGCTAAGCGGCAATCTCAAGCTGCAAAGCCAAAAGCTCAAAGAACTCCTCGCCTGGTTAAGTGGTTCTGCTCCTGCGCTTCATGCCAACACAGCCCAGATCACCACATCCATCATTGCTGGACAACAAGAAGTCCAACTGCGCTCCATACAAGGCAAATTGGGAGAGCAGGGCTTTTCTGCCGCCGCCCGCTTCTTCACAGCACAAGGGGCTCAAAATCCTCTTCTACGGCTGGCGATGGATATTGATAGTCTCGATCTAGATCAACTGCTTGCTACATCCTCCACTGCCAAGCAACAGGCTGGCAACACACAAGCTTCCTCATCGAAAGACGCAGGATCATCGGCCAGAAATGTTCCCGATCTGTCAGCCCTCACTGCCTTCGATGCCACCCTTGATCTGCGCGCCAAACAGTTGATCACTCAGGGCATTCAGATCAACAAAGTCAAACTGCTGGCTACTCTCATCAATGGCAAGATGCGGGCCAATCTGGACCATGCCGCAGTTGCGAGAGGATCCATTGGTGCAAATCTGCACGGCTCGGTCAAGGATCTGATTTGGGAAGGGTCTTTGAAGGCCAACAAACTGGATCTTCCAATGTTGGCAAAGCTAGCGGGGCAGCAAAGTCCGGCTGAGGGCATGGTTTCGGCCGATATCAACTTTGCCGCCAGAGGTCTGGAACCGGATATCCTGAAAAAAAGCGCCAATCTGGCTGGCGAAGTAAACCTCACTCAAGGCAGAATCTCGGTCCCAGCCCTGCAAAGTGCCATTCCAAACAGGAAAAGTGGCGTGATTGACAAACTCTCTCTTCGCGCTCGTTTGCAGGGACTGGACAAACCTCTAGCTCTTTCCGGCCGTATGAACTGGAATGGCGAAACAATCACATATGACAGTCGCATTGGCTTGGCGGAAATTTTGGCCAATCAGGCGATCCCCGCGAGTGTGACTTTACGGTCCAATCCTTTGAATGCAAGCTTGTCCGGCCGATTTTCGCCTGACAATCTGAGTTTGAACGGAAGCAAAATTGCGCTGTCTTCTCCTTCCAGCCGCGCCCTGATGGGCTGGCTGGGTCAGGTGGTGAGCAAAGGCACTCCCAATGTTCCAATTAGTGTTCAATCCAATCTGGCCCTAAGTCCATCCAATACGTCGCTGGAGCAATTATCATTGAGCTTTGGCCAATCCAAGGGCAACGGCAATCTCAGCATCAATACAGCTGCCAAACCGGTGATCAGTGCGTCCCTTGCCTTCAACAAGCTTGACATCACGCCATTGATGGGCAATGGCACCGAGCAAGGCCGCACAGGCAGTGCCGCCTCCGGTAGTGGTTCGCGCAAGACATCCCGCTCGCAAGCAGCTCCAGATAACAGCCCAATCGACTTCTCCGGCCTCAATGCCATCGATGCAGATCTGAAACTCTCAGCCAATTCACTGATTGCGAAAGATATTGTGACCGGAAAAGTCAGTCTGGTCGCCCGCCTCAAAGATGGCCAATTGCAAGCCAGCCTGGATCAATTGTCACTTTATGAAGGCACCGGCACTGGCGGCATTAGCCTCAATGCCAAAGCTAAACCCGCCCAAATGTCCGCCAATTTCTCTCTTGGCCAAATGCAGATGGCATATTTTCTGCGTGATGCCGTTGGAATGAAATCTTTAAGTGGCCGAGGCGGCACTCAATTATCGCTGACCACAACAGGAGCCAGTCGGGCAGATTTGATCCGCAATTTGAATGGCACTACCAATCTTGCCATTCGTGATGGACAAATCCGCGGTATCAATATTCCGCAAATGCTCCGCTCCTTGCGTGGTAATATCTTGGAGGGTTGGGCCTCATCTTCAGCTCAAAATACAGATTTCAGCTCACTTCAGGCCAGCTTCATCATTAAAAACGGTATTGCTACCAATCAGGATCTTCAAATGCTCGGACCGCTGGTGCGCATGACTGGCGCTGGTCAAATCGATCTGGTCCATCAACGTATCAACTACAGAGCCACACCAAAATTGGTAACGAAACTCAGAGGTCAAGGTGGTTTGGTCAATGCAGATGGCGTACCAATCCCGATTATCATCAAAGGAAAACTGGCAAAACCTCGTATCTATCCGGATCTACCAGGCATTTTGGAAAATCCGCAAGCCGTTCTGCAAGGCCTGCGTAATCTTGGCGGAGCCGGGAAAGCAGCCGCCAAGGGTCTGCAAAAGTTGGACAAGAACATTTCCAAGGAGTTGACCAAGCAAGGTGAAAAGCTGGGCATTGATCTGAACAAGTTCATCAGACCAAAGGGCCAGCCCAATCAGCAGCAGGGGCAGCAAAATACCCAACCTCAGAAACAACAACCGGTTGAACAGCAGCTCTTCAACAGCATCACCAAAGGCCTGTTCGGGAATTAAGTTTATAGTTTTTTCTTAGCGGCTATTCCTCGCATCTGCTCGGGCCTGCGAGGGCACGTGCTTTTGTGCGAATCCTGATCCGAAAAGTCTGCAACTTTTCGGGGACGCGCAGTGTGCTTGCCTATCGACCATCGTAAATGGAAGGATTTCCTTTTACGGGTTCTTGTTTCTAGCAATTCTCTCAAGGAAGATGAATTCGGCAGAAACATAGGCTTCTGTCGGGAACCGATAGGTGACCGCAGCTTGACTGCGCGCCCTCTCAGGCCCTGATCGCAGGATCAGGAATAGCCGTGAGAGCAAAGATGACATTTTAATCAATCACAGCTTACAAATTGCCAGAAGTCTACGCATATTTACTCAGCTTGATGTCTTCATTTTCACATCTCAATTCGCTCTACTGAAAGCCAATCCCCAATGATCCAACAGAGATTGGCAAGAACAGGAAGCAGCAATGGCGAACCAGCAGCAAACAATCGGCTTACTTGGAATTCCCCTGCAGGACGGCACTCATGAGAAAGGTTGCCTGATGGGTCCCGATGCCCTGCGCACAGCAGGCCTTATCCAAACCCTGCAATCCATGGGCTTTCAAAGTCGTGATTACGGCAATGTACGGCCGCAAAATGCTGATGATGCCTTCAGACTCAGTGGCAACGCGCTGAATGCATCCGAAATTGCTGGTTGGACGCGCGCCATTCAGGCCAAAGCCGCACAAATGCTGCAAGATAACTGTTTCCCTCTCTTCATGGGCGGAGATCATGCACTATCCATCGGAACCGTTGCAGCATTGGCTGAGCACGCCAATGGTCAAGATCGCCCGCTTTATGTGCTCTGGCTTGATGCCCATCCCGATTTCAACAGCCCCGGAACATCCGAGTCGGGAAATATGCATGGCATGTCCGTTGCTGCTTTTTGCGGCCTGCCGGAACTGTCTGATCTTTTTGAACCAAAGTTAAATTGTCCGGTCGATCCAACCCATGTCCATATGATCGGTATCCGCAGCGTGGATGTTGAGGAACGCGTCCAGCTCAAAAAACATCAGGTCCATGTCAATGATATGCGCCTGATCGACGAGATCGGTGTCATGAAGCCCTTGCAACGCCTGATCGATGATGTGAAGGCCAATAATGGCCTGCTTCATGTCAGTCTGGATGTGGATTTTCTCGACCCTTCCATCGCCCCCGCAGTTGGCACCACTGTGCCTGGTGGAGCGACATTCCGCGAAGCCCATCTGATCATGGAACTCTTGCACGAAAGCGGTCTTGTTACATCTTTGGATATCGTGGAACTGAACCCCTTCCTCGATGAGCGCGGCAAGACAGCCGAACTCCTCACCGATCTTGCAGCCTCGCTCTTTGGCCGCAAGATCTTTGATAGGCCGACCCGCCACCACCGCAACACGATGGATAGGCATCACTAAACCAGCCCGTTGAGCAATCTGTCTTTTGCTTTTCAAAATCAAGTGTTAGGCTCATGCCCAAGTCCGAGAACCAAGCAAAGAAAAGCGAAAGACACTCTCAATGAGCGATAAGAAACTCCGCATCGCCCTCGTTGCCCATGATGCCAAGAAAGACAATCTGATCGAATGGGTCGGAGTGCATAGAGAAGCGCTTTCAAAAGCACAGCTTTTTGGCACCGGCACCACAGGCAAACGGATTCTCGATAATTTTCCAGAGCTGGATATGACACCACTCTTTTCCGGCCCTCTGGGCGGGGATCAGCAGATCGGCGCAATGATCGCTGAAAAAAAGCTGGAAGCTCTGGTCTTCTTCATCGATCCCATGTCGCCAATGCCTCATGATGTTGATGTCAAGGCGCTCACCCGTCTTGCAACCGTTTATGATCTTCCCATGGCAAACAGTCCATCAACGGCCAACTTTGTCATTCAGGGGCTGACACGACCTGACTGAATGAAGTGAACAAAATAATATTGTCAAGGAGAACCAAGGGGTTCTCTTGTTGACACCGCAATAAAAAACACAGCAACTAAAACGCCAAAGCATATGTCAAGTCATCCATGATCTCATCGAGGATCACTAACCTTGCGGACAGTCGGTCGGATCAACCTTTCGGAAATACCATGGCTGCATGTTCTTCCTTGGTATAGGGAGAAACGGCCGAGGGAAATCCATAAAAAAAGCCGCTCTGGAACAGAGCGGCTTTTCGTATTTTGAACTTGGCAAATAAGCCTAGTTTTCACGCACCACATAGACCGAACATGTGGAGTGACGCACGACTCGGGCCGAATTTGGTCCGAGCAGATAGTCTTTCAAATCCGGCTTATGCGCGCCAATGACAATCAGATCTGCATTGGTCTGATCGGCCAGTTGCAGGATCTCTTCATAAATGGAACCAGCCGCCACGATATGGCGTACCTTTTCGTCCCATTTTGCCCCCAACACGCTGGTCACCATTTCATGAAGCCGCTCTTTGGCTTCCTTGACCGCCTGTTTCTGGAAATTTTCGTCGAAATAAGTTCCGACAAGATTCATTCCAAAATTCGGCACCACAGTCACAATATCCAACGATGCCCCATCCAGCTCAGCCAACTTGGCGGCTGTTTTCAGCACTTCCTCTTCGCTCGAGGTTTGAGAGATATCGACTGCACAAAGAATGGACTTGGTCATGCGTTTGCTCCTTCTTCCTTGCGTGCACGGCCTTTCTGAGCCATGTAGATGAGGCCCAGCAGCAAGAGCCCTGGAATGAAGATCAGTTCTTTAGGCAATTGCTCAGCAGATAGTTTGGCTGATTTGATCACCACCGGCTCATCCCCATAGAAATCAAAACTCTCCAACTTCTTGGAGAAAGCAGTACCTGGGAATGGTTCATCCAGTTTCAATTTGCCATCCTCTTCCAGAGTCGCAAGGCCCATGGCCTGAAGACGTGCTTCACCACCCTGTTCCTTACCTGCTGTCAGGATGAGGGTGGTCTCCTTGATATTGCTGGTATCGAAATCCGGACCGGATACGATGACGCGCATTTCGTCCCCTTCGGCAGCATTTCCAAGGCTGGAAGCAAATTGAGAGGTTTCCACCTCGACATAAGGCGGTTGAATGCGATCCATGAAGAAGTCAGGACGGAAAAGCACAAATGCAATCAGGACAAGCGCAACAGATTCATAGATCCGGCTGCGAGTGACAAAATAGCCCATGGTACCGGCCGTGAAGACCAATATGGCTATCGTGGCTATTATGGCCACCAATATGCCCTGATACCAATTGACATCGATCAGCAACAAATCGGTGTTGAAGATGAAGACAAATGGCAAGGCCACGGTCCGAAGGCTGTAGAAGAACGCCGTGAAACCGGTCTTGATCGCATCACCCCCGGATACAGCCGCCGCCGCAAAGGAAGCAAGCCCAACCGGTGGCGTCACATCTGCCATAATCCCGAAATAGAACACGAACAAATGCACCGCGATCAATGGCACAATCAGACCTGACTGCGCTCCCAGCTCAACCACAACGCCAGCCATCAGCGATGACACAACGATATAGTTGGCTGTCGTTGGCAAGCCCATGCCCAGAATGAGCGAGAGCATACCTACGAAGATCAGCATCAGAACCAGATTACCACCGGAAATGAATTCCACCAGATCTGCCATTACCTGACCGATGCCAGTCAGTGTCACCGTGCCAACGATCACGCCAGCAGTTGCCGTTGCCAGACCGATGCCGATCATGTTGCGCGCACCATCAATCAAGCCAACAACCATATCGCCAACGCCTTCCTTGAAGGCTTCGACGGTGCGGCTCTCACCACGGAAGATGGCTTTCAACGGACGCTGGGTCAGCAGAATGAAGAATAACAAAGCCGTTGCCCAGAATGCAGACAGACCAGGAGATTTCTGCTCGATCATCAGGAAGTAAACCAGCACGATGATCGGCAGCAGATAATAAAGACCAGCTTTATAGATCTCACCGATATCCGGCAATGTCACTTCCTTGGCATTTGGATCATCCGGCACCAGATCATCAACACCCGCTGCCATCTTAAGCAACACGATATAGGCAACAGCAACCATGGCTGCCAAAATCCAGCTGGAACCAGCTGGTACAAGCGCCACAATGGCCTGAACTGGGAATTTCACGCCGTAGCAGATTCCGGCAAACAGAGCGAAGAAGCCCAGCATTCCCATGACTGTGCGAGCAGTAGACACTGCCTTGTGACCGATCACCGGCATATTGCGCTTCACCGCTTCCAGATGAACGATATATACCAAAGCGATATAGGAAATGATCGCAGGCAGGAAAGCATGAGTGATCACTTCCACATAGGAAATGCCCACATATTCAACCATAAGGAAGGCCGCAGCCCCCATGACCGGTGGCATGATCTGACCGTTCACCGAAGACGCCACTTCCACCGAGCCCGCTTGCTCGGATGAGAAGCCAACGCGCTTCATCAGCGGAATCGTAAAGGTACCGGTGGTCACAACGTTTGCGATGGACGAGCCGGAAATCAAACCGGTCGCAGCGGAACCAACCACAGCAGCCTTTGCAGGCCCACCTTTCAGGTGACCAAGGGCACCGAAAGCCATTTTGATGAAATAGTTGCCTGCTCCTGCCTTATCCAGCAAGGCACCGAACAGAACGAACAAGAAGACAAACTTGGTGGAAACGCCTAGCGCAATGCCAAACACACCCTCGGATGTGATCCACATATGGCTCATGGCTTTTTTCAGCGATGCACCTTTCCAGCGAATGACTTCCGGTACCCATTCAGCGGATCCAAAGAAGACATAGACCAAAAAGATGGTTGCAATGATGGCCATGGCAGGGCCAAGAGCACGACGGGCAGCTTCGAACAGAAGCAGCAGGCCAGCAAGTGCAAACCATTTGTCCGTATCATCAGCCAGACCACCACTATCGACGATTTTCTGATAGAAAATGAAGCCATACAGCGCAATGAAAGTCGCCACGATGCCGAGGATCCAGTCTTGCAACGGGATATAATGGCGCGGGCTGTTTTTCAGCGCGGGATAGGCCATGAAGGCCAGAAAGATGGCGAAAGCCAAATGGATCTGGCGTGAATTGTTGATCAGATCTCCGGGCAATATGTAAAAAGAGACTGGAGAGGCCAGGATAACCTGAAACAAAGACCAGATCACGGCCAATGTGGCCAGCAACATGCCAACCGCACCAGCCGGATTTCGGGAGCCCGCGTCACTGGCCGCTACCAGTTCCTGCAATTCCTCTTCAGAAAGCGGCTGACCCTTTACATTCTTGTCAGTCATTAATTATTCCCCCTGATTGCCGATAATCGACAATCCCTCATGGCGGCTTGCCCGTGCACGGGTCAGGTTTCCTGTCCCGCCAACGACCTGTTCAAACGCCCTCAATACAAGGTAAGAGCCCACCCTGATAAGACAATCACACATCCCAAGCTCAAGACCCGTTTGTTAACTTTGGGTCTCATTGCATAAAGACAGGCGTTGAAGCCACAACTCATCCATTAATGCAAGAAGGGGCGACGATTGCACTCGTCGCCCCCAATATTTGCTCGTTCTTTGAAGTCCCTAGCCTCCAACGAGCGGATCGGAAAGGCAGATTATTTAATCCAGCCTTTTTCCTTATAGTATTTTGCTGCACCAGCATGCAGAGGAGCAGACAGACCAGCGGTTGCCATTTCTTCCGGTTTCAGGTTGGCAAATGCAGGATGCAGTTTCTTGAATGCATCGAAGTTTTCGAAGACGGATTTTACAAGAGTGTAAACGGTGTCTTCAGAAACTTTTGCAGAGGATACGAAGGTCGCACCAACACCAAAGGTGGTTGTATCATCTGGATTACCACGATACATGCCACCAGGAATGGTAGCAGAACGGTAGTAGCTGTTGTCAGCAATCAGCTTCTCAACAGCAGGGCCGTCTACGGTTACCAGAACGGAATCACAAGCTGTTGTTGCTTCCTGAATGGAGCCGGATGGATGGCCAACGGTATAAACCATTGCGTCAATCTGGTTATCACACAGAGCAGCAGACTGTTCAGCAGCTTTCAGCTCGGTAGCCTGTGCCAGATCAGAGGTTTTCCAACCCAGAGCTTCCATGAGAACTTCCATGGTGCCACGTTGACCGGAACCCGGGTTGCCGATGTTAACGCGCTTGCCTTTCAGATCCTGAACATTCTTGATGCCGGAATCAGCACGAGCAACAACGGTGAATGGCTCTGGATGCACGGAAAATACTGCACGCAGATCTTCGAACTTGCCTTTGTCCTTGAACTTGGAAGTACCATTATAAGCATGATACTGCCAATCAGACTGAGCCACACCGAATTCCAGCTCACCTTCGCGAATGGTGTTGATGTTGTATACAGAACCACCGGTGGATTCTACCGAACAACGAACGCCATGCTCTTTACGGCTCTTGTTAACCAGACGGCAAATGGCACCACCAGTCGGGTAATACACACCAGTCACACCACCTGTACCGATCGTGATGAATTCCTCAGCAAAAGCGGCTGGGGAATAAGCCACACCGGCAGCCAGCAAAGCGGCCGTCAATTTTACATTTTTCAACATGTGTTTCTCCCTAGAGTTGAAAAGTCGTTGTATTGGCGCTGGACTAACCTTCCCAGAATTCTCCCAGCAACCGATTGCGTCGCTCCACGTCCTCAATCCGTTGCCGCGCAGCAGCTCCAGCTCGAGCAACCAGCATTCCTACTAAAGTCTCAATTAGCATAAGAGTGGCAACATAAGAAGAGAAGAATTGCGGACTCTCGGATGGAATGATGAAAAATGTGGATGCAAATTCCAAAGCGGGACAACTGTAACTATCTGTAATAACAACTACATATACTCCAAGCTCGGCGGCCATCTTCGCAGCCATGATCGAACGGCGCGCAAATGGTGGCTTGGTGATAATTACAAGAGCGTCCCCTTTTTCCAGATCAGCGATCGCGGTACTCAAGGACGCTCCCATACGCCCGGCAATGCGCCAATCGGTGGTAAAAAAATTGGCCAAATAGGCAAAATATTCGACAATTCCAGTCGATGCAAAGCCGCCAAACAACACAACCCTGCGTGCATCAGTCAAGGTATCAGCGGTTTGTTCCAGACGCACGAGGTCACTGTCGGAGGCGACCTGCGAAATATTCGTCAAACAAGCATTGGCCTGACGATGCAGGAATGGCGTTTCACCTTCCTCGGCGAGATCTTGCAGCAATTCTGCTTTTTGAGAGAAAGTCACTCGAAATTGTCCAATCGCCTTGCGGCAAAGCTCTCGCAACTCCTCATAAGACTCAAAATCCAAAGAGCGGGCCAACCGAGAGAACGTCGCTGGTGCAAGTTTGGTGGTAGCGGAGATTGAGCGCAGGCTGCGTGTTGCCACTTCGAACTGGTTTTCCAGCACGAAGTCTGCGGCCAGACGCAGCTTTTCGCTCAAATTGCTGTATTTGCCAGCAATCCGATCCTCTACCGATATTTCTTGCAGAGCCCTATCCTCCCGAAATGGCGAAATAAGCTTTTCTGTGTGTTTTTACCTCATTTCGCAACTTTCCTAAAGTTTCAGGTGTTTTATGTCTTGTCAACAGGTGAAACAAATGTATCTCTTACTTTTTACCGAACAAAGCAACCAACTGGGCACTGGTGCGGACCAAAGAGCCAGCCCCAAGCCCAGCCTTTCACACTGAAACTAGAACGGTCCAGCGACAGGTAGACAAGCATGTCCCATCTATTTCCGAGACATACCAAGGCCAATAATCCCACGATCGAACACGGCGCAGGTGTCTATCTCTATGACACCAATGGCAAGAAATATTTCGATGGTTCAGGAGGTGCCGCTGTTTCCTGTCTGGGACATAGCGATCCGGACGTGACACAGGCAATCAAGGATCAGGTTGACCAAGTGGCTTTCGCCCATACGGGCTTCTTCACTTCCAAACCGGCTGAAGCATTGGCAGACAAGCTGATCGAACATGCTCCGGCAGGTATTGAGCGCGTCTATCTCGTCTCAGGTGGCTCGGAAGCCGTTGAGGCTGCTTTAAAACTGGCTCGGCAATATTTCATCGAGATTGGCGAGCCACAACGTCACAAGGTCATTGCCCGCCGCCAGTCCTATCACGGCAATACGCTTGGCGCTCTGGCAACAGGTGGCAATCTTTGGCGTCGCGAGCCCTTCTCACCATTGATGATTGAGACCAGCCACATCTCTCCTTGCTATGAATATCGTGACCGCAAGGAGAACGAGACTGCGTTTGAATATGGTCAGCGCGTTGCCAATGAGCTGGAAGAAGAGATTTTACGTGTCGGACCACAAGACGTGATGGCCTTCTTTGCCGAGCCGGTCGTTGGTGCTACCTCTGGTGCCCTTGCTCCTGTTGAAGGTTATTTCAAACGCATTCGAGAGATTTGCGACAAATATGGCATCCTGTTGATGCTGGATGAAGTCATGTGCGGCATGGGCCGCACCGGCACCCTTTTTGCCTGCGAGCAGGAGGATATCTCGCCTGATCTGATCACCATCGCCAAAGGCCTTGGCGCTGGCTATCAGCCGATTGGTGCCATGCTCTGTGCCGGTAAGATCTATGATGCGATTGAAAATGGTTCAGGTTTCTTTCAACATGGTCACACCTATATCGGCCACCCAACTGCTTCTGCTGCCGCCCTCGCCGTCATCACCAAGCTGACCGATGGGGGGCTTGTCGAGCGTTGCCGCAAAATGGGGGAAAAACTTCAAGCTGCGCTCAAGAGAGAGCTTGGTCAGCATCCGCATATTGGCGACATTCGTGGTCGTGGCCTCTTCATCGGCATCGAAGTGGTTGAGGATCGCGAAACCAAGAAACCTTTTGCTCCGTCCAAATCCATCAATAAAGCCCTCAAGAAAGCCACGTTCGAAGCGGGTCTCGCCTGCTATCCGATGGGTGGCACCATTGACGGCGTAAATGGTGACCATATCCTGCTGGCCCCTCCGTTCATCATGGAAGATGAGCATATAGATGAGATCATCGCAAAGCTCAAAATTGCGATTGAAGAGGTGCTCTAATGGCGTTGGCCAATATTCTGGTGGCCCCCAATGGGGCTCGCCGCACGCGCAAAGATCATCCGTCCCTGCCGGTGACCATTGAACAGACGGTGCAAACAGCCAAAGCCTGTTTTGATGCGGGAGCTGATGGTATCCATGCCCATATTCGTGACAAGGACCAAAAGCATCTGTTGGATGCAGGCCTGTATCGTGAGCTGCAAGCCGAGCTGACACTGAAAGTGCCCGATATGTGGGTGCAGATCACGACCGAAGCCGTTGGCATCTATTCTCCGGAAGAGCAGCGAGCCATTGTGCGCAACTCTGATCCTGAAGCCGTCTCCATCTCCATTCGCGAAATGCTAAGCGAAGGAGAAAATAGCGATGTTTCAAAATTCTATTGGGAGCAGGCAGAAAAAGGCGTCGAGATTCAACATATTCTTTATGACGATCAGGACGCCGCCACGCTGGCAAGACTGATCAAGGATGAGACACTTCCAGCCACAAATCTGCAGCTTCTCTTCGTATTGGGGCGCTACAGTGTTGGGCAGGTCTCCAACCCGGACGATCTGCAACCATTCATGCAGAGCCTTGATGCGTTTGAAGGCATCAATCTGGATTGGGGATGTTGTGCCTTTGGGCAGCAAGAGACCGAATGTCTCCTCGCCGCAATCAAAGCAGGTGGCAAGGCCCGCATCGGCTTTGAAAACAATCTACATATGAAAGATGGCTCCATCGCACCAGACAACGCTGCCCGTGTGACAGAACTGATTACAGAGCTACGCGCCCGCTCACTCTAACAACAAAACAGCCATCCTCGTCGGATGGCTGTTTTGTTTTCATGATAGCCTGATTGATTAGTCAGGCAGCTGAATTTTGTTTCAACGTGACTTTCTCCAGAATTCGGCAACCACACCGTTCACCATTGTTCCAGACAACTTCCAGATCATAGCGAAGCCCGTTGCGTTCAATTGCGAACCGTTCGCCTTTTTTCACATCTTCAATGCCAGCAAGCGCAACGCCGCCATCACTTTCATTGATCAACCAGCCATTGATTGTCTGGCCGTTGCGAACCACGCTCACATCTCCCTCGACAATTCGGCGGGTTGCATCCCTGCGATCATCAACATCCTTTTGAACATCTACAAGGAAGTCGGCAACCAGATCAGTCAGACGGCCGGTAACATCGGTCAATTGCTCTGAAGCAGACCCCACCCGACCCGATTGATCACGGGTTTGTTCAATCGCTTGCGACACTACATTGACATTATCGGTCGCATATTGGCTACCATCGGCAGCTCTGCCAATACTCTCGGAAATCTCGGCTGTCGCTGCCGTTTGTTCCTCCACCGCGGCAGCAATGGCGTTGGTGACCTCCGATACATCATTGATATTGGAGCTGATTTCCTTGATGGATTGCACCGCCTTCGTGGTGGAGGTTTGAATGTCACCAATCTGGGCAGCAATTTCATCTGTGGCGCGCGCAGTTTGCGTAGACAATTCCTTCACTTCCGCCGCTACAACCGCAAAACCTTTGCCCGCTTCACCAGCACGGGCCGCTTCAATCGTTGCATTCAAGGCCAGCAGATTGGTCTGTTCGGCGATCGCCCGGATCATCTCGATCACTTCGCCAATCTTGTCTGCCCCTTCTGACAGCATGGAAACGCTGTCATTCGTGCTGTTCGCGACCTCGGTGGCATTGGTCGAGATACTCAATGCCCGATTGATCTGCTCACCAATTTCCTGAATTGATGCCGCCATCTGGGTCGCAGCCGCCGCTACAGTTTGCACATTGGTTGATGCCATACTGGAGGCTTCGTTCGCAGAATTGGCAGATTGTGATGCCTCATCAGCCAAACTCATCAAACCACTGGATGTCTCCGCCATCGCGCCGGTTTCATTTGTCAGGACACCGCGGACTTCATCAACCGAGCTTCGGAACTCGGAAATCTGTTTCTGCATCTGATCCTGACGCATCACGTCCATATCCTGCTTCTGCAAAGCAATATCCTGCAGACGTGCCCGCTCCAACGAGGCTTCGCGGAAGACCACAATTGCCTTGGCAATATCTCCGATATCATCATCACGCTCGGTATGATCAATCTCGAAATCCAGCTCACCACCAACAATCCGCGAGATGCTATCTCTAAGATATTGCAACTGAGACGTAACCGAACGCACTTGGAAGACAACAGCGGTCACAGTCAGAACAAGCATCACTGCACTGGCCACCAACAACCACATGATATGGTTTTCCAAACCGGCCACATCGGCTTCCATCGCAGCTTCTGCCCGGTGAACCAGATCCTTGGCGACCTTGCGGATCTTGTCCTGGCGCTCAACACTGGCCTTGAACCATTCTGATCCCTCAACCACTTCCGCTTTATCACTCAACGCGATGACTTGCAGCAGTTTGCGGATTTTTTCCACCTTGGCAACGGCCGGTCCGGCTACCACCTGATCAAATAGCGCGACCTGCTCTTTGAGCGCAACTGTCGAAAACTCCTTCAAATATGCAAGCTCGCCACCATAGGCTTTCATGAAAGCCACATAGGTCTGATGATCGACCGAACCCGCTTTCTTTTGTTGTAACAGGTTATAACCCAGGGATTTTTCAAGACTTCCTGCTTCCAACGCTTCCGTGAGGGCAAGATAGGGCACCAGTTCAGCACTGATCTCCGGAGAGGGACTGGCTTCAATTGCCAATGCGATCAGGTGCACCAATTCCTTGATCTCTTTTGTATAGTTTTTCTTGATTTGAGCGGTGGTCAAAGCCTGCTTGTCAACCGAGCTGCGGATCCCGTCTATCTCATGAATCGCCTTGGATACATGCTTGATCTCAGAAAGCAGCCCTTTGTTGCTCAATTGCAACTGGGCTACATGATCATCAAATGTTTTGATGACTTGAGAGCTTTTCTGCCGTGCTTTTTTGACTTCAGGCATATAGGCGGGATCGAATTTCGATTCCACAAGTTTTGAGCTCTTGGCGCGCTCCACCTGAATGGCCTCAACCAAATCAAACGCATCCTCTGCCAAATAAATAAGTGGCTTCATTTGGTCATGGTGCGCCAATTCGGTATATTTCTCCCAAACAGCAATACCAGCAAATAGAAAAGCAGCAATGATCGGTACAAATACTAATGATGTAATTTGCAGTCGAATGGATTTTTTCATGTTCCCACCCTCTTTCAGTTGCATTAAAGAATGCTGCAATTTCGTTTATGCAATCTTACCAAACATCATTTATGAGTTAGTTATTACTTATTTCATTCAATTTCTCCGCTTAAAATGCATGAAATACAACCATATTTTTCATAATTTTGAGATACTTGCCGGACGAACCATTTATTAGAAGAATTCTGCTAGCCTTCACTCAATTCTGTTTTGCGTGAAAGCCCAGCAATGAAACATTTGGCCCTTTTCAAGCCTCTGATCATATTCTCCGTCATCTCCAATTTGCTCATGCTAGTGGCACCCATTCACATGACGCAAGTTTATGACCGCGTCTTGTCCTCTGGCAGTCAGGAGACATTGCTCTATCTGACCTTGATTGCAATTTTGCTGCTTGTTCTACTCGGTGCTTCAGAATCCATTCGTTCAAAACTTGCATTGCGTCTTGCTGCTCGCTTCGCAACTCAAAATGCTGATAAGCTATTTGCGAAACTCGCTGATCATCCAGCACAAGCCAATGGTCTGTTGCGGCAATTCTCCAGTTTGCGCAGCTTTCTTGCCGGACGATCGTTCGTCACACTTTTTGATGTTCCCTTTGTTCCTTTCTTCGTCATCGTTCTGTTCCTTGTTCACAGCCAAATCGGTTTCTTGACCTTGTTGGGCGCAGCAGCTCTCGGCACCATCGCTCTGTTGAACAAGACCAACATGGCTACCGCTCAGAACAATGCACAAGATCATCAAAGCAATGCCATGCAGTTCGCGTCCGCCGTCTTTGAGCGTGCGGAAGACATCCGCGCCATGGGCCTTATGCCAAGTCTGGCACAACGTTGGGGAGCAATGTTTGGAGCCAGCCTGAACGCCCATGATGAGGCCGGTTTTGGCAATGCATTCTATTTTGGCCTTTCCCGAGCCATTCGCCAAATCCTGCAAATCGGCATCATGGCCTGGGGCGGTTATCTGGTTCTACAAGGCGATATGTCTGCAGGCCTTATCTTCGCCGCCTCGATCATTTCCGGAAAGGTTTTGCAGCCCATTGAGCAAGTTATCGGAGGTTGGGACAATATCGCTCGCGCCCGCACGGCCCAAAGGGATCTGACTGCATTTCTGGAAAAAAATGCCACCATCACGGAACCAATTGCCCAGCCTGCTCCACAGGGCATTTTACAAGCTTGCAATGTCAGCTATCAGATAGATAGCTCCCAAGGCCCGGTTCAGTTGCTCAAGGAGATTTCCTTTACCATTGGGCCTGGTCAGATTTTTGCGCTGGTCGGTTCATCCGGATCTGGCAAATCCACATTGGCACGCATTTTGGCAGGTGCCATTCCGCCGAGTGATGGCGAAATCTGTCTTGATGGTTGCAACCAGGTCAACTGGCCGTCCGAGCAATGGGGTCAGTCGGTGGGATATATTGCGCAAGATATCATGCTCTTTCCCGGTACATTGGCCGAAAATATCTCCCGTATGGATATAGCACCCAATGAAGAAAAGCTGATGCAAGCCGCCAAATCAGGCGGAGTGCATAATCTCATCAATAGTTTCCCCGATGGCTATCAAACGCAGATTGGTCCGCAAGGCATACGCCTGTCCGGGGGTCAACGCCAACGTATTGCCTTGGCGCGGGCTCTCTATTCCAACCCTCAAGTGCTCATTCTGGATGAACCGAATGCTCATCTTGATCAGGAAGGCGAACAAAGCCTGATGCGTATTCTTTCTCAATTGCGCAAGCAGGGAACCGCGATCTTTCTTGTGAGCCAACGCCCTGCTCTGCTGCAAATTGCAGATACCGTCATGACGGTGAAAGATGGCAAACTTGCCAAGATTGATCGCCAGCAATCACCTGCTGTGAAGACTTCTTCAAACTCCGGAGCATCTCAAACCAAGCCACAATCCGGCATTCCGAAGCCTCAAGGTCCTGCACGCATACATCGAGCAAGACCTCAACCTGGGACATCTACCAAAACGGGCAATGATCCAGCGCGCGGCTTTACCATCTCGGCCCTTGATCCGGAAAAAAAGCCCCCTAAACCGCGAAGACCGAGACTGAGTGAGATCATATCAGGAGACAAATCATGACCCATTCCTCTCCTGAAAACATCCAGATCAACCAGCCTGATCAAGGAACAACATGGACGTCTCAAGTTCGTCAGGATACCGGATCAATCCTGCGGAAAGGCTATTTGTATATCTTTGGCACACTCCTGATCTTTTGCCTCTGGGCGCTCTTCATGCCGCTGTCATCTGCCGTTATTGCCAATGGTCGCATCATCGCTGCGGGTCAGAACAAACTGCTGCAACACCCGACCGGCGGTGTGGTCAGCACCATTCTGGCCAAAGATGGAGACCTATTGGAAAAAGGCCAGATCGTTCTGGAAATTGCCCCTGAAGTGACCAAAGCTGAACTTGCCCGCCTTCAAGCACGCTTCAGTCTTCTGACCGCCCAAAAAGCGCGGTTTGAGGCAGAGAAAGTCCAGCATCTGCAAGCTGAGGAAAAGGCAACAACTGCCAAACAACCACCTTTACCACGCCCCAAGCCCGATCCCAATGCGAGGCGCAAACCAGTTCAAGTCGTTGTTGCCCAGCCTGCCAATCCGCTCGCAAACTCGACACCAGTCGAGCAGGAACAAATGGCAGAATTTGAAGCTCGCATGGCTCGTTTTACCAGCGAACTTGCGTCCTTGAACAATCAGCACTCGGCCTTGCAAAGCGAATATACAGGCCTTGCTCCGCAGATTGAGAACCAGAAACAACTCGTCGGACTACAACAGGCAGAGTTGGATAAGGTCCGACCCCTGGTCAAACAACGCTATATCTCCAAACGTCGCATGTTGGAAATCGAGTCCGGCCTGCTCGGCGCGCAATCGCGTCTCAATGCCCTGAAAGCACAAGAAGGGTCAACTCAGGCGCGAATGGAAGAAATTCAAAGCCGCATTGCACAGCTTAAGTCCTCCCGCATTGAAGAATATTCACGCGAGCTGGCCAGCATTCATACCGAGCTGAGCTCCATTTCGGAAGAAATCAAAGCAGCGGAAAAAGCGGTTTCCTATACCAAGGTGCGCGCACCTGTGGCCGGAATTCTGACCAAACTGGCAGCCCATACAGAAGGTGGCGTCTTGCGTCCGGGAGAAACCATTGGCGAAATTGTGCCTGTGCAATCCAATTTCCTGGTGGAAGCCCGGATCGCTCCGCAAGATGTGGCAAGTGTGCAAGTCGGCCAACCGGCAGAAATCGTCATTACGGCCTTCAATCGCCGTCTGGTGGATCCCTACCCGGCAGAAGTGCAGTATGTCGCTGCCGATTCCACGCTGGATGAGCAAACTGGCGAGCCTTATTTCTCAGTCCGCCTTGGCTTCGATACCACAAGCAGTGAGCAACCCATTCAAGCTGGCATGTTTGCCGAAAGCTATATTCAGCTCGGCTCGCGCTCTTTCTTTGGTTATTTGATGAAACCTTTGGCTGACTCTTTCCAGAAGGCCTTTCAGGAACGCTGATCGCGCGAAGCACCGATCCAGACACCATATCTCTCCGCTCACACCGAAGAGTTGGCAGAACACAAAAAAGCAGGCTCTGAGGCCTGCTTTTTCATTTGAAACTATTCTTTGACTCATTGTTCTGAAGCGAATTCTTATCCGAAAAGTGCTTCAACTTTTCGGGAACGCGCTTTAAATGCCGGGGCTTGGGCGCAGCTCCCGGTTTTCCTGCGGTTCCGCAATTTTAAGGCGATATTCGTGAGCGGGGTAGACACCCAGAACTTTCAGCTCTGCCGAGAAGAATTCAAGCTCTTCCAATGCCAACTTGACATTGGCATCGTTCGGATGTCCTTCAATATCGGCATAGAATTGGGTAGCGAAGAATTTGCCGCCAGTCTGATAGCTTTCCAGCTTGGTCATATTGACGCCGTTTGTGGCAAATCCACCCATAGCCTTGAAGAGGGCCGCAGGCACGTTACGAACACGAAACACAAGAGTGGTTATGACCGGGCCATTGCCTGCATCGGCCTTGATTGGATATTTGGAAAGGATGATGAAGCGAGTGGTGTTATGGTCTTCATCTTCGACATTGGGTTTCAGGATATCCAGATCGTAAATGTCGGCGGCAAGATCTGAGGAAATAGCCGCCTTGCTGGCATCTCCCCATTCCGCTATTTGGCGCGCCGAACCAGCAGTATCAGCCCCAATCACCGCCTTGACGCCCATATCCCGGATCACTTTGCGGCATTGCCCCAGCGCCATGACATGACTCTGGATGGATTCCACGTCATCAAGCTTGGTGCCACGCAAGCCAACAAGCTGATGATGAATAGGCAGGAAATACTCGCCAATGATGTTCAATCCGGATGTCGGCATCAGATGATGAATATCGGCCACCCGCCCGGCAACAGAATTTTCAACCGGAATCATACCCAGATCGGCTTCATCCTTCTGGATGGCATTGAAGCAATCTTCAAAAGTCGCCATGGGGAGTGCCTCAAACTCGGGAAACACATTATTGCAGGCAATGTGCGAGTTGGCTCCCGGTTCTCCCTGAAATACGACTTTCTTGGTGGACATGATTGCTGTTTCTCCTCATCAGTCACGAAAAAAGGGCGACGGATGCCGCCCTTGTCATTGTGGTCTGCTCACTAATCAGACCAGTTCGAATGCTATTTAGACAATGCTTTGCGTGCCTTTTCAAGATCCTCTGGAGTATCGACACCCAATGGCACATCATTGACAAGGGCAACATCGATACGCATTCCCGCTTCCAGAGCGCGTAACTGCTCCAGTTTCTCACGCTTTTCCAGTGGACTTTCGGACAAATTCACGAACCTGTCCAGCGCGGAGCGACGGTAGGCATAAAGTCCAATATGATGGTAAAGCGGCCCATCCCCATAGGGTGCTGTCGCGCGCGTGAAATACAGCGCGCGCATCTGGCTATCCTTTCCACTCAGAGGACTTCCAACGACCTTGACCACATTCGGATTGGTCTTTTCATCCTCATCGGAAATATCGACTGCCAATGTTGCAATATCAACGTCCGGATTGCTCAGAGGCTCAAAGCAGGCGCGAATGGCATCGGGATCTATGGTTGGCAGATCGCCCTGTACATTCACTACAATCTGATAGTCACCGTTGGGATCGATATGCTCCAATGCTTCGAAAATACGATCAGAACCTGATGGATGATCGGGATTGGTGACAACTGCATCGCCACCGGCGTCACGAACAGCTTGGGCAATCTGATGGCAATCCGCTGCCACAACAACTGGACCAATATTGGCTTCCTTGGCGCGTTTCCAGACCTGGACAATCATTGCTTCACCTGCAATATCGGCCAATGGTTTGTCCGGAAGCCGGGTTGAAGCCATACGGGCGGGAATCAAAACTACTGCTTTTTCTCCATTCATTGACTGAGACATGTCAATTTCCCCCAGATTTTGATGAAAAGTGTCGTCAAAGGCATAAGTCTTGACATCTTATCCGCTATTCCTATGGACATTCATCCGTAAAAGCTAGTAGTTTCCGCTTAACTTACGCATGTGGGGCCAAGAGCGCTTTTTTGTCTCACTTTCATGTCTGGTTTTTGCCCTGTAAACAGGGCTCGTTGGCAAGACAGAATTGAGTTGCGCATACGCACACAGGCGGATCGAGACCCAGGTAAGGAACCCGGAGCAAGGACCAATGAATTTTTTCGAATTGAACAAGGCTTTTGGCGCATTGTTGCTGTCTTTGATCATCATGATGGTCATCGGCATGGTATCCAGTTTCATTTTCAGTGCTGATGCCCCAGAGAAGCCTGGTTTTGAAATTGCTGTTGCAAACAATGATGGTGGCGATGCAGCACCAGCCAAAGAAGCCGAGCCAGAAGTTGATTTTGCAACCTTGCTTGCTTCTGCTGATCCGGCTGCAGGTGAAAAACTGACCAAGAAATGCGCTTCCTGCCATACCTTCGATCAGGGCGGCAAAAACAAGGTTGGTCCAAATCTCTTTGGTGTTGTTGGTCGTCAGCCAGGCGGTGTTGATGGCTTCAAATATTCAGCAGCCATGCAGGCTTATGGCGATGGCAAGACCTGGGATGCCGATCAGCTGAACGGCTTCCTGAAAAAGCCAAAAGACTTCATCAGCAAGACCTCCATGTCTTTTGCCGGTTTCAAGAAAGACAAAGACCGCGCAAACATGATCAGCTATCTGCAGAGCTTGCAGTAAATATCCGAGATCATCATTGAAATTCAAAAAGCCGGGCTCCATGCCCGGTTTTTTTATCGGCGTTTTAACTCTCTTGACGGATCGCCCACTTCTCTATATTTCTTTTGCTCGAATTGAGCATAATAAAGGATCGTGCGCATAATGGTAGTGAAGATATCAAGACGATCTGTCATGGTGGGAGGAACACTGGCCTCTGTCAGTGCCGGTGCACATTTTCTTACGATCAGCAGCAGCAAGGCTAGCAAGTCTGCCATGACACAAAATCAGGAAAACGAAGAGATGGACAAAAAATCAGAAGCCCTTATCGTTATTGACGTCCAGAATGACTTCTGCCCCGGTGGTTCTCTAGCCGTACCTGGTGGGGATGAAATCGTTCCCTTGGTCAATAAGATGATGACTGATTATGCAACCATTGTTCTGACCCAGGATTGGCATCCTGCCGGCCATTCTTCCTTTGCTACATCTCATGAGGGTAAAGTGCCTTTCTCAATGGTCAAAATGCCTTATGGCGATCAGGTTCTATGGCCCGATCATTGTGTTCAGGGCAGCAATGGCGCAGCCTTTCATCAGGATTTACAGACTGATCATGCGGATCTGATCATTCGCAAAGGCGCCAATCCGGCCATCGATAGCTATTCCTCTTTTTTCGAGAATGATCGAAGCACACCGACCGGATTGAAGGGTTATCTGGATATATTGGGCATCCGCAAACTGACCATCGTTGGCTTGGCCACCGATTATTGTGTACGCTATTCGGCTGTGGATGCCGCGCGCCTTGGATATGAAGTTGAGGTGATCCTGTCAGCTTGCCGGGCGATTGACCTTGACGGCTCGCTCAAAGCAGCCCTAGATGACATGCAAGTCCATGGTGTGAAAGTTCACAATTAGTCGTGAACAGATATTCGCCCACTGCCCGCCTTTAAGGAATGATGTCGATGACAGATCTAGCAACGCGTGTTTATAATCACAAATGGAAAATTGATCCCATTGTGCGTTCGCTGATTGATACTGATTTTTACAAGCTATTGATGGCGCAATCGGTGTTCCTGAACAAGCCCGATACGCGTGTCACTTTCAGCCTGATCAATCGATCCTCTCACATTCCACTGGCCAAGCTGATTGATGAGGGCGAACTGCGTGCGCAGCTGGATCATATCCGCTCGCTGTCACTCTCTCGCGGTGAAAGCACCTGGCTGCGGGGCAATACCTTCTATGGCAAACGCGCGATGTTCCGATCCGATTTCATGGAATGGTTCGAAAATTTGCGCCTACCGCCCTATCATCTGGAACGCATTGGCGATCAGTATGAATTGACTTTTGAGGGTGACTGGCCTTCGGTCATGCTCTGGGAAATCCCGGCCCTCGCTGTTCTGATGGAACTGCGCACACGGGCAGTATTGCACGATATGGGCAAATTCGAACTGCAGGTTCTCTATGCGCGCGCCATGACCAAATTGTGGGAGAAAGTAGAGCAACTGCGCGATATTGATGGTTTGTTGCTGGCTGATTTTGGTACACGCCGCCGCCATTCCTTCTTATGGCAGGACTGGTGTGTCCAGGCCATGATGGAAGGCTTGGGTGACAAATTTGTCGGCACTTCCAACTGCCTGATTGCCATGCGCCGCGAAGTGGAGGCCATAGGCACCAATGCCCATGAATTGCCCATGGTTTATTCAGCCCTTGCCAATAGCGATGCAGAACTGGCAGATGCTCCTTATCAGGTCCTTCGTGACTGGCAGGAGGAACATGACGGCAACTTGCTGATTATTTTGCCTGACACCTATGGTACCGACGGCTTTTTGTCCAATGCGCCGGATTGGCTCTCAGAATGGACCGGAATCCGCATTGATAGTGGCGATCCGGCAACCGGTGCGGAAAAAGCCATTCAATGGTGGAATGAGCATGGGCAGGACCCTCGCAACAAACGCATCATTTTTTCTGATGGTCTGGATGTCGACAAAATCCGTGAACTTCATCAACAATTCCATGGCCGGGCGCGGATCAGTTTCGGGTGGGGCACTCTTCTGACCAACGATTTCCGTAATCTTGTGCCCAATGACGCGCTAACTCCCTTCTCTCTGGTCTGCAAGGCCATCTCTGCTGATGGTCGCCCAACGGTGAAATTATCCGATAATCCAAATAAGGCTCTTGGCCCGGATGCCGAGATTGACCGCTATCGCCGTGTCTTCAATGTCGGACAGCAGGAAGCCATGGAGATCATTGTTTGAGGATGGATCAAACAGTGAAGAAATCCGACTCTCAAAAGCGCGTACAGGATGAAGCAGAAGCACTGTCGCTCGATATCGAAATCCGTGTGATGCCTCAATCCACCCGAACAGCACAAGAGGCAGCAGATGCCTGCGAATGTGAAGTCGAACAAATTATCAAGAGCCTGATTTTTGAGCGCAAAGACAATGAGGCTCTGGTGCTGTTGCTCATTGCCGGTCACAAGCAAGCTGATTTGAAGACTATTGCCGAGACCGTTGGCAGCGACTTGCAGCGCGCCGATCCGCGCAAGGTAAGGGCTGAGACCGGCTTCGCCATTGGTGGCGTTGCGCCTATTGGCCACAATTGCCCCATGCCGGTTTATATGGATCCGTCACTTCTGGATTATGATCTGGTCTGGGCTGCTGCTGGCAGTCCACAAGCTGTTTTTTGTGTTCAACCACATGTGTTGCGGAAGGCAATCAATGCCGTGATCTTGCCTTCCTGATATTCATCAGCTGACAGGTTTGCATTTGAAATTTACGCACTCATCCACAGCTAACAGCTTTGTGAACCCTATTTACCTGCTCACAAAGCTGTTTTCTTCGCTCACCATAATGTTGCTTAATTGGTAATTTGCTATTTGTTAGAGTGGTTTTCGATTTATTTGGAGGAGAAGCCCTGTGTCTTTAAAATTGCGCTCCGGCAATGCCCGCGTACAAGCTTTTGGTGTGACCAATCTCGCCCTTCTTGGATGTCTTGCTCTTGGTCTTGCATCAACCAGCATACCGGCTCAAGCCGTTGAGTTCGACACCTGGCTTCATGGCACCTCTTTGATGGGTGATGTCAAATATCCCAAAGGCTTCAAACATTTTGATTATGTCAATCCAGATGCTCCCAAGGGTGGCATTGCCCGACAAGCGGTAGCGGGTGGTTTTGACAACTTCAATGCAATTATTCCAAAAGGAGACCCTGCTGCGGGGCTGGGCAATATCTATGACACCCTGATGGCAAGCAGCTATGACGAGATCTCGACTGAATATGGCCTTGTTGCCGAAGAGATGTTGATCGGGCCAAATTATTCCTATGTCAAATTTCGCCTGCGCCCTGAAGCACGCTGGCATGACGGGAAACCGATCACCCCGGAGGATGTTATCTGGTCGTTCGAGAAACTGACCAGCCTCAGTCCGCAGCAACGTTTCTATTACAGCCATGTTGTCGGCGCTGAAATTACCGGAGAAAATGAGGTCACTTTCCGCTTCGATGAAGAAGGAAATCGTGAGTTGCCTCATATTGTCGGGCAGCTTCTGATCCTGCCAAAACACTGGTGGACCGGCACAGATGCAAAAGGTGAAAAGCGCGATATCTCTCGAGTTACCCTTGAGCCACCTTTAGGGTCCGGTGCCTACAAAATCGGTGAATTCTCACCTGGAAAATTCATGATCCTTGATCGTGTCGATGATTACTGGGGCAAGGATCTGGCTATCAATATTGGTTCCAACAATTTTGAGCAGCTCCGTTATGAATATTTCCGCGACAATACGGTCATGTTCGAAGCCTTCAAATCGGATGCCTATGATTTTCGTGTCGAAAACACAGCTCGTGTTTGGGCCAAGAGCTACGACTTTCCCGCTATCGAAGATGGACGGGTGATCAAGGAAGAATTTCCTGACCGTGCAAGTGGCGTTACGATTGGCTTCTTTCCCAATATGCGGCGAGAAAAGTTCAAAGATCCAAGGGTTCGCCAGGCCTTGAACTATCTCTTCAATTTTGAAGAGATGAACCGCACCTTGTTTTTCAATCAGTACAAGCGAGCCGGTTCCTATTTCTTTGGCACCGAATTTGCCGCGAGTGGAAAGCCCGATGCGGCTGAACTGGCTCTTTTGGAGCCCCTGAAAGACCAAGTCCCAGCGATTGTCTTCGAGGAACTGCCAGACCAGCCGAAGGTTGAGAGCCGTGAAGACATTCGCAGCAATCTCAAAAAAGCGCTTGAGCTGTTCAAGGAAGCGGGTTGGGAACCAAAAACAGAAGTTGACAAAAGCAAGATGCCGACAGGTCTAGCCGGGTTTTGGCATTCCATTACCAGTACATTGGGCCTCAGCTCTGACCCAACCAGAAGTGTGATGCGTAATGAAAAAGGCGAAGCCTTCGAGATTGAATATCTGGTCTCCACTCCGTCCTTTGAGCGAATTGCACTACGCTTGCAAGCCTCGATGGAGCGCGTTGGCATCAAGATGACCATTCGCGTTGTTGACAGCGCACAATATGTCAACCGCCTGCGTAATCGAGACTATGATTTCATCTATGGTGGTTTTGCTCAGTCCCTATCTCTTGGGAATGAACAAAAAGGCTATTTTGGCTCCGCATCGGCTGATCGGGAAGGTTCTCGCAACTTTGGCGGCATCAAGAACCCGGCAGTCGATAAGTTGGTTGATGCCATTATCTTTGCTGACAATCGCAAATCGCTGGTCACCGCTGCCCGTGCATTGGACAGGGTTTTGCAAGCCAATCATTACATGGTTCCTGGTTGGACCAATGACATGACCCGTACCGCCCGCTGGAATCGCTTCGGTCATCCAAAAGACCTTCCAATCCTTACCGTCGGTTTTCCTACCATCTGGTGGTGGGACGAGGCCAAGGCAAAGTCCATCGAAGCCAAACAATAATCAATGCCAGTTCGACAGAACAGAACAAAGGATGAGACAAGAATGACGCGTGCAGCAGACAATCAAGACGAGGCTGAGCTTGTTCAAAGCCAAAAGCCTCAAGGCCAGTCCTGCTCACGTCCACACAAGTCTTTATCCCGAAGGCATTTTCTCTCCAGTGCCGCATTGGCACTGGTTTCGGGGATTTGCCTTGCGGGACGTCCGTTGGTCGGTTGGGCGTCTGATGCCCGCCATGGGCTTTCTGTCTTTGGGTCCTTGAAATATGGTCCGGATTTCAAAAATTTTGACTATGTCAATCCTGATGCGCCAAAAGGCGGCCGCTTTGTCTTTTCTGCCCCCAGCTGGAGCTATAATCAAAACCACGCGACCTTCAATACGCTCAATGGATTCGTGCTGAAAGGTGATGCACCACCTCGCATTGAACTGATATTTGATACCTTGATGGTGCGCGCCTATGACGAGCCCGATGCCATTTATGGGTTGTTGGCCAACAGCGTCAGTCTCTCACCAGATGGCAATCACTATCGCTTCACTTTATGTGATGAAGCCCTCTTTCATGATGGTAGTCCCGTCACAGCAGAGGATGTTGCCTTTTCCTATATGCTTTTGAAGGAAAAAGGCCACCCGGTCATTCGCACCAGTCTTCGTGATCTGATAGATGCCAAGGTCGACGGTAAGGATGCCTTGCTGGTCTTCTCCGGAAAGCAGGGTCGACAAACCCCAATGGAAGTGGCAAGCACCGTACCTGTCTTTTCCAAGGCTTATTACAGCAAAATTTCGTTCGACAAGTCCACACTTACACCACCAATTGGCTCAGGGCCGTACAGGATCGGGAAGTTCAAGGCAGGTTCATTCATCGAATATGAACGTAACCTTGATTATTGGGGTAAGGATTTGCCGGTCAATGTCGGTCAGAATAACTTCGATATTGTCCGATTGGAATTCAATCGCGAGCGTACAGCACTCTTTGAAGCCTTCAAGAAGGGTGACATTACCTATCACGAAGAATTCAGTTCCAAGGGTTGGGCAAAAAAGTATGATTTTCCCGCCATCAAGGAAGGGAAAGTCAAGCGTGTGGAACTACCTGATCGCACCCCATCCGGAGCGCAGGGCTGGTTTTTCAACACTCGCCGTGCAAAGTTCTCAGATCCCCGCACCCGCGAAGCAATCGCTCTGGCATTCGATTTTGAATGGTCGAACAAGAATTTGTTTTTCGGACTCTATCAAAGAACCCACTCCTTCTTTGAACGCACCAATATGAAAGCGTCGGGAAAGGCTGATGGTAAGGTACTGGAGCTTCTGGAACCATATCGTGATAAGCTGGATCCATCCATTTTTGACGAGCCTTATACTCCACCAACGAGTGATGCTTCTGGTAAAGACCGCAAGCTTTTGCGCCAAGCCAATCAGCTCTTGCAGGAGGCAGGCTGGAAGCGAAATGCTGATGGTCTGGTGAATGATGCTGGTGAAGCCCTCGAAGTTGAAGTCATGGCCAATAGTTCAGCCTTCGAGCGTGTCGTGACACCCTGGATCAATAATCTGGCATTGCTGGGCGTCAAGATGACTTTCCGGTTGGTCGATCCATCTCAATTTCAAAGCCGAGCCGATAGTTTCGATTTTGATCTTGTCGGACGTCGCTATTCTCTATCTCCCACCCTCTCCGATTCCATTCGCACTTTCTGGAGCAGTAAATCGGCCGATATCAATGGCAGCTATAATATTGCTGGTATCAAGCATCCGGTATTGGACGCCATGATTGACGCAGCTCTCGATGCAAAAACACGCGAAGACATGGAGGCAGCCGGGCGAGCAATCGATCGGATATGGAGAGCTGGTCACTATTGGGTGCCTAACTGGAACAAACCAATTCACACAATCGGGATTTGGGATAAATTCGGCTGGCCGGAAGAGCGTGAGAATGCAGATCCGGTGCTCGCCTTCTATCCCGAACGCTGGTGGTGGGAAAAATAGCATTTTGGGCCGTGAACTCCATGTTTTGTGCAAGGAATCCGAAACTATTTCATGGCTTTATATGGTTAACGACTTCTTGCCATGTTCGACCCGATTGAGGGGCAAGCATGGCTGGACCTCAACGAGCGATAGATCGGGATAATCCGATCTTATTCATCAGGAGTGTTTATGGGCGCTTATATCTTGCGACGCCTGTTGCTGATCATCCCTACCTTGATCGGGATTATGGCCATCAATTTTGCTGTCATTCAGTTTGCACCCGGAGGGCCCGTTGAGAGGATCATCGCCCAAGTCACAGGCACCGATGTTGGAGCAACCGACCGGATTTCAGGTGGTGGCAATGATTTTGCCGGGTCGGGTACCAATCAAGGCGGTGGATCTGGCGGGGATGATCTGAACTCCAAATATCGCGGTGCGCAAGGTCTGGATCCTGAATTCATCAAGGAATTGGAGAAGCAATTCGGCTTTGACAAACCGCCGCTTGAACGCTTCCTGACGATGCTCGGCAATTATGCAACCTTTGATTTTGGCGACAGTTATTTTCGCGACATCAAAGTGCTGGATCTCATTCTGGAGAAAATGCCAGTCTCCATATCCCTTGGTCTCTGGATGACCTTGATCTCCTATCTTGTTTCCATTCCTCTGGGCATTCGCAAAGCTGTGAGTGATGGCTCCAGCTTTGATGTCTGGACCTCGGCTGTGATCATTGTAGGCTATGCCATTCCGGGTTTTCTTTTTGCCGTGTTACTCGTTGTTCTGTTCGCTGGTGGTTCCTTCCTCGACTGGTTCCCGCTAAGAGGACTGGTGTCCGACAATTTCGAGGACCTCTCTCTCTTCGAAAAAATCGTCGATTATTTCTGGCATCTTGCACTTCCACTCATTTCCATGGCGTTGGCAGCCTTTGCAACAACGACCCTTTTGACCAAGAACTCTTTCCTTGATGAGATTCGCAAGCAATATGTGGTCACGGCACGCGCCAAGGGCCTGACAGAACGCCAGGTCCTGTATGGTCATGTGTTTCGCAACGCTATGCTGATCATCATTGCAGGCTTTCCCGGGGCATTCATTGGTGCATTCTTTGGTGGGTCACTTTTGATCGAAACCATCTTCTCGCTGGATGGATTAGGCCTCCTCTCTTTTGAATCGGTCATCAATCGTGATTATGCCGTCATTTTCGCCACCCTTTATATTTTCTCGCTCATGGGTCTGATTGTGAGTCTGATTTCCGATATAACCTATACCCTGATTGATCCCAGGATCGATTTTGAAAGTCGGGAGGTGTGATCATGGCTCTATTTTCAATGGAACTCTCTCCGATCAATCAGCGCCGCATGCAGAATTTCAGAGCCAATCGCCGGGGCCATATCTCGCTCTGGTTATTCATTGCCCTGTTTCTTCTCACTCTCGTTGCCGAACTGATCGCCAATGACAAGCCCTTGCTGGTTTCCTACAAGGGCGAGACACTATCCCCGCTTCTGGTAGACTATCCGGAAACCAAATTTGGTGGTTTTCTGCCAAAGACAGACTATCGCGATCCATTCGTGCAGGATGAGATCAATCAAAATGGCTGGATTCTCTGGGCACCAGTTCGCTATTCCTACAGAACAGTCAATCTGGACCTACCCACTCCTGCTCCCGCCCCTCCGAGCTGGATGCTGACCAAGCAGGTGCGTTGTGCTCCCTTTGAAGCAGGCGTTGACGATATCAATTGTTCGCTTGGGAACTGGAACTGGCTGGGAACTGATGATCAGGGTCGCGATGTTCTCGCCCGATTGATCTATGGCTTTCGCATCTCGGTTCTATTTGGCCTGACGCTCACTCTTTTCTCCTCGGTCATTGGTGTCGCTGCTGGCGCTGTTCAAGGTTTCTTCGGTGGTATGGTCGATCTGATCTTCCAACGTTTTATCGAGATCTGGACGTCTGTCCCCCAACTTTATTTATTGTTGATCATCGCTGCAATCATCACCCCGAGCTTCTGGATTTTGCTTGGAATTCTGTTGCTGTTTTCCTGGGTGGCGCTGGTTGGCGTAGTCCGTGCGGAATTCCTGCGAGCTAGAAATTTTGAGTATGTCGCAGCAGCCAAAGCCTTGGGGGTTTCAGACCGTACAATCATGATCCGCCATTTGCTGCCCAATGCGATGGTCGCCACTCTGACATTCATGCCTTTCATTCTCAATGGCTCAATCACAACATTGACGTCGCTGGATTTTCTTGGCTTTGGTCTCCCGCCTGGCTCACCGTCGCTTGGTGAGTTGCTGGCACAAGGTAAAAAGAATCTGGAAGCGCCTTGGCTTGGCATTACAGGTTTCTTCTCCATTTCCATCATGCTGAGCTTGCTGATTTTCATTGGTGAGGCTGTTCGTGATGCTTTCGATCCTCGCAAAACCTTCCGATAGGAGAGAACAGAGATGAGCAAACAAGCCTCGAGTGCGCCTCTTTTGCAAGTTCGCAATCTGTCTGTTGCTTTCCAGCAGGATGGCAAAACAAACCTTGCCGTCGATAAGATCTCTTTTGATCTGGAGAAAGGGGAGACACTGGCTCTGGTCGGGGAATCCGGATCCGGCAAATCCGTCTCAGCCCTGTCAATTTTGAAGTTGCTACCCTATCCGGCAGCATCCCATCCAACCGGAAAAGTACAGTTTGATGGTCAGGATTTGCTGCAAGCGGACGATAAGACACTTCGTAGTGTACGCGGCAATCGCATTTCCATGATCTTTCAGGAGCCGATGAGTTCGCTTAATCCACTTCACACAGTGGAACAACAAATTGGTGAGGTTCTCTCCATTCACCATGGCATGAGCGAAAATCAAAGCCGTGAGCGAGTTCTGGAACTACTCAATGACGTAGGTATTCGGGAACCTGAGAAACGCTTGAAAAGCTATCCGCATCAGCTTTCCGGTGGCCAGCGACAGCGTGTGATGATTGCCATGGCACTTGCCAATGAACCGGAGCTTCTTATTGCCGATGAGCCAACCACGGCATTGGACGTGACAGTTCAGGCACAAATCCTGGATCTGTTGCGAGAATTGCAAAAAAGCCATGGCATGGCCCTTCTCTTCATCACCCACGATCTGGGCATTGTCGAACGGTTGGCTGATCGCGTCTGCGTCATGACCGACGGCGAGATTGTTGAAAGCGGTGATACGGCTGAGATTTTTGCCAACCCTCAGCATACCTATACCCAGCATTTGCTCGGGTCGGAACCTTCCGGCGAGGCGTTGGCTGTTGCAGATGATGCTCCAATCCTGCTCAAGACAGATGATCTGAAAGTCTGGTTCCCTATCAAGCGCGGACTGCTTCGCCGCACGGTCGGTCATATCAAGGCAGTGGACGGGATTTCACTTTCCATTCGAAAAGGGGAAACACTTGGTATCGTCGGAGAGTCCGGTTCAGGCAAAACCACCTTGGGATTGGCTCTTTTGCGTATGATTTCCTCCGATGGCCCAATTGTCTTTCAGGGCGATCCCATCAACAATCTGGATAGCAAGGCCATTCGCACCATGCGTGGTGATATGCAGATTGTCTTTCAGGATCCTTTTGGCTCTCTTTCTCCGCGCATGTCGATTGCCGATATCGTGGCGGAAGGGTTGTCCATACATGCTCCTGATCTATCAGCAGAAGAACAGGACCGCAAAGTCTGCCATGTACTGGATGAAGTGGGTATTGATCCTGAAACACGCCATCGTTACCCACACGAATTTTCCGGCGGTCAACGTCAACGCGTTTCCATTGCGCGCGCCATGATTCTGGAACCAAAATTCGTCATGCTCGACGAGCCAACCTCAGCTCTGGATATGAGTGTTCAGTCTCAGGTAGTCGATCTGTTGCGGGACCTGCAGGCTAGACATGGTTTGACTTATTTGTTTATCAGTCACGATTTGAAAGTTGTACGTGCCTTGTCAAATCGCGTGCTGGTTATGCGAGCTGGCAAAGTGGTTGAACAAGGCGATGTGACACAAATTTTCGATGCACCCCAAACTGACTATACCAAAGCTCTGATGGCCGCAGCCCTGCGGATGGAGGCGGCACCAGAAGGCATCGTGGCAGATTAGGATACCATCAATGACAATTGCTCTTTACACCAAAGGGTGGAACCAGAACCAATGGCTGGACCGTTTTCGGCAAATGTTGCCTAATCACGTCATCCGCAGCTTTGATGAGATCGATGACCCCGAGAATATTCGCTATGCAATGGTCTGGAAACCGGAACCGGGAGCACTTGCCCTGTTTCCCAATCTGGAAGTAATCTTCTCGCTCGGTGCAGGTGTGGATTTTCTGCTGAATGATCCTGATCTGCCAGCGGTTCCCGTAGTAAGGGTTGTTGACACCGATCTCACCAATCGCATGAGTGAATATGTTGTGTTGCAATGTTTGCTACATCATCGCCGTAGCCTCTCCTATATGCGCTTTCAGCAGGCTGGTATCTGGATGGACCGCGAAGATGCTGCTGCAAAAGAAATCCGGGTGGGTCTTCTCGGACTTGGCGTTCTTGGCCAGGATGCCGCCCATAAGCTGTCCGTCATGGGATATGATGTAATGGGCTGGAGCCGGTCTCCCAAGACATTGGATGGCATTCGTAGCTTTGCTGGCGAACATGGTCTCGACGATATGCTAAGCCAAACCGATATTCTGGTTTGCCTGTTGCCTCATACGCCCGAAACCGAGGGAATGCTGAATCTTGATCTCTTCAAGAAACTCCCCCGTGACGGCGCATTGGGTGGTCCGGTTCTCATCAATGCTGGCCGTGGCAAGGTTCAGGTTGAACGTGATATCATGGAAGCCATGGATGAGGGCCTTCTGATCGGTGCTTCGCTGGATGTCTTCGAGGAGGAACCTTTACGGGATGGCAGTCCAATCTGGTCTCATCCCAATATTATTCTGACGCCTCACAACGCAGCTGCAAGTTCGGCAGGAGCGCTAACTGATTATGTTGTGAAGCAGCTGAAACTCCATGAGTCTGGCAAACCAATGGAAAGTGTCGTTGACCGTGCTGTCGGATATTAAGCATTGAAGCCAACACGCTGATGGATATGTGAAATCATGAAAAACTCGTCCACACCGTTACAAAACCGGGTTTTGCCAACTGGTGAAATTGTATCGGCGTCTTTTCGTGGACACTTTACAGGCAATCGAGGCGTCTTGCCGTTTGATGCGACAGGCCGCCTTGGCCCATCACGCTGGAAGCATCAGCATTGGATCATTTGCACTCTACATCATCCTCGAGGTCGGTATCACGGACCGCAACCAGCTCGTGGATGGACCCCACTCTTTTTTACCGATGAAGCCGTTGGACTTGCAGCAGGTCACCGCCCCTGTGCCTATTGTCGACGAGATGCTTATGATGCCTGGCGAACTGCCTGGGAACAGACTTTTGGTCATTGGCCAGGACATAAGGAAGCCGACAAATACCTCCACAAAGCTCGTGTTACCCGCAGGAGAGAGCAAGTTCGCCATATAGCTGATATCGGCACTCTCCCCACCGGGGCTTTTGTCTTATTGCAGGGTCTGCCGCATCTCGTGCGGAAAGACGGTATCTGTTCATGGGAGAATGGGCAATATGGTCCCATTGTTCCAAGACCAACTGGCCCGGTCAGTGTGCTGACCCCACGCCCCACTATATCGATCCTGCATGCTGGATTTAGGCCCGAATTCGCAGACGCGGCCAGTTCCGATCAGAATGACGTGTGATAGATCCGATTATTGTGGTGCTAATCGCCTGATGGATCGCATATCGCCATAATCATGATTGGCGATACGTTCCAAAGCCCCTTCGAGCGGTTCGCTTGCCACGGCCATATGATGACCGTTAGCGTGAAGAAGAGTTTTGGCATCACACATGATGCCAACATGGCCAGGCCAGAAGATCAGATCACCTCTTTGCAAAGCTGGCAATTCATCGGCAAAATCCAAAGCTTTACCAGCGGATTTTTCCTGCATGGAGGCATCCCGCATCACTTCGATCCCTGCCATCCGGCAAGCCAACTGAACCAAACCCGAGCAATCAATACCCAAAGAGCTTTTCCCACCCCACAGATAGGGTGTACCGATCAGGCTTTCGGCTTCGGCGACAAAATCTTTAGATTTTTCCATGACAGGGCGTGCATGTTGAGTGACGATCCAGCCCTCCTGCCCTTGCAATTGAGGCAAGTTCAACACTTTTCGATAGGTCGTGCCTCTGGTTTCAATCGCTTCCCCCAGAACAACGCCGGCCCCTAGTGACAGGAAAGTCGATGCGGGTATTTTCAGATCCGGCTTGGGATAAACAAAGGTACGGGGCACACAAATATGGAATGTTGGCTCGCCTCCCTCTTCATTGCGGTAAGGACCAAGAGAATTGCTCGGCAGATAACCGACATAGTCGTCGCTTTCCTGCTGAACCCAGCTCCAACCATCTTCACGCTGCTCAAAGACACGAACGACTTCGCCGAGTAGTATCTGACTATCCAGTCCACCTTTCGGATCCGGTTCACGCCTAAGCGGAGCAATAGGTACCGCAATACGCATGATCGTCGGCTGGATGAAGCGTTCGGCTTCGACTTGCCCTTCAAGGCGGATATCGGCCAGATCGGAACGGTAGGCATTAAGAGATGGGTTCAACATCTGGCACTCCTTGAAATCAAACAAATCGCTTTTCAATGATTACATCGCGCTCCTGAAAAGTTGAAGTACTTTTCGCATAAGAGTTTGTTTCAAAGAAGGCCAGAAGCACGGTCCTGGACTTCCAGGACGCTGAGATCAATGGGGCAAATCAAGAGCAGACTTTGTGATCTTGTCGCCCAAACGCTCCACATAGAGCGCGCCTTCAACGGTACGCATGATAATGACGTTGCGTTTATCATTTTCATCACGGCGTCGATCAAGCAATTTCATCCTGCCCATCGTATCCAAAGCACGTGTGATAGCCGGCTTTGTCACCCCAAGCTTTTCGGCGAGGCCTCGAACGGTATGAGGAGGTGGTTCCAGATAGACAGTCAGCAAAACTGTCATTTGACGTGCAGACAGATCTGTCTCTTCCTCGCGGACCAAGCCCAAGGTCACATCATGCCAAAGCTTCAATGCCTGGCTTGCGCGAAATTCAAATCCCATCCGTTCCCGTCAATCGCTGTTGCGGCGCACACCGGCTCGTTGGCTTAATTCGTGTTGCGCTTGTTTCGGAGCCGATTTTATTTAAGAACAAGATACATTGCGATGCAAGGAGACCCAGGATAAAGATGCACAAAATGCGTCTTTATCCTGAGTTCACAGTTAACAAAAATAATTAAGTCAATAAGTTAAGCTTAGGACCCATATCGTTTTCTGATCAAGGCGAAGAGTGTTCGGATACCTTGTGCCTCCCCGCCTTTTGGACGACTGGGCTGTGCTTTTGGCGCCCAACCATAAATATCAAAATGAACCCAGCTTTTCGCCTGATCTACAAAACGGCGCAAGAATAGTGCTGCTGTAATCGAACCGGCAAAGCCACCCGTGGAAATATGATTCACATCCGCAATTTCGGATGAAAGGTTCTGATCATAACCATCCCAAAGCGGCATGTTCCAGAGTGGATCACGATTGCTTTTAGCCAGCTCATTTATTTCACCAACCAATTCATCATCATCACTGTAAAAAGGCGGCAAATCCGGACCAAGAGCCACACGTGCAGCACCGGTCAAAGTTGCCATATCGATCATCAGGTCGGGAGCCTCCGTATCAGCCAGCGACATAGCGTCCGCCAGCACCAAACGCCCTTCAGCATCGGTATTGCCAATTTCGACTGTCAAGCCTTTATGGCTCTGCAACACATCGCCTGGCCGGAAAGCATTGCCAGCCACGGAATTTTCCACCGCAGGGATCAGTACACGCAAACGCACCGGCAATTTTGCGCTCATGATCATGGATGCAAGACCCAATACGTTGGCTGCCCCGCCCATATCCTTTTTCATCAAAAGCATCGCGGAGCTCGGCTTGAGATCCAACCCGCCAGTATCGAAACACACACCTTTACCAACCAGAGTTACCTTAGGGTTGCCTTCTTCCCCCCAAACCAGATCAAGCAAACGTGGCTTGCGCGTACTGGCACGCCCAACAGCGTGGATCATCGGAAAATTACGTTCCAACAAAGCATCGCCCTTGGTGACGGTAAGACCCGCACCATGGCTATCTGCAAGACCTTTGGTAATGGCTTCCAATTCATCAGGACCCATATCATTGGCTGGAATATTGATCAAATCGCGGGCAAGATTGGAGCCTTTCGCAAGAAGTTGGATCTCATCACGATTGACCTGCTCTGGCCAATCCAGTTCCGGCATTTCCTTCCCGGCATCCTTATAACGATCAAAACGATAGCCTCCCAAATACCAGGCCAACACTGCAAGAGAAAGATCTTCAACCTTCCAGACCTCGGCACCATTTGCGTAATGGTAGGTGCCGACAGGCAGCTTGGTTGGCAAAACTCCCACTTCGAGTGGATTGCCATCTTTCTCATTCACCGCTCCCAATCCGAACAGAACTTGTTCAATGGACCCATCAGAAGAAGGCAAAAGGCAGATCTGTCCTTTTCTGGCTGCGAAATCATGGGTTTTCGCCCAGCTTTGCGCCATGGGCGGAAGTGCCTCCAGTTTTTCATCCAATGTTTGGCTGGTCACAAAATGAATGGGAGTTGAGCTTGTCATAGAATGTCCTGTCGGCTGTTACCTCAAGATGAGGTGTAAATCGCGTGAATCGCAGCCTAAAGCAAAGTTTTTGGGAAGGAAATCCTTATGCAATTAGAAAGGCAACCACATTTTCCAATCCCACTATTCGCTGACTTTGCAAATTTCAGACTCAATATCGTTGCAATTTGCACGAATTAACCAAGCATTAGGGTTAACCATTTATTTCTGGAGGAAAGCATCAGGGTATTCGTACACATTGCGAGCCTTGATATCGCATGCATAGATCCGTTTTATGAGGTATTTCATGTCCGCTCTCACATCCATGCGGAAGTCTGCTCTGATTGCATCAGTTGCCATGGCTTTGATTGTTGGAGGATGTTCCTCAAAGAAAAAGAGTATCTCAACCAGTTCACATAATGGTGCTGGATATGCCAGTGAACAAGCTTTGATGGAATCCGTCACTTATTGGGAAAAGCGCTATAAGAGCAATCGCAATGATCGGGACGCAGCGCTCAATTACGGACAATCCCTAAGACATGTCGGACGTGTTGATCAGTCCCTTGCTGTTCTGGAACGACTGGCAACACAAGCATCAAACGACAAGGTGGTTCTTGCTGCATATGGCAAGGTGCTGGCAGCAAAAGGGCGTTTCAAACAAGCCCTCGTCGTGTTGGACCGAGCCCAGAATCCAACAACGCCGGACTGGCGACTTGAATCGGCAGCAGGCGCAATCAATGATCAATTGGGCAATTTCGATGTTGCCCGCTCTTATTATGACAAGGCATTGTTGCTGGCCCCTGGCGAGCCAAGCATCCTGTCCAATTATGGTCTGTCATATTTGCTTGAAGGCAACTTGCCGTCAGCTGAAAGCTATCTGCGAGAAGCTGCCAAACATCCAAAGGCCGATAGTCGGGTCCGTCAGAATTTGGCGTTGGTCCTCGGACTGCAAGGCAATTTTTCCGAGGCGGAAAGAATTGCAAGAAGCGAGCTTTCCCCGCGACAGGCTGAGGCCAATATGGCGTACTTGAGAACCATGATGGCGGAGCGAGGCAACTGGAACAAAATCAAGAAAAAGAAGAGAAGCTGATCCACATCAACCTAGAGCATATTCCCGAAAAGTGCGTGCGGTTTTCGGTCAAGAATATGTTCAAGATTTTCAAATTTAAAGGGGCCTTCTGGTCCCTTTTTTGCTTCCTGATAAAAATCCGCTTTTCTATTTTGCAAAAAAGCTAAGAGCGGCAGGTCCCAGAACCACGACAAAGATTGCAGGCAGAAAGAAAAGGATCATCGGGACGGTCAATTTGGGTGGCAGAGCTGCAGCTTTTTTTTCGGCAGCACTCATGCGAGCTGTTCGATTTTCATCCGCCATAACCCGAATAGCATCACCAAGAGGCGTGCCATAGCGCTCGGCCTGGATCAAGCTTGTCATAACCCCGCGAACACCTTCCAGCCCAGTTCGATCTGACAGATTTTCATATGCTATCTTTCTTTCCTGGAGATAAGATAACTCTGCAGTCAAAAGGGTCAGTTCTTCGGCCAACTCGACGGATGAACTACCAATTTCCGAAGCAACTTTCTGGAAACCCAATTCTGCTGTCATGCCGGATTCCACGCAGATCAAAAACAAATCCAACGCATCCGGCCATGCTCGGTTAATGGATTGCTTGCGTTTGTCTGACAAGTTTTTGAGATAAAGAATTGGTGCATAATAACAAGCATATGCGAAACAGAAAGCCATGAATATTTTCATAAAAGGTGGCTGGTCAAGCTTGGCCAGAAAGAAGAGATAAAAAAGCGCTAGCAGAAGACCGGCTATCGGCCCTGCGATGCGGGCAAAGGTAAAGGTCATCAAATGGGCTTCACTGCGAAAGCCTGCCTGCTTCAGGCGATTTCGGGTTGCCTTGTCTGCAAAAGCATCACGCATGTTGAAACGATCAACGATTTGCATAACCAAGGCTTTCGGTTCCTGACGCAAAGAAATTCGCTCAGACTTACCACCAATATTTTGTGCCAATTTAGCTCGTTCGCGGGCGCGGATTTTCTCTCTCTCAATCGCTACCTGCTTCATGCGACCACTCAGCTCGTTCTTTTCGAGTAAAGGAAGAGCCACGGACAAAATGGACGCAATCACTGCTACTGCTGTCACAAGAGCGAATAGGGTATGTATATCTAGCAAACCACTCATAATCTGACCGTTTCTTTTTCGTTACTCAATTCTTTTCATTCTCCAGCTATATACGCGCCGTTCAAATGTCAAAATTGATCATATTTTTCATCATCCAGATGCCAATTCCCATCCAGACAAGAGTAGCTCCCATAACAATCCAACCCAATTCTTGTTTGAACAGGATCATGATGTAGTCCGGTGAAGTGAAGTAAGTCATCAGACCGATTACAAAAGGCATAATGCCAATAATTGCAGCGGAAGCTTTCGCCTCCATCGACATTGCACCAATTTTTTCCTTCATCTGTGCTCGCGCACGTAACACCTTGGAAAGATTGCCTAATGCTTCTGCCAAACTACCACCGGCTTGCGCCTGAATGGCAATCACGATTGCAAGAAAGTTTGTTTCCGATATTGGTATCCGCTCATGGAGACGTGGTAAAACAGCCGCCAATGAAAGGCCCATTGCCTGTTCGTCTACCAAACGCTGGAATTCTCCCGCTACAGGCTCTGCCGTCTCAGTTGCCGCAATGGAAATGCAATCACCCAGAGGCAAGCCGGTTTTGACGCCTCTTACAATTACATCGACAGCATTTGGAAACTCCTTGAGAAATTTGGCCAGCCGTTTCTTGCGACGGCGAGACAGCCAAAAATTGGGCAAGCCAATGAAACCGACAATTCCGATTCCAATTGAAACCAACATGCCCATACCGCCAATAAGTGCCAGCAAAAAACAGACAAATCCAGAGACTGCACTATAGATCATGAATTGCTTGGGAGAAATTTCCAAACCTGCTTGTGCGAGGCGAGAGGCAAGAGTGAGCTTCTTTTTCTTGCTCTCATTCTCCTTCTCTTCAATCTGTTTGAGATTATCCTCAATGTCCTTGCGACGATCAGCTGAAGCTTTCTTGAGCTTGGTATCTGCAATCTGAACGCGAGACATCTGAATTGCCTGCATACGTTTGTCCCGACCGGCTGTACTGGACAATTTGGGATAGAAAAGCCCCCATAAGATCCCGACTATGGATAAAACCACCAGACCAAACAAAGCCAGTGTCAGAACTGAATCGGATAAGATGAAATCCATTGATCTTTGCTCTTCCCTAGTATCGGTGCCAGTTTGCAGAGAACGAAACACCTGCAGTGAGATTTACGCTCTGATGAATTGAGACAATCGAGCATATTTGGTTGCCACAGGATTGCTCTGAATTAGAAATCATGTTTCTCAGCCGCTGCATCCAAAGCTGCCGCCAGATTGTTTTCCTCATTGTAATATCTTGCCCGCTCCCAAAAGGCCGGGCGACCGATACCGGTTGATTTATGTTGTCCAATCAATCGACCATTGGCATCCTCGCCCTTGATCTCGTAAACGAACAGATCCTGAGTGGTGATGACATCACCTTCCATGCCGATTACTTCGGTAATATGGGTAATACGCCGTGAGCCATCTCTCAAACGCGATGCCTGAACGATAACATCAACCGAACCGACGATCATTTCGCGAATGGTTCTGGCGGGTAGATTAAAACCACCCATGGTGATCATCGCTTCCAGACGGGAGAGAGCTTCCCTTGGTGAGTTGGCGTGCAAGGTACCCATGGAACCATCATGACCTGTATTCATGGCCTGGAGTAAGTCAAAAGCCTCAAAACCACGAACCTCACCAACGATGATACGCTCAGGACGCATACGCAGACAGTTTTTGACCAGATCCGTCATGGTGATCTGCCCTTCGCCTTCCAAGTTTGGTGGGCGCGTTTCCAATCGCACGACATGGGGCTGTTGAAGCTGTAATTCGGCAGCATCTTCGCATGTAACGATGCGTTCATCGCCTTCAATATAGTTGGTCAAACAATTCAGCAAAGTTGTTTTACCCGAACCGGTACCGCCGGAAATCACAATGTTACAGCGTACCTTGCCAATGATCTGCAGGATCTTGGCGCCTTCTGGCGAAATGGAGCCAAACTTGACCAGCTGATCAAGGGTGAGCTTGTCTTTCTTAAATTTACGAATGGTCAAAGCAGGACCGTCAATTGACAATGGCGGCGCAATAACGTTTACGCGAGAACCGTCCGGCAGACGCGCATCACAGATAGGACTGGATTCATCAACTCGCCGACCAACCTGAGACACGATCCGTTGACAGATATTCATCAATTGCCCATTGTCACGGAAGCGCACATTGGTCAGATATACTTTACCCGATGTTTCGATATAGGTTTTTTCCGCACCATTGACCATGATATCGGCAATGTCGTCACGCGCCAACAACGGCTCAAGAGGTCCATAGCCCAAGACATCATTGCAGATATCGTCCAGCAAATCTTCCTGCTCGGCAATCGACAGAACAATATTTTTCAGTGCAATGATTTCGGAAACGATATCGCGAATTTCCTCACGTGCGGAATCTGAATCCAAGCGAGCCATTTGTGCCAAATCGATCGTATCGATCAATGCACCGAAAACAGAAGTTTTGATATCAAAGTATTGTTCAGACTTGGCACTTTGCTTATCTTCAATCGCTTCATAATTTTGTTCCAGTGGTTCGGAAGCAGGCTTAGGCTTCTCCATTGGAGCAGCAGGCGTGCTCGTCACCTTCATCTTGGGTGCCGGGCCACTCGCTTTTGCATCAGATCCGCGTTTTCCAAACATCACTCAAACACTCTTCTTAACAAGCATTATTTATTCTTGCCAAACCGTTGCAGCAACGGTGCCAGCAGAGATTTGCTTTGTTTTTGAATTTCAAGGCGTCCTGTCAAGCTCCCAGCAAGACCATCTAGAATCTCGGCGATCTTGGCTGTTCCACCCAACTCACCAATCATCTGGCCGTTATTTGCGGCCATACCAAAAGCCGCGGCATCGAAGCTGATTTCATAAAAATCTTCATATTCCAGCGCCGCAGCAAAATCCTTTGCCTTGATTTCAGGACGCTTTTGAATGCCTGTCTGATTGATAACCAACTGCGGTGGACGATCTGCATTGCGTTCCTGATTGATCAAATCCAGCATGTTTTTTACATTGCGCAGATTGGCCAGATCCGGCATCGCAGTAATGACGATATCATCGGATGCAAGCAAAAGCTGCTTGTTCCACCCGGTCCAAAGATGAGGTAAATCAAGGATTGTGTAAGGTGCCGAATTCTGGAGCAATTCCATCATATGAGAAAAGAATTCGCCATCAAAGTCGGTTGTATTGTCCAGAACCGCTGGCGCTGTCAAGAGGCTTAGCCGCTCCGAGCACTTTGTCAGAATTCTCTCCAGATATTGATCATCCAGTCGATCTGCAGCCTTAATGGCATCAGCAATTGTCTGAGGGGGGTCCTGATTGAAATCCAGCCCCGCAGTTCCAAAAGGCACATCGAGATCTGCAACGATCACATCCTGGCTCTGATGATGGGAAATAGACCAGCCAATATTATGCGCAACGGTCGAAGAACCTACACCACCCTTGGCGCCAATGAAAGCGATGGTACGACCGAGAGGAGCGGCATCGGGATCATTATAGAGTTCGCTCAAAACCATGATCAAATCATTGGGGGAGACAGGAGCTACTACATATTCAGAAACCCCTCGACGCACCAGATCTCGATAGAGGTGTACATCATTGACATGGCCAATCAACACAACCTTGGTGCCTGCATCGCAAACATTGGCCAGCTGATCCAACTCTCCAATCAACTGATCGTAATTCTGAGTGGCTTCGAGAATTATCAGATTGGGTGTCGGCGCTTCATAGAAAAATTCCGTCGCTGCCGAAATGCCACCAGAAACCGCTTTCACATGCGCTCTTGCCAAGCGGCGATCTTGTTTGACCTCTTCAATCACCGATAGAATTTGTGGTGATTCACAGAATGCCTGAATTGAAATGCGCGGTAGTGGACGAACTTCCGTCAGGTCTTCATTGAGACCTGTGGAAAATTCATCTTCAAAAGCCTCATAGTCGGAATCGATTTCAAAGCCAGTGTTCGGAATTGGTTGTTCACTCATTGCTTGACCTCTGAGCTCGAGCCGATATTGCTACCCAAATCTTCTGACCAAGTCGGCTCCCCAGTGCGATATTTTTCGGTTTGCGCGGATCGACGGTTGGAGTCGCGCGGATCCCAACCACGGGGCTGGATCAGATCCTGCGGGTTGGCAACAGATGCAGCCAGGTTCTTCTGGGTGGCACAGCCAAAATTATGATAAGAGCGATTGGACGCCTGTTTGCCGAAGTCACCCGGCCATAATCCGCATTCAGAAACCTTGGCCTCGACCTTCGGATAGGCAAGGCGAATGGGTGCGTCAATGCCATTGCCTGCCGAATAGGTGATGACATCAATCTGACTGGATTTGACACCCGAACGGAGCAATTCGGACCGCACCTTCTTGCTCATGTAACCAGCGGTGCTTTCGTTCTGAGATCCTGATGGCACCATCAATTGAATCACCGCAGCCCGCTCCAGATGAAACTCACGTGCATAAGCATGAATGGCAGAGACATTGGAAGGCGTCAGATTTTCACTGTGCACTCCAACGGGAATATCAATTGTCGAGGCGGATTGTTGCAAGGTAATAGGATGACGCAAGGTATACTCATCCGGATAAGCATCCCGTAAGGTCTGCTTCTTACAACCAACCAAAGCCAGAGCACCAAGAGTAAGGATCAGGGCACGGCTTGCCACTTTGCGGCGTGTCTGGGACGGCTCGGTCATTTTCTTTGACTTTTCGTTTCTATTCACGATCATCGACCTGCATCCTATTCATAGCTATAACCATACCGGCCATAATATTTCGTCCGTTTGCCAGCTTTGCCGGACAAGTCATATCTGCGATTAATCGCTCCAAGGAAATAACTGCTCGCATCGCTGGCGACGTCCAAGTTCCGCCCCGGATCTTCGAGTTTGGCGCGCGAAACCGGCTTCACCACATATGGGGTGATAAAAATGACCAACTCGGTCTGGTTGCGCTTGTAATCATTGGAGCGAAAAAGAGTTCCTAGAACCGGGAGATCCTTCAAGCCCGGAAAACCATCAATCGATTTTCGCACTTCATCACGGAGTAATCCTGCCATAGCCATTGTTCCACCCGATGGTAGCTCAATCGTTGTTTGAGAACGGCGAACCTTCAATCCAGGTATAGCCAGTGCGGAACCACCAGCACCGACGGTCACGGTTTCTTCTCTGGTCAATTCAGATACTTCCGTTTTCACCTGCAAACTGATGCGATTCTCACTCATCACGATGGGGCGGAAACCGAGAGCAACACCGTAGGGTTTGAACTCAATTGTGATCTTGTTATCTTCCAAACCTACCGGTACAGGAAATTCACCACCCGCCAAAAAATTAGCCCGCTCGCCCGAGATCGCTGTCAGATTTGGCTCGGCAAGTGTTCTAACCAAGCCATTGCGTTCCAACGCTCTAAGCTGGGCTTGAAATCTGTTACTTCCACTTCCGAGTGTACCTAGTAGATTGGTGCCGGACAACGCTGAGGTATTTGTCGAAAAGTTGTTGGCCACTGCTCCTGCAAGATTGAAGATACCCCTATTGATTGCATAACCAGTATCAATTCCCAACTGCTTGAAAACATTACGTTGAACTTCTGCAACAGTTACTCGTAGCTGGACTTGTTCGCGGGCAGAAACGGAAATGTAGTTGGACACCTTTTTACGATCACCAATATAGTTGGCGGCCAGATCCATGGCTTTTTCCGAGTCCGCGGGCGACTTGGCAGTACCAGACAGGATAATCCCCTCACCGACACCTTCAACTTTAATGTTGGATTTCGGAATCATCCTACGGATCAACGATGTCAAAGATTTGCTATCACGAGCTACATTGATCTCGAACGAGGCGATCTGTGCACCTTGCCCATCAAACAATATAACATTGGCTTGTCCAACGGCCATTCCGATCAGGTATACTCTCCGCTCCGAACGTACCACGGCATCTGCAATTGCCGGGTTGGATACAAGAACATCTCTTACATCACGAGGTGTTTCAATGACAATCGACTTGTTCAAACCCAACGAAATATGCCGGCCATTGGCATTTGCCGCCTGTAAGCGCATTGAGGAGCCAGCCATTGCTGGCGATATCTGCATTGCCGAACCAAATATAATCAAGGCGACGAGAAGGACAGCTTGTATCCCGGCAAATTTGAGAGGCCGGTGATCTTTGAGCTTGTTGAAATTAATCAATCCATATGACATTATTTTACGCTCCCCTCTCATCACTGCCGAACCGTTTTTTTGGTGATAACACCAGATCGTACCATTACGATGGTACCGCTATCGGTTTGCTCCTGCTCGCCGTCACTTTCCGCATCTTCCAATGACCGTAGAGCAAGAGAGAGTTTGCCTTGAGTTTGCGCTGTTGCCAGAATTTCGCTTTGCTGTGGTAGAAGCTCCAGAGTGGCGGTCTCTCCTACGACAACCTTCTCACCATCTTGTTCTTCGACATTCTGATCAATCGCCAGCACACGAATGTTTGTCAGGATGGTCTCGGATGAAACGCCGTTATCGCTTTCCTCAGTCAGGATTACGTCCACACGATCTCTTGGCAGAATGAAACCACCGGCGCTGGTCTCTGCTGAAATACGCGTGGCAATTGCGCGGCGCCCTTTTGGAAGAATGGCAGACATGAAACCCTGACCAGCCATAGCAATCTTGCCATCCTTAATCGGTTCGCCTGCGGAGAAAGAACTGCGAACAACGGCTCCGACCAGGTCGCTAGCCGCAAGTGGGCGTTCATCTTTGCGTATATAACCCGTAACTGCACTTTCTGACGGCCACTTGCGCCACATGAAATGCTCAGCTGTCAAGCTTGTACCTAAGGGAATGTCATTGGTTGCGGTCAAAACCTCTACCACTTCCATAGCAGGCTGAGATACTTCAGCCAGCTCCTCAGATTGTGGAGCGGGGGCAGTCATGGATCGCGCCAGAATCATGGCAATCAATCCAGCCAATACAGCTACAGCAATGACGGCAATACGCGCTACTCTCATTTTTCCATTCCAAATGGTTGTACGCCCGTCCCAGCACCGGGCGCAGTGCTTTTCTGGGGTTAGTGTTCACCAGTTATGGTTAACGACAGGTAAGCGCTTTTGTTTAATTTGAAATTAATTTTGCAATTTGCAGCAATTACATCTTCAGCTGAATAACCGTGTTCTTCGAATTCTGATCATCCTCATCACAACAAAAAAGGGCCTTGCGGCCCTGATCATTCTCACTACTACAGCTGAACTTTATTTATTTCACGAAAGAAAAATTGCCTTCAGGTTAGCATTTCAATACCTTGGCGCATCCAATCGGAACCGGAGTATAGATGCATGCCTGATGCAGCCAGTGCAATGCCATAAGGTATTCGACTGTTGGTATACAAACGAGAGATCCATTCGATAGAAGTGAAAGCTCCAGGTAATGGCCGGGATCTGACAACTAAAAAGAAGATTGCCAAGATTGCACCATAGATCGATGCCAGAGCAAGAAAAGCAATTGTCATATGAGGCCCAAGCCATAGGGCTGCCACCGCAGCAAATTTGGCATCGCCACCACCGATCGCATTGACCTGCCATAAAATAAAGCAGCCCCCCAGAACAATCAACGCAGTCCATAGATGAGGCAATGTGTCGTCAACCCCCATATCTACACCCCAAGCAAAAAGTGGAAATGCACATAACAAGACAAGCGCTACTTTGTTTGAAATTCGCATAGAGAACAGATCTGAGCTACCTGCATAAGCAAATACCAAGGGTGCAAACAGCAACAGGGCCCAACCAAATACCGCTTCAAACATACCACATTCCTTATTCAACCGCTTAAAGTACTTGTAACGTTTGCTCCAGCCCACGATGACATTGAAAGTTTACCAAAGACTTTATGAGTAGATTTATAACTCTTTGAATTATAAATATTAATTACAATTTCTCAGATACAAAAAATGGAAGGCTGCCATAGGCAACCTTCCACTTTATTCTCATGGCAACATTGTTGCCAAAAGGTCTTGACGATGCTTATACAGCAGCCGCGCCAAGTGCAGTACCAATACGGTTGAACAGTGCGGTAATCGCATCTTCCAAGGTACCCGCAGCAGCTACAATGCCGACACCAATCAGGCCAGCCAACAGAGCGTATTCGATAGCGGTTGCGCCAGACTCATCGTTCAGAAAACGTGCAAAATTCTTCATTTTGGACTCCTAAAATTCCATATTTGACAGCTCTTCCGTCCGGAGGCTTGTTTTTGTTTTGCCCCTCGAACAAGATCATTTCTAGCTGACAATTATTGATAACAAGTTAAACCCAACTTGATTTTAGTTTTTAAAATTCATCATGAAGTCTATAGTTAATTTTTTGATAGCAACCAACTTTCTCAAAACTTCATTCATACTAAGAATATATTAGTTAATAATAAATTATTACTAAATAACACGAAGATTTATATCTATTTAAATTTTAAATATTCTACAATATGTTTTATAATATAATATTTAAACTGCATATAATATCAGCAATCGGGCAGATGTGATCTATTGATGGCCAACGCGAATGGCTTCAATCAAAATGGTTTAAGCCTTCCTTCACCATTTTTTTCCATCATGGGCGACAATTATTCTATTCCTTAGACCAATTTGATGGATGTATCGGATGAAAATCCTCGCTCGCTTTCTTGCTCTGAGTCTGTTTTGCAGCCTTCTTCCTGTTTCTGCAAAAGCAAATCAGGAGACAGGAGCCATTCAGGTCAAAGTTGATCGGGCCAAGGTGATGAAGATTGCTCGGCCCGCCTCGATGATTATTATTGGGAACCCCGCTATCGCTGATGCTACTATTAAGGACAGCCAGACGCTCATCATTACTGGCAAAAGATATGGCACTACCAACCTTATTGTTCTTGATAGCGCCGGAGAGCCAATTGCAGATGAAGTTTTGACCGTATCATCTGACCGTAGTAGCTCGGTGGTCGTCTATCGTGGTGCCAAACGTAGCACTCTTAACTGTAGTCCGGAATGTGATCCGGTTTATCGAATTGGTGACGATCCTGATACTTTGAGCAATTTATCGCAGCAATTCTCACAGCATTTTTCAGATGCAACATCTGATCCTGCACAAATTGATGGCGAATAGGAATTCAACTCACTATATATAGGTTTTGTCTGGAAGATCATTTCCCCAGCACCATTTTTCCTCTTCTCGCTTTTAAAGAGCGGCGTTGTAGGTGGTCTGGTAGTATCCTGTTAACCAGTTTTCCCAACAAAACTGAAAGGTTTCTCGGCCAATATATGGCTCGTTGAAACGTGGATGCTGTATTACTGCACATACATCTCTTGCAGCATAAACACCTCCCCGTTTAAACAGCATATCTGGGGTCGCCTTTCCGCTGTCATGTTACTTATTTTCTGAATGGTTCCAGATCTATATTCGCTAGCCAAGCCTTCTGCTGTCACATTGCACCGCTGGAGATTGGCTAACTAGAACAGGATTGCTGCTCATGCGCCCGAACCGAATGTTGAGGATATCTCAGCTGGCAAAATTGCGCCACCGCTTCGTAAAAGACGAGAAAGGTGCAACCGCAGTTGAGTTTGCCATGATTGGTGCTCCTTTTTTTGCACTCATTGGCCTCATGCTGCTAGGCGGTCATGTTTTGTGGATCTCTCAAAGCATGGATACATCTATTCAATCTGTCAGTCGTCAGATTAGAACTGGCCAGGCACAAACAGCGGGAATGGGATTAGCCCAGTTTCGAAATGCTGTTTGCAGTAACGTCGCCATGTCTGAAAATGATTGTCGAGCAAACTTGATCGTTGACGTTCGACGTTTTGATGCACCGGAAGACATCAATTTCAATCCTCCAAGGAAGAACGGATCAATAGATCAAGAAGGCGGTGCGTTCCAGATAGGTGATCGAGAAGATTACGTTATTGTCAAAGTCTATCTCGCTGTCGAGTATTTCTCCCAATTGGCAAACTTGTTTGGAACGGGCCATGATCTGGATTTCCATTTAAGCGCTACTGCGGCGTTTCGTAACGAACCATTCTAATGCAGTGAGGCTTGAATATGTCGATTTTTTCTCCAATTTTGTGTTGTCTGCGTCAATTCCGCAAGGATGATCGAGGCATTGCGGCTACGGAGCTGGCGGTTATTCTGCCTGTGATGGTGGCTTTCATTTTCACATCATGGGAATTGTCCATGGTTTATCTGGTGAAGAAACGCACGGATCATGCTGCAACGGTTCTGGCAGATTTGACAACCCAATCGGACGTCATTTCAAACGCCACTTACAATGGATATGTAGAAGCTGTTGAAGCGGTTATGTATCCCTTCAATGATCAAACATTGAAGTTGCACTTGATCGGTGTATCCGTTGATTCCCGGAGCAGAGTTCGCCTTGCCTGGCAACGAACAACAGGTGGTGGTACCGGTTTGGGCGTAAATGCATTGCCAGCAGGATTGAGAGTCCCTAACAGTTTCTATGTCATTTCGGAAACCGAGGTAGCCTATAAACCCAGCTTTCTGAGCGGTATAACTGGAACAATCGATCTCAAGGACAGTGCCATCATGGTACCGCGTCTAACCACGAGTGTTGCCAGCACCAACTAAGTTGCGGGCTCGCACTGTCGCTAATTGGTTGTAGCTATATCCAGCAAGGGCGCATAATCTTTAAGCTGGACAGATCGATACCCACTTGCATGATAGCGCTCCACTGCGTCATAGGCATCCGGGGCATCCTTGACCATTGCCATAAGCATCGTGGTCAAACGTGCTCTGTCCTCCTTGGACATATCGCTGTGCACAGCATGCGGACTTGGTGGCACCGGACGTGATTGCCAGATGGTAATGAAGTCCGGATCTCCCAAAGTTTTACGCTTCTTCGCCAAACCGTCAATATAGGATGCCACTGCTCCCGGAGCGGTCAACAAGCTATGATTGTAGGGCGTGGAAGACCAAACCAATGCCGCATCCACCTCTCCCTTGAACAGTCTTTCGAGAGCCAGTTCCGGTTTTTTCTCAGCCACCACTTCAGCTAGATCAATCGTCGGATCCAAGCCAGCGAGGCGCAACTCATTCATCGCCATATGATAGGGCACTGCAGCTTTGGTAGACGATAGAGCCAACTTCTTACCTGTCAGATCTGACAAGGACTTGATATTGCTGTTCTGCTTGACCACCAGCACCATGAAGGTACCATTGTGACCATTGTCGAGAACCGGTGCCACCAGCGGCAATACACACCCACAAGAGGCATAGGCCTGTGCAAAGGCACTGGCTGGATAATAGGCATAGTCAATCTGTTTGGAAATATGAGCCAAAACCAGCGCTTTGGCCGTTGGAAAGGCTATGATTTCGACAGGACGCTGAAGACCAGCCACCATATATTTTCGAAATGGTTCAATCCGTGCCTGCAAGTAGGCAGCACCACGAGTGGCAACCAGACCGATTCTCAGAATTGAGGGTTGGGCTTGTTGGGACAATTCTGGCAAGATTTGACTTTGCACCTGATCCGGTGATTGCGCCTGAACGACTGGCAGAAGGAATTCACCCTTTTCATTTTCATGATTAGGTTGGGTCACCTGCTGCTGGTTCTGCTGGCTATGGCTTGCGGTCAGCAGCAGCAGATTGCTGACGATAAAGGCAATCACAATCTGAAAAAGGACTGAACGAAGGCGACTGGTGGCCTGAAACATCAAGGGCATTCGTATTTCCAAACATTGAAAGCGATGTTCGAATCATTAATGCCATAATGAGGTCATATGACGATGGGATCAAACTGGTCTTATCATTGCTTTGTATGAATCAGGAGTATCCATGTCTGCGCCAATCTCTGCCATTATCTTTGATATCGGAAATGTCCTGATCCAATGGGACATGCGACTGTTATATCGAAAGCTCTTCCCTGATGAGGAAGCTATCAACCGGTTTATCGACGAGACTGACTTATGGGCCTGGAACCTTGAGCAAGATCGTGGACGAGATTGGAACACGGCCGAGGAAGAACTCGTTGCACGCGCCCCACACTATGAAAATGAAATCAGAGCTTTTCGCTCCCGTTGGCATGAAATGGTGCCAGGTCCAGTTTCGGGCACCGTTGCCATCAAAGAAAGCCTGAAAGAACAAGCTGTTCCGCTTTATGCAATTACCAACTTTGCCTCTGACACATTCATCGAGACACAGCAACGCTTCCCTTTCCTCTATGAGTTTGAAGATATAATTGTCTCAGGGGAGGAAAGGCTGATCAAGCCCGACAAAGCCATCTATAATATGCTGTTGCAAAGAAACGGATTGCGAGCAGAGGAATGCCTCTTCATTGACGACAGTGTTGCCAATATCGAAGGAGCAAGACAGGTCGGACTGCAGACACACCATTTCATCAAGCCAGAGCTACTCGGACAAGACTTGCGCACCCGTGGCTTCCCCATCTGAGTGCCAAAATGCAAAAAGGCGCTCGAGGAGCGCCTTTTCAAGAAAGCTATCAGACTGATACTAGCCTTTGAGGGTCTGATTGTATACTCCGACTTCAGGATTCTCGCGCAGAACAGCATCGACTGCTTCAAACATCTCCTCCAGACGCTGCTGACTTGCAGGGCTCTCGATCACCACCACAATTTCAGGCTTGTTGGAGGAGGCTCGAACCAGCCCCCAGGTGCCATCTTCGGCCGTCACGCGAATACCATTGACCGTGACCGCATCGATGAGTTTTTGGCCACCAAGGCTTTCACCCGCTTCGACCATGCCTGATAGTTTGGCTACCACCCGATCCACCACTTCATATTTGATCTCATCAGCGCATTTGGCCGACATGGTGGGTGAGCCATAGGTTTTTGGCAGATCGCTATACAGATCACTCATACTCTTGTCCGAATTGCGATCCAGCATATCGCAGACAGCTAACGCAGAGAGAATACCGTCGTCATAGCCACGGCCAATAGGTGCGTTAAAAAAGAAGTGACCGGATTTCTCAAAACCCACAATGGCATTCAAGTCCGTTACTCGACGTTTGATATAGGAATGGCCGGTTTTGAAATAATCGGTCACTGCACCATTGGCGTTCAATACCGGGTCCGTCTTGAACAAGCCAGTTGATTTGACATCCACCACAAATTGCTTGTTGTCATGGATTGCCGAGATGTCGCGGGCCAGCATAACACCAACCTTGTCAGCAAAAATCTCGTTACCTTTTTCGTCGACGACACCACATCGATCCCCATCACCATCAAAAGCCAGGCCGACGTCAGCTCCGGTTTCCAGTACCCGATCTCGAAGCGCATGCAGCATCTTCAGGTCTTCCGGGTTCGGATTGTAATTGGGGAAGCTATGGTCGAGGTCGCAGTCCATCTCAATCACTTCACAACCAATGGCTTTCAGCACATGTGGAGCAAAGGCCCCGGCAGTCCCATTGCCACATGCGGCAACAACTTTGAGCTTGTTCTTGAGTTTAGGGCGATTGGCCAGATCATCCATGTAACTTTTGGCAAAATCCTCGACAATTTCCAGACCACCGCCCTCGCGTATTTCCTGCTGACCATTCAGCACCACATCCCGCAGCATCGCCATTTCATCGGGTCCAAAAGTCAAAGGGCGATTTGCGCCCATCTTGACGCCGGTCCAGCCATTTTCGTTATGAGAAGCAGTGACCATGGCAACAGCCGGACAATCCAGCGCAAACTGAGCGTAGTAAGCCATGGGAGACAGAGCGAGACCGATATCCTTGACTTTGCAACCAGCTGACATAAGGCCGGTGATCAAAGCCATTTTGATAGATGCGGAATAGCCGCGGAAATCGTGCCCTACAATGATGGAAGGTTCCACGCCCAGCTTATGCAATACGGTGCCAATACCAGCTCCAAGAGCCTGCACACCCATCAGGTTCAGTTCTTCTCCAAACAACCAGCGGGCATCATATTCCCGAAACCCGGTTGGTTTGACCAAGGGTTTGGTTTCGAACTCATAAGTGTTGCTCTTGATGGAAGCCGATGGCTTTGGAAACATGAAAAGTTCCTCTCTGATACGAACTGGTCCGCAAGATATAAGCTAAAGATTATGAATACAGGCTTACAACAATCCCGCTCTGTGTTGAATATGCTAATTTTCCAGAATGAGCCGATTGCGTGATAGTTCAAAGCGTTTGAGCTTTTTCAGGAATGTCATACCCAATAGGCTCACCTGCAATGTGCCCTTGGGTGCAATCATGGCTTCAATATTGTCTTCTCGGATCCCCCCCATCTCAATGGTACGCAGTTTCACCCGGGCAGCTCTTCCCTCACCATTGGCCGTTTGCACTCTGATCGTGAAATCCGAAGATCTGGGATTCAGACCTATCTTGCGAGCATCTTCATAGGAAAGAACAACGCTGGAAGCACCTGTATCCACCAAAACCCGAACCGAGCGTCCGTTCACCCGGGCACGTGTCAGGAAATGTCCCCGACTATCTGCTTTCAATCGCAGTCTCCCGGGGGAAGAGGAAGATCTGGTTTGATCCCGGTTGGTCTCGGTTCTGACGGCATAAGTGCTAGGACCCGGATCGTTATAGCCATTGGTTTCCATGAAATTCGTGACCAAATGAGGCATGTAGGAGAAAATGCCGATAGCAAGCCCCGCAAGAATAATCAAACGCACCATTTTGCCTACTCCTTGTGTTGGCAGGCAGCATGATGGAAAAGCGCCAAGAAGGAGTAAAGGGAAGGAGGCTGGCGACTGAATGAAGTGCTTTTTTTGAAATCTAAAGTAAACAAGGCCTGAAGGATCTGCTCCTTCAGGCCTTGTATTAGGACGTAGACTTATAAATCTACCCTGTCAGATAATTTGGCTTATTTGGTGCCATACATGCGGTCACCCGCATCGCCAAGACCAGGAATGATATAATTCTTCTCATTCAATTTTTCATCAATGGCTGCTGTGATGATTGGTACATCCGGATGCGCATCAGTGAAAGCCTTCACGCCCTCTGGAGCTGCCAGAAGAGAAACAAATCGCAAATTATGGGCACCGCGCTCTTTCAGTTTTTCGATGGCCAGGATAGCGCTGTTGGCGGTAGCCAACATCGGATCAACTGCAATAACCAAACGGTTTTGCAGGTCTTCCGGCGCCTTGAAATAATATTCGACAGCTTCAAAGGTCTTCGGATCACGGTAAAGGCCAACATGAGCAACGCGAGCGGATGGCACCAGATCCAGCATGCCTTCCAAAAGACCGTTCCCAGCACGCAGGATAGATGCAAAGACCAGCTTCTTGCCAGCAATCATCGGCGCTTCCATTTCCATCAAAGGTGTTTCGATGGTTTTGGTGGTCATTGCCAGTTCGCGGGTGGCTTCATAGCAGAGCAAATGAGAGATCTCGCGCAGCAAACGACGAAAACTGGCGGTTGACGTATCCTTATCCCGCATGATGGTGAGTTTATGCTGAACCAGCGGGTGGTCTACGACTGTTACCTGTTTCATTGCGCCCAAGTCCTTGTCATTTTGATATCTGATCTTATTCCTTGTCTTTAGCCCAAGCGCTCCCCTGCCTGCAAGCTCCAGAAGCAGGAGAGATAGGGGCTTATGCGGGGTTTTCCGCCGTTATTTTACACGTTCACACAAGGCACAACGAGTTGTCTCATCGAGATAGGCGGCCTGCAGGGATCTTTTAGTGAAACCGAGCATTGTCGTTCGGTCCCATCCCTTGATTTGCGCCATAGCATCATAATCCTCACCAATGGAGGTATGGAAGAACGGAGGGTCATCCGACGAGATGGTTGTCTTGATCCCCGCCTGTATCAATTTATCGATTGGATGATCTTTGCGGCTATCATAAAGGCCAAGCGAGACATTGGAGCCGGGACAAACTTCGAGAACGATATTCTCATCAACCAGTCTCTTCATAAGATCTGTGTCCTCGCTGGACCGGACACCGTGACCAATGCGATCAACGGGCAAATGATCCAACGCATCAATAACACTTTCCGGACCACCAAACTCCCCTGCATGGGTCGTACATTTCAAACCAGCTTCAGTCGCAATTTCATAAGCAGGTGCAAAAGCTTTCTGGCTATGCATGCGCTCATCCCCACCCATACCAAAACCGGTTACCAGTGGATGAGGCCTATTTGCAACGGTATTGGCGACACCGATTGCTTTTTCCGGCCCCATGTGACGCACGCAGGTCACAATGAAACGGGCCTCAATTGGAAAGCCATCTTTCTCGCTCCGGGTTTTGGCACGTTCATAACCCTCGGCTACGCCTTCCAACAGATTATCATAGCTCATGCCCATCAGCGCAACATGATCGGGAGAGATGAAAAACTCGGTATAGAGACATCCTTCCTCTGCATTGCGCTTGAGATAATCTTCCACCAGATCGGCATAATCTTCTGGCGTACGAATGACGGCTGCCACTCGGTCCCAACATTGCAGAAAGCTGGTGAAGTCGGTCCAAATATACGAACCATTATCGTCGATGATATCGTCAAGGTTTGCCCCATGACGCGCTGCGAGTCTGCGCACCAAGTCAGGATAGGCAGCTCCTTCCAAATGGCAGTGCAATTCCGCCTTTGGCAGCTTTTGACCTGTTGGTTCATAGCTCAATGAACTCAGCTTATTTGTCATCCGATTTTCCTTTTTCTTATCTTGGATGATGGATAGAGAAATCCCGGCGAGATGCCGGGATTATCTTTGCTTCATGCGTTCAGGAACGATGTCCCGTGCTTGCCGGGTGCAAGCCCCAGATGGTCGGCCACAGTCTCGCCTATATCGGCAAAGGTTGCTCGACTACCGGCATATCGTGCCTTGATACCCGGGCCGAACATCATCACTGGCACCTGCTCACGGGTATGATCTGTTCCCGGCCATGTGGGATCGCAGCCATGATCTGCGGTAAGGATCACCATATCCCCATCACGCAACACAGCTTCCAGCTCCGGAATGCGCTTGTCGAAATATTCCAACGCAGCCGCATAACCTGGCACATCGCGACGATGGCCATAATGCATGTCAAAATCGACCAGATTGGAGAAGACCAGATCACCGTCCTCCGCCATTTCAATGGCTTGCAGCGTGGCATCAAAGATATTGGGATTGCCCGTTGCTTTGATTTTTCTGGTTACACCCTGATGCGCAAAAATATCGGAGATCTTGCCAACCGATATGACTTCTCGCCCTGCTTCATTTGCACGATCCAACAGGGTTGGTTCCGGTGGAAGAACCGAGAAGTCCCGGCGGTTGCCGGTTCGCTCGAAGTTGGCAGGACTATCGCCTATGAAGGGACGCGCAATCACACGGCCAATATTGTAAGGTTGAACCAGTTCATAAGCCGCTTCACAAATCTCATAGAGACGGTCAAGGCCAAAATGCTCTTCATGCGCTGCGATCTGATAAACCGAGTCAGCCGAAGTGTAACAGATCGGCATGCCTGTACGGATGTGCTCTTCGCCAAGCTCATTGATCACAATAGTACCAGATGCATGCTTATCACCCAGAATTCCCGGAAGTCCGGTCTTCTCCAGAAAAGCCTTGGTCATTTCAGGAGGAAAGGTTGGCTCGGTCTCAGGGAAATAACCCCAATCGAAGGGAACCGGAACACCTGCAATCTCCCAATGACCGGAAGGCGTATCCTTGCCCTTTGAAATTTCTGACGCGTTTGCGCACAAACCGTCAATCTCATCGCCATGGTTCAAGTTGGCCGGACGTTCACCGCAAGCCTTTTCAGCCACCAAACCAAGACCGTAACGATCCATATTGGGTATCTGCAGCGGCCCCGAACGCAATTCATCCTTATCACCATCGCCCTTGGCGCAGGCAGTTGCGATATGGCCCAGAGTATTGGAGCCTGTATCGGGATGGTTTGGATCACCATATTGAGCAGCATCGGCAGCACCACCAATGCCGAAACTATCTAGTACCAGAAGAAATGCCCGTGCCATGATGGCACCTCCTTCTATTGGGTTTTGACAGGCTCTTTTCTAGCCTGTGATTGTTTCATAAACCGCACGGCTATCGATCTTGCTTTCGCCAATCTGATAGGCCTGTTGCACCATTTCCATAGCGCGTTTCACCTGATCATCAGTGTGGGCATAGACCCGAGCAATCGGCTGGTCTTGTTCAATCTTGTCGCCAATTCCAGCGAGATTGTCCAAGCCAACGCTGTGATCAATTTCATCACTAGCCTTGCGGCGACCACCACCAAGCTCAACCACAGCAATGCCAATCCGACGGGTATTGATCGCCTCAACATAACCGGCTTTTGGGGTGATGATATCGACGACCTTTGGAGCCAAGGTTAGATATTTATCCATCTTCTCTACAAAGTCGCCCGCACCGCCCAAGGCAGTCACCATATGGGAGAATTTCTCAGTTGCCGCACCCGAACGATAAGCATCTTCCATTTTGGAAACGCCATCTTCGAATGTCTCTACCAGCTTTGCGATGCGGAGCATCTCCGCTCCAAGAGCGACCGTGATTTCCCAGTTACGTGGATCAATATGATCCCCTGTCAGGAAGTCCACTGCATTTTTCATCTCAATTGCATTGCCGGCCGCAGTGGCCAGTGGCTCATTCATATCTGTAAGCAGCGCGGATGTTTCCACGCCAGCACCATTGGCAACAGTGACCAAGCTCTTGGCAAGGACCTGACTTTGCTTGTGGCTTGGCATGAAGGCACCAGATCCGGATTTCACATCCAGCACCAGGCCATCGAGGCCTGCCGCCAGTTTTTTGGACAGGATGGAAGCCGTGATCAGATGGATGCTTTCCACTGTCGCTGTGACATCGCGAATGCCATAAAAGCGCTTATCCGCCGGGGCCAAATCCGCAGTCTGCCCGATGATTGCACAGCCGACTTCTTTGGTGACTTTGCGAAAGAGTGCATTATCTGGCTGAGTAACATAACCCGGAATGGAATCGAACTTGTCCAATGTGCCACCGGTATGGCCGAGGCCGCGACCAGAGATCATGGGAACATAGGCACCACAAGCCGCCAATGCCGGAGCCAGCATCAGAGAGACATTGTCCCCTACACCGCCGGTGGAATGCTTGTCCACCACAGGTCCGTTCAGCTCGGACCAATCCAGAACGACGCCGGAATCGCGCATGGCCAAGGTCAGCGCGACCCGCTCATCCAATTCCATACCTTGAAAATAGACAGCCATGGCAAGAGCGGAGATCTGGCCTTCCGAGACGCCACCATTGGTGATGCCATCAACGAAGAACTGGATTTCGTCCTTGTTCAGACGCCCGCCATCGCGTTTTTTACGAATGATTTCCTGAGCGAGCATCAATAGCCCTCCCCAGCCTGTTCTATCTTACCTTCCATCGCGGCAAGCAAAGCATCCAGAACGCCAGACGCACCAAAACGGAAAGTCTCAGGCTTGGCCCAATCTGCACCCATATATTTGTCAGCGATAGCCAAGTAAGCCCCTGCATCTTCCAAGGAACGCACGCCACCAGCTGGCTTGAAACCAACCGAACGACCGCTTTGGGCAATGGCTTCGATCATGACTTCGGCAGCTTCTGGCGTAGCGTTGACCTTGACTTTGCCAGTGGAGGTCTTAATGAAGTCAGCACCTGCTTCAATGGCCATATCGGACACTTCGCGAATGATCGCTTCGTCTTTCAGCTCACCCGTTTCCAAAATGGTTTTCAGCTTGGCAGGGGCTGGAATGGCTTCACGCACACGAACAATCATGGTCTCGGTATAACCCCGACGACCCTCAAGCCAGCATTTGTAAGGCACCACCAGATCAATCTCGTCTGCACCATCAGTCAGAGCCTGTTTGGTTTCTTCGACCACACCTGCAACATCTTCGCCGCCAGCAGGGAAGTTGACCACGGTGGCAATCTTGATGCCGGTGCCGTTCAACAGTTCCTTGGCTTGTGGAATGAAACGTGGCCAGATACAGATTGCTGCCGTATTGCCATAAGGCGTTTGCGCCTTGGCGCAGAGTGTTTCGATATCAGCAGGCGTACAATCGTCATTCAAATTGGTCAGATCCAAAAGAGAGATGGCCTTTTGGGCAAGCTCTTGGTCTGTCATGCTCATGGTCTTTCTTCCTTTAAATCTTTGCCTTATTGGCCAGATAGGCCCGGATTACTTTTATCAGTTTCACAGCACCGATGGGGCCGACTTCCTTGGTTTCTTCATGAGACAATTCCGTGCCGCTCATGCCAGCGCCATAATTGGTGATGGTAGAGACCGCGCCCACTTTCAGCCCCATCCAGCGCGCCATGATGACTTCTGGCACCGTGGACATGCCAACAGCATCAGCGCCGAGCATACGGATGGCTCGAATCTCGGCAGGTGTCTCAAAGCTTGGACCGGAGAACCATGTATAGACACCACTTTTCAGATCAACGCCTACATCGACCGCTGCCCGAGTTAAATTGGCACGAATGGAGACATCATAGGCTTCGGTCAGTCCAACGAAACGATCATCGCTTTCAATACCGATCAGTGGATTACGGCCGGACCAGTTGATGTGATCGTCAATCAGCATCAACTCGCCTGGTGCGATTTCTTCGCGCAGAGAACCTGCAGCATTGGTCAACAATATCTCCTCGCAACCCAAAGCCTTAAGAGTTGCAAGCGGCACTTCCATCACACGTGCATTGCCAGATTCATAGAAATGCGCACGGCCAGCGAGGATCGCAACTTTCACACCCATCAAGGTGCCAACAATCAACTCTGATGCATGAGACGAGACTGATGAGACTGGGAATCCGGGCAAATCGGCATAAGGAAAACGCACCGCATTTTCTACCTGATCAGCCAGAGAGCCGAGACCAGACCCCAGCACCATACCGATTTGGCAAGAGCCGGGAGCTTTTTCCATTACGCGATTTGCGGCATCGCGCGCCAAACCTTGCGTGGTCATTTAAGCATCTCCTTCCAGATTGAAAGCGGCTGGAAGCAACTGGCCCAGCGTGAATGAGGATTTTATGCCACCTGGATCTGCGGCATGAATGATTGTGTTCGTCGTGCCGAATTCGCTGATCCGTTGACGGCATCCTCCACATGGTGTGATGGGAGGATCTAGTTCTGCTATCACCACCAATTCCACGATTTGGCGATCAGCACCACTTTCCGCTGCCATGATCATGTGGGAAATTGCGGAGGTTTCGGCGCACCAACCTTCGGGATAGGAGGTATTTTCTATATTGGCTCCTACATGGACTTTATCGGATGCAGTGCGCAAGGCGACCCCGACATTGAAGCGCGAATAAGGGGCGTGGGCCTTGTCACGAGCTTCCACTGCCATTTGGAATAGCTCAAGGGTTTGAGGAGTGACCTCAATTGCATTGTCTGTCATGTCAGCCTCGATTCTAGCGTTCTTTGGTGTAGGCCACGCCACCAGCCTTTGGTGGAATTGCCTTGCCAATGAAGCCCGCAAGCAGGACCACAGTCAGGATATAAGGCAGCGCTTGCATGAATTGAACAGGCACTTCACCAATAACCGGAAGCACTGTGCCTTGGGCACGGATCGCAACAGCATCGAGGAAACCAAAGAGGAAGCAAGCCCCAAGGGCATTGATCGGTTTCCATTTGGCAAAGATCAGCGCCGCCAAAGCGATGAAACCCTTACCTGCGGTCATATCCTTGGAGAAACCCGCAGACTGGGCAATGGACAGGTAGGATCCTGCAATACCGCAAAGAACACCTGTGATCATCACCGCTTGATAGCGCAGAGCAATCACGGAAATACCAGCCGTATCCACTGCACCGGGATTTTCACCAACAGCACGCAAACGCAAACCAAAGCGGGTGCGATAGAGGATCCACCATGTCAAGGGAACTGCAGCAATGGCAGCATAGACCAGAAGGCTATGGCCAGAGAGTAGTTCCGAATAAAACTGGCCGATGACTGGTACATCCCGCAAGCTTTCAGCGAATGGCAATTCGATAGGACGAAAGCGCGCTTCGTTTGGTAATTGTGGCGTCTTGCCACCCATGCTGAACCAAGCCTGACCGAGCAGGGCTGTCAAACCAGCAGCTACAAAGTTGATGGCGACACCAGAGACAATCTGGTTGCCGCGTTGGGCGATGGATGCATAGCCATGGACCAAAGCAAGCCCGACAGAAACCGCGATAGCAGCTAACAATCCAAGCCAAGCGGAGCTGGTGATATAAGCAACGGCCCCTGCTGCAAAGGCTGCACCCAACATCTTGCCTTCCAAGCCAATATCGAAAATACCAGAACGCTCGGAGTAGAGCCCCGCGAGACAGGCCAATAGCAGAGGCACCGACAAACGTAAGGCTGAATCAAGAATCAGGGTGAAGGTTTCCAGAAATTCCATTGTTTCTCTCCTTCTCCCTTAAACCGCGCCAGCGGCGATTGGCTTGCGGACGAAAATCTTGATCAAGGCAGGACGGAACATATGCTCCATAGCTCCGGCAAAAAGGATAACCAGACCTTGAATTGAGATGATCATATCACGGGTAATTTTTGGCATCTCGAACGCCAGTTCAGCGCCGCCCTGATAGAGCATGCCGAACAGGATTGAGGCCATGATGATGCCCACTGGATGGGAGCGCCCCATCAAGGCCACCGCGATGCCCACAAAGCCATATCCCGCAGTAAAATCAAGCAGCAAACGATGCTGAGTTCCCATCACTTCATTCAATGCCAGCATGCCGGCCAAGGCACCTGAAATCATCATGGTGACGATGGTCAGTTTGGAGACATTCATACCGGCATAAACAGCAGCATTGGGATTGGTCCCCATGGTACGGATGGCATAGCCAAGACGAGTACGCCAAATCAGCGCCCATACCATCACACAAGCTACCAACGCCACGACAAAGGACAGGTTCAGCGGGCTGTGTTCAATCTTGATGCCAATCCATTCCAGAACTTCATGCACAAACGGAAGACGGCCTCCTTCAACGAAGGTGCGGCTTTCCGGCTGCATGGAACCAGGTTGCTTGAGGATATTTACCAAGAGATACGCCATCACCGCTGATGCGATGAAGTTGAACATGATGGTGGTGATAACGATATGGCTACCACGTTTGGCTTGCAAATAGGCAGGAATGGTTGCCCAAGCTGCGCCGAAAAGTGCGCCTCCCAGCAAAGCAAACGGGAAGGTCATCCACCAGGGGATATAATGATCAAGCGCCAGACAAGCGAGTGCGACGCCGAGACCAGCGAAGTAGGCCTGACCTTCACCCCCGATATTGAACAAGCCTGCATGGGCAGCTACTGCCACAGCAAGACCGGTGAATATGAAATTGGTGGTATAATAGAGTGTGAAGCCAATGCCCTCGCCATAACCAAGGGACCCCTGTACCAGCCAGTAAACCGCTTCCAACGGATTTTCACCAATCAGGAGCACCACAAGTCCTGAGACCAGCAAAGCCGCAGTCAGGTTCAATAATGGAATGAGGCCATAATCAACCCATTTGGGAAGTTTTGCCAAAGGAGCACTCATGATGGCTCTCCTTCTTTTTGGGAGGCTTTGTCATCTTCTTTGCTGATACCAGCCATCATCAAACCCAATTCGCCCTCAGACGCAGAGCCGTCACGTTCACCAACAACCTTGCCGGCAAACATGACCAGGACTCGGTCGGACAGAGAACGAATTTCGTCCAGTTCAACGGAAACCAGAAGGATAGCTTTCCCTGCATCACGCAGCTGGATGAGGCGCTTATGGATGAACTCAATCGCACCTATGTCTACACCACGGGTTGGCTGACCAACCAGCAGGATGTCTGGATCGCGTTCCATTTCGCGAGCCAGAACCAGTTTTTGCTGGTTGCCACCTGAGAAATTGGCAACCTTGAGGTTCGGATCCGGTGGTCGGACGTCAAAATCGTCCATATAGGTTTGCGTTTCTTCGAGAATGGCGCCCAGATCCAGGAACATGCCGGAGCCATATTTGTCGAGATCCTGATAACCAAGGATCATGTTTTCCGTTGCCGGGAATTTTGTCACAAGGCCAGTACGGTGGCGATCTTCTGGCACATGAGCCATTCCACGATGACGCAACTCGTTGGCATCAGCTTTTTGCGTCACACCGATTGGATCATCATTCAGCAGCACACGGCCAGAACTTGCTCTGATCATACCAGCAATGGCTTCCATCAATTCTGATTGGCCATTGCCGGAGACACCTGCGATTCCGACAATCTCACCTGCACGCACAGAAAAGGAAACATCATCCACCAGTGTCACGCCACGTTTATCGGTGACAGTCAGGTTCTCAACCTTCAGGATTTCTTTACCCGGTGTGGCCGGCTCTTTCTCGACGCTCAGCAGCACATGCCGTCCAACCATCAATTCAGCCAGCTCTTCGACAGAGCTTTCCGCAGTCTGGACTGTCGCGACCATTTCACCGCGGCGCATGACGGATACTTCATCGGTGATGGCCATGATTTCGCGCAGCTTATGAGTGATGAGCAGGATGGTTTTACCCTGATCACGCAATTGCTCAAGAATTCGGAACAAGTGATCAGCTTCTGCCGGTGTCAAAACACCGGTCGGCTCATCAAGGATAAGGACATCAGCTCCACGATAGAGCGCCTTGAGGATCTCGACCCGTTGCTGCAAACCAACGGGGAGTTCTTCAATCAAGGCATCCGGATCAATATCCAGAGCATATTCATCTGCCAGGCGCTTCAATTCGTTGCGTGCCCGGGACATTCCACCAGCAAGCGTCCGGCCGCCTTCAACACCCAGAACGATATTTTCCAACACGCTGAAGTTATCGACCAACATAAAATGTTGATGCACCATGCCGATACCGATTGAGATTGCTTTCTGACTGTCACTGATCTTTTCCAACCGACCGTTGATATAGATCTCACCAGCATCCGCTTGATAGAAACCATACAGAATGGACATCAGGGTCGATTTACCTGCACCATTTTCGCCGATGATGCCGTGAATGGAGCCCTTCTTGACGGTCAGATCAATGTTGCGGTTGGCATAAACCTGCCCAAACCGTTTTTCAATTCCGACCAACTGAATGGCTGACTGATCATTGCGCGCACCGGCCTTATGTGCCTGTGCGGGGAGCCGGGGGGAGTCGGTAGAGTTGGCATGCTCACTATCCAAGGCTTAGTTCCCTATTCTTCAAGACATTGCCAGCGATCCTTGAATCACAAGCAATGCTTTAAGTTTTCGTTTTGAAGCGAGTCCTTGTCCGAAAAGTGCTTCAACTTTTCGAAAGGCACGCCCTAAGCCCGTCGTCCCACTGGATCCAGTTAACCTGTCTAGCGCTGCACTTGTCTGCTCTGGCAATGCCAGAAGCACATGTGCCTTATCTGGTCCGCTTGTCAGCCATTGGCAAAGTGCGGAAATGTGTGGATGTGAAGAGCTTGTCAAACCTTTTTCTCTCATTTCATCGCAAAGAGGAAATGATCAGAATTTTGGTTTCGGCTCGAAAAAAGCGAACAAGAATTCCGCGATTTTTCCAAACTTCGGTTTGCCAAAAGCTTTAATGACGGGCAACCCAGACGGGTTTGTTCGTCATCATAAAATAAAAAGACGCTCCGAAATTGTATTTCGGAGCGTCTTGTTTATCTTAGTATGGGCAGGTGTTATCTGCACGATAATCGTGAACAACAATCTTGCCTGCAATGATGTCTTTGGTAGCCTGCTCGACAGCGGCACGCATATCATCAGAGATCAAAGGCTTGTTGTTGCTGTCATCCGCCCAGGCAACGCCATCTTCAGCCAAACCCAGAACATTGATGCCAGCGGACCATTTGTCATCAGCCAGATCTTTGAATGCATTGTAAACAGCAACGTCAACGCGCTTGACCATTGAAGTCAGAACTTTACCCGGATGAATGCCATTCTGATTGGAGTCAACGCCGATGCCGAGTTTGCCAGCATCTGCTGCTGCCTGCAGAACGCCAGCGCCGGTGCCGCCAGCTGCGTGATAAACAACGTCAGCACCGCGGTCGATCTGAGATTTTGCAAGCTCGCCACCTTTCACCGGATCATTCCATGCCGCGCCGGTGGTCCCAGTCATGTTTTCGAACACTTCAATTTTAGGATTGGCTGCTTTGGCACCTTGCTTATAGCCGCAAGCAAATGCACGGATGAGCGGGATATCCATACCGCCAACGAAACCGACCTTGTCAGACTGTGCAGCTTTGGCAGCCAACAGACCGACCAGATAGGAACCTTCATGCTCCTTGAACACAACAGAGCGCACGTTTGGCAGATCAACAACCATGTCGATGATGGCAAATTTGGTGTTCGGGAATTCCGGCGCTACTTTCTTCAGAGCTTCGGCCTGAGAGAAGCCGATCACAACAATCGGATCGTAACCTTTTTTGGCAAAACGACGCATGGCCTGCTCGCGCTGGGTGTCGTTCTGAAGCTCGAAATCCTTGTAGGCAGTGCCTGTGTCTTTGGCGTATTTATCAGCACCTGCATAGGCGGACTGGTTGAATGACTGGTCATTCTTGCCACCGAGGTCATAGACCACAGCAGGTTTGATTTCTGCAGCAAGCGAAGGCGCAGCAACCATCATAGTCGCAAGCGCTGCAGCACCGAAAAACTGACGCAACATAAGCATCCCCTTCATAAATGTTATGATTCTATTTCCATAATCATCGATATTGGAGCCATATCGTCTCCTATGCGCCCTATACAGATCGATCGACTCGCAAGATCTGTCAGTTCGCCCAAAAACAATACGGCCCAAACTTCAACCTTAGTCTTGCACGGTCTAGCGCTCTTTGCAGCCAGAATCTTTGATTTCCACCATGGAGGAATGATTTTTGTTGTTTTTTGCATAAGAGAGAATGATTTGGCGGTTTTGAGCAATAAATTTGCGCCTCACCGATATGATTTCACGCTCATATCGCTGCTGAAATGCTATCATTTGATCTTTAAATTCGCACAGATGCACAATTTTTGACCTAAAATAGGCATCATCTTGCCGGTAAATCCTGCGACTCTTTTTCAGTTGATAACCTATAGATCAGGTCCCAATCGCCCCCTTATTTCCGAGGCTTTACCCTTCTTGTTGCTTCTGCTGCCAGGGGATCATCAGGCCAAACATGCTTTGGATATTGCCCCTTCATATCTGCCTTGACCTCTTTCCAGCTTCCCCGCCAAAAGCCAGGTAGGTCTCTCGTCACCTGTATTGGGCGTTGAGCCGGAGAGAGCAAATGCAGAAGCAGCGGGATCTGTCCGTTCAGAATCGTGGGATGCTGATCCAAGCCAAACAGTTCCTGCACACGTACGGCCAGCACCGGACCATTCTGCTCCGCATAGTCGATTGGAATTTTGGAACCTGTGGGTACAACGAAGTGGCTTGGCAACAAATCATCCAAACCGGACAGCTTCTCGTAAGGCAATTGTGCCTGCAAGGCTACCTTCAAATCCCCAGATGTCAGCTCGTCGACAGCCATTTTCCCGGCAAGGAATGGCTGCAACCAATCTTCCAGTGTGTCGAGGAGAGCCTGATCTGAAAAATCTGGCCAGCCCTCTTCTCGTGTAGATGCAAATAGAACGCGCCCTCGCCAACGTTCCAGTTCCTTGGTGAAAGGAAGCGCTTTCGTACCTTTGCGGCGAATGGCATCAATCAAGGCTGTCTGCAGCGCTTCGGGCGATGGGTTCTTGAGCTTTTTCTCTTCCAGTACCACTTTGCCAAGACAGAGCTGTTGGCGTGTCCGCACGCTATTGCTCTGCTTGTCGAACTCGACCTGCTCTCGTTCTTCAAAATGATGGCCAAGCTCGGCTTCGATCTCGGATCTGGTGATCGGTGTCGCCAAGGTTATGCGCGCCTTACTGGCAGCGCCCTGCAAATCTGCGACCACCAGAAACTGGTTGGCATTGAGAGGATCATCTTCTTGCAGTATTCCACCACGGCCAGAAGCCAGCAGATAGCCCCCCTTTGCACCGCGACGCATCGCAACGCGATCAGGATAGGCGAGCGCCAGAATACGGCCCGCTTCCTCAATTCTAACTGACCCTGCTGGCTTACCACTCATCCAGCGTTTGGCGAGAGATTTGATCTGTTTGGCATTGTTCAACCGGTTTGATTGTAAATCCTGCAACAGGCGGCGCAGGTCATTGTGACGTAAACGCCCGCCTTCACTCAGTAACGCAGCGATCAGACAGGCGAGATATTCGTAACCCTCTCCCGTTGCCGTAACAATCATATGGCCGAGGCGTGGAGGAACAGGAAGCCGAGCGAGCTGTTTGCCGTGATCGGTCAGACTACCTTCCTCATCCAATGCGTCCAAAGATTGCAACAGTTTGACCGCCTCAATCCAACCGGCTTTTGGAGGTAAATCAAGCCAACGCAGGTTCTCTGGATCCCTCTCTCCCCAAACGGCAAGATCAAGTACCAGGCGAGACAGATCGGTTTGCAGTATTTCGGGTGGCTCGAAAGCGGGAAGCGCTGCCATCTGGCCTTTGTCCCATAAGCGATAACAGATACCGGGCTCGGTTCGCCCAGCGCGACCTTGGCGCTGCTCTGCGCTGGCTCGCGAAACACGCACCGTTTCAAGTCTCGACAGACCCAATCCGGGCTCAAAATGCGGACGTCGAACCAGGCCGCTATCAACAATGATGCGCACCCCTTCGATTGTCAGTGACGTCTCGGCAATGGACGTTGCGAGAACAATCTTGCGCTGTCCCGACGGTGCAGGTTGAATGGCTCGATCCTGCTCTCGACCTTCCATTGCACCGAAAAGTGGGGCGAGCAAACATTCTTTTGGGATTTTGCCGCTCAATCGATCATTCACGCGCATGATCTCCGCTTGGCCGGGCAAGAATACCAAAACAGATCCTTGCTCTTCTGCGATTGCTTCCAGAATAGTGGTGCAAACGCCATCTTCCAGACGATCTCTTGGCTTGCGCGGTCGGTAGCGTGCTTCAACCGGAAAAGCCCGCCCCATGCTTTCAATCACTGGTGCGTCACTCAGCATGGAAGACACCCGTCCACCGTCCAGCGTGGCCGACATGACCAAGATACGCAGATCATCGCGCAGAGCTTCCTGTGCATCCAAAGCAAAAGCAAGGCTCTTGTCGCCATCAAGATTACGTTCATGGAATTCATCGAAGAGAATAGCTGCAACCCCATCCAGCGATGGATCTTCAACGATCATGCGTGCAAAGACGCCCTCCGTTACCACTTCAATGCGGGTTTTGGCGGAGACACGGCTTTCCATGCGCACTCTATAGCCGACACGCTCTCCCGGCTTCTCACCAAGCATCGACGCCATGCGGCGGGCGGACGCCTTGGCAGCCAAACGGCGCGGCTCCAGCATGATAATTTTGCCGTCTTCTTCCTTGCGCCATGGCTCATTCAGCAAGGCAAGCGGAACACATGTCGTTTTACCAGCTCCAGGAGGAGCAATCAGTACTGCCTTGTTGCCGTCCAGCATCGATGTTTTCAATGCAGGAAGTGCTTCCAGAATGGGCAATTGAGGTAAAGATATTTCGGCCATAACCTCGCCTACCCGCCTGCCTTTCACAAAGCAAGGAAAAAGATTGTCTGTTTCGTGTTCGGATCGCGCCTCGGCTTACCGCCCGAGATCAATCAAAGGCCCGGCTGCGGCTTTGGCATCTTCCTCATCGTGGGTGACGAGCAGAATTGGAACACCTTGTGCTTTTGCCTTATCAAACACCCATTGACGCATTTGCGCGCGTAATGATGCATCGAGTTTGGAGAATGGCTCATCCAGCAGCAACGCTTGCGGCTGTGAGAGTAGAACCCGGGCCAGTGCCACCCGTGCTTTCTGACCACCGGAAAGCGTTGCTGGATCCCGATCATAAAAATCAGCTAAATTGATATCTTTCAGCGCGGCACAAACCCGCTCTTCCCGCTCGCTCCCCCGCGCATCCTTCGCGAGACCAAAGAGCAGGTTCTGGCCAACAGAGAGATGAGGAAAGAGCAACGGATCCTGAAAGAGGATGCCAATCTTTCGCTCATGGGCTGGCAGCGCGCAGATATCGCAGCCATTCAGCATTACCTTACCTGAAGCCTTGAATTCTGATGCCAGGAAACCGCCGATATAGGCAAGCAAGGTAGATTTTCCAGACCCCGAAGGACCCATGATGGTAGCAATCTGACCGGGTTTCACATCCAGTGAGACCGACAACAAGGACTTGCCATCCAGAGCAATGTCGATCTGGCTGAGTTGCAAACCGGAAGCAACCAGCTTGTCCTGCACCATTTCTGTCGCGATGGAAGGATCGATCATATCGAATGTTTCTGATTGGGTCATGCTCTTCTTTCCAACGGGCTAATGATGATGCGGGCTCATATCACGCCGGTTACGGTGGATCCAAGCAGGCAATGCAATGGCCAAGGCAAAGCCCACGAATGGCAGGATCATTTGCATAATGGCATAAATCCCGATGATGCGCCTGTTACCGCCGGATGAAAGCGCAACGGCTTCTGTCGTGATCGTTTCCCATCTGCCGCCACCAATCAGCACAGTTGCCAGATATTGACCGATGGATACTGCAAATCCCACAGCTGCCGCTGTCATGATAGGTCGTAGGAGAAGTGGCAAGCGAATACGGAAGAAGATCTTCCAAGGCTGCGCACCAAGGCTTGCTGCCAGTTGCGCATAGCGAGGCTCAAAATGTCGCCACGGGTCACCCAACGACAAGAAGACATAGGGCAATACGAAGACCAGATGAGAGAGCAGTAGGCCCAGAGCCGAATGCTCCCATCCCAACAACAAGAACAGCAATTGCAGTCCAAAGAGAAAAGCAACTTGCGGAATGATCAATGGAATATAGAGGAGCGTCAACGCCCCCTCCCCGGCCTTCTGGCCAGCTCTCGTTTCCTGTTCCAGACAAAGCAGCGTGATCACAAGGGCAATGATAGCGGCCAGCAATCCGATGCCAATAGAGTTCAGCAATGGTTCGGCAAGCATTGGCAATTGCTTGATCCAACTTTTCAGAGTGAAAGCCTGTGGCAAACTTTCTGGGAAGCGCCAGAAACCGGCAAATGACCAGACAAGCAAGCCCGCCAATCCCAGAATAAGAGAGAGGATGACGATAAGAACCAAGGTTCCCGAGGCCAACCGCCAAGCTGCATCACGCTGGAAACGCCAGCCACCGCCGACAAGAGCTTTGAAAAGGGTTGCGGTCAGTTTTTCGCACAGCCACCAGACCGCCAAAGCAGCCAAGGTCACAAACAACTGTAGAATCGCCCCGGCAGACGCCAGAAAGCGATATTGCAGATCCGGATCAGACATCCAGCGCACCAGTTGGACCGCCAAGGTCGGAGGATTGGTTGGGCCAAGAATGAGGGCAACATCCACTACAGATGTTGCGTAGGCTATGACGGCAAAAACCGGCAACCTTATTTGTTTGTAGAGCCGTGGCCAGACCGCGAATAACCAACTTGCCATCGGACCATAGCCAAGAGTCTGGGCAACCCTTGCATTGCGTACAGCATCCACTTGTGGCAAGGCGGCCAAGGTCACCAGAAGCAGGAACGGCAATTCCTTGGTGGCAAGACCTGCAATCAAAGCTAGGCCTTCCGGATCTTTTGGAAAGAGCCAATCAGGCGGACGTGTCCAACCAGTCAGTTCTGGCGACAGAAAGCGAACGATCCACCCAGAAGGTGCCAGCAGAAAAGCGAGCCCGAATGCAGTCGCAGCATGGGGGATCGATAAAAGTGGTGAAATCAGAAGCTGAATGAAGGAGAAAAAGCGAGTGCCACTCCAGGCACTGATCAGCATCACGACCAGACTTAGGGACAAGAATGTCGTGATCAGTCCTGACGAGAGGCTCAACCAAATGGAGCCGGACAATCCCGGAGTTTGCCACAATCTTGCAAAATGACCGATTGTCACTTCTTCCCCGCCCAATGCTGGCAAAAAGCCAAAGGCTGGAGCCAGTGAGCCAGCAAGGCCGAACAGAATTGGCCCTAGCATAAGGCCAACAGCCAATAGGGGTGCAAATTGAAGCAAGAGCCTTTTGATCCTTTTCAGATCTTCTCATCTAGTTTCAGCTTAGCGCCGAACACACTCTTCTGACAGGGTAAATCGAAACCCGATAGCCGGTTGGAATGGGCCATCGGGTTCAAATTCAGTCCAGCTATTCGATAGTTATGAAAGGCAACAAATTACTGGGCCCCGTAACGCTTGGTCCAATCCTTCTCAATACGCTCCATCCAGCTGGCATGAGGCTCTGGCAATGCCTGACCAAACTCCTCCGGCTTCAGAGTGGCAACACCCAAATCCAGTGTATCAAAACGCGCTTTGTCTTCACTTTTCAGGCTCGCTATGTTCAAAACGGTCGGATCACCCCAGACATTTGGATCTTGCTTGCGTGCCTGTGCCTCAGGCGACAGCAGGAAGTTAGCGACAATGAAGGCACCAGCCTTGGCATTTGCGTTATAGGGAATGGCCACGAAATGGCTGTTGCCGATGGTACCATTCTCAAACACGAAGGAACGCACACTGCCTGGCAACTCATTATTTGCAATTGCAGAAGAAGCAGAGCCAGGATTGAAGGTGAAAGCGATATCAATCTCACTGTCGGCGAGCATGGTTTTCAAGCTTGTGACATTTTCAGGAAATGCCTTGCCCTTGCGCCAGAGAACCGGGTTGAGTTCATCAAGATAGGCAAACAGCTTTTCGGACACTGCTTTGTAAGTTTCTTCCGTAACCTGTTTGGACAGAACGGTAGCATCCGGTGCCAGTTCCAATGCGATCTGCTTCAGGAAAGTCGAGCCGATGAAATCTGGTGGTTTTGGATAAGCAAAACGACCGGGATTCTTCTTGGCCCAATCAAGCAAGGCGGTTGCAGACTTCGGAAGATCTTTGGTCACTGCGCTATCGTAGTAGAAGGATAGTTGAGCCATACCCCAAGGACTTTCAAGACCATCTGTTGGCACGGTAAAGTCTGTGGTCAGGGTCGGCTTTCCCTTGATATCTGCATATCGATAATTGGGCAGATCCGGTGCCCAAGCTTGCGGCAAAAGCAGACCTTTTTCCTTCATGGAGGCGAAATTCTCGCCATTGATCCAAACCAGATCAACCGAACCGCCTTTATCCTTACCTGCAGCTTTCTCTGCTACCACCTGACTGACAACGTTGGCAGTGTCACTCACTTTGACATGCTTGAGCGTTACGCCATATTGTTTCTTCACCTCATCGCCAATCCAGGCAATATAGTCATTGATGCGATCGCCGCCGCCCCAGGCATGCCAATAGACTGTCTGGCCTTTGGCGACGTCCTGAACCTTGGCCCAGTCTTTTGCAGATATCAGATTGACGTGACCATCCGCCAGAGCGAGCGGACTTGCTACCAGCATGGTACCCAATGCAAGACCAGACAATCCAGCCAGTAAATGCCGGCGGCTAATCCTGGAGCGTTTGATATCAGATGAGCTGACATTCATTGAGCGGGAAACCATTGCAAATCCTTTATGTTGTTCGGTATCGAGAAACATTTCTGCCTTTGTTTCAGCTTTGTCGTCACGCCGTCAATTCACATTCCTTTGAGTGAACGGTGAGATTGGGGAAATTGCGACCTTTTCAGGCCTTTTCCAAGATCAGGGTAAATGCCTAGGCATGGATACAAAAAAAGCCTCGCATCGTTCCCAATGCGAGGCTTTGATCTATCAGGATGCCAGACCTTAATCGCCAGCACCAGCATCTTCGGCCTGTAGTTGAGCATATTTCTCGTTGCCCAGCTGGGCAAGCAGATTCAGCTGGGTTTCCAGGAAATCGATGTGACCTTCTTCATCACCAATCAATTCTTCAAACAGCTTCATGGACATGAAATCACCCGCCTCATTGCAAGCCTTGCGCGCTTCCATATACAATTCACGGGCAGAGATTTCAGCCTTCAGATCACTGTCCAGAATTTCTGAGATAGACTGGCCAATCATCAGCGGATCAAGCTGCTGCAAGTTTGGATGACCTTCAAGGAAAAGAATACGCTCAATCAACTTGTCAGCATGTTGCATTTCCTCGATGGATTCTTCACGCCATTTGGCAGCCATTTTCGTGTAACCCCAATCATCCAGCAGGCGATAGTGCAGCCAATACTGGTTCACCGCGGTCAGCTCATGGCGCAGAGCCTTGTTCAAAAATTCAATTACCTTTGACTCACCCTTCATGACGGTCCTCTTTCAATGTCTGTTTTATTTAGCACGAACCCGTTGGCCTACGCCGCTTTCGCTCAAGATTCGTAAATTAGAATAATTCTAAACTAATCTTATTGGATGTTAAGGTCAATGCATTTACGAGAAAATACGCTGCCAGCATCAACCAAGCGTAGCAAACGTGATTGAAATCCTTGGAGATAACGCCTCCTGAATATGCAAATCCGTATTCTCAAACTCTTTTCGATAGCTGGCCTTGGAAGCAATCCGAAAAATTTATGAAAAACCCGGACAATCGTTGGGTGCAGCTGTAAAGCGTCTTTGCCGCAAACGGTCCAGATCTTCACGATGCGCTATGGTCACTTCATGGCCAAGATCCAGCAGAAGTGCCTCAATCATCGGGCGGCAACATCCACATTTGGCCTTGCATCCACGTCCGCGATAGATCTGGTTTGATCTTAGAGGCTTACCAGGATTTTCGTCCGCCAGTTTCTGTGCGATCTCACGTATTTCGTGATCGGTGATATGATTGCAATGGCAGATGATCATATTGGACCCAATTTTTTCTCTTGCTGACCCTTTGCGGCCAAGTCCCATGCGAGCTATAACTCAACCGGACGCACTTTCCCTTGTGTTAGATCAAGCTTATCAGGGCTTGTCCGTATGACAAAGAAATGTAGTCTTTCAAAATCAAGTTTCCAGTCCATAAAATACAATTGTCTTGTGACTAAAAGAGAAATGTTTGTCCAGCACACTTTTATGCTCGCAACCGGACTGGCATCATCCTATCTATAGGGTGAAAGGATGTGCAGTATGTCAGACACTGAACGCAAAACTCTGGTTTTGACCGGCGCCAGCCGCGGAATTGGTCATGCAACCGTCAAACGCTTTTCGCAAGCAGGATGGCGGGTTATCTCCTGCTCCCGGCACCCGTTTTCCGACAAATGCCCATGGCCCATGGGGCCGGAAGACCACATCCAGATTGATCTATCAGACCCGGATAATCTGGGTGTTGCAGTAGGCGAGATCAAGGATCGACTGAAGACAGAAGGTGGGCGTCTTCACGCTTTGGTCAATAATGCCGCAATCAGCCCCAAAAATAGCGAAGGGCAACGCCTTGATAGTCTTGAGACTCCCATGCATTTGTGGCGGCAAGTTTTTCAAGTCAATTTCTTCGCGCCCATCATGCTGGCTCGTGGCTTGTTCGACGAATTGAAAGAGGCGCAAGGCTCTGTTGTCAATGTTACGTCTATTGCCGGCATGCGCGTGCATCCTTTTGCCGGAACCGCTTATGCCACATCCAAGGCTGCTCTTGCTTCGTTGACGAGAGAAATGGCCGCAGACTTTGGCCCTCACAAAATCCGTGTCAATGCCATTGCACCCGGTGAAATCGATACCTCCATTCTATCACCTGGAACCGACAAGATTGTCGAAACCATTCCATTGCGCCGTTTGGGCCTGACATCCGAGGTTGCTGACACGATTTATTATCTGTGCTCGGAGAGCGCTTCCTATGTCTCCGGATCGGAAATCCATATCAATGGCGGTCAACATGTCTAAGCTACTTTAACCATCAGCCTTTGTCGGAACTTCCAAAAGCCTGCCATATCAAGATTTGGCGGGCTTTTTTCATGACTTCATTGGATAAACTTGGCACTGCGATATCTATTTTCGCTTTTTGACAATTAGACAAACTCTCTTCATTACGCTGGGGAAACGAGAAACAAATTTTCTCAAATCGGCATTTAAGCTCAGACTCGAGCGAATTTATTTTAACTTTAGATCTAGATTAGGGGAAAACTCGTAAAAAACTATGATGCAGTGCATATAAATCCGTATTTCAGATGCTGTAAATCTGTTATTCGCGCAGTTTCAATCAACTTGGAATTCCTCTCCATGCGGACTAACAAATTGAAACATGATCATAATTTCTCATGATTGGGCACTAAGTCATTTGAATTTTTCGTAAGACGGTTGCAATGTATGCGATACATACAATGTCAAAATTTCTCTCCTTGTGGAGCAAAAATCCTGAACTTATCCTGCGCTGCGTCATAAAAAGCGCATTTTGAGACATTGTGTCGCACTCCATTCTCGCTAACATAGATCTCAGGACCTTTGGCATTTTTGCCAATTCAGAGGATCTGTCGTCCAGCGCATTGAGCGGAAAAAGACAGTCCCGCAGACAGGTAGGAGAGGGATTTTGAGTGAAGCAGTAGAAGGCACAACCCTTTCAACGACGCAGCATGAAGAGCATGCCAGACCCAAGATCAAACCGATCATTCGTAATATTTCATCCGAAGATATTTCCGCAGCTTTGAGTGCGGGTTTTCGTGATTTTCAGGAAAATTTCAAATTCAGCCTGTTTTTCGGCCTGTTCTATGCCGTCGGTGGCTGGATCATGATCTGGTTTTTGACGGGATTGGACCTTCCTTACCTCGTTTATCCCCTGGCCTCAGGTTTTGCACTGATCGCACCTTTCGTCGCCGCAGGACTGTATGAAGTCAGCCGTCGCAAAGAAATGGGTGAAACCATGGCATGGGGTGGTATCCTGGGTGCGATATTCTCCAAGCGCGGAAAAGAATTGCGCTGGATGGCCATTGTCACCGGCTTTGCTTTCATCATCTGGATTGATATTGCGATTTTCCTTTATGTCATCTTCTTCGGATTGCAGGAAATCAACATCTCCGATCTTTTGGGTGTTGTGATTGGATCTCCACGCGGCGCTCTGTTCCTTCTGGCAGGGAATATTACCGGTGCCATTCTCGGCATGGCAGTTTTTTCGATCACCGTGGTGGCTTTTCCGCTACTGCTTCATAAGGACGTTGATTTTGTCACTGGCATGATCACATCCGTTCAGGCCGTTCTGAAGAACCCCAAAACCATGATCAGCTGGGCTGCTTTTATCGCCGTTATGCTCGCTGTATCCCTTGCGTCATTCTTCGTCGGCATAATCGTGGTGTTGCCCTTGCTTGGTCACGCAACTTGGCATCTCTACAGACGCACTGTGAGCTTTGAAGGCGAAGAAGAAGCCTGATTTTTCTTCTTGTCGAACGGTGGGCATGGTGCCAGCTTCCCACATGTTGGTACCATCAGGCGACGATGATGCGGCAACGTGGGTAGAAAGAGCCAGGATAATCTTGGCTCTTTTTACGTGTCAGAATTCCTGCGACCTATATTCAGGCTTGACTGCCTGAATTTGCTGACCCGGCTGGATGGATCATTCGCTTGATAAGATGCTTGATATCGCCACCAATGCCAAAGAGGGTCGGCACCAAAAACAAAACAAACAATGTTGCTACTGCCAGACCAAAGACGATGGTCACCGCCATTGGTTTCAAGAATTGCGCCTGGGTAGAGGTTTCAAACAAAAGCGGTGTCAGTCCGCCCAATGTTGTAAGAGACGTCAACAATACTGCCCGGAAGCGGTCACAACTTGCTCCGATAGCTGCATCCATCAGGCTTTCGCCATGAGCCAAGCGTTCATCCAGTCGACTGACCAGAATAATCGAGTCATTGACCAGAATTCCCGACAAGCCTAGCAAGCCTATCATCGACAAAATGGTCAGATTTATTCCGATCAGATAGTGCCCCAATACCGCACCTACGAAGCCGAATGGAATGATCAGCATGATGGCGAACGGGCGAGTATAGGAAGCAAAGACCCAGGCCAGAATGATGTAGATAACAGCAAGCGCGATCAGGACACCGACCTGCAAGTCGGCAAAAGCTTCTTTGCGCTCCTCGTCACGGCCTGCAAAGGCATAGTCGATACCATGTTTGACAGCGATTGTGGGCATCAGCTCTTCACCCAGCTTGGCAACAAGATCCTGTACGGTGATGACTTTGGAATCCACATCTGCAGTGACTGCGATGGTGGTTTTTCCGTCTTCACGCTGAATAAGCGAGAAACCCTGGCTTTCTTGCAAGCTAACGACTTCGGTGATCGGCACATATTGACCGGAGGGACTTTTCAGCCAGATCGATCGAAGATTATCTACATCCTTGCGGCTTACTTGCTGCAAGACTATATCCACTTCTTCATCCAGAATGGCCAATTTGCGCGCGGTTCGACCCTCCAGGAGATCCCGAACCTGATCGCTGACGCTCTGTGAGGAAAAGCCAAGAGCAGCACCACGTGGTGTCAAACTGAGTGTAAGCTCCGGCTTGCCATATGGCATATCATCGTCAATCTCGGAAATGCCAGCATAAGAGGTCAAACGCTCGCGCACATCCAGTGCCGCCGTTTTGAGGTCCGACGGAGATGCACCGAAAATCTTGATATCCAGATCTGCACCCGGTGGACCACCACGTTGACCCCGAATGGAGACATTTTTCAAGCCCGGAATCTTTGGCATAGCCTTATTCAGAGCCCGTACCATGGTACGTGTGCGCACTGTCCGAACTTCGGATGCGGTCAGGCGCAGCCGGATGGAAGCCACATTGTCAGCCGTTGTTCGGCCCGATTGGCCAAGAGTAGTAAAGGCTGCTTCGACCAGCTTTTCGCCCTGCCCCAACCTGGCTTCGGTCTCATAAACCGTTTTGTCAATCTGCTTGATAATGTCCAAGGCCTCGGATTCCAGAATACCGACATTGAACGTGACAGACATGTTGACGGTTTCTGACTCGGGCGACGGGAAGAAGACAAAGCCAAGGCGCCCTCCCTTCAACAAACCGACCATCAACACCAATGACGCAATGCAGAGGACTATAGTAGTATAGCGCCAGGCATAAGAAAGCGTAACCAGACGACGGAAAGGACCGTCCCGAAGAGCTGCAAATCCTGCATCGAAACGTCTTCGCAACTTGCCTTGCTTCAAGCTCGCGTTTGCTGCATGCCCCTTGGCAAGCTTCTTACGCTCCAGATGATTGAACACCAACTCCAGAATAATGGCAAAAGTCAGCGCGAAACCCGCCAGAACGAATAAAGCTGTTTGCTCCGGTATAACGGAGTGCAAACTTGCCCATGACTGTTCGATCAAACCGCCAAACTTTGCAGCCAGGCTTTCGGGAATGACATAAAATCCCATCAAGACCAATGAAAGCCCTATGCCGACAACACTCACTCGCTTGACCGACCAGCCACGATGATAGGACGGGGTCAAGGAATGTGCCAAATGGCCAGGTAGAATGAAGAAACATTCGATCAGACTGGCTATGAGCACCGCGATCACGACGACAGGCAGAACCGCCATCATCTTGCCGATGGTATCACCAATAATGAAAATGGGTGCAAAGGCGGCTATGGTCGTTAGTGATGCGGCCGCCACCGGCATCAACATTCGCATTCCGCCATTCTCGGCCGCGACAGGCCCGGGATCGCCATTGGAAAACCGGGTCGCTGTATCCTCAGCAACCACAATTGCATCATCGACAATGATTCCCAGCATCATGATGAACGCAAAAAGGGAGATCATGTTGATGGTCTCTCCTATCAGGAAGAGGACCAAGAAAGCGGCCAGAATGGCAACCGGAATCCCTGCTGTCACCCACAAGGCAATCCGGGCGTTGAGGAAGATTGTCAAAATGATCACGACCAGCAGAAGACCTGACCCTGCATTCTTCACCAACAGCAAGATGCGATCTGTCAGATATTCGGCACGTGCATCATATTTGATAACTTCCAGTGTCTTTGGCAGGGTCGGAGTGATCTCCTGTAAATAGTCATCCACGATAGCAGCAGCTTTGAGGCTATCTGCCGTTGGTGCGCGCTGGACCGTGAGCTGAATGGCTGCCCGTCCTCCGAGAATTCCGCGAACTTGGTCGGGATCAAAACGACGCTCGATGCGTGCAATCTCATCCAGCTTGACACGGGAACCATCTTTCTGGGAAATGATCTCGATATTGCCAAGATCTTCCGGATTTTCTTCTGCCCCCAGCGTGCGAACCTGTTTCTCGATTCCATCATCAATGGAGCCGGATGGCAGATCACGGCTGTTGGAGCTAATTTGGCCAGCAATATCCTTGACCGTCAAATTCAGGCGCCGCAGATCGTAATTCTGCAGGCCGATAAAGAATTCTTCGTCACGCACCCCTGTGAAATCTACCTTGTCGATACCACGATCCAAGAGATCATCACGCATTCGTTTGGCAAATTCCTTTAAGGCTCCTTCTGGAAATGGTCCTGTCAGAATAAGTCTGACCACACTGTCACGAAACTGAAAATAAGAGACTTTCGGTGTATCTGCCCCATCCGGTAATGTAGAGATCCCATCAACAGCCGCCTCGACATCGCTCAAGGCGATTTGCATATCGGCTTGCGGATTGAAATCCAGCACTACCGAGCCATAGCCTTCACGAGCGACAGAGTCGATTCCCTTCACGCCGTCAATAAAACGCACCTGTGGCTCGATAATTTCCAGAATATTGGCTTCCACATCTTCGGCGCTTGCTCCATTCCAAGTGACTGCCACGCGGATCGCATCGGTATCGATGGTCGGGAAAAATTGGCTATTCATCTTCGAAAGGGAGAACAGGCCAACGATGATCATCAGCACCATCAACAGATTGGCAGCGTTGGGATGACGAACAAAAAATGAAACCGCGCTTTTCTTGCCTGAATCAAACCGGCTCATGATTGCCCCCCGGTTTTATCGATCTTTTGTTGTTTCCCGTTCGAGCTCTTATCTTTATTCCCTACTGGTCGAACTTTCTCCTTTGCAAAGCCTGTTGCTTTCAGATCAGGGATGACAATTTTCAAACCATCGCCAGCCTCTGCAATACGGGTAGTGATGACCTGTTGTCCGACCCGCAGACTGGATGCATCAACCAGAACTTCTTCCCCGAGATAGGCCTTGATTGCCACTTTTTCCGATTTCATCCGCCCTTGACCATCTACCACATACAAAAGCTTATCATCATAGACTGCCGCCTGAGGCACACGGATTACATTCTGGTAGAGCTTGTCCGGGACTGACAATTCAACAAATGTGCCCGCACGAAGGGCCGAACGCCGGTCAAGGCGAGCATACACCTGTATGCCACCATTTGTGGCATCAATCTCCGGTGTAATTCTTGAGATGGTTGCACTATGGGTCTGGCTGACATCACCCAGTTTCCAGACAACCGATATGGCACGTCCTACCAAATCGCTCTGATCCGAGATCAGGCGGCCATATTGTGCATCTGATAAGGTGAAACGCACATCCATCTGCTCTGGATCATACATGGTTACCAAAGCATCATTTCCGGAAACATTGCGCCCCAGATCAACGTTCTTCTTCTGAACCAACCCGGTGAACGGCGCCTTGAGATCGGTATTGGCGAGATTCCGGTTTGCCTGATCCAGGCGCCAGTGCAGCCGTTCGGAATTGGCGAGCTGTTGTTCAATCCTGGCTTTAAGAACCGTCAGATTGTTGCTGCGTGCTTCCATCACCTGTTGACGCTGGGAAAGCACCAATTTGCGATTTTCCAATGATTGCTGTGTAAGCGACCCCGATTTTGCCAATTTGTTGGCTCTTTCCAGATCACGCTCCGCGAATTCCGTCTGCTCTTTCAGACGCTCAAGAGCAGATTCTTCGGATTTGATGGTTGCGCGCGTTTCGGTGAGCTTGGCTTTTGCCTCATTCAAATTGGCTCGGGCTTCGCGCACTGCACCCTCATAATCAAAGGCGTCAATTCGCACCAGAGCTTCTCCCTCCGAGAGAACCTGCCCTTCCGCAAGCCCTGGATTGACCCAGATGACTTCACCTCCCACAAGAGCACGCAGTTCAACCGTACGAGCAGCAAATACTGTCCCAAACAAAGATATACTCGGTTGATATTGGGTCGGAGTTACAGTTTTGACTTCAACTGCATAAGCCTCCTCGCGTGCAGCACGCTTGCCGATATCAGGCTTGGAGCCGATCAATCCACGAAAGACAAATACCGTCACGGCTATCAATAAAATAGGCAGAACGATCCGAGCCACCCAGTTCAGGATCGATGGGTTTCGAATAGCTATGGATTGAGCTGGAACCGGTCCCTCTATCCGTGAAACACCACCTGCAGGAGCTGACCGGCGTGATGGATTGGGTAATTCTTGCGGCAAGGGGTGCTTGGGCTCATGTGTCACGATTAGTCTATCCAATAGCTGGGCAGGGCTCGGAAACCGTCACCAAACCAACTCTGCCGTGCTGTTTACGAAGCAAAGTCAGTAACGGATGCCTTTTCCGTTTCATACGATCAATTTACGGACATTTTAGGTCCATGGTCCTGCTTAGTGGTTATCAGCATTCAGATAACCTGTTTGTTCTATTTCAAACCGTAAGCGGCACTGGGTCAAGTTTTCGCGGTCCGGTTTTACGCCGGAATTTTGTAACCAAGTGTCGCAACCTGTCGTGACTTGGATACAGATCCAAGTAATTGGAAATATTCAGACACAAAAAAGCCCACCAAAGGCGGGCTTTTGTTAATGAAAGCTTTATCGAACTCTTACTTCTCGATCCAAGGCTTGGGATCATAATGGTAGCTCACACCACAAAATTCGCATGTCACATCGATTTTGCCATCAACCACCATATCTTCGATCTCTTCACGCTTGAAGTTTGCCAGCATCGCCTCAATACGCTCATTGGAACAGCTGCATTGATGACGCACTGCACCCGCCTCAAAGACACGTGGCCCATTTTCATGGAACAGACGATAGAGCAATGTTTCAGCACTGACCTGGGGATCGACCAATTCGTGATCCTGAATGGTACCGATCAGAGCTTCCGTCTCACGCCAGGCATCTACTTCCTCTATCAGGGCTTCACCTTGCTTTTCAGGATCCGGGTGATCGCCGGGATGCAGATCACGATGCGGAATATCCTTTGAACTTTCAGGCAGATATTGCACCAGGATTCCACCAGCCATCCAGCTGGAACGAACCTTTTCATCCCCTTTGGCACTTTCCATCATCTGGCTAGCAGCAAGGCGCACAAGGGTTGGCAGCTGCTCTGATTGCATGAAATAGTCATGGGCAACAAGTTCCAGAGATTGACCGGTCAGCGCAACAACACCCTGGTAGCGGTTCATATATTGGCCCTGATCGATCGTCATGACCAGATGCCCTTTGCCCAGCAGATCTTCTGGCTTTGTTTTGCCAGCTTCAATAAGGGCATTCAGTGCATCGGCATCATAGCGCACATAGGCACGAACCGCGTCAGGAGCCGTGTAATCCACGACCAACACATTGACAGCTCCTTCACTTTGAACCTGAAGGATGAATTTGCCTTCAAACTTCAAAGACGATCCAAGCAAGGCGGTAAGAGCGACCGCCTCTGCCAGCAAACGATTGACAGCATCGGGATAATCGTGGCGCTCGATAATGGTTGTGACGGTTTCATTGAGATGCACCATCCGCCCACGCACATCGAGCCCGTCAATCTGGAAAGGCAAGATGCGGTCCAAGGGCTGCTGGGGCGCTTGATCTGTGCTGATTTGGCTCATGCTCAACCTGTTCTTTTGTAAACGGCAAAGGGCGGACGTGCCTATAGCCCATCCACCCTCGCTTTCAAATCCCAATATACCCGTTCGCACCGAAGCACGAAAGATGGGGTTATTTCAAATCATTGTTGGCCTTGTTGAAACACCAGGCCAGCACACCTTTTTGAGCATGCAGGCGATTTTCCGCTTCATCAAAGACGACTGATTGCGGGCCATCCATGACCTCATCCGTTACTTCCTCGCCCCGATGAGCAGGAAGGCAATGCATGAAGAGGGCTTCATCGTTGGCCATTTCCATCAATCTGGTATTGACCTGATAGGGTTTCAAGAGGTTATGACGACGTTCTGCATCTTCATCACCCATGGATACCCATGTGTCAGTAATGATCAGATCAGAGCCAACCGCAGCTTCTTCTGCCGTATCACAGACTTCAATCTTGAGACCTTTGTCTTTCAGACGATTGATCTCATCCATGCCGGTCATGAGTTCGCTTGGGACTGCAACGCGAATGGTGAAGTCGAAATGCTCCGCAGCATGCAACCAGGACACCAGAACATTGTTGTAATCCCCGACCCAAGTCACAACCTTTCCATCCAATGACCCACGATGTTCTTCATAAGTCATGATGTCGGCCATGATCTGGCAAGGATGGGAATAATAGGTCAGCGCGTTGATAACCGGCACCGTGGCAGTCTTTGCCAACTCACACACCGCCTCATGGTCCAACATACGGATCATGATGCCATCAACGAAGCGGGAGAGAACCTTGGCCGTGTCCGAGATGCTTTCGCCACGGCCGAGTTGCATTTCCTGACCGGTCAACATAAGCGGCTCACCACCCAGTTCCCGCATTCCGACATCAAAAGAAACACGGGTTCGAGTGGATGGCTTATCAAAAATCATCGCAAGCGTTTGATCTTGCAAAATATCCGAGCGACGCTTTGTCTGACGCGCTTTTTTGATGCTGTGGGCCGTTGCAAGAATATCCTTGATATCAACGGTATCCATACCTTCGATATCAATGAAATGACGGACTGGATTGCTTGTCATTGTATCAATCCCCTCTCTTATCAGGAGGCAGTCTGTGCGTCTTGCAAATCAGCAAGGGCAGCATTCAGGGCCGAAATGGCAAATTCAATTTCTTCCTGACCGATGGTCAGAGGCGGCAACAGGCGCAATACATTGTCTCCCGCGGGAACAGCCAAAAAGCCATGTTCACGTGCTTTGGCAAGGAGCTCTGTGGGGGCATTCTTGCATTTGATGCCAAGCATCAAGCCTTCACCACGGATGGTCTCGATCTGGTCTGGATATGTATCAGCAAGCGCAGCGAGCTTTTGCTTCAAATTCAGTCCGTTGCTACGAACCTTCTCCAAAAAACCGTCTTCCAGCACGACGTCAAGAACCGCGTTGCCGACTGCCATAGCCAGCGCATTACCGCCATAGGTGGAACCATGAGTGCCTGCAATCATGGCTTCTGCCACTTTTTCGGTTGCAAGGCATGCACCGAACGGGAAGCCACCACCAATTCCTTTGGCAACGCCCATCACATCCGGTGTGATACCTGCCCATTCGTGAGCAAAGAGCTTGCCTGTCCTGCCAACTCCGGTTTGCACTTCATCAAGCAAAAGCAGTGTTCCGGTCTCATCACACAAAGCCCGCAGCGCCTTCAGGAATGACGGATCGATTTCACGAATTCCACCTTCGCCTTGCAATGGCTCAAGCAAAATGCCTGCGACCTTGTCGCTCATCGCAGCCTTGACAAGCTCGATGTCTGGTTTTGCCAACATTGTAAAACCTGGAGCCTTTGGCCCGAAACCTTCGAGATATTTTTCCTGACCGCCCGCTGCGATGGTTGCAATCGTTCTGCCATGGAAGGCACCGTCGAAAGTCAGGATTTCATAGCGATCCGGCTGACCATTTGCATAGTGATAACGGCGTGCGGTTTTGATCACACATTCCATGCTTTCCGCACCGGAATTGGTGAAGAAGACCTTGTCGGCGAATGTAGCCGCGCAAAGCCGCTCTGCCAGTTTTTGCTGGAGAGGATTTTCGTAAAGATTGGAGACATGCCAAAGCTTGTCCGCCTGATCCTTCAAGGTAGCGGTCAGGTGCGGATGGGTATGACCCAGGGAGTTCACAGCTACACCTGCCGCAAAGTCCAGGAATCGTCGGTTATCCTCCGTTGTCAGCCAAGCTCCTTCACCCCGAACAAATTTCAGATCAGCACGCGCATAGGTAGCAAACAACGGATTTTGTGTCATTTCTAGATTCCTCGTCCCAAGGTCTTGGTCTCCCAAAAAGGTCAGAATAAAAAAAGCCGCGGAAAGTCGCGGCAAGAAGAAGGCATTCTTTTGCAAGAAAGTCTGGTATTTGTCAATCAACTAGTTGTTCATACCAAAGCTCAAGGCAAATTCAGCAGATTATAGCGATAGCAAACTAACAACTTTATACGCAAACACCACGCGCTTCGTCGCCTTTTTTTGATATCTAGCAAGCAACATTCGCTCCGCTCATGATGCCATCTCATTATCCAAAGGCATTGCACAGGTTATCCACAAATTGATCACAAATTTTCCCTGAATCGCAAAATATCGCTTGGAGCAACAGTGAAGGCCGCAAAACGATTCGGAATTCTGGGGAAAAGGACCATTTTGATTCGTCAGGATGTTGCGACGATGCGTTTGCATATAGTAGTTTACAAAGTGTTAATCACTATATCTCGTGCGGCAAACATATACATTGGAAAGATAACACAGCTCTTGGTTGCGAAAGCTTCGCAAGAGGACGGATCTGTTTTGTCATCTTTCACAGTCTAGACGGAGGCTCCTAGAATGTCTTGGACTGACGAACGCGTCGAATTATTGAAGAAATTATGGGCAGACGGCCTAAGTGCCAGTCAGGTAGCAGCGGAACTTGGCGGAGTTACGCGCAATGCCGTTATTGGCAAGGTTCATCGTCTGGGTCTTTCTGGTCGTGCAAAAACGACCACCAGCACCCAGCGCGCCCGTAGACCACGCAATCAGGCAAGCCGTCCAACACGGCAGGCTCCCAGCAATCCTGCACCCACTGTTGGTGCAACAGCCTTGAAAGCGGATACCAAACCACAATCGGCTCCACAACCTAAAGTAAAGGAAAAGCCTCAGCACGACGCTGTTGTTGTTCCTATCTCCAAACGGGCGTCCATCCTGACCCTTACGGAGAATACCTGCAAGTGGCCAATTGGTGATCCTGGTGATGGCGATTTCCATTTCTGCGGATGCAAATCCGAGGCCGGATCGCCATATTGTGAATATCATTCTGAAATTGCTTATCAGCCAAATGCTGATCGTCGTCGCAAACGCGCGTAAGTTTCATATTTCAGTCACAATCAATAAAAAGGCCGTGTTCATATGAGCAGCGGCCTTTTTATTTTGCACCTGTAACAGATCATTGGGTGAAGCCTAATTTGAGCCATATTGGCAACTCATAAGCGGAGTTGGACTTTTCTACTCCATGGCTATCTCATGTTGCGCTTTCGTCTCTTTGTTTTCTTTCTTGCACTGTCTTTCAGCTTGGCTGCCGGCCTTGTTTTCTGGCTTTGGCCGCAAGCTGTCGCCGCCCCCACAATGGTAACCGAGAAGCAGCAAATCGATAGCATCGTCATCGAAAAAGCCAAGCGCAAGATGAAGCTCTATCGTCAAGGACAGCTGTTCAAAAGCTATGACATAAAACTGGGCTTTACCCCCAAAGGTCAGAAGACAAGAGAAGGAGATGGCAAGACACCAGAAGGTGACTATCTGATCAATCGTCGCAATGCCGGTTCGAAATTCCATCTCTCGCTTGGGCTGAATTACCCCTTGCCTGCCCAACGGGCCAACGCAAAAGCCAAAGGCGTTGATCCTGGTGGCGATATATTCATTCACGGTCAGCCAAACTGGATGTCAGAATTACCAGCCCTTGCCCACGATTGGACGGATGGTTGTATTGCCCTCACCAATCAGGGAATTGAGGAAATCTGGCGCCTGACACCAATTGGTACCAAGGTCAGTATTCGGCCCTAGTGTGGTGGAATTGAAATAGGTATCATTTGTCTGCAGGTTCGTTTGCCTATTTCAATTCCTGAAATCACGCTGGAAACATTATCTGCTCGTCACTCGAATCCAAAGTTCGTTCGGTGCTCACTAATCGATGTGACGAACTTTGGATTCGAGTGATGAGTGAGGCCGAACGCCTTGCTTTTGCCACAAGCAAAATCCTCCCTTGAAGCGCAGATCAATGCACCCCATATTGATACAAAGTCAGATGCTTCTTGAAGGTCTGATCGAGGGCTACTCCCTCCTCAAGATGGACTGATTATTCTGTCTTGACGTGTCGCTTAAAATAGAAGGGCCGTTATGTCTCGAATTTCTGCTTTTTCCAGCCCGTTCCTTTTGGGTTTCGATGAAGTTGAGCGCGTGCTTGACCGGGTCACAAAAGGGGCAAATGAGGGTTACCCTCCTTACAATATCGAACGCATTGCCGCCAATGAGAGTCAGTTTCTGGACGGACGCATGGAAGGCGGCGATATTTTGCGTATCACCCTTGCTGTTGCAGGCTTTACCCGTGATCAACTGGACGTATCGCTGGAAGAGAGCCAATTGGTTATTCGAGGTCGTCAGGTCGAAGACCAGGATCGCCATTATTTGCATCGCGGCATTGCCGCTCGGCAATTTCAGCGAGCCTTTGTGTTGGCTGAAGGTATAGAGATTCTCGGGGCAGAACTGAAAGACGGCCTGCTTTCCATTGATCTTGCTCGCCCGGAACCAGAAAAAGTCATTCGAAAAATTGCAATTGACGTGAAGGACTGATAAACCAGCCACGCTTTTGGGCATGCTCAGCAAACCAATCATCCACGATGATTGGAATGAGCTGCTCTTGACGTCATCCAGGAGAAAGCCAATGACTGACGATTCCGCATATGAATCTGAAGAAAATTATGACGGCATGGAATCCATCATGCTGGAGCGACGCATGGCTTACATCCGCCAAGTAAGTGTCGAGGAAGTCTCGGAAATGTTCCCTGAAGCACCGGATCTGCCGCAAGATCAGGAATTATGGGCACTTCTGGATATACAGGGCCATCCCATTGCCTTGGCCAATTCCGAGTCTGCGGCCAAACTCAGCGCCATGCGCCATGATATCGAAACCGTAAGCGTGCATTAATTCGCTCACGGCTATTCCGGCGGCTAGCCGCCGGGCCTACACGGGTGCGCAGTCATGCTGCGGTCACCTATCGGTTCCCGAACGCAAATGCGTTCGAATTCTTCATGATTTAAAAATCTCGCCTGCACTCATGGCTATTCTGGCGGCTAAGCCGCCGGGCCTACTATGTGGGCACAGCGTTCGATAGATATCAAATTTCGGATAAATCTTTGAGCTAGTACGGCCTACGTCAGGCCGCGTCTGACCGTTCCATCTCACAGAGAACGGCCCGGATGGCATCACTGTCGGTTGCCGAGCGCAATTTGGCAAGGGTATCCGGGCTGCGTAGAACGCGGGCCACCCGCGCCAATGCTTTGAGATGATCTGCTCCCGCCCCTTCAGGTGCCAAAAGCAGAAAAACGATATCAACCGGCTGATCATCCAGAGCTTCATAATTGACCGGTTTGTCCAGAACTGCAAAAATGCCCCAAAGACGATCCAATTCAGCCAATTTGCCATGGGGAATAGCGACCCCTTGACCAACTCCGGTGGAACCCAGTCTTTCACGCTGGAGCAGTTTATCGAAAATCTGGCGCTGCGGAAGACCTGTGAGGCGCGCTGCTTTTTCAGATAGCTCCTGAATGACTTGTTTTTTGCTGCTAGCCTTGAGCAGAGGCACAATGGCATTGGGAGCAATAAGATCGTTCAGTTCCATGAAACTCTCATGTGTAGCAAACGCCTGGGGCGTACATTTCTTAAAAAGGCCCCTCCAATCGGGAAGGGCCTAATGTTCCGGCACTTATTTGGCGAGGGTAGGATTGACCCAACCAATATGACCATCTTTGCGTTTATAGACGATATTGATGCCATCGTCACCAGCGTTACGGAAGACCACAACCGGTGCGTCAACCAAGTCCAATTCCATTACGGCATCGCCTACAGACATGGCACGAATGGGAGAAGTTGATTCAGCTATCACGACTGGAGTGAAATCTTCAGCCACTTCCTCATGTGCATCTGGATGTTCCAAAACACCATAAGCAGCTTCAATAGCCAAGTTCTTTTCGTTACGATGGTTTTTTAGCTTGCGTTTGTAACGGCGCAGACGCTTTTCGATATGCTCTGCTGCCAGCTCAAAGCTTTTCTGCGGATCGCCATCCGATCCACTTGCTTGCAACACCATCCCGGTATCAAGATGCACGACGCAATCACTCTTGAAGCCAATGCCTTCCTTTTCCAAAGTCATATGGCCGGAAAAGCTTCCGTCAAAATATTTTTCAACACTCTCTGCGATACGTGCTTCTGCATAGGTGCGTAGAGACTCCCCTACATCCACTTGCTTGCCAGATACTCGAAGTGTCATAGAACCCCCTAATAATTTGGGTCAAAGAAACGGTCACATTATCCATTCTCATCAAAAGAATGGCCAAGGCCCTGACATATGTCATTTGGGCCAATTAGACCACAAGCACCACACATCAGACCACAGCAAAGCATAAATACCCATTTGGCTGGACGGGGCCATACAGCGTTTTTTGCCCTGCATCCAATCCTTGCGGCTGATGCATGTAGGCTTTTCGCTGCCAAATGTCAATGTCGTGAAATTTTGTCTGGTGCATATCGCCAGTGTGCCAAAAAATTTCCAATTTGGCCAGAAGCCAGCGCATATTTGGTTAGGAAAGCCCTTTCTTCCAATCCTTATCCACCGGGCAAAATTATTGAAAGAAATGGTAAAATTATAATTTCAAATTGTTATAAAATTACTCACATGCATTTTGGCAGAGCCAAGCCTACGGAGATCTTCCCCAGAAGCTAGGAACGAATCAAATAGGGATAAACACTTAAGCTTCACATTGCCTTTGATATGCATATTCCGAAAGGACAAGGACAAGGACAAGGACAAGAATGGAGATATAATAGCTTCAGTAAGGGAATCACCCTATTGGGCTGTTGGCCTTCTATCAGAACATCCGAAGACAAGCTGGTCACCAAAAAATGATCAGCATCTTCTGTCAATAAGGTATCTGAACAGCGCAACCTGCCCGTCTGTCGCTCTTTTCAAGCCATATCAGTACCTTGATGCCAGATTCGCCAGATTGATGGTGTATATCCTAACCAAGAGCTGCTTTTTTCTCGCGCCTTCTTTGTACCGAAGATTGGATATTCATAGCTTCACGATATTTGGCAACGGTTCTGCGAGCGATGTCGATGCCTTCGTCACGAAGTAATTTCACCAATGCATCGTCTGAGAGAACCTTTTTGACATCCTCTGCGTCAATTGCTTGACGAATACGATATTTTACCGCCTCAGCTGAATGACTGTCTGCTCCTCCTGTAGCGGAAATGGCCGATGTAAAGAAATATTTCAGCTCAAATACACCCCGATTGGTCGCCATATACTTATTGGAAGTCACTCGACTGACCGTTGATTCATGCATCGAGATCGCATCTGCTACCGTCTTCAATGTCAAGGGACGCAGATGTGTTACGCCATACGCGAAGAATGCATCCTGCTGTCGGACAATCTCGGTCGCTACTTTCAAAATTGTCTGCGCGCGTTGATCCAGACTCTTCACCAACCAGTTGGCATTTTGCAGACAATCAACCAGAAATTCTTTTTCCCGACTGTTCTTGGCTGAATTACTGATCTTGGAATAATAAGTACGATTGACCAGTACACGCGGCAGGGTTTCACTATTCAATTCCAGCTTCCAACTACCGTCATTGTTCTGGTGCACAAAGACGTCGGGAATCACGGGCTGAACTGTTAATTGCCCAAAAGCACTTCCCGGTCGCGGATCCAGCGCACGAATTTCCATTATCATTTCGCTGAAATCGTCATCATCAACATTGCAAAGCTTTTTCAACGTCAGGAAATCACGCTTTGCCAACAAATCCAAATTATCCAGCAAAGCTTCCATTGCCGGATCAAAACGATTTTTATCTTTGAGTTGAAGCGCCAGGCATTCTGCCAGTGAGCGTGCAAAAACACCACAAGGCTCAAAAGTTTGCAATACGGAGAGGACGTCTTCCACTTCCTTCAACTCAGTACCCAGCCGATTGGCAACCAGCGTCAAATCAGATTTCAGATATCCCTGTTCGTCCAATTCATTGATCAGGAATTGCCCGATAATCCGCCCCCTGGTCTCAGCAATGGATGTGATCAACTGTTCCTCCAGATGATCCGACAGACTTTCTGTGCCTGCCAAAACCGCCTCAAGATCGAAATCAGGATTGGCACCACCATTGCGAGTTGGCGTAGACATCCATGGATCGTTTAACTGTGGTCCGTCACTTTGGTTTGGGCGATCATTGTCATCGGGAAAAACGTTATCAAGTCGAGCATCCAGATCCTGATTGATCGCTTCAGTATGATCGGCAGCCTTTTCGCCCATCTGATCCGCAAGATCCGGTGTAGCAGGCACTTCGTCTCCCGTAGCGTGTTCTGCAGAATTCTCAGCTTGATTGGCAATGGGCGCCTCTTGACCAAACTCAGCCATCGCATTATCCGTCTCCGGCTGTTCGAGCAACGGATTGCTTTCAAGCTCTTTCTGGATATGCGCGGTCAGTTCCAGATTGGACATTTGCAGCAACTGAATAGCTTGCATCAGTTGCGGTGTCATGACCAGAGACTGGCTTTGTCGAAGGTCTAATCTGGGCGTCAATGCCATGAAAACTGTCCGCTACAAGAGGCTGTACCAATTTTGGTATGAGTCTTGCTTATCACTATAGCAGCCTGACACAGACATGCACAAATTCTAACTCTGCCTACTAGTCCATTGTCTTAAAACGCCCAAAAGCCGGTGTTAAGTCATTGGAAAACTAGAAAAAGAAAACTACATGGTAAAGCTCTCGCCGAGATAGAGACGACGGACATCTGGATTGTCGATGATCTCTTGAGGGCTACCATTGGTCAGAACATTCCCTGAATGGATGATAAAGGCCCGATCAATCAAAGATAGCGTCTCGCGAACATTGTGATCGGTGATGAGAACACCAATCCCACGCGCGGTGAGATGACGAACCAATTGCTGGATATCGCCTACCGCAATGGGATCAACGCCGGCGAATGGCTCATCAAGCAGCATGAAAGAAGGACGAGAAGCCAGCGCACGGGCAATTTCCAGGCGACGGCGCTCACCACCGGACAAGGCAATGGACGGGCTTTTACGCAAGTGAGTGATGGAGAATTCTTCCAGCAGCTCATCCAGTTGCTCTTTGCGCTTCTTGCGATTTGGCTCGACAAGCTGCAGGACAGCCATGATATTCTGTTCAACATTCAGCCCACGAAAGATGGAAGCTTCCTGTGGGAGATAACCGATACCCAGGCGGGCACGGCGATACATTGGCAACTTGGTGATGTCATAGCCATCAAGGGAAATAAAGCCCTTGTCCGGACGCACCAATCCCGTGATCATGTAGAAAACCGTGGTCTTACCCGCACCATTGGGACCCAGGAGACCCACAGCTTCTCCGCGCTGAACTGATAGCGATGCAGACGTCACGACCGTGCGGCGTTTGTAGCTCTTGCCAATATCGTGGACAGTCAACCAACCCTGACCATCCTGCATGCCAGATTCATCCGGGCCGGAAACTGGCTCCAGATTGCTCCCGGAAATCTGAGATGGCTGCGCTGACACGTTCATTTTCACCTTCTTGAATCTGCTCCACGCTTGGAGACTGTCAATTGCCTGAATAAAGGCTCTTGGGTCTGTTGTCGAGCCTCAATACAATCCACATTGTCTCTCAAAATCAAATGAGATACAGATAAAGCGATATTTGAGGAGCAAAATGGGCGTCAGGCCCTATTTGGGGCGTCTATTGGGAGTGAACAAGCCCTGTACCCGGCCTTTTTTCTGACCTGCAGCATTAGCCGGAGCTGCTGAAGCAAGCCTCGCAGCGCCAGTGCGCATATCAATGAACAACTCTTTCCCACGGAGTACGTTCTTTCCCTGGGTCAGCACCACATTTCCCGACAGCGTGATCTGCTCTTTGGTCATATCGACAAAGGCACGATTGCCAGTCGCCTTCTGATCTTTTTGAGAGACGATTACCCCACCATTCGCTTCAAGACGCGTAATGGACTGCGCCGTTCCGGCCCCACCCCCGGAATAGTGGATGGTCAGGGTTGAGGTATTGAGTTGCGTTTCCCCTTGCTTGGCAATCACGTTCCCCGTAAAGATTGCAACCTTTTTCTTGTCGTAAATATCAAGCTGATCTGCTTCCACCTCAATCGGGGCATCCGGATCCGTTCTAAGGCCCGAAGCGACGTCCGCCATACCTTGCGCCTGTGCAAGACTGGGAGTGAGGAGCCCGCTACATAGAATGACAACAACAAACACCATTGATGCATGATGAGCCCAGGCAGATGGCAGTTTCAAAGGCTTGCAAATATGGGATAAAGCTTCGATCATCGCTCTTCTGCTTTCAATGTGGCATCTGGCTTGGCCTTCGAGGCATCCTTGTGCTTATTCAGCATACTGGCATCAATACGAAGCTGTACTCGGTTCTTGAAACGCAGTTGATCGCCATTATCGATCACTTCCAATTGCTCTGCCCCCAGTCGAACATCACCGGAAGCAATTGTCACAGGACTGGTGGTAATCATGTAGCCACGCTTCATATCAACCTGTGCCCCTTCGGTTGTCATGTCATAACCAAGAGAGGATCGCACGTCGACGTTGCCGGTCAATTCCAAGGTTTCCTGCTCCTGATCGAACAGACCAGAGAGCGAGGTTATGGTCACCCATTGATCCTTCTCATCATTCACTCGAGCTGAAATCTGACGCAGATTGATGATGTGAGGCGTTGCCACCTGCTGAACAGCTTCTTCTGCAATCACCTCATAAGCACGACCCTTGGAAAATCCATTGAGCTTGGGATTTGCCATTGTCAGCTCTTCCTGCTCGAAGTTACTTTCCTTCAGCGCTTCCTGAACCGGCGCGGGATCCGGCTGATTATGCAGGACCCACGCAATGAAACCAACAATCCCGACAAGAACGACCAGCGGCAAAGACCATTTCAGAATCTTCACACGCATGGAGTGACGGCGTGCGCTGCGAAATGCCCTTTCCTGCTCTTCAGCAGATATAATTGTCGGACGTGTCGCAAGGTCCTCCCTGGAAGGCGGGACGCGCAGATGACGTGTCGGGCCACTGCCTCGTGCTGGTGACGAATATGTCGGGTCTTGCTGCATGGGCGCCTTTTGCCTGTTCCGTTGCCAGCATGAACTGCATATCGAGGCCAGAAAACCGGCTACTCTGTGTAAAAGCCCGCAAATATTGCGGGCTCTGATCATTCCGTCCTGTTCACTTAGCTGCCAAAGGCGGCAGGAATAGGATCAGAACAAAGATCTGTCTGCCATTCTCAGGACGAGAAACGACCACCCATCTTAGGAATGTGCAAAGATGTCTGTATCCGGCCAACCCGCCAGATCCAGTTTTGAGCGCGTCGGCAAATAATCAAAAGTAGCCTGCGCCAGTTCCTTGCGCCCTTCGCGAGACAGACGTGCCCTGAAGATGCCCATCAAACCATGGAGATACAGGACATCTGATGCTGCATATTTCTTTTGCGCATCGGTCAGCATATCAGCACCCCAATCAGAGCTTTGCTGCTGTTTGGAAATATCAACATCCAGAAATTCTCTGCAAACATCCTTCAAGCCATGGCGGTCTGTATAGGTACGGGTCAGTTTGGATGCGATCTTGGTGCAGAAAACCGGGCTCGGCATCACACCGAAGGTATGGTAGAGCACAGCTAGATCAAAGCGTGCAAAATGGAAGATCTTGGTAATCTTGTCATTGCCAAGCAGGGTTTGCAGGTTGGGTGCATTGGTCTGACCCTTTTCAATCTGGATCAGATCGGCACTGCCATCCCCTGGTGAGAGCTGAACAACACAAAGCCTGTCACGCAAGGGATTGAGCCCCAGGGTCTCAGTATCAATTGCGATGGCAGAGACACCATCATAGTGATTGAGATTTGGCAGGTCCCCTTTGTGCAGACGAATTGTCATGGATATGCTCTTTTTTCCTTGTGATTGGCCATGCAGCTTATGGCGAACCAGATCTGTTGATTTTATGTCCCAACCTTACGGGCTTCCTTGTCAGCTCACAAGAGAGCGCACGGGGTAAAGGCGGAAAAAAACGCACCTATTTACGCTTTAATCCCCATGGTGATCTTGCAATTGCCCGAGCAAAAGTCTGGCGGATGCCTCACAATCTTTCTGAAAGGTGCTGCGCAGATGCGAAAGCAGCGAAAGAGAGTCGGCATTGAAATAGATTCCCAGCAATCCAGTTGCAATGATCGAGCGCTTTTGCGCTTCACAATCCGGGAATGCCTGTGTCAGTTCAGCTTCCAGCAAGTTTTCAAAATTCTCGACCCATTCCGCCAGAGACTTGGACAGATTGGCATATTTGGGTGCAACCGAGATGAGAGCGTTGACCACCAAGATCAACATGCTGTCGCTATGATCGGGAGAAAAAAGCCAAGTGACCAATTGGTCAAGGCGTTCTGGCAATTCAGTATCACTCGATCTGAATGATTTGGAAACTGGCAATGCCTCGACCATATCCTTCATGACTTCCGCTGAACGAGTAAAGAACCGTTCCTGAAAGGCTTCAAGAAGATTGTCTCGATTGCCAACATGGTGACGGATCAGAGCACGTGCCAAGCCCGCTTCCTTGGCGAGAATTTCGAGCGTTGTTCCCTCCACGCCGAATTTCGCGATGCAAAGCTCATAGGCATCCAAAATTTCCTGGGTTCTTTTTTGTTTGGTACTTGGTCGCCCCATTCTCTCAATCCCTCATCGTTCTGCGCTCAAATTCAGTTTGTCTTGTTTTGATGCGAACTTTGCTGACAGACATATCCGAGTTCTTCTTTATTTTCATTATTGACAATAAACCTTGTGATATCTAATTTATTATCAAATTTGATAATTTATCTCAACCAACCAATGAGACTTCCAATGCAATCCTGGTTCGAGAATTTCCGGACACATCGGTTTGAAGATACCCAAATCTACCAATGGGAAACTTTGATAGACGACTGGTTTTTTGTCGCAGCAATCACTTTTCTGGGATTTGAGCTGATCCGGCTTCTGGTCAAACAGAAAATGAGCTGGACCACCATCGGCGATGTCGGTGTCAACTTTCTGACTCTGACTGTTCATGTTGGAATCATACTGTTCACAGGCGGTGTCTATCTCGGAACGCTTTACTGGGTCCATCTGAATGCCAGTTGGACCTTCCTTCCCAACAATTGGTGGACTGTTGCATTGGTTATCCTGCTGGCTGATTTCGCCTATTATTGGGAACATCGCGCCGCTCACAGGATCGGACTAGGTTGGGCAACTCATACCGTTCACCACAGCTCACCCTATTTCAACATCTCAGTTGCCTATCGTCACGGGCCACTGGACGCAATCTTTGGCTTGCCGTTTCTGATGCCCATTGCTCTATTGGGTTTTGATCCGGCGCTTATTCTGTTTGCGGTGACAATCGTACAGCTGTTTCAGACTGCTTTACATACCGAAACCATCGACAAGCTTCCCTCTTTCATTGAAGCGATCTTCAATACACCGTCACACCACCGAGTGCATCATGGCTCCAATCGCCGTTATATCGATAAGAATTATGCCGGCATTCTGATCATCTGGGACCGTATGTTCGGCACCTTTGTGCCGGAGGAGGAAAAGGTTGTTTACGGGGTCAATCCGCCCATCAATAGCCTGAATCCGCTCGTGGTATTTGGGCATGGTTTTGCGAAACTGGCTCGCCAAATGTGGAATGCGAAAGGGATAACAGCCAAACTGAGTTATTTGATCCAACCTCCTGGATGGCAACCAGCCTCTGCGGCATCAGACAAACCAACAAAGGCGATATCTGAGAAAAGTTAAACGTGTGGCCCGATGAAATGGCGTATTATTTCCTGTCTAACAGAGCTTTCAGTACCATTTCGTCGGGCACTTTTTCAGGATAGGCGATCAGTCCAAATCCATCTGAGAAGTCCCAATGGGTCCAGCCAAGACACACGTCTTCAGCTCCCTTGGTGACGGCTTCCAACCAGCGCAATCTTGATTTTGTATCAACCGCATGGGTCAGCACGCCAAACTCGTTGACCAGAACCGGTACCTCGTGACGTTTGGCCCATTGCCCTACTTTTCGCAGATCATTGGCCACCCGCTCACTTGTCCATGGTTCGCGTGTGGTGTTCTCGATTTCAGTGATCGCCGCCTCTTTACCCAATTGCCGCAGGTCTGCAATTTGTGCCTGCACAGCTCCATGCTTTCGATGAAGCGGAAATGGAAGAAAGGCGATATCCTTTAACGGACTGTTATCATCCCACGAAATGGCCTGATGGGTAAAGGGAAAGGGATCGTAATAGTGAACGGCATAGATCAGCTTCTCACCCTTCAAGGGTTGGGCACGAGCCAGAACTTCGTAGCGTTGAAAAAAGGCCGGGCCGACGATCAACCATGTCTCCGGCCAGCTGCTTCGTAAATGATCTACGAGCTCTTGCGCCTGTTGCCACCATACATCTTCGGCGGGTGCCGGTTCATTCAGAAGCTCTAGCAGAAGGCGGGATGGATCCTTGTGTTTCAATGGCAGTTTTTTTAGATGCCTGGTCATCACATCCCAAGCAAGGACAAGCTGATCATAACCGACTCCAGGATCACGCTCATGCATCCTCGCAAAATCGCCACCAGGATGCATATCAAGACTTATAACAAAGCCCAAATCCTGTAATCGAATAATCGCACTTTCCAACTCTTGCAAATATTGCCGCTTGATCTGCTCATCAGAAAATGCAGGCATAATCTGCTCGCCATCGATCGGCAAGCGTAAATGGGTCAAGCCTTGCTTTTGAAGGCTCAGCAACATCTCATTCGATGGCTTGAAACCATCATAGAGGGGGGACCAGTTAGGAAAGTTCACGCCGCGAGCCAAGCGCTCGAACAGATCGCCTTCAGATTGTTCATAACCGGCAAAACAGAGAGATGAGTTGGCAGTTTGAGCCCGAACTGGAGGAGATTGCATCAATGTCACTGCCAGGCAAAGCAGGCTGATGACGAAACTTTGCCCGATCCAGTGCATGTCTGATCACCGTGAACGCGTAAGCAAGAGCAACAAGGCATGGGGGTTGGTGGTCAAATACCGCCAAGCCAGACGCTTGGGCTCCAACCAGGTGCGATAGGCCCATTCCAGACCCCAATTCTGCATCCATTCGGAAGCGCGTTTGTTACGACCAGAGAGGAAGTCAAACAAACCGCCGGATGTTTTGATAACACCCACATTGGTCAGTTTGTGGCGGTTGCGCACAATGAAACTCTGCTCCAATGGTACACCCATGCCAATCCAGAGGATATCTGGTGCTGCTGCATTGATCTCGGCCAAAACGTCCTCTTCCTGATCCGGTGAGATATAGCCATTGCGAAAACCGGCAAATTCCAGATTTGGATAGGCTTTTTGAACATTGGCGACGGCGGCTTCAATCACGTCCTGAGCCGCCCCCAGAAAATAGAATGTGACATCTTGTTTCTGTGCCAAATTCGCGGTGTTGTGCACCAGATCAGTGGTCGCGACACGCTCCGGCAAGCCCGTTTCACACATCAGGCGGGAGAATTTCACCATCGGCTCACCATCGGCATGGATGATGTCCGCTTGTTCAAACAAAGTTCGAATTTCTGGCTGGGCAGCACACATGGAAAGAACCTGACCATTGGCCGACGTCACATATTGCGGTGGGCGGTTCTGCCCCCTGTATCGCAATGCCGTCTCAATCATATCCCGGGCCGCACTGTCACAGCTGGCGACTGTGATGGGCAGACCGCCCAAGGTGATTGCTTGATTGACCATGGTCTTCTTCTTTTCCTGTCGATGGATGTCCAACTGCTCCGACATCCAGAACCAACACCCGTTGCGTGATAGAGTATCATGCAACCGTGCCCTTTCAGTTAAACCGCTTGGTTAACCGTTCCTTTGTTTGTGACAGCAAGGAAAACGAAAGCCTTCAAACGCGATCCAGAACCAGAGCGCCATCGGCATCCATTGCCCAATCTTGCCACTCCGACAGGTCTTGATGGTCCAACAATGTTTGATCCAATACCGCTATAACAGCGTCAAACAGATCCACCATATCGTCCACCTCTTCTTGCGGCAGGTCAGTTGGTGCAACCACAATGACCAATCCGTAACGCTGCTCACAAATTTGCATCAAGTGTGCAAATTGCTCGCTTTCCAGCGCATGGATACTCCAATGCATATCCTCATGAGCGAAACTGTGTACAGGGCCAACGGTGAAATGAATGACATCATGGTCATCATATTCCTGCAGACCAGACCAAGGATCATCCTCTTGCACTCCAGCAATTCCTTGCTGTTTTCGATCCGGGGCCTCAGACAAAGTCACCAGAACGGGACGCTGCCCTGATTGGATTGCATAATCCCTCAACACATCCGCTACCAGATCCTGCGCCCTTTCGGACGAGAACGAGGCAAGAAGAACAGACCGGAAAGCCTGACTTTCAGAGCTCCGCAAAAAACTGTCGATGTGGTTGAAGTTATCTTTCAAAAGTGCCGACAATTCAATATTTCGCCGCAAGACATTGTCAGCAAGGTTACGGATTGTTGAATCTTCCATCCGGCCATGACTGCGCAATTTACCATAGATATCTTGCGGGATGCCAAAGAGAATACCATCATCACTCTCATAGGGACCGGACGGATAGAGTGAATGTACATTTTCGCCATAAGCCTCATGATGTGAATTCAACGCTCCAAACTCGGCATCGGAGACGCTCCGCATATGGCTTTGAGGTCCAATATTCCTACGTTGTGACCGACCCAAGTTACGCAAGCTCGGATGGTTGGGTTCATCTTGCATTCGTTGGTAAACTCGTGGCTGATATGAGCTATGCTCGGGCTGCTCACCGAGGGAATACACCGAGTCCATTCCATCAAATTCATCCGTTGTTTCAATGAATTGATCAGAACCGACATGAAATTCGTGATCAGCATACCGCTGATTCACTGTTCTCATTCTCTGTTTCTTCTGCGCGTTCTTTTCTGCGATTTGACGCTCAATTGCAGCACGACGTCGAGGCGACAGCGACTTGTTTACCAATGGATGCCGTTGTTCCCGTTGCTCGGCCCACCGAGCCATTGTCATTTCCTGATCCTGCTCGCCCTCGTGAGGCCATTCTTCCTCACCTTCCATTTCCTTCTCGGGAATGGATGAATGACGGGCACGTTTTTTGGTTGCCTGAGCCGATCTGCGTCGCCCTGAAGCGGCAGCTGTCATGCTCGCAGCCCGGGCCGAAGATGGCGTGGAAAATGCCTCGAGGATCAATGCGGTTATCAATCCCAGAATTCCGCCCAGAACTGCCAGAATAGGTATAACCAGCTTTATGGAAGGCTTATTGGATTTGAGCGGCACCGTCGCAGCAGACGCAATTTTTGCTTCATCGCTTTGAAGACGGCTTTGTTCGTCAGTAACCTTGTATCTCGCCAAAAACTGCTCATACAAATCCCGATTGGCCTTGGCTTCACGCTGCAAGTTGACAAGTTCAACGGATTGCTTGTTTTGCCGGATGGCACGGGAGCGAGCATCAGCCAATTGGCGCTGTACGGAAGCACGTTTGGCCTTGGCTGCTTTGTAAGCCTGACCCGCCTGCTGCACCAAACGCCGTTTCTCGCTCTGTACTTGCCCGGCAATGATGCGCTGCTGTTCCTTATTGGCCATGATGCGCGGATGACGAGCACCCAAAGTCTGGTTCAGTTCGGCAGCTTGTCGACGTAATCGGCTTTGCTCTTGCAACAGCTGGTTGAGATTGAGAAATTGATCTCCCTGACCACTGGAGCTGGAGGCTGGCACACCATCACGCTTTGCCTGATCAAAACGTGCTTTGGTATCCTCAACTTCAGTTGTTGCATTCGACAGCTGGGTCACCAGAGATGTCAGCTGCTGGTTATCCAATGTGCTTTGGTTACCGGTATCGACTATGCCTGCTTTTGCCTGATAACTGGCGACTGCATCTTCTGATTTTTTCAGATTTGTGCGTAACAAAGTAAGCCGCTGGGATAACCATTCTGCCGCCTCGGTGCTGGCATCCAGGCGATTATCATTGATCTCATTTATAAAAAGCTCGGCCAAACCGTTGGCATAGCGGGCCGCTTTTTGAGGATCCTTAGAGCTGACATTGACTTCAACAATGTAAGTCGCACCTTGTCTTGAGGCACTCATATTCTTCCGAAAAGAATCAATGAGCGCTTTTTCACTTGCTGCCGACGCATAGTCTGGATCCGAACTGAGATCGAGAGCATTTACTGCTTTGGCCAGAAAGCCATCGGATTTCATGATTTGCACGAGACTGGTCAATGCGGCAGCATCGCCGCCAATGCCCGGCAGAACATCTTCGGTCAAGGTGACCCTTGGTTGTCGTGGGTCAACCAACACAAGCGCTTGCGAGGAATATTTACCCGGCAACACCATATAAACGGCCAGACCCAGACCAAAAACAAGCGAGGCGACCAGAAGAATAGTGGTAAATCGCCGAGTAAAAAAAGCCAACATGGCACGTGGATGGATCAATCCTGTCCAGGTATCTGACGGCTCACCCTGCTGAAGAGCAGCTGCTTCATGCTCAGCTTGCTCTGGCTGCCAGTCCAGACCACTTTGTCCATGTCCGCGATTGCGCATTTATTCTTCGTCCGCCAAGTCACCGCAAATCCTCTGGGAAAAGCGGCATTTTCTCACCCATTTTGCCAATTCATCATATAGATGGCGACAATGGTGCATTTCTCTTCATACCGCACTATGGAGGGATGAGATTGAGGTTTGGTTAACCATGTTTGCTTGCCAGCAATTGAAGTGCATTTTTCTGAATTTTGCTCGAAGAGATTTATCTATTGAGGACTGTATTTGCGATCGAACCAAGGTCGTAACTTCTGCCATTTTGGCCGTAGAACCGCACCATCGATGACTTCAAGCTGGCCAGCCCTGTTCAAGCTGTGCAATTTTCGCCCCGGCCAGGCTGCATCTGGCGCCAGTTTTTTATGCACAATCTGCTCAAACCCACTCTCATCCAGTCGAGTGACTTCACAGAGAGCCAATTCGGCCCCATAGGAGAGCGAGCAATCCTGTACTGGACGCCAAAGTTTGCCGTTTTTTTGAACCATATTGCCTGCAGGACGGGCAGTTGCGCGATCAATCAGAACCGGATTTTGGGCATGAGCTTGCCAAGGCCCGAGCAAGTGATCAGCATGAAAGAGAGAAAGACAGTCAGAATATCCCCCTGCTCCATCGCGGGTGACGCAGAACATCCAATATTTACCATCCCATCTGGAGATGGTCACATCTGCTGCATCAATATCGCTTATCAGCACATGTTTCTTTTTCCACCCAAAGGGAAATTTGTCTGCACGATAAAGAGCTATTTCACGATTATTGGATGTCTCCGGGATCATGTAAAGCTCATCCTCTTCCTCAATGAAGAAAGGGTATGAAAGATGAAAGTCCTCTATCAAACAAGGTTGAGCCGGCCCTGTTGGGCCAGTTTCGTCAAATTCGATAACAGACAAAATTCCCTTTTGCTCATACTGATTGAGATCTTCAAAAAACAGATAATGCTTCCCTTTCCAAAAAAGAGGGAAAGGGTCTGCATAGAAATTGTGGCCCGGATCTTCCAGAATTTGCCATTTTTCACCGGATAAATCCTGACGGTTCCAGACATCCTGATCATCCACCCATCGCCAACCCACACGCCAATGGCTGGCATGAAAGAGTATCCGATAGACCTTCATGACTGTTTCACGCAGCACACTTTTGGCAGCTCGTTTCACAAGCGACATGGGCCCAGGCATGAAGCTATCCGTCTTTTGCAAAGGGGCTGCAAACCGTTGTGGGTGATGCAAGAAGGCATCCAGAAGCGTGATGACACGCGCATATAGTTGGTCCAGACCTCCAACCACACCTGCGGCCAATTCTCCAGAAGGTAAAGCGCTTGCAAGAATTTTGTCATTCTTCAGATCGCGCAAAGCTACTTGTGGCAAACCATTGTTGCCGAAAAGAGAAGCAATCGCGGCATCTTCCCCGGTTTTTCCGTCGAACAAGAGCTGAATTTGCATCGCACTTTCAGGGCAGGCGTCGTCACCGGCCAAATCGATGACCATATCAACGGCATCATTGCCGAGCAGCGGCAGATCCAATCTATCGAAACCCAGTCTAGAAGCTCCAGCTGTTTCTGCCTTGATATAGAGCCTGGTTTCAAACTCCATATAGACTTCAATGGCTTTCGCCAAAGGCTGTTCAACCGCACGAGACAAGCACAATTCGATATCATTGTGATCTGCCAGACGTTGAATCAGAGTTCGGTGCCAAGCTCTGGTGCGTGATGGATCGATATGTAGACAAAGCTTCATCAGGCTTGTTGCCCCATGGGCATGAAGAGCGGTTGTTCTTGTTCCAGAACCAGATCTTCATAATGATCAACCATGGTGTCTAGCGAATAGAGCCGGCTTAACCGTTCCGCCGAGGTAGCAAGTTGCTTCACCAGTTCCGGATCAGACAGCAATTTTTCGATGGCAGTGACATAACTTGCAACATCATCGCTATTTGCGAATAGTGCGCATGGTACCCCATCGGTTTGCAAGACTTCACGCAAGACCGGTATATCATTTGCCACGATTGGCAACCCCACTTGGGCAGCTTCCACTGCAGCCAAACCGAATGTCTCTGCTTGCGATGGAAAAATGAACAAATCCAATGTCTTCAGGAAATCACCGACCTGCTCGGACCTCATCTCGCCAATGAAGTGAACCCTATCCTCTACCCCCAAATCTTTTGCTTGCTTACGCAGATTGTCTTCTTCCGGCCCTTGTCCACCCAAAGCCAGATGCCAAGAAGGATTGGCAGAAAGAACTTCGATCGCGATATCAAGGCGCTTCAGCACATTCAGTCTTGCGACAGAACCCAAAATTGTTGCATTTGACGGAAGGCCATATTTCTCCCGGGCACATCCTTTGCTCAGATCAGAGGTTTTGGTCTTGAAGCCATGGGGGACATGAACAATCCGTTTGGTATAAACCTTCGGGAAATCACCATATTCACCCGCCGTATCCTTGCTATTGACCGTTATGGAATCAAACACGCCAATGGAGCCCATTGCCATATCCAACTTGCGGATCACAGAATTCATGGTTGCCTGTGCCGAGACCTGATTGGCAATAACATGGGGTACTCCAGCCAGACGAGCAGCAGGGCCGCCGAACAAATTTCCATAATGCTGGAAAGTCAAAACAACATCGGGCTTGAGATCGCGGATAAATTTGACCAGATCAATCAGGAATTTTGCAAATGCCAGTGGCGTTGACGGACGTTGATCACACAATATTGTCGTATTGGGTGCATGATCATATGCATCGGTCTTGCGATAAAAGAAAAGATGGTGAACTGCATGTTGCTTGGTCGCCAACCCCTCACCTACCAGACGCGAAATTTCCTGGGCGCCTGCATTCTCGGCCTGGGTTTGAATGAACAAGATTTTCTTTTTCATTTTCATGACTGACATCCATTTTATTTATTCGGCCGGGCTGGGGCGTATAGATGCGGCAGAGAGAGCATTGGGGTTGGTCGTCTGTTCACTCACATCCGGAATGCAGTCCGCCTTTTTACGAAGCAGACGCAAAATGGACGGATCCATGCCAGTTTTTGAACGACATTGCATATTGAGATAAATAGACAAGAGAACCAGCATGCTGGCAGTCACACAAGCCGCACCGACGATACCGAAAGCCGGAATGACCAGCATGAAACCAATGATCCGCCAGACGACTGAGGTCGCAACCGTCTTCATATAGGCATCTTCGTGCCCTGTGATCATCAGAAAGGACGGAGCCGGCCCTGCAGCCGCCGCAATCGCGGTGCCGACCGATAGAATGATCAGAACCAGGTGATAGTCCATGTAAGTGGTGCCAAAGAGCGCAAGCAACCAATGACCAAATAGAAGAACGGTGCCAAGGCCGGCTGCAACAATCACCAAGCTCATCAGAGCCATGAGCCTCAGGGTTTGAGACAGCTCGCGTTGCTGGCCGGTAAAATAGAGGCCGGGAACCCGACGAGTTCCAAATGTGTTGATACCATCCGCCGCCAGTGCAAAGGCGTTGGCGAGGCGAGCTGCAACGAAATATGCCCCTGCCGCCATGGGATCAAGCAATATTCCGATCAACAGCACTTCCAGATGCTGATTGGTAGCCTCCATCATCGCAGCGAACCAAAGACGAATGCTGCGAGGCGTCCAGGTCTTTACATCATAGCTTGCTTTTACAGGCCCCAATTCTCGAGACAATTTTCGGCTGATCAAAACGGACTGGATGGCGATGACCAGCATCAATCCGAATGCTGATACTGCAAAAATCTCAGCTGTTGTAATGGAATGCCCAAATATCAAGCTGGCAACAAGCATTGTGATAACCAGCGTACGCCAGGTCAATTCATGATGCCCATCTCCGACGCGAATAGAGACAATCGCTCTCGCGGCATGACTACTGAACAAGGACAATGTATTGGTGATCAGAAAGGCAACAGTCGCCAGTGCAAGCATCCAGTCGCCGTTGATTTGCAAGGGAGTGGCATTCCAATCAGCCAATAGGAATGCGCCAAAACTCAACCCGACAACAGCCGTTCCGGCCAAGCTCAATATCCAGCCATACCGCAAGGCCCCCAAAGCCAAAGCAGGTTGCTTTTGCGCCATATATTGGTTCCAGGCGCGCACAACTTTCAGCTCTTGCCCCATCGCGGCAACAATGGAAAGCAATGAAGCCACGGAGAAGAAGATTGAGAAACGTCCAAATTCCTCTGCCCCTGACGCGTTCGCAGCCAAGGTGAAGAGAGAAAAGGCAATGATCGCACTTGCGGCTTTCAGGGCCATGGTACCCATGATACCTTTGGCGACACTATTGCCAAATAAAGCTTTGAGACTCTCCAGAGACGCACGTGATCCGGGATGTAGCTGGGTCATACTGTCTTGTTTTTTCCGGCGACTGCCATTTGCGCTGAATTTCAGCTACAACACTAAGCATCGCGTGCGAATTTTCCGTTTACCGAGATGCTTAATAAAGTCCTATCTGGATAGCTGGGCTGGTTACCGAACGGCTCTCAAAGATGCGCCCAGGATATGTCCGTTGAGTGCCATCATGGACCCCAAAGCAAGAGGGGAGAACAGAGCTTCTTCCTGAAAAACACCATTGACCAGAATGATGAAGAGGCCAAAAGATGCAATGGAATGCAAAGCCACCTTGCTTTGCAGGGATAGTTTGAAAGTCTGATATCCAATCCAGGCATAACAGGCCAGCAGTGCAAAGGCAGCAAATCCCATTTGGCGCATCATGACCCCCACTGCACTTTCCATGGCTGTTGGAGTTCGTCCCGCCGCCTGATAAGCAGACCAATCCAGCTTACCAAAATTCGTTGCAAGATTACCACCATCACCCAACCCATAACCAATTGGATTGCCTAGAAAATCATAGACACCACCCATGAAACCGAGGACATGGAAATCTCCAATATCAAGACCAATAATAATGCCCAGTACAAAATAACAAACGAGGACAAAAACAAGAGAAACAAGACCGAATACGGCGCCGAACAGAAAACGGGCAAGCAAAGCGCAAAAAGCCAGAAAGATCATGATCATCGAACCCTTGGCACTGGCCAAAAGCAAGAGTGGCAGCAACGGCAGAACCCACCAACCTCGCTTTGAGAACCACATTATGAGGGCCAGAATACTCAAAGCATAGGAATATGAAATCGGATGCAAATTCGGACCGTTCATGCGCGTGATCTTGATGGAATTATCGCCGAGCAAAGGGGTATTGAGAAAATCCACTCGCATGGAATCAAGTATGCCCAAAAGAACCTGACCTTTTTCCTTGGCATCCTGATCCCATGAAAGGTTCAGAATGTCCTTCTCCATGATCTTGCCCCAATAGGTCCATCCATTGGTGAGATCCAGCCAGAGGGGTCGATCCAGCATCTCGATCCAACCCGCAATGATGACAATCACGGTAACGGTGGTGAAAAACGGAAGAAGCGGTTGATTGAACCTCAGCGCAACAAAAAAGAAGAGCTGGAACATCACCATTGGTGTGATGATATTTCGCAAATAGATGGACGCTGCCATTGGGTTTTTGGCCATTCCAAGCAGCAAATAAAAACCAATGATAGCGAAAGCAATCAAACCAACTGCCATGATGCGATTGACCTGTCTGCTATGCACCCGCCAATTCATGGCATAACTGCCAAATAGCCAAAGCCAGGCCACCATCATGGTTAGAAAGTTAAACCCTTTGAGGATATTGAAACTTTCCGCATCACTCACGAAACCCGAAAATATCGAGATAATGATATTCTGGAACAATAGAGCGAAATAGACGATTTGAGGCAATGCAGGAGCAAAATAGAAGGTGACTGCACTTACCAGGATCAGATGACCGATAATCGCAATAAGCGGGGAAATGAAGAAGGCAGCAATAGGGAATGTCGTCACCAACAGGCACAGTGCCAATGTCAAGCTCAAATGGCTGGTTTGAATGGCCAGCCGTTCTATTGCATGGCCGCTCACCGGCTGATAGGGCGAGGCCGCATGTTGCATTTGATTGTTGACCAATGTGGACATGAAGTCTTTGGATTCGCTCTGAACAAATATTGCTATATATGGCTGGAAACCGGCTTTCGCTCAGTTTATCTCCGGGGCTATTGCAAAACACTTAAGAGTTGACCGCTTTCCTAGTTTGCCGTTTTTTACTCCGACTTTTGGTGAAGTGACAAAATATCACTTGCAGCGTCCAGGAAAATTCGCGTAAATCATAAAAACGAACGTATGTACGTTTAATGTTCATTCGAGCCAATTAAAAGTCTCGGGCATATACCGAAATACACATTCATTTTAAATGTCTATCAATCAGCATGGCATTTGAGGGAGGAACAATGAGCGATTTAGATAGCATTCTGGCCGCCGCCAGAACTCATGCGCAAGACGTCATCAGCCCGCAGGTTCATGACTGGAACGAACAAGGCCAATGGCCGCGCGCCGCTTCTGATCAAGCTGCAAAAGACGGACTTCTCGGGCTTTACTGCCCACCAGAATTTGGTGGACAAGGGTTGTCGTTAGGCGATGGTATTCAGGTTTATGAAGAATTGGGAAAAGGTGATGGAGCTTATGCCTTCGCACTTTCCATGCATAACATCTGCTCCTTTGCTCTTTGTGGTTTCGGAACCGATGCTGCCAAGGAAAAATGGGCGAAGGACCTCACCTCTGGCAAAAAACTGGCAGGCTTTGTTCTAACAGAGCCACAGTCAGGTTCGGACCCCATGATCATGCACACCAGGGCCAATGTGGATGGTAATTCCGGATCCTATACCATTTCCGGACGCAAAGCCTGGGTTTCTCTGGCAACGGAGGCTGATGTCTATTTTGTGGTGGTCAAAACCTCTGACGAACCGGGTCATAAAGATATGGCGATGATAGCAGTCCCTGCCGACGCACCCGGTGTGAGCTTTGGCCCACGCTATGAGACCGCTTCCTTCAACTTCCTGCCACTTGCCGACATGTATCTGGACAATGTGGAAGTGCCAGCCGAAAACATCATCCTTCCACCCGGCAAAGGTTTGTCCGGCTCCTTGATGGCCATTGACATTGCCCGGGCTTCCATTGCATCAGGCTGCTGCGGTCTTATGGAAGCTGCCCTTGATACAGCGCTCTCTTTTGCAAAGCAACGCGACATGTTTGGTGGCAAAGAACTGGATCTGGAAGGCATTCAATGGATGATGGCAGACATCGCCACCGATCTGGAGATTTCACGGCTACTCTACAAAAAGGCAGCTGGTCTTGTTGGAACTCCGGATGGTCCGCTGGCAGCAGCACACGCCAAGCGATTTGCCCCAGATGCTGCCTTGAAAGCGGCCAATGCCTGCACCCAGATGCTGGGTGGTTATGGCTTGCTCAAACAATATGATCTGGATCGACTGTCACGCCTTGCGCAGATGCTCAAATTGGTGGATGGCACGACAGAAATTCAGCGCGTTGTGATTGCCCGTTCATTGATCAAACGATCCAAAGGGCTGAATAATGTGCAGATGCCATAATTGAAACTGCCGATCATCTTGATCAATCAGACTTTGTCCTCTCCATTGCCGATATGGAGAGGACGGAAAGCAAAGCAGGTCACAATCGTGTCCTGTTTTTTCATTTCACTAACATGTCCAACCCAAAATCCCCTGGAAACTGGTTTATAGACCACGTCTCTCTCCAAAGATTGGTCATTTTATCCAGACTATTACTCCAAGATCATCACGGCTCGTCGTTCAAACATGAATTGCAGCCATCTCACCACTCTTTGGCACTTGATAGGGGCATTCATTTTAAATTTCGAATATTTATGGCAGGTAGCGAAGTGATGGCTCGTCTTTTCGGTATGCCCTCACGCCATATCCTGCCGAAGGCAGGTACCTGAGATCCCCTCTCTCCGCACTGTTCGGCCGTGATTGACGGGGTGGAAAGTCATTGCCGCTCTCTCATTCCACCGCGTTTCGAAGGCTCGAAGATTTTAGAAGGAGCTGGCAGATTGATCGATGAGGCGAATGTTGCTGATTGATCCAGTCGTCCCAAAGGGAGACCGGTGGTTCTTTGCGCACATATCGGACTTGGTACCAAAAACCGCAGTATTCTATCGTTGGAAGCCCTTCGCCAGCATGGCCTTCATGTGGTTGGTGCGACATTCATTGGCAAGACCAATGATGACACGATGAAAACGCTTGGCGATTTTTTGGCGATCTCGGAATTCTGGCCGTCTGTCCGTTCTGTCGTCAATTTCCAAAATCAGTATTACAAAGGCATTTGACAATAACTTCCATGTCAAAGATTTTGCCATGGCTTGAAGATCATGCTCGAATTGGCCATCCAACCGAGAGGCGAAATCGGAACTGAAAAGCCGTCAACATGCTACCGTTTCTCTATCCAACGCCTTTCCAAGCTGTTCACGCAGTCTTAACTGTGAGAATCATTTTTCAAAGCCTCGTCACATTCAAAAAGCGCTCTGTTTTTCTTGAAGAGCGAAAAAAGCGCTCGCGATGTTTTTTGAATATGTGGCAACTTCCTGTTTTCCTGGTGACTAACAAGCCATTGGGTGTGGGTCAGTTCTTCAATCGGCGCGCTACAGCGCTTCAGCCGCTCATGCATTTCCCCGACAAAGCAGGGCAGTATGCATAGCCCCATACCTTCGGCAACGGCCTCCAGCATGGCATTGGAGTTGGCGCAAACCATACGTGGCCGGCAGTCCATACGCTGGATGATCCATTTCGATGACGCTCCTGTAGCACCACTCATAGCCGTTATGACCCAATCGGCTTGGCCATATCGAAGATCTCCGTATGCCTTGGGGGTCCGGTCCAGATATTCTTTGGAGCCATAGATGGCAAAACGCACAAGACCGATACGTTGACGCACCAAACCCGGTTGCTCCGGCATCTGGTTTCGGATTCCGAGATCTGCTTCCTTTCTTGCAAAACTCAAAAAAGAGGCTCCGGTGATCAATTCAATTCTTGGTCCAGCTTCTCCAAACAACGAACCGATGGAATTAGCCAAATTCTTTGCAAGGAATATGCTTGTCCAACTTCCAGCCGTAATTTTCACGGTGGGTGTCTCACTGAAACCATTGCGCCACGATGAAATCAGTTGTGCCTGTTCATCCATGGCATACGCATAGTCAAAGAGTTCTGTTCCACTTTCGGTCAAGGTGTATCCTCCTTGCCTGCGATTGAACAATGTTATTCCTAACGACTGCTCCAATGTCGTCATTCTTCGACTTAAAGTTGGAGCACTTGCACCCGTAATGGCAATAGCACCTGTGAGTCCGCCAGCACGCGCAATATTGAGAAACAGACGTAGATCGTCCCAATTCATTCTTTCATTTTCGAAAGACATTTTTTGAAACTTCCTCTCTCCATTGAAGTCAAAACTGAAGTATATGTTTATAGCATAATTTTTTCAGCTACTTACTGAAATTGAATGATAATCTTCCAATGCAATTGGATTTCAAAATTGGAAAATAAATTAACATTAATTATCAGGTAGCCGGCCAACAGAGGAACTTTCAGTTTGGAGAGAGAATTGCCTAAGAGACATAGCGTTATTGTCACGCTTACTGCAAAGCCTGAACAAAAATCCGCTTTGAAAAAAACGTTGAGATCAATCCAACGCGAACTACCACAAGTCGACGGATGCCTGGACGTTCGGGTTTTATCACACGCGGATAAAACCGGCTGCTTTACGTTGGTTGAAGATTGGAGCAGTCAGAGCCAACATGAAGCCCATATCCAAACTCTAACAAGCAATGGAGATTGGGCAAAACTCGAAGCATTATTAAGAGAACCGGTATTGGCGAACAACTATATTCCATTGGAAACGGAAGACATAAACTCTTGAATCTCAATGGTTTGGCAGATGAGCCTCTTACTTCCAAAAAGAAAAGAGTGTCAGGTGAGCAATTGCCTGGCACCCTTTTCAACCTTACAGATGCGCCGTCAGGCGCGACCAATGGAGCTGTAATCGAATCCTTTGGCTCGCATGTCATCAGGTTGATAGACATTTCGCATATCAACAACGACATCCCCATTCATGGCGTCGTGCAGACGGTTCATGTCCAACGCACGATATTCGTTCCACTCGGTCACAAGTGCCAAAGCATCCGCCCCTTCTGCCGCATCATATGCATCTGAGCACCAGATGACATTGTCCAGTTGCGGCTTTGCCTGATCCATACCTTCCGGATCATGGGCCCGAACAATCACGCCGGCCTCCTGCAAGATCGGGATGATTGCAAGGGTCGGGCTTTCACGCACATCATCAGTATTGGGCTTGAATGCGACACCCAGAATGCAAACCGTCTTGCCTTTCGGATCTGGCCCCAATTTAGCAAGAACACGCTCGGCCATGTTGGCTTTTCGGCTCTCATTCACTTCAATCACGGCCTCAACAAGGCGCTGAGGCGCGCCAAATTTTTCCCCGGTCGCTGCAAACGCACGCGTATCTTTTGGGAAACAGGACCCACCAAAGCCAGGACCTGCATGAAGGAACTTGCCGCCAATGCGCTTGTCCAAACCAATCGCTGATGCCACTTGCTGAACATTGCCACCCACCTGCTCACACAGATTGGCCACTTCATTGATGAAAGAGATTTTAACGGCCAGAAATGCATTGGCTGCATATTTGATCAGTTCGGCATCCTCCAGGCCGGTGAAAACAATCGGCGTTTCACGAAGAAAGAGCGGGCGATACAGATTACGCATCACCTCCTCGGCACGCTTGTCCTCGACACCCACAACCACACGATCAGGACGCATGAAGTCCTCAAGAGCCGAGCCTTCACGAAGGAATTCCGGGTTGGAGGCGATGGAGAAATCCAGATCCGGATTCTCCTCCCGGATAATTTCAGCAACTTTACGATTGGTTCCGACCACAACGGTCGACTTGGTAACAATCACAACGCCCGGTTTGGCAGCATTGGCGATCTGACGCGCAGCCGCCCAGACATATTGCAAATCTGCTTCACCATCTCCACGTCGCGACGGGGTACCAACGGCAATGAAAATCGCGTCAGCTTGCGAAACCGCTTCATCGAAATTGGTGGTAAAGGTCAGGCGACCAGCCTTGGTGTTGCGATCCAGCAATGTATCGAGCCCAGGCTCAAAAATTGGCACTTCACCTTTATTGAGGGTGTCAATTTTACTCTGATCGACATCAACACATGTGACATCAAAACCGAACTCGGAAAAACATACACCGGACACCAAACCGACATAGCCGGTTCCAATCATCACTACCTTCATGACACTCTCAATTTTCGTTCAGCCTGAGGCCTTTGTTTCTTTGGGCACTTTGTATACCAGCAAAGCCTTGAAAAAACGTATCCAATTCCATACAGGGTTTGTCATCCAAATCATATGCTGATTTGGCATTGATTTCATGACAACACCCATCTCTTACCAAGGATGTTGCCTATCCCGCAAACACCTTGGTTCAGATATAGTCCAATCAGTTCCATTTGTTGACCGCCATTCCAGAAATCTCTTCGATGAGATAACACCTGCTCGAAACAATATCAGCTAATATAAAGATTTCTTTATATCGTTATTGCTTTCTTTAAAACTTGGCTCTATATCAGACTTAGTATTGAGATTTGGGCCGCTGGTGCCTGCATTCCCTTGCCCGCGAGGGCCTTATGTCACTGATCTGTTCCCAGACCGGGGCAATATTAGGAGCGAACATGGCTGATTTTGTCGTTAAAGATCTGTCTCTGGCCGATTGGGGCCGTAAGGAAATCAAAATTGCAGAGACCGAAATGCCCGGTCTGATGCAGACCCGTGAAGAATATGGCCCATCGCAGCCATTGAAAGGTGCAAAGATCACCGGTTCTTTGCATATGACCATTCAAACCGCTGTCCTGATTGAAACTCTTCAAGCGCTTGGTGCGGAAGTTCGCTGGGCAACCTGTAACATCTTCTCTACCCAGGACCACGCTGCCGCCGCCATTGCAGCAACCGGAACCCCTGTCTTTGCCGTGAAAGGCGAGAGTTTGGAGGAATATTGGGATTATGTGGATCGCATCTTTGATTGGGGTAACGGCGAAGGCCCAAATCTGATCCTCGATGATGGCGGCGACGCCACCATGTATATTCTGCTGGGTGCCAAGGTTGATGCCGGTGAAGATGTTCTGGTGAATCCAGAAAATGAAGAAGAAGAATATGTAAAGGCACAAATCTATAAGCGTGCAAAGGCAACTCCGGGTTGGTTCACCAAGATCCGTGATGGCATTCTGGGTGTTTCCGAAGAGACCACCACTGGCGTGCATCGTCTCTACCATCTGGCAAAGTCTGGCGATCTGCCTTTCCCTGCCATCAATGTCAACGATTCCGTCACCAAGTCCAAGTTTGACAATCTCTATGGCTGTCGTGAGTCTCTGGTTGATGGCATCAAGCGCGCGACCGACGTGATGATTTCGGGTAAGGTTGCTGTGGTTGCAGGCTTTGGTGACGTTGGGAAGGGTTCCGCTGAATCCCTGCGCTCTCAGGGGGCTCGGGTGATCGTCACCGAAATCGACCCAATCTGCGCGCTGCAAGCATCCATGCAGGGTTATGAAGTCACCACCATGGAAGACGCTGTCCCTCAGGGCGATATTTTTGTGACCACCACCGGCAACAAAGATGTCATCACCATCGAACATATGCGTGGCATGAAAGACCGTGCAATCGTTTGTAACATTGGTCACTTCGATTCCGAGATCCAGATTGGCGCTCTGAAAAACTATGAATGGCACAATGTGAAGCCGCAGGTTGATGAAGTGGAATTCCCTGATGGAACACGCATCATTGTTCTGGCCGAAGGTCGTCTGGTAAATCTGGGCTGCGCAACTGGTCATCCTAGCTTTGTCATGTCCGCTTCCTTCACCAACCAGACTTTGGCACAGATGGAATTGTGGGCAAACCATGCCAATTATGGCAAGGATGTCTATGTTCTGCCAAAAGCACTGGATGAGAAAGTGGCAACCCTGCATCTGGAGAAACTTGGCGTAAAATTGACAACGCTGAGCAAAGACCAAGCTGACTATATCGGTGTGCCTGTGGATGGCCCTTACAAGCCAGAGCATTACCGCTATTAACCTTTTGTTAAGAAAATGGCGGCTTTTCAAGGATCGGGAGTCACCAATCTTATCATTTGCAATGAATGCGTCTGGATCAATACTGATTCAGACGCTTTTTTTTTATCTTTTTGCGGGTGGACTCTGTTGCGAGATTCCGTGAACAGGTAAAGTGAAAGTGATTCGGTCAGAGCCGGGAGGAGGCCCCGGTGCTGCATCGAAATGAGTGCGTGCGTTCAAGCTTGTAATAGTTATGGGTTCCGAGTTTCCCCCGGTCACGGCAATGGCTGGTTTGGGAAGACGTGAGAGGAGTCCAACTTTTACAAGATCTTACGACGCATGGCTCTGACAAGAAAAAGAATTGGAGCTATGAAGTCAGCTTGCTGGCTGTGCGGCGGAAAGGGCTAAGACATGCCAGAAGGCGGTCTGTTGGAACAAAAAGGGCAAGTGCGGGCCTTTTTAACGACATCTCTTTGTATGCTGGGAGTAGGTGGAGTTCTGCTTCTTTCGCCTTCCTCTCTTTTAGCGCAGGAACAAAAAACCATCTTTGCCGATGATATGTCCCTGACCGCGCAAATGTCGGAATCAGAAACCAGCACATCCGAGCCCCTGGTCATTGCCGCTCCTGATGCAACAGAAGCCTCGCAGCTCCCTGACATTCCATCTCTACCGGGTGAAGGCAGCATAAATGACTTTGCCATATCAACAAACGATGGATTGTCCAGCTCCGCTATTTTGGGATTGGCTACTTTTGGTGGCTTATTGATTTTCACATTGATAGCTGGTTGGTCTTCAATTCGCGCCCGCAGACAGGCCAATATGCAACTGCGTGAGGCGCATCAGGCAATCGTAACATTGCAATCTCGTCTGGATCAGTCTGAATCGCTTTTGGATGCTTCTGACCAAATGATGATCATTTGGGATAATTCAGGTGATGCTCCAAACCTGATTGGAAGCCTGACCAGCAATCATCAATTGCCCAACGGCGATGCAATTCTTGCTTTCGGCTCATGGCTTAACAGCGACTGTGCGCAGCAATTGGAACAAGCCATCGAGACCTTGCGCTCAAATGGACAGCGCTTTCAACTCATTGTTGAGGCGCGAACGGGTGCTTACGTCGAAATCAAAGGTCGCACTTCGGGGGCACGCGCTCATTTGCAATTGCGTGTTTTGGAAGATGAAGAACGGGACAGAGCGCACCTACGTCATAAAGCCAATCGCTTGTCACAAGAAATGAAGCGCATGAAGAGCCTTTTGGATGCGGTGCCCATGCCTGTTTGGTCCCGCGATGAAAAAGGAGAGCTTAGCTGGATCAACGAAGCCTATCGCTTGGCCGTTGATGCAGAAAATTTACGTGATGTACTGGAAAAGCAAACCGAATTGCTCGACCAGCAAGGACGCGATCTGGTTCGCAAAGCACATGTTGCACGAGCCGAACAATCAATCAACGACGACAAGCGCTCTATTGATGTTGCCGTCGAGCGCCTTCCGGTCATCATGCAAGGCAAACGCCAAATTCTGGATGTGGTTGATATTGCCTCCACACAAGGCAATGTTGGCATCGCGACAGATGTGTCCGCCATTGACCACGCAGAAAGGGCATTGGAGCGCATGCAGACATTCCATGCGACAACCATGGATCAGCTGACAACCGCTGTTGCGATCTTTGATTCCAACCAGACCCTGCAATTCTATAATGCTGCCTACCATAGTCTGTTCGATCTCGATCCGGCCTTTCTGGATCAACAACCGACAGATGGTGCAATATTGGATCGCCTCCGCGCTGATCGTCAATTGCCAGAGCAAGCCGATTTCGCTGTCTGGAAATCAGAGATGTTCTCAGCCTATCGCTCGGTAGACACGCAAGAGCATTGGTGGCATTTGCCCAACGGACAGTCCTTGCGTGTTGTTGCAGCTCCCAATCCCGACGGTGGTGTGACCTATATTTACGAGAATATCACCGAGCGGCTTGATCTCGAAAAGCGCTATAATTCTCTCATTCGTGTCCAGTCTGAAACTCTGGATCATCTGGGTGATGGTGTCATCGTGTTCGGATCCGACGGACGAGTACGCGTATCCAACCCGGCTTTTGCTTCCATGTGGTCAATGGATGAAGGTTTACTGGCGGAACAGCCACATGTAAGTGCCGTGCTGGAAGTCTGTCGCCGGACCTATTCCGATCCGGCTGTTTGGGCTGATTTAAAACAAGCCATTGTTGGCCTTGCAGACAGTCGTGAAGGCTTGTCTGGCCGGATGGATCGGGAAGATGAACGCGTTGTGGATTATGCTCTCGTTCCGCTTCCCGATGGGGCTAGCATGATCACCTTTGTTGATGTAACGGACAAGGTCAATGTCGAGCGCGGCCTGACAACACGAAACGAAGCGCTTATGGCGGCCGATCATCTGAAAAACACCTTCATTCAGCATGTATCTTATGAGCTGCGCTCACCGCTGACCAATATCATCGGCTTCACGGAATTGTTGACCGAGGAAACATTTGGTTCATTAAATGAAAAGCAGCGCGAATATACAGATCATATCATGACTTCGAGCTCTTCCTTGCTCGCAATCGTCAATGATATTCTGGATCTGGCGACCATCGATGCGGGAATCATGGTGCTTGAACTGGAGGAAGTAGACCCGGTTGGATCCATTCAAGCTGCGGCTGAAGGGCTGCAAGATCGTCTGGCCGAAAAGGACATCACCCTCAATGTCTCCGTCGCGGACAATTTGCAGAATTTCATGGGTGACAGCAAACGCATAAGGCAGGTTCTCTATAACATGATTTCCAACGCCATCGCCTTCTCACCCGACCACTCAAACGTCTCGGTGCTCGCCGATCAAACGGCAAGTGAAATGGTCTTCACCGTGCGCGATCATGGTTGTGGCATGCCAGAAGAATTTCTCTCGTCTGCCTTCGAACGCTTCGAAAGCCGCAAAGCCGGAGAGACCCGGAAAGGGGCAGGACTGGGCCTTTCCATCGTCAAGAGCTTCGTGGAGTTGCATGGCGGACATGTATCCATCGATTCCGTTGTTGGCAAGGGTACGGCTGTTATCTGTCATTTCCCGATTGCGCCGCAACCAGTTAGTCAAGCTGCAGAATAGACCTGACAAAGCAAGTCAATTGGCCTAGTCCTGCTTTTCTCTCTTCATTCAGATAGCCAGTGCATGCAACCAACCAATGTATCTTCACCTTCTTCTGATTGGCACTTCAGCTTCCCAAATCTTGATGAAGCTGCCAGTCAGGCTTTTGCAGGGGACCTGGCGGAGATTCTCCGGTCGGGTGATATAATAGCGCTGGATGGAAATGTTGGCATGGGCAAAAGCACTCTGGCCCGTGCTCTGTTGCGCTCACTTGCCGATGATGAGCTTCTTGAAGTTCCCAGCCCCACCTTCACTCTGGTACAGAACTATGATCTGGACGGTCTTGAGGTCAGCCACTTTGATCTCTATCGCATCAGCGATTTCGAGGAATTGTACGAGATTGGCTTTGAGGAAAGCTGGCAAGAAGGGTGCACATTGGTGGAATGGCCAGATCGGGGTGAAGAGCTGCTTCCCGCATCTACTCTTTGGCTGCATTTTGAAGATGCGCATGGAGAGGAAAGCTCTGCTCGCCACCTGACCTTGCAGGGAAACAAAGCATGGAAGGATAGGCTGGAACGTCCCTGTCAGAAACGGCAATTGCTCATTGATTGTGATTGGGGAAACGCCAAACTCAGCGAAATAGATGGCGATCTTTCAACTCGCAGCTATCAACGTGCTTATCATAGCGAAACTCAGCAAACCGCCATCTTGATGGATATGCCAAAACGTGAGCCGGGCCCTGTTCTCGCTGATGGTCGTCGGTATGATTTGATCGCACATCGCGTGACCGAACTGGCGCCGATGATCACTGTTGCGGAAAATCTGGAGAAGGCCGGTCTCACCGTACCAAAGTGCTTTGGCCATCAATTGAATAACGGATTGGCTCTTTGGGAAGATTTTGGCAGTGAATGCCTGAGCATAAGCGTTCCCAACAAGGAACCCAAACCGATTACAGAGCGATATGAGGCAACGGTGATCGCGCTGGCGGATTTTCACCAGGGTGGCTGGCAAAGCGATGCCACCGAACTCTCGGGTTCCGGTGGGCCCCACCTCCTCTCCAATTACGATCGCGCAGCTTTTGAGGTTGAACTGGATATTTTCCTTGATTGGTATTGGCCATTTCTAAAGGGACAGGATTGTCCTGCTACCACAAGAGAGATCTATGTTTCACTATGGCAGCCAGCTTTTGATATTCTGATTGAAGCAGAACAGTGCCTTGTTCTTCGTGATGTGCAAAATCCCAATTGTTTCTGGCTGGAAAAGATCCGCGACGATAAGTTGATCGGTTTTATTGATTTTCAGGATTGCCTCATTGGACCAAGCGCCTATGATGTTGCAGCTCTTTGTCTGGATGCACGGATCTCCATTGAGCCTGATCTGGAAAAAACGCTTAAAGCTGCCTATATGCAGCATAGATCCTTTGACCGTGAGGCGTCGCAGATTTTCGAGCAATCTTATGCTTTGTGCGGCGCACAGCGGACATCCAAGAATTTGGGGGCCTTCGCCCGGGCCAAATTGAGTTTGGGCAAAAGCTCCTATATGGCGCATATCCCACGGGGTATTGGTTACTTGGCTCGCTGCCTTGCCCATCCCGAGTTAGCTGATTTGAGCGCCTTTTATAATGAGAATAAATTGTTGGACCTGCCATCCACATTTTGATGTTGGCAAGCCACGCAAGACTGGCAGTACGTGAATGACAAATAACGAACATTTCAAGGCTCCACTCGGCGCCCCCAAGACCGGTATGATTTTGGCGGCCGGACGCGGTACGCGCATGCGCCCTCTATCGGCGATCACTCCCAAACCCTTAATTCCTGTTGCAGGTCAAGCACTGATTGATCGAGCGCTTGATAAACTGCGCATTGCTGGCGTCGAGCGCACAATCGTGAATGTTCACTATCTTGCCGACTTGGTGGAAGTTCATGCAAAACGCTCTGCCCAATGCGAAATCATTATCTCCGATGAACGCGACGTCCTTTTGGAGACCGGTGGTGGTATTACCAAAGCCCTTCCCTCTCTTGGGCAAGACCCCTTCTATCTGCTCAATTCGGACAGTTTCTGGATGGAAGGCGTTGCCAATAATTTATCTTTGCTGTCTGATCATTGGGATGATGACAAAATGGATGCTCTTCTCCTTCTGGCACCGACCGTCTCCGCTATCGGCTATGAAGGCAAAGGTGATTTCAAAATGGACAAGGATGGTCGTCTCAGTCGTCGTGACGCGCGGACTATCTCCCCATTCGTCTATAGCGGCGCTGCCATTCTGCATCCACGTTTGTTCAAGAAAGCTCCTGATGGTGCTCACTCCCTGAATGTGCAATTCGACCAGGCCATCAAAGAAGAACGTTTGTTTGGCCTATCCATGGATGGCATATGGTTACACGTGGGAGAACCCTGTGCTATTGACCAAGCAGAAAAAGCCATTCAGAACAGTACACATATGGGCCTGATTTAGAACGCGTTCCCGAAAAGTTGCAGATTTTTCGGATGAGAACCCGTTTCAAACAAATAGCGAAAGCTTTTCGGGCGTTTCAATTATCGTCGAAAGGCTTTTAGTCGGGCTTTGGTTTTGGCAATCTATGATGGCCGGAGGCTGGTTTGACGGGAGAGAGAGATTGGATCTTTTTTCATATAGCTCGAATATCTCTCACCCCAATGTCTTTTCTATCAGTCCCGGATCCGGCTTTCTCACGACAATGATTGATAGCCTGATCGATGGTGAGTTGATCGCAGATTTTGATGGAACTGATCCTGGTGCATTGGCCAGTGTTACCATTTATGTGCCAACCCGTCGTACGGCCAATGCGCTGAAAGATGCCTTCGTTTCTCATCTACGACAACGTGGTTGGCCAAGCATCATTCTACCTCGTATCCATGTGATTGGAGACGTCGACGAAGATCTGCTTCCCCTGAAAGTCAGTATTGGAGCGGATGATGGTTTCTGGTCTCTACCAAGTGCCATGGATCCGCTGGAGCGTCGGTTGATCATGACGCAGCTTGTGCATTTTTGGGCACAGAAGCAAGCACGTGAAATCTTGCGCCTTGATCCCAAGCAGCGCCTGCATGTGTCCAGCACACCAAGTGATGCTGCCTATCTTGCCATTGATCTGCTGGCGCTGATTGATGCTGTCCATCGTGAAGAGAGCGACTGGTCATTGCTTGGAAGTTTGGTGCCTGATGATTATGGTGCCTATTGGCAGATGAGCCTGGAATTCTTGAAGATTGCCACGCAATTCTGGCCTGCCATTCTGGCTGAGCGAGAGTTGGTGGATCCGGTAGAGCGCCGTAATGCTGTGCTTTCTCGCGAGATTGAAGCCCTGAAAGCTCATACAGGGCCCGTCATTGCAGCCGGTTCAACCGGTTCTGTTCCCGCCACTGCCGATCTTCTGGTGGCAGTGGCCAATCACCCCAAAGGAGCGCTGATCCTTCCTGGGCTGGATTACCAGTTGGATGAACAAAGCTGGCTGGCCATTGGTCACCTTCATCCCAATGAAGGTGAGGGCGAAGGTGTTGCAGGGCACCCACAATTCAACCTCAAGCAATTGCTTGATCGACTGAAACTAACGCGTGGTGACGTTCGCAAATTGGGAAGAGTGAGCCATCCGCTTTCATTGCGAGAAAAGCTGGTCAGCGAAGCCTTGCGCCCAGCGGAAAGCACGGATCTCTGGAAGCAGGCGCTGGATCAATTTCCGGAGACAGATCGTCAGATCGCTTTGTTGGATGTGGCCTTGGCAAAGGGTGCCAATGAGCAGGAAGAAGCGCGCATTTGCGCCCTGGCTTTGCGAGAGACACTGGCTGACAAGGGCAAGAAAGCCGCTCTGGTGACCCCTGACCGGGCCTTGGCACGTCGCGTGATGGTGGAGTTGAAGCGCTGGGATATCGAGGTCGAGGATAGCGCCGGTATGCCACTGGGTGAAACACCCCCTGCTCTCTTGATGCGTCTGATGCTGGACTGTGTCTTGCTGTATATGGAACCAGTTGCTCTGCTCGCCCTGATCAAACATCCTCTTGCCTCCTTTGGCATGGAGCGAAGCGAAGCCCGGCGGGCTGCCCGCTTCATTGAGGTTGAGCTGTTGCGCGGTCCACGCCTTGGTGGTGGTTTGGAAACATTGCTTGATGAGTTTGCCAATCGTCGTGAAGAGCGTCTTGCTAAAGATCCTGAAAGCCCGCTGCCGCAAAACTGGGATCTTGCAAAGAAGCTTCTGGAGAATTTGCAGCTGAGCCTTGGATCGCTGGAAGCCCTCGTTCTTCAGTCAGAAGAACCGCAAGCTCTTTCTGATTGGATCAAGCACATCATAGCCTGCGTCGAAGCAATTGCGGCCAACGAAGAGGCTGACCCTCAACGCTTTTATGATGAAGAAGCTGGCCGGGCCATGCGCAGCTTCTTTGAGCGCGTACAAAGCCCTGCCAGTGAAAATATCATGCTGGGCGCGCGAGATGTAGAGCCTTTCCTCGTTGCGATGATGTCCGGCGAGACGGTTCTTGACCATGGCAGCGGGCATCCCCGCTTACAATTGCTCGGCACCTTGGAAGCGCGTTTGATGGATGTGGATCGGGTGGTGATTGGCGGCCTCAATGAGGGCTCCTGGCCCGCTCAGACCAAATCTGATGCCTGGCTCTCCCGTCCCATGCGCGCTGGAATGAAGCTGGAGCCACCAGAGCGACGTACCGGCCTTGCCGCGCATGACTTTGCACAATCCATGGGGCGTCCCGAAGTGATTTTGGTGCGTTCGGAAAAAAGTGGCGGCTCTCCGACGGTGCCAAGTCGCTGGATCCTGCGTCTTGAGGCCGTTGCCGGGCGTGAAGCAAGTGACGCGATGGTAGCGCGTGGGGAGAAGTATATTCGCTGGGCACGTGAGCTGGATGCTCCCAGGGCACCAAAGCTTATTCCACGCCCCAATCCCAAACCACCTCTGGAGCATCGTCCGCGCAATCTTTCGGTCACTGAGATTGAAACATGGGTGCGTGATCCTTACGCGCTTTACGCAAAGCATGTGCTGGGGCTGCGTCAGCTCGATGATATCGGAAGCCCTCCAGGCGGTGCTGAAAAGGGGTCCATCATTCATGATGTGCTAGGGGATTTCACCCAGAACTGGGAAGGTCCTTTTGATCAAAAAGCCTATGAACATTTGATCGAATTAGGACATTCTGCTTTCACACGGTTTGAAAATTTCCCGGATTTGCTGGCCATCTGGTGGCCACGTTTCGAACGCATTGCCCACTGGTTCATTTTCGAATGGGAAGCAAGGCGCAATGATGATGTGGCCAGTCGTTTTGCAGAAATAGCGGGCGGAACTGCCCTGCCGATGCGCTCGGGCTCGTTCCATTTGCGTGGACGGGCGGATCGACTGGATATCATGAAAGATGGCAGCCTGTCGGTGATCGATTTCAAAACCGGACAGCCTCCTTCTGCAAAGCAGGTCCTACCTGGCTTTGCCCCACAATTGGCGCTGGAAGGCTACATGGCCAAACTTGGCGGTTTCAAGGACATTCCACGTTCGGTTGAGGTCTCTGATATGGCCTGGATCAAACTGTCTGGAGGGCGTAAGGCAGGGGAAATCAAAAGCGGTATTGAAAAGGATTATGCAGCCGAAGATATTGTTGAACTGATCGGCAAACGCCTGCTTGGATTGATCGTTTCCTATGACAATCCGTCCAAAGGTTACATGTCTCGTGCCCGTCCGATGTTTGAGCGCTTTGAAAACCCTTATGATCACCTTGCCCGCGTCAAGGAATGGTCTCAGCAAAGCGAGGGAGACGAATAAGCATGACTTTTCAGATCCCAGCAAAAACACGACAAGATCAGGCTCTTGCCTCCCATCCTCAGCAGTCTGCTTGGGTGAGCGCCAATGCAGGTTCAGGTAAAACCTTCGTTCTTTCCCAGCGAGTGATCCGTCTTCTGTTGGCAGGAACCGATCCCTCTCGCATCCTTTGCCTGACCTTTACCAAGGCCGCTGCAGCAGAAATGTCCAATCGTGTCTTTGCGCGACTTTCCGAATGGATCGGGCTGGATGATGAAGCCTTGACCAAAGCCTTGCAGGATTTGGAAGGACGACCGCCCAGTGAGCAAGAGCTTGCTTTGGCCAGACGACTTTTTGCACGCGCACTGGAAACTCCGGGCGGCTTGAAAATTCAAACCATACACGCCTTTGCCGAACGCTTGCTGCATCAATTTCCGCTGGAAGCCAATGTGCCCGCGCATTTTGAAATTCTGGACGATCAATTGGCAGCCGAGCTTCTCACCAATGCCATTGGATCCGTACTATCTTCAGCGCGGCTGAACAGCCGGCCCTTATGGGGCGAGGCTCTGGATCATCTCGTCGGTTCCATGGGTGATATGGATATCCGCAATGCTTTGGCCAGTTTGGTGCGCAACCGTGAAGGCTTTGGCCGCTTCATGGAAGCTGGGGAAGCAGTTGGATCAAATGGAAGCGAAGATGCGGCGGGCGTCAGCGCTGCATTGGAAGCGCTCGCCAAACATCTTGGGGTAGATCCAAGCGACAGCATGGATAAGGTGCGCAGTAGCCAGTCAGACAGCCCGCATTTCTCAGCGGATTATATAAGCTCTCTAGTTGATCTGTTCGAAGCTGGCGGCAAGCGCGACAAGGATCAGGCAGCAACCTTGCGCGCATTTCTGCATGCGGAAAATCCAGAGCAGAAAGCTGCTCATTGGTGGACATTCTTGCGTAAGAAAGATGGTGCAGCCAAAAGCGCCAGCTTCATGGCTTCCAAGAAGGTCAAGGAAGCTGATTTGGCGCTGGAAGGCTGCATTGAGCGCGAGCAGGCACGATTGGATGCACTGGAAGAGCGCCGCAAGGCCTTAGTGACACTATCAGGCAGTCGGGCATTGTTTATTCTCGCAGATGGTGTCATCGGCCATTATGAGCGCGCCAAAGCCGCACGGGGCCTTATGGACTTTGATGATCTGATCATCAAAGCGGCCAATCTGCTTGCCCCTTCTCAAGCCGCCGCATGGGTTCATTATAAACTTGATCAGGGCATTGATCATATTCTGGTCGATGAGGCGCAGGATACCAACCCGCGCCAATGGGAGATCATTCAGCAGTTGGGCGAGGAATTTTTTGTCAGTGAAAGCATGCGCGGGGTGGAGCGCACCATCTTTGCGGTGGGCGACGAAAAGCAGTCCATCTATAGTTTTCAGGGCGCGGAGCCAAAATGGTTCGCACAAATGCGTGAACTCTTTGCCTCCCGCGCAAGCATGCAAAACAAACCCTTTCACAAGATCGATTTGCAGCTCTCTTTCCGCTCCACACCGCATATCCTGAAGGCTGTGGACGAGGTCTTTGCCAATGAGGCTCAATATACCGCCCTCTCCGCCGATCATGAGCCAACCGTGCATGAAGCCATTCGACGAAATGACCCGGGGCTGGTAGAACTCTGGCCATTATTGGAGCCGATTGAGCAAGAACAGGACGATGATTGGGCCGCACCATTGGATGCGCAAGGGGACAGCAGCCCATCTGTTACTCTTGCCCGGACCATCGCCTCAACCATAAAGCATTGGTTGCAAAATGGCGATCATCTGGCTGGATCTGGCAAAAGAATCACTGCGGGCGACATTCTTATTCTGGTGCGCAAGCGTGGCGGCTTTGCCAATGCTGTCAACCGCGCCCTGAAAGAAGCCGGTCTGCCTGTTGCCGGCGCGGACCGCCTTGCCTTGCTTGATCATATCGCCGTCATGGATCTGCTCTCGCTTGGCGATGTCATGCTTTTGCCAGAGGATGATCTCAGCCTTGCCTGTGTACTGAAGAGTCCACTTTTTGGTCTCTCAGAGGAGCAATTGTTTGATCTGGCCAAAGCGCCTGAATCAGATGAAAAGCGTGAAAAAAGCCTTTGGGAAATTCTGGGTGCGCATCATCAAAATGACCCATCCAGCTTGTTTGGACGCATTTTTGGTACACTCAGCCATTGGCGCGGGCAGATTGATTTCCAACCACCTTTCGACTTCTATGCGCAAATTCTGGGTCCGGGCGGTAAACGTCGGGCTTTTATTGAGCGTCTAGGGCCAGAAGCAGATGAAGTGATTGATGAGCTGCTTTCCCGCGCTCTGGATTTTGAGAAGAAGCAAATCCCCAACCTGCAGGCATTTCTCGCTGCCATGCGCCAAGGTGGCGCAGAGATCAAGCGTGATATGGGCGCGGCTGAAAATCAGATCCGCGTCATGACGGTTCACGGCTCAAAAGGGCTGGAAGCTCCCATCGTCTTCATGGTGGACAGCACCGGCAAGCCTGCCAATCCTCGTCACCATCCGCACCTTGTCTCCCTGGATCAGAAAGACAGTTCCATCGATCTGATGGCACTCAAGACCGCAAAGGCTGATCAACCTGCCATCATTCAAGCAAGCCTTTCGGAGCTGGATCGCGAGACGGAAGAAGAATATCTGCGCCTTCTTTATGTAGGCATGACCCGTGCGGAAGATCGGCTCTATTTGTGCGGATATACAGGAACTAACGGGCCAGCGGAGAATTGCTGGTACAATGTCGTGGCCCGGCAGTTGCGCCCTGATGCTGTAGAACTGGATCATCCCGTTACTGGCGAAAGCATTTTGCGCTGGGAGCTGAAGCAAGACTTCCGTCCACGTCCTGTGAATGAGAGCCTTAATCTTAGTCCTGTAAGCGCGCCAGCAGCTTTACCCGATTGGTTCCGTGTCTCACTGGAAGCAGAACCTGCCCCGAATGCGTTGTTGCAGCCTTCGAAAGCGGCTGATCTGGTTGAAGCCAAATCCGTTGCCTTTCCCAATGTCGGACAGACAACCACCGGGTCCGCGACCAAACATAGTCTTCATGATTGGGAACCAAGGCGCAGAGGCTCGATCCTTCATAGTTTGTTTGAATATTTACCCAATCTGATATCTTCCCGATGGGAAGAACAAGGCAGAGCATTTTTGGATCGCGTAGCAGGGGATATGACAGAGACAAGCCGGGATGCGATTCTGTCTGAGGCACTTGCACTATTAAGCGATTCGGCTTTTTCCGAGCTATTCTCCTTCCAAAGTCAGGCTGAAGTTTCCATTGCGGGCTGGGTAGAAACAGCAAGTGGCCCCAGAGATGTTTCTGGCCAAGTGGATAGGTTGATCGTTACCCCTGACGAAGTTGTGATCGTGGATTACAAAACAAACCGTCATGTACCAGCTTCACCTGATGAGGTGCCCTTTGATTATGTTAGCCAAATGGCTGTTTACGGCCATCTTTTGGCACCGCTCTATCCGCAAAAGAGTGTTCGAACACTGCTTTTGTGGAGCTGCGGGCCATCCTTGATGGAGGTTGACGCAGAACAGAGATGTGCCGCACTGGATCAGATTGGAATAAGATAACACTTGCCCATCTTGACGGACGCGGCTTCAATACCTACCTTCAAGGCAACAGAGCTATATTCAAACATCAATGAATATAGATACTTCTTCCTTCCCCAGTTCATTGGTGAGCGATGAGCTGAGACGAACCGAACGAGGCTTACTATGGCTATTGTGAACGCGACTGATGCAAACTTTGCAACTGAAGTTCAGGGTGATGTCCCTGTTGTTGTTGATTTCTGGGCAGAATGGTGTGGCCCTTGTAAGATGATTGCTCCAATCCTGGACGAAATCGATACCGAAGCTGCCGGTGGTGTTAAAGTCGTCAAAGTCAATGTCGACGAAAACCCGAACACTGCTGCTCAGTTCGGCGTTCGCTCCATCCCTACCCTGTTGCTTTTCAAAGGCGGCGAAGTGGTTGACATGAAAGTAGGCGCTGCACCAAAAGCTGACCTGCTGAAATGGATCGAAGCGAAAAAATAAGCTCGTTTCTCATCTGATCAAAAAAGCCCGATTAAATTCCCAATCGGGCTTTTTTGTTATTCAATCCAGCTCTTCACCATTTGCCTTGAGCACTTCGCCGGCCAGATAAAGCGAGCCAGCAATCAGAATACGCGGGGGAGCTTCTCTTGGAATCAGAGCCAGTTTTTGCAAAGCTTCTTCAACTGAGCTGGCTGCAGATGCAGGTACTCCAGCTTTCACAGCAAGACTTGCCAGCTCAACAGGATCCTGTCCGTTTGTCTGACTGATCACAGGTACGGTAATAACGTCCCTTGCAAGACCTTTGAAGGCCTGAAAATAGCCTGATGGATCCTTGGTTTTCAGCATTCCAACGATCATGTGCAACGGACGAGGAGATCTATCTTCGAGATCTGCCAACGCCGCTGCCAGCATTTGCCCGGCATTGGGATTATGACCGCCGTCCAGCCACAATTCCGCGCCCTTGGGCGCCATATCGAACAGTGGGCCATTCGTTAGCTGCTGCAAACGACCGGGCCATTTCACCTGCTGCAAGCCTTGTGCGATGGCCTCATCGCTCAAATCAAGCAGGCCAGATTGTGCCAATGCTCTCAGTGCCGCTATCGCCATGCCTGCATTGGAGATTTGATGCTGGCCCAGCAAGCGTGGCAAGGGCAAATCCAGCAAACCATTTTCATCCTGATAGACCAGTCGTCCATGTTCCTCATAACTCATCCAATCCTGAGCATGGACAAAAAGTGGGCCAGCTCTTTTGGTACGAGCTTCGTCCTCCAATGCATCGCGAACAACATCAGCCTGGGGCCCAACGATGATCGGGCTACCAGCTTTGAAAATTCCAGCCTTTTCTTTGGCGATGCCGGCGAGGTCTGAGCCAAGATATTCTTCGTGATCCCGCGCAATCGGAGTAATCATGGTCATGGCCGGTCGTGGGATGACATTGGTGGCATCCAGCCTTCCGCCAAGACCTACTTCCAATATCACGATGTCTGCCGGTATCTGGCTGAACAGCAGAAGAGCTGCGGCAGTGGTAATCTCGAAGAAAGTAACCTCACCATCTCCATTGGCTTTTTCACATTGCTGCAAGGCCGCCAACAGGCTTTCCTCGCTTACCAGCATGCCTGCAAGGCGAATGCGCTCACGAAAGTCCACCAAATGAGGTGATGTATAGACATGCACCTTCAGCCCCTGCGCTTCCAACATCGCTCTTAACAAGGCTGAGGTGGAGCCTTTGCCATTGGTTCCGGCGACATGAATGACGGGTGGGAGCGATAGATGTGGATTGCCCAGCTTTCCCAATAATGTGAACAGACGTTCCAATCCCAGATCAATCTCATCAGGGTGAAACATACTCAGGCGCGACAGGATAGAGTTGATTTGCTGCATGGAGGACCTTGGCGAAACCTCGGGTCAAGCATAGCTTTCCCTGAGTTGAGGTATGATTTTAGCCGAAAGGATAACATAAGAAAAATGCCTCAGAAAACCAGTTCCTGAGGCATTCCAAAGATCAATGTGCAATTTTTTACTGAGCAGCTTGTTCCGCTGCCTTGTCTGCATTCTCATTTGATGCGGCAGCTTCTGCCACTTGCGCATCGGAATCGACTGCGTTGGATATAGCGGCATTGCCTTCTTCGCCTTCACCAGAGCCAGAATTTGTCTGCTTCAGTTCAGCAGGCATTTCCTGATTTGTGAAGAAACGGCACAAACGGGCAATGGTAGATTTCATATCGTGGCGATGCACCACCATGTCCACCATGCCATGCTCTTTCAGGTATTCTGCCCGCTGGAAGCCTTCAGGCAACTTCTCACGAATGGTCTGCTCAATCACACGCTGACCAGCAAAACCAATCAACGCACCAGGTTCGGCCAACTGGATGTCACCCAACATCGCGTAGGATGCGGTGACGCCGCCAGTGGTTGGGTCGGTCAGCACGACAATATAAGGAAGACCTGCTTCACGTAGAGCTTGAACAGCAACGGTCACACGCGGCATCTGCATCAGAGACAGAATGCCTTCCTGCATGCGCGCACCACCAGATGCTGCGAACAAGATGAACGGGGTCTCATCTTCAACTGCCTTCATCATGCCAGTGATCAGCGCTTCACCTGCTGCCATCCCGAGGGAGCCGCCAAGGAAGGTAAAATCCTGCACTGCGGCGGTAACTTTCAGACCTTCGATGCTACCTGTGGCAACCAGAACACTGTCCTTTCGGCCTGTTTTGGCACGCGCGTCTTTCACCCGATCAACATAGCGTTTCGTGTCTTTGAACTTCAATGGGTCAGAAGCAGCTTCCGGCAGATCAACCAGATCGAACTTCCCATCATCGAAGAAATAGGTCAGACGCTGGTTGCCGTTGATGCGCATGTGGAAGTCGGAATTGGGAACCACAAACTGATTTGCTTCCAGATCACGATGGAACACCATTTCTCCGGTAACAGGACATTTGATCCAGAGATTTTCCGGAGTGTCACGACGAGAGAGAATGGAGCGAATTTTCGGTCTGACGACAGTGTTAATCCAGTTCACGAGCCAATTCCTGAGACTGTCCCGATTATCACTTTTCATGAAAATCGGGAATACTGATGTTCGTATGCCAAAAGGCCCGCATTCAGTTAGGTGCGAGCCTATATGACAATTTGGCTATGCTTTAGCACTCAATTGTGGTGATGGGGAGGCCAAAATTTCAATTTTGGCCTGCTTTTTCCCCTTTTGTTAGGCCTTTGACGCTTTCGCGCCCTCTGCCAACCCTTCGATGATGCTGGTAACAGAGTTAACAGTGGCATCGGTTGCCTTGCCGTCTGCATCCAGACTTTCGCGAATGGCATTGACCAGAACCGAGCCGACCACCACGCCGTCGGCATTTTTGCCAATAGCCTTGGCTTGTTCTGGTGTCTTCACACCAAAGCCAACTGCAACAGGCAGATCGGTGTGACCTTTGATGGTGCTCACCGCTTCGGCCGCGGCATCTGCGTTCAATGCACCAGAACCAGTTACACCGGTGACTGAGACATAATAAACAAAGCCAGAGGTATTCTGCAGCACCTGATCCAGACGTTTGCCTTTGGTTGTCGGCGTCGCCAGACGGATGAAGTTCAAGCCACCATCACGAGCGGGTAGGCAAAGCTCATCATCATGCTCTGGTGGCAGATCGACCACGATCAATCCATCGACACCAGCATCCTTGGCATCCTTGACGAACTTGTTGACCCCCCAACTGTAAATTGGGTTGTAATAACCCATCAAAATGATCGGCGTGTCGTTATCATCTTTTCGAAATTCGCGGACCATATTCAGTGTCTTTTGCATGGTCTGACCGCTGGACAATGCTCTCTGTGTTGCAAGCTGTATCGGCACGCCTTCCGCCATCGGATCGGAAAACGGCATACCAAGTTCGATGACATCTGCACCAGCTTTTGGCATTGCTTTCAGGATTGCCAAAGACGTTTCCAGATCTGGATCGCCTGCCGTGATGAAGGTCACCAATGCAGGACGGTTTTCAGCTTTGCAAGCAGCAAAGCGAGTATCAATGCGAGTTGTTTCCATTGCTTTATCTCTTTTGCTGATTGCTTAATTGCTGGTCAGATCAACGCCCAGATGACCGCCAACGGTAAAGACATCCTTGTCACCACGACCACACAGATTCATTACAATGATCTGGTCTTTATCCATCGTTGGCGCAATTTTCATCACATGAGCCAGGGCGTGGGATGGTTCCAGTGCCGGAATAATACCCTCGGTGCGACAGAGCAGCTGGAAGGCTTCCAGAGCTTCCTGATCGCCTGCCGAGACATATTCCACACGGCCGCTATCACGAAGATAGGAATGTTCGGGGCCAATACCTGGATAATCAAGACCCGCAGAGATGGAATGACCTTCCAAAATCTGACCATCGTCATCTTGCAGCAAATAGGTGCGGTTGCCATGAAGCACACCTGGTTTGCCAGCATTCAGCGATGCGCAATGCTCTTCGGTATCCAAGCCTTTGCCAGCTGCTTCCACTCCAATGATTTTCACATCTTCGTCTTCCAGGAATGGATGGAACAAACCGATGGCGTTGGAACCACCACCAAGACACGCCACCAGCATGTCTGGCAGACGGCCTTCCGCTTCCATCATCTGCTTTTTGACTTCCCGCCCGATGATGGACTGGAAATCACGCACCATGGCAGGATAAGGATGCGGACCTGCGGCAGTACCAATGATGTAATAGGTGTTCTCGACATTGGTTACCCAATCACGCAGGGCCTCGTTCATGGCATCTTTCAGTGTACCTGCACCCGCGGTGACGGGGTTTACCTTACCGCCCAGGAGCTTCATGCGAAACACGTTCGGAGCCTGACGTTCCACGTCAGTCGCTCCCATATAGACTTCACACGGGAAACCAAAACGTGCGCAAACCGTGGCCGTGGCCACACCATGCTGACCAGCACCGGTCTCGGCGATGATACGGGTTTTGCCCATACGTTTTGCCAGCAGTATTTGCCCAAGGCAATTGTTGATCTTGTGACTGCCGGTATGGTTCAGCTCATCGCGCTTGAAATAGATTTTTGCACCACCCAGCTCTTCGGTCAGGCGCTCGGCAAAATAGAGCGGGCTTTCACGTCCCACATAATGCTTGTGAAGATAAGCCAGCTCGTCATGGAAAGCCGGATCGTTCTTGGCTTTCTCATAGGCTTCATTCAAATCCAAAATGAGCGGCATCAGGGTTTCAGAGACGAATTGTCCGCCATAAATGCCAAAAAAACCTCGTTCGTCTGGCCCTGCGGCCAATGAATTGGGCGCAACAATAGCCCCGGTGTCAGAAGATGACTTGGTCATAACGCATTCCTTTATGCGTTGTGCGCGCGGAAAATCTGCAAATACTTCCGAGACGCTCGGATCAAGTGCTTGCAGCTTCCTTCGCAGCGCGAATGAATTGAATGATTTTTTCCCGATCCTTAACGCCGGGAGAGCTTTCAATGCCTGAGGAAACATCAACCCCTTGTGGCCTTGTAAGGCGAATGGCCTCGGCCACATTGTCCGGGTTCAAACCACCGGACAGCATAAAAGGTTTCTTGAGCTGCAAGTTCTTGATCAGACGCCAATCAAAGGAAATACCGTTGCCACCAGGCAATTCGGTCTTCATATCTTTGGGCGGTTTTGCATCAAACAGCAAGACATCGCACACGGCTTCATAATCAGGGATCGGAGCCAGATCAGCTTCATCCCGAATTGCCAGGGCTTTCATCACCGGACGTCCAAATTTTTGACGGATTTCCGCCACTCGTTCCGGTGTCTCGCTGCCATGCAATTGCCAGATGTCTGGATTGATGGCTTCATCAATGGCTTTCAGCTCTTCATCGGTAGCATTGACCGTAAGAGCGACTATGGACGCTTTCCCGCGTACCGGACCCACCAGATCCTTCGCTTCCCCATAATTCACATGCCTCGGGCTTTTTGGAAAAAAGACAAATCCGATCCAGTTGGCCCCGCTGGCAAGACCCGTTTCAATCGTATCTGGCGTGGACAGACCACAAATTTTTACATACATATCTGCCCTCCCCTTTTCCTCGTTAATGGCTCAGTTCGTAAAGATATTGCGCGGCGGCCAAATCTTCAATTGCCGTTCCTACGCTTTTAAACAGGGTGATCTCATCATCCGTTACGCGGCCTTTGACTTCACCTTTGCATAGTTCAAATAAATCACCCTTGATCTGGTCAAGAGTCAAGATGCCATCTGCCAAAGGTTGGACAAGATCGCCCCCTTCTTTGGTTGCGCCGGCTTTTGTATCACAAAAAACATTGGCCCTACGGATCGCTTCATCATCGCTTTCGCGCATATCCGGTCGATAAGCCCCGACCAAATCCAGATGCGCACCCGGTTTCAACCATTCCCCCATGATCAACGGATCGCTTGCCATGGTAGCGCAGGAAATGACATCAGCTTTTGTGGCTGCTTCCGCCAGATCCTCCACTACATCGATATCCAGATCGATATTCCCCATGGACGTTACTAGATGCTCTGCCTTGGCTGGATTACGTCCCCAAACGCGTATCCGTTTAAGTGGGCGTACCGCCAAATGTGCTCGAACCAGATGTTCAGACAGAGCGCCGGTTCCCACCATCAGCAGTTCCTCTGCATTTTCATGAGCTAGATAACTTGCCGCCAAAGCCGAAGCACAAGCGGTTCGCCAGACAGTAATGGCCGGGCCATCCATAATTGCACGAATTTCGCCAGTGGCGCCATCAAGTAACAGATAGGTGCCAAGAATGGAGGGTTTTTGGGCTCTTTGCGCATTATCGGGATAGACGGAAACCATCTTGATACCGACATATCCATTGTTTGAATGCCCTTTGGCCATGGCATCATGCCAAGCTGGCATCAGCAACAATGTGGCGTCAGATTGATCGGGCATCTCAATCGTATGATGGTGTCGAACAGGTGTCGTGATCTCGCCCTGAAATGCTGAGCGAAGCGCTTCCACCAAAGCCGGATATTGCATCAAGCCATTCACGTCATCTGCAGATAGCACATGCATCATCTCTCTCCCGGATCAATTGCTCAGGGCGCACCCAAACATCAGCCCCTGTCTGCATATTCGTGAATTCCGTTGGAAAGAAGCGGGGCTGCCTTCAAAAACACTCTGGCATAACACGGAAGCCCATCTCACCACACATCGTGGCGAGATGGAGACAACAAAATATATCGAAAAATAATCATGCCTGACACAGGCAAAGGCAACAAAGTCAGTCGCGAATTTTTACGCTGCTGTTTTGGTATCTGGTGCTGGCAAGGAAGGACCAGCAGCTTTGACCTGCTCATTGAGCTTTTCAACCCGCTGATGCTGACGATCCGCCTCGTTACGCCATTTTCTGGCTTCATAGCGATTGGAACGTGCGGCCTTACGATGACGCCCCTGTTTCAACCATGCCATCACACCGCCGATAAGAATTCCAGACATCAATGCTCCGAACACAATCCAGAACAGCGGCACATCGACAGCAAATGCCGGATTTTCAGGTGAAAACGGGTCCAGGACCAATGGAACCACATGACGGTTGGCCACGGCGAGCGATACGAAGGCGATGCCAAATGGAATCAAAACCAGAAACAGAAACAGGCGCTTGAGAGCTTTCATGATATTCGGATACTCGCTTGGCTTCTATTCCAGATCTTCGCCGTCATTCAAACGCTCACGCATTTCCTTGCCGGTTTTGAAGAAAGGTACAAATTTTTCGGCAACAGACACACGTTCGCCTGTTCGCGGATTTCGACCGATTCGAGCAGGACGGTTTTTGACCGAAAAAGCTCCGAAGCCACGCAACTCAACACGGTCACCCCGTGCAAGCGCGTCGGAAATCTCATCAAGGATGGCATTCACAATATGCTCGACATCCCGTTGATATAAATGTGGATTTTGCTCTGCAATATGCTGAACAAGCTCGGACTTGATCATTGTCCGTGTTCCTTCTATTGACGTCTTCCCCTACCCATCAGGAATTTGACGGGTCGTTCACAATGACGCTGGCATAATGGCTTCTTATTGTTTACTTTTTTGAGCCTGCCAAACTGAAACCAGTCCGTCAAGTTTATGGATTGGTTTTTGTGCGCCAAACAGCTCAATTATTGGCTGTGGTAACCATTTTGACAAGAAAGCGCTCGCGAGACCAAATGGGAGATCATCCCGCAAAGGTGCCGGTTTCCATTCGATCAACTTCAGATCTGTCGATAGCTTGTGTTTTGTCACCATCCAGTTTTTGGCATCTTCCGGACCACCAAGCTCGTCCACCAGTTTCAGACTTACCGCCTGGCCTCCCGTTACAACGCGACCATCAGCGAGCTCGAGTGCCTTGGTGCGGTCAAAAGGGCGATGCTTTGCAACGAGATCCACAAACCATTGATAAGAGTCGTCGAGCATCTTGGCGATCATATCGCCTGCTTCCGGAGTATAGGGAGTGAATGGGTTTGGCTCAGCCTTCAAGGGCGCGCTCTTGATGGACCGCATTTCAACGCCGACAGTTTCCATCAATTTGGTCACATCGGTATATTGAAACAGAACACCAATGGATCCGGTGATTGTGGACCGGCGTGCAAAAATCCGTTCTGCAGGCAAGGCAATCATATAACCAGCTGAGGCTGCAATGCCATCCATCGAAGCGACCAATGGTTTGGTCTTGCCCAAATCGACCAATGCTTCATAGAGGGCTTCTCCACCCGATGTTGCACCGCCTGGACTATTGATAACCGCCACAACACCCTTGACGGATTTGTCTTCTTTGAGTTTCTGGATCAAATCCAGTTTTCGCTGTTCTCCCAGAATCACACCATCAAAATTGACTTTCGCAATATGCTGTCCGCCTTTGGTCAGACCTCCACCATCAGATGTCATTGACAAGCCGAGGGCAATAACGCCAGCAACAACCAGCAATACGGTGATGACACGCCAGAAAGTCACCTTGCGGGACAAGCGGCGGCGTTCGATAAGTTGGTCGGCATCAAAAGGCATGAATCCATCCTGAATAGGTCAATTTGGCAGAGCTATACCCTGCCTGCTTGCTATCGGTAGCATCGGCTTGCCGATCAAGGCAATCGATAAGACTTGGCAGCATGGTAATCCATCCTACCTGAAAGCACATTCCCAAACATTGGTAAAAAGACCTTTTATTCAAGATCCGAAAGGGGTTTTTCGATCGACTTAATCCCAGACACAAAAAAACGCGGCTCAAATGAGCCGCGTTTTCAGATTTGGAAGCTTCAATTATGAAGCATCGACTTACTCGTCGCGCGCTTTCAGAGCTGCACCAAGAATATCGCCGAGGGATGCGCCAGCATCGGAAGAACCGAACTGTGCAATGGCTTCCTTCTCTTCTGCAACTTCCAGTGCCTTGATGGACACGGACAGCTTGCGGGATTTTTTGTCGAACTGAGTGATGCGTGCATCAACTTTTTCACCGACCTGGAAACGGTCAGTGCGCTGATCGCCACGGTCACGAGCCAGATCACCACGACGAATGAACGCAGTCATGTCGGAGTCAGTTACTTTAACTTCCAGACCGTTTTCTTTCACTTCGGTGATTTCACAAGTGATAACCGCACCGCGCTTCAGTTCGCCAGAAGCATCTTCAAACGGATCGCTTTCCAGCTGCTTGATGCCAAGGGAGATACGCTCTTTGTCAACATCCACATCGAGGATGACAGCTTTGACCATATCGCCTTTGTTATACTCTTCCAGAACCTGCTCGCCAGGACGGTTCCAATCCAGATCGGACAGGTGAACCATGCCGTCGACTTCGCCTTCCAGACCAATGAAGAGACCGAATTCGGTTTTGTTCTTCACTTCACCTTCAACGATGGTGCCCTGTGGATGGCTATCGGCAAAGACTGCCCAAGGGTTGTCGAGGGTCTGTTTCAGGCCGAGGGATACACGACGCTTTACAGGATCAACTTCCAGGATCATCACTTCCACTTCCTGAGAGGTAGAAACGATTTTACCAGGATGAACGTTTTTCTTGGTCCAGGACATTTCAGAAACGTGGATCAGACCTTCGATGCCTGGCTCCAGCTCAAGGAATGCGCCGTAATCGGTGATGTTGGTTACGCGGCCGGTGAATTTCTCACCAACTGGGTAACGCTGCTCGATTTCGGACCAAGGATCGGTTTCCAGCTGCTTCATGCCCAGGGAAATACGATGAGTTTCCTGGTTGACGCGAACGATCTGCACCTTAACGGACTGGCCAATGGACAGCACTTCGCTTGGGTGGTTGATACGACGCCATGCAATGTCGGTTACGTGCAGCAGGCCATCGATGCCACCAAGGTCAACGAACGCACCGTAATCGGTGATGTTCTTGACGATACCTTCAACAGTCTGACCTTCTTTGAGGTTCTGTACCAGCTCAGAGCGCAGCTCTGCACGGGTTTCCTCAAGAATAACACGACGAGACACAACGATGTTGCCACGGCGCTTGTCCATTTTCAGAATCTGGAAAGGCTGCGGGGTGTGCATCAGAGGTGTAACATCGCGGACCGGACGGATATCGACCTGGGAGCGTGGCAGAAAGGCAACAGCACCATCCAGATCGACGGTAAAGCCGCCTTTGACCTGGTTGAAGATAACGCCCTGTACTTTTTCTTCTGCTTCGAAGGCTTTTTCCAGCTTGCCCCAGCTTTCCTCACGACGTGCCTTGTCGCGGGACAGAACAGCTTCGCCCAAAGCATTTTCGATACGCTCGAGGTAAACTTCAACCTCGGAGCCAATCTCAAGACCACCGTCTTTTGCCTGCGCACCAAACTCTTTCAGAGACACACGGCCTTCAACTTTCAGACCTACGTCGATGATGGCCATGTCTTTTTCGATGCCAACGACGGTGCCTTTGATAACGGAACCCTCATGCGGCTCTTCCGCGGAGAAGGATTCGTCAAGAAGGGCTGCAAAATCTTCCATGGACGGATTAAGATCGCTCATAAAATCTCCTAAATGGCCATTTCAGGCCTATCGCGCCAATTGGGTTGGTGTGTATAAACGCGCCTTTCTCGCCGTAGCTTTTATCAAAGCTACCCCAGCCTCATCCCAGAAGATGAAACCAGTCTGGCGCGAAACCGGCCAGAAAGGGCTATGGGTTTTTGAATTCCCGACAAGCTGCTACAGGAAAAAACTCTGCAATAGCAAGCATCAAACGCCAAAAAGGGCGCATGCTGCACCCTCTTCGTTCAGATACCTGCTTGATCACTTGACAAGAGATCTCTGTGCAAGAGTCTTTTCCACCAAGCTCACGGCCTGCTGGAATGCGCCTTCTATATCTAATTTTGACGTATCTAGCAAGTGCGCATTTTCCGCAGGTTTCAGCGGCGCATCGGCCCGGTTCATGTCCCGCTCGTCTCTCATTTTGACATCTTGCAGAATCTGATCGAAATCGGCGTCTTGCCCTTTGCCAAGAATCTCATCTGTACGGCGTTGGGCTCGCACTTCTGCAGAGGCAGTAACAAACAACTTCACATCCGCATCCGGACACACCACCGTACCGATATCACGGCCATCAAGGATGGCTCCGCCTGGCTGACTGGCAAAGGCTCGCTGAGCTTCCAATAGAGCCTTACGCACCGATGGCATGACCGCAACCTTGGAAGCAGCCTCTCCAATATGATGAGCAGACAGAATATCGCGATCCAACTTACCCAAATCCACCTTCTGCGCCATCTCGCTAGCAAGAGCCTCATCATCCAGAGGTAAGCCAGCATCCAGAAGTGCATGACCTACTGCGCGAAACGTAAGCCCCGTATCAAGGTGAGGCAGATTGAAATGCTCGGCCAACTGGCGAGAAAGAGTGCCCTTACCTGACGCTGCAGGACCATCAATTGCTATGATCATTGACATATCCTTCAATCCTCACGCAGAAAACTTGCCGCCAAGGCCCGTCATCAGATCGACAAAGCCGGGGAAGGAGGTATTGATAACAGCACCATCATCCACTTCAACGGGTTGTTGCGAAGCCAGACCCATGACAAGAAAGCTCATGGCAATGCGGTGATCCAGATGCGTGACCACTGCTCCACCACCAATTTGATTGGAACCACCTTTAACAACCAGATAGTCCTCACCCTCAATGTGGGGAACATTGTTAGCCGTCAGACCTGCGGCAACGGCGGAGAGACGATCACTTTCCTTGACGCGTAATTCTTCCAGACCTTCCATGCGGGTTTCACCGCTGGCAAAACTGGCTGCAACTGAGAGAACCGGATATTCATCAATCATCGATGGCGCACGGTCTGCTGGAACTGTTACGCCCTTCAGATCTGAGTGACGCACATGGATATCGCCGATGCGCTCGCCACCACTTTCCCGCTCATTCTCGATGGTCAGATTTGCACCCATTTCGATGAGCGTGGTGAAAAGACCGGTGCGGGTCTCGTTGAGAAGCACATTCTCGACCACGAGATCTGAACCAGGTGTGATCAATGCTGCAACAATTGGGAAAGCTGCAGAAGATGGATCTGCTGGCACCGTCACATTTTGTGCTGTCAGCTCTTGCAGACCTTCCAATGTTAGAACGGTCTCACCCGCTTCGTTGACTTCTTCGCCAAGTTCGGCACCAAAGCCGCGTAGCATTTTTTCGGTATGATCGCGGGTTTTTACCGGCTCAATCAAAGTGGTGGTTCCGGCCATATTCAAGCCAGCCAGCAGCACGCAGCTTTTTACCTGCGCCGATGCCATCGGTACTCGATAGGTAATTGGAGTTGCCGGATCAGCACCCTTGATGGTCAGGGGCAGCCGATCCTTGGAGCGAGCCAAGACTTCAACACCCATTTCGCGTAGTGGATTGAGCACCCGCCCCATCGGGCGGCCGGACAAAGACGCATCGCCAATGAAAGTGGAAGCAAAGGCGTGAGCGCCCGCCAATCCCATGACAAGACGAGCTCCGGTACCGGAATTGCCAAAATCCAGCACATCGATTGGTTCCAAAAGAGATCCTGTTCCCACGCCGGTCACATGCCATAGGCCTTGATCATCTTTATGAACCTGCGCACCAAATGCTTGCATTGCTTTTGCAGTATTCAACACATCTTCCGATTCCAGCAAACCGGAAACAACCGTCTCACCCTTGGCCAAAGCACCAAAGATCAGCGAACGATGTGAAATGGATTTATCGCCCGGGACCTGAAGCTTTCCTTTCAGACCATCTGAACGAAGAGAGGATAATGGTGTCATGTTTGAGGCATCATGTGCCATAATATGCCTATCGGCCGCATCCGGGGCGGCTGTTTGCAAAAAGCCAATCGCGCTCGCATTTACACGATTTTTTAGTGTTGGTCACCTTGATATCAGGACAATTGTGGGTTTTTGCAGCAATTGGGTCGTTTTTGCTTTTGACAGGCCGCTTAAGGTTGTCTAATGGAGGTCTTCAGAGTTTTTGAAACAAGAATCTAGGCAAAGAGGCAAAGCTGTGGCACGACCAGAACTTGGCACCAAGCGGATTTGTTTGGACTGTAATGCCAAATATTACGATCTGAATCGCGATCCTATCACCTGCCCAAAATGTGGCACCATCTTTGAGCTTGCAAAACCAGCAGCTCCTGAAGTGCCAGAGATTGAAGAAGAAAGCACCGAGGTCGAGGTTGAAGAAGGCGCTGCGGAAGCAAATGCCGAAGTTATCTCCCTGGAAGATGCCGATGCCGAGCAGGCCTCCAGCATTGAAGTACCAGATCTGGATGATGATTCCAGCAGCGACGATGCCGATGTTTTCCTTGATGACGAGGAAGATGAAGATTCCATGGCCAATATTGGTCTGGATGTGGCAGTTCCATCCAATGATGAAGAATAAGAACGCTTAGACCAGCATTCTTGTTCCTTCATCAACAGACCAAATGCATGCAAACGCGGCAGAATTCTGTCGCGTTTTCTTTTGGCTTCTATGGGTCTGTCGTCTCGCAGAATTCAGAGAATTGCGTGCTTTGACAGAAATCTACTCGACTGGGGAAAGATTTGCATATCAGACAAAAAAGGGATTGATTTCAAAAAAATCCCTGACTATGTTCCGCCTCACCACCTGATTGGTGCATACCAGTCAAAGATGTGGGGCTATAGCTCAGTTGGGAGAGCGCGTGAATGGCATTCACGAGGTCAGCGGTTCGATCCCGCTTAGCTCCACCATTTTACCATTTCCTTGTTTTAAATCACTTAAGTGCCTGAAAGGCAATGTGGTTTTTGCGGTTCGATAACCCTTATTTCGATCATAGGTCATGGGGTCTGCAAAGGCCAATCTCAGGACAAGTCTCCGCAACGAAATCTGCCCGGAAGTCCATAAGTTCCAAGGGTTTTCCAGGAATTTGATACCCGGTTCGATAATGTCCTCGAAGCTGCATGCCGATTTGTCTAATTCTTTGAGTTTTGAGACTATACGCAGCTTCTCACTATCCAGGCTTTTCAGGTGCTTCTCATAAGCTGTAACCAGAGCATCACTATCCGCGCTGACAATCCGCTTGACCAAGGCCTCTTCTTTTTTCTCGATATCTTCTGGTGCTTGGTGAAGTGCATTTTGTATGAAATCGATCTACGCCCCACGCTGATCCCATGCGTACCGAAACATGGTTTACGAGCGCCCAGCCATCGGCTTCAAACTCCATACATTGCAAAACACGATTATCAATTCCGGTATCTGATACAACAAACCCATCGAAATGTGGTTCTTCAAGACCCGTTATAGTGAGTGCTTGTTCCGAATGGGAGTTGGAAATGCCTTAGCAGAGGAACAGCGAAATCCCCTGGATGTTGTTTGTTGAAAATATCCGGCCCTGCCCTGCTCCGTCCCGTTGAAATCGTCATTCCGTAACACATCCGTCTCTACGGCTGTGTCAATGAAGGTTTCCGAAATCGGACATGAAGCGTGCGTTTTAGAAATTGCACGAGGGCCGTCTTCGCCATGATACTCATTCCCTTCTGGCCCATGCTTTCAGATCTGGTGGATCTGCACAGTCGTGACGGCTATCAGGGCTAGAATGTCATCGACAGAGCAGCCTCGAGACAGATCGTTGGCGGGTTTGGCCAGACCTTGCAAAACAGGTCCGATAGCGGTCATGCCACCGATACGTTGCGCTATTTTATAGCCGATATTGCCGGCATCAAGATTGGGAAAAATGAAGACATTGGGACGGTCTTCCAGAGGACTATCAGGTGCTTTAGAAGCGCGGATTGATTTCTCAAACGCTGCATCAAACTGCAGCTCACCACCCACGACCAATTCTGGGTGATTTTCTTGCAATTGCGTCGCGGCTTCCTGCACCACGGCCACACGTGGATGGGCAGCGCTGCCAGAAGTGGAGAAGGATAGCATCGCTATCTGAGGATCCTGACCCAACAGAGCCTTGCAGGATTGGGCCGACGATAGCGCTATGGATTGCAGCTCCTCACGATCCGGTTCCACCACGAGACCGCAGTCAGAGAAGATCATGCCGCCTTTGCCTTTTTTGTGGCCGGTATGGTGGGGGGCGCAGGCCAGCATCAAAAAGAAGCTGGAAACGATCTTGCTATCCTTGGCCTTACCAATGATCTGCAGAGCTGAGCGGATCGTATCAGCCGTTGTCGCAACCGCACCAGCAATCGTTCCATCCGCATCGCCTGTATGCACCATCATGGCCGCATAATTCAGCGGTTCTTTCATTGCAGCCAACGCTTTATTGGCATCGACGCCCTTATGGGCACGTTTTTTATGAAATAGTTCGGCATAATGTGCCAATTGTGGGCTGGTTTCCGGTTCGATGATTGTGACAGCCTTGGCTTTGTCGCCAAAGACCATCAGGTCTTTGCTGATCCGATCCTTGCGCCCCAAAAGCGTTATGCGGCTCAGACCATCTTCACTGGCCCGAATGGCCGCTTCCTGAATGCGTGGATCTTCTCCTTCAGCCATTACGATATGGCGAGGCTTTTCCTTTGCGAGATGAAAGAGTCTTTCAAGAGGTTTCATCGGAGATCTCCTTAGCAGCCTCGCAGGCTAGGTCAGCAATTGCAGGCCAGCAATGATGACACCTGCAATGAAAATGGTTTCCAGAACGATCAAGCCAATGGCGGGACCACCCACTTCCAGCACCTTGCCGAGGGAAGTTTTCATGCCAACGGCTGCAATAGAGGTGAGCAGAGCCCAACGGGATACAACGCCAGCCCAATCAACCAGAATTTGCGGAATCAGATGGGCGCTGTTCAGGCCTGCCAAAATCAGGAACATGATCACGAACATAGGTAGCAATGGTGGCTTGGATGCACCGGTCTGGCTGGCACCGTTATAGCGGGCGCGGATGACCAAGGTTGCGACCAGAACCACTGGGGCAAGCATGGTCACGCGAATGAGCTTGACCAAGGTGGCCACTTCGCCGGTCTCATTGGAAATGGAGAAGCCCGCACCAACAACCTGCGCCACATCATGAATAGTACCGCCGAGGAAGACACCACTCTGGCGGGTGTCAAATTCAAACAGGCTCGACAGGATAGGATAGAGCACCATGGCAATGGTTGAGAGCACGGTTACGCCAAGAACGGTGAAAATCAGATTGCGCTCCGAGAAATCCTCACCTTCGCTATCGTTGTTATTTTTGGGCAGGATTGCGCCAATGGCCATAGCTGCAGACGCTCCACAAATCGCAACAGAGCCGCCGGTAAGAAATGAGAATTTGCTGTCAAACCCAAATAACTTACCAACGGTGAGGGCAAATAAAATGGTCAGGATCACTCCGCCAACCACCAGGCTAATCAACTGCGGTCCCAGATCCATCAACAAGTCTACGGAAATTCTGGCACCGAGCAGAGCAACTCCAATGCGCAGAACAGTTTTAGCTGTCAGTGCAATGCCTTTGACCGCTCGGCCTTCCTCTCCCAGAAAATTGAGCGCAATGCCAAGGAGCAATGCCATCAACATGGCCGGGGCACCATAATGGTCAGACAGGAATTGTGCGGTCGCGGCAACTACCAGACAGATCAAAAAGCCGGGAACAGCCAAGCGCAATTCTGGAAGTTTGGATTGCAAGGTCTGTGTCAATGAAATGCCCATTTGAAACCTCTGATATGGCAAAATGTTCCGAAAAGAGTCAGCTATTGATAGCTATCGACCAATCACCCCGCGGAAATTTCGAAAAAATTGATGCATAGCCGAATGTGAGAGATTGGGGGAAAATCCGGCTATGCTCGGAATGCCAGACGGACAAGGTCTGGAGGAACGCAAACGGTTCCTTGTCAATGTCTGGCATTCCATATCCTGGTCGGATGGGTTGGGCCGATGGATAAACTGCCCAACCCTTCGCGCATAAGGCTTGCGATTAGAGAGCGCCTTTTTGCGGAACCATGTCGTTGATGTCGACGCCAGCCACAGAAACAGGCTTTTTCATAGCATCGCGGCGGAATGGCTCGCCCAGTTCCTGATTGAGCATGACTTCGATGAAAGTGGTTTTGCCATTATTCATCTGGTCATCTACAGCCTTGGACAGTGCTTCGGTCAGCTCCTGCATGGAGAAGACAGCAACACCTTCCAGACCACATGCTTTTGCAATGCCCGCATAGGACACATTAGTGCCGAGTTCGGTTCCGACAAAATTGTCATCGAACCACAAGGTGGTGTTGCGTTTTTCAGCGCCCCACTGATAGTTGCGGAAGATCACCATCGTGATGGGCGGCCAGTCATCACGACCAACGGATACCATCTCGTTCATGGAGATGCCGAAAGCACCGTCACCAGCAAAACCAACCACTGGTATATCCGGGCGACCTATCTTTGCGCCACAGATTGCTGGCAGACCATAACCACAAGGGCCGAATAGACCAGGAGCAAGGTATTTGCGGCCCTCTTCGAAGCTCGGATAAGCATTGCCAATTGCACAGTTGTTGCCGATATCAGATGTGATGATCGCATCTTTCGGCAAAGCCGCAGAGATTGCCCGCCAAGCCATACGAGGAGACATCTTTTCCGGCTCACGGCCGCGAGCGCGCTCATTCCAAGTGGTGCCTGGATCGTCATCTTCATGATCCATGGAGGTCAGGGCTTGAGCCCATGCAGATTTGGTCTGTGAGATCAGAGCTTTGCGGCCGTCACGATCATGATCGCCAGCAGTAGAAGACAAACGCTCAAGAATGGAAGTCGCCACTTTCTTTGCGTCACCAACGATACCAACGCTAACAGGTTTGGTCAGGCCGATACGGTCCGGATTGATATCCACCTGAATGATCGCCGCATCTTTTGGCCAATAATCAATACCATAACCTGGCAGGGTGGAGAATGGGTTCAGACGCGTGCCAAGAGCAAGAACCACGTCTGCTTTGGAAATCAGTTCCATACCTGCCTTGGAGCCGTTATAGCCCAGAGGACCGGCATGCAGTGGATGTGTGCCGGGGAAGGCATCATTGTGCTGATAGCCACAGCAAACAGGAGCAGTCAGACGCTCTGCCAATTGACGAGATTCATCGATCGCGCCGCCAATCACAACGCCTGCACCATTGAGGATAACAGGGAATTTGGCATTGGACAGCAGCTCTGCTGCACGATTGATGGCTTCTTCACCGCCGCCAGGACGCTCGAATTCAACAATCTGAGGCAGATCAATATCGATGACCTGGGTCCAGAAATCGCGTGGAATATTAATCTGGGCAGGCGCAGAAGCACGCTTTGCCTGCAGGATCACACGGTTCAGAACTTCAGCCATGCGGCTGGCGTCGCGAACTTCTTCCTGATAGGCAACCATGTCTTCAAACAGGGCCATCTGTTCCACTTCCTGGAAACCACCCTGACCGATGGTCTTGTTTGCAGCCTGCGGGGTTACCAGCAGAAGTGGAGTGTGGTTCCAGTAAGCGGTCTTGATCGGGGTCACCAAGCTGGTAATGCCAGGACCGTTCTGAGCAACGACCATGGACATTTTACCGGTAGAACGAGTGTAACCATCTGCAATCATGCCTGCGTTACATTCATGAGCGCAATCCCAGAACTTGATCCCTGCAGCAGGGAACAGATCTGAAATCGGCATCATGGCAGATCCGATGATGCCAAAGGAATGCTCAATGCCGTGTGCTTGCAAGACTTTGATGAAAGCCTCTTCGGTTGTCATCTTTACCATTTTGTTCAACCCTCCAATTGGTCTGAATTGCGGTTCAACAAGCTTCCTATCAATCAATATCAGCGAAGAGTTGCCTTGTTGATGACGAGGATTTTTGTTTTCTTGACACTCAGGATATGGTATGAAAATAATAATGCAAACGTTTTCATAAATTTTTTCATAAGAGAGAATTCGCATGAAAAAACAAAAAGATAAGATTGATATTTTTGCAGTTGCTCAACAGGCTGGTGTTTCACCAGCTACGGTTTCGAGGAGCTTCAATCATCCCGATCTGGTCAAACCCACTACCCTGAAGCGCATTGAAGATGCTGTGCGCAATCTTGGATACATTCGCAATCGTGCTGCTCAGACCATTCACGGCAAGCGTAGCGGCACGATCGGACTGGTGGTGCCGGTGGTGACCAATGCCATTTTTTCCGAATTGATTCAGGCTTTCACCGAAGTAGCAGACGACAAGGGTTTCACCATTCTCATCGCCACCCATGGCTTCAATCTCAAAAAGGAGGAGTCGGTTCTGCGCAAACTGCTCGAACATCGAGTCGATGGAATTGCTCTTATTGGACTTGATCATCTGGACGCGACCTATGTGTTGGTCGAGCAGCAAAATATTCCATCCATCGCCATGTGGAATTTCAATGACAAATCGCGCCTTTCCTGTGTCGGTGTCGACAATTTTGAAGCAGGCTATCTGGCCGCCAAGCATTTGATTGATCTCGGCCATACCAAATTCGGTCTCGCCATGCCGCCGACAGAAGAAAATGACCGCGCCCGTGCCCGTAATGCCGGGGCGGTGGCTGCCCTCAAGGATGCTGGTCTGCAAGCATCTGAAGAATGGGCCGTGGAAGCACTTTATGATGTCTCGCAGGCCAAGCAGGTCTGCCTGTCCTTGCTCTCTCGCGATAACCTGCCAACAGCCCTGATTTGCGGCAATGATCTTATTGCCAAATCTGCTCTTTTCGCCGCCCAACGCTTGAAATTGGATGTGCCAAAAGAATTGTCGATCGTGGGGATTGGTGACTTCCCTGGATCTGCCGATCTGGAGCCGGGCTTAACCACAGTTCGCATACCCGCCCGCCATATCGGGCGACAAGCCATGCATCACCTGGCAATTTCCATAGCAGAACAAAATGTCACCAGCATCATGCGATCCAAGCTTGATGTGTCCTTGGTCGTTCGCGGATCAACTCACACAGCACCATAAGGCGATCACGAAACCTCACCTGACAACGACAAACCCAAATGAAAGAGCTCAAATGGATCACCGCCATTCAAGCTCTTTGCCATGTTTGGGATTTGGGTTCGGGGCCCATTAATCAAGCAAGTTCTGCAAGTCCAGACACCTTGATAGTTCGAGCTGCCTTTACAGGAATTTGCCCGCACTCAGCGACGCTCATCGCGATAATGATACCACTGGTATAACCATCTTTGACCGAGGCGACGGAATGGGGTCAAAATGCCTTCATGAGGCAGTTCAGATCCGCAAATAGGTAGGTCCGGGGTCGGAACGCCCATCGCAAGATCTGCCATTCGCTTTCCGGCCATGGCTGAATACATAACACCATTGCCTCCATATCCCATAGCGTAGAACATCTGCTCTTGCAGATCAGGCTGAGTGATGCGCGGCATCATGTCGTGGCTGACATCCACCCATCCCCACCAGGAATAATCCAGTTTCACGTCCCGTAGTACGGGGAACTTGCGAGCCAATCCTTCACACAGAGCTGCCAGATGTTTGGGATTGTCGGCATCAGATCCGGTGATGGAACTGCGCGATCCGATCTGAATCCGATTGTCTGGCAACAATCGGAAGTAATGGCGTAGAACACGGGTATCGGTAAGCGGACAGGTGACCTTGATGCCACATGCAGCCAACTCATCGTCCGTCAGGACGCGTGTCACAACGGAGTTGGACAATACCGGCATCAGTCGATCTTTGGTTTTGCGATGTAAATTGCGTGGAATGTAAGCAGAAGTTGCGACGCATACCTTACGGGCTCTTACAATACCGCCAGGCGTGTGCAGATAGTGTTTGCCATGCTTTGTTTCCCAATGGGTGACCGGACTGGCGGTATGGATTTTTGCCCCTGCGTTGCGAGCAGCTTCCATAAGACCAAATGCATATTTGGCAGCATGAATGGCCACGCCGTCCGGCTCCCACATGGCACCTTGTGCCTCGTGGTCGTTGGCTATTTCGTTGCGATAGCTCTCAGCTGAGAGTATTTTCGCGCCATAGGAAAAGCTGTCATTGAGAAGTGCGGCTTCTTTTTCCAGCTTTGGCATCATCCATTGACGATGCGCCACATAATAGTGACCACCATCTTGCGGATTACAATCAATCTCATGGTCCTTGATCAAAGAGCGGAAGAGATCAAAAGCTTCACTGACCTCTCGATGTAAGGCTTTCGCTGTATCCAGGTCCCAACGAGCAATCCATTCGGATCGCTTCAATCGCCCGGACGAGATCTGAGCCTGCCCGCCATTTCGAACAGAGCAACCCCATGCTACCTGATTGGCCTCTAGCACATGGACATCTATACCATGGTCCTTTGCCAGATGCAGCGCGCAGCTCAGGCCGGTATATCCTGAGCCAATGACCGCGACTTCCACATCCAGATCGCAAGCGACCGGCCCATCGTCCTCTGGCGGTTGTCCTGCGGTATCAATCCAGTAAGTAGGGGCATAGGCCTGATTGCATCCCGGCCCCTTATTGGTGAGCGGATCAAAGAGCGGATCATATTGTTCTTGATCACGAGCTGTCTTTATCTTGTTCTGATCCATACCAAAAATCCTTCAACTGATAGAGCATCCGCCGTCATTCTCGGCAAGATGCGCCATTCTTTGCAGAGTGAAGGGCCCAAGACTGGCCAAGGCCCTTCAGCTTTCCTGACAGGTCAACCTGCTTGTAGAGGTCGGTCTTTGCGGAATGCTTGTTTGACGATGATTTTGCCATCACGCACGGTGAAGAGATCTGCACCCTGTGCTTCGACACGCTGCCCTTGGGCATTGGTGCCGGTGAAGGTCCATTCGGACACAGCCCGGTCTCCATGCACAAAATGGCTATGATGCTCCCAATGGGCATCCTTCATTCCAGCCCATACCGCACTGAAGGCTGCTGCAATAGCGTCTTTGCCTTCGACCTTGGTTCCGTAAACCTCTGCACCACCAACGGTGTAAAAGACTGCATCGTCAGCAAAAACCTTCATAACAGCATCAACATCATGCTGGTTGAAGGCATCAAAAGTTGCTGCAAGATCTTCTGCAGTAAGTGTGTTTGACATTCTCATTACTCCAATTGTCAGAGTTCGTCTTTGAAAGGCACCACAAAGGTGGGAATGGTGGAGCGGCGTAGAACCCGCTTGGCAATCGAGCCAAGAAAGGTATGGCTGAAGCCATGAGCATGCGCTCCGATCAGGATCATGTCGCAATCCAGGGCTTCCGCTTCATGCAGAATGGATTCAGCTGGAAAGCCCTCCAAGACTCGAACTGACGCGACCTTGTCGCGGATGACCTGTTCTGTCTCATCAAGCGACTCCCAAAATTTGTCCTGTCGCTCATGAAGAAGCTCCGTTGCCGTATCGACCCGCCGTCGCAAGGCTTCTTCACGGGCTTTTTCATTCTGGATGAACAATGTCAGGGTTACCCGTTGATCATCGCTCAGAGCTTCGACCACATGAATGACATGGATTTCAGCATCCAGAGATTTTGCCAAACCGGCAGCATATTCAAAGGCATAGGCTGCATTGTCGGTAAGGTCGGTTGCATAGAGTATGCGGTTGATTTCTCTAATCATGAGACAAGCCTCCTCAATAGCCCATCAGACGTGGGAGCCACAGGGACAGTTCAGGGAAGAAGGCGATCAGCAACACTGCGATGATATTGACCACAGCGAATGGCAGAGCCTTGATGGATATTTCCTCGATCGAGACATTTGAGATGCCCGACGCGATGAAAAGATTTTCTCCCAAAGGTGGAGTCTGGAACCCGATTGACAGGGAGCAGATCATCACCACACCGAAATGGATTGGGTCGATACCAACGCTATAAGCTACTGGTAGCATCACCGGCACCAGGATCAGGATCGTGGCCAGGGTTTCCATGAACATACCGACAAACAACAGGAAAGCTATGATCATGATCCAGATGAAATAGACGTTCTCGGTCAGCGACAGCATGCCATCTGCAATGATGGCCGGGATCTGGTTCTCCACCAGGATGCGACCAAACAAAGTTGCGGTGAACAGGATCAGGAGCACCCGCCCGGACAACCAGGTTGTTGTTTCCAGTGAAGAACTGACCGCTTTCCAATCCAGTTCGCGATAGATGAATGCGCCGACAAATAGTGTGAAGAAGATGGCTACAATTGCCGCTTCGGTCGGCGTGAAGAAACCGGAATAGATTCCGCCGAGAATGACGAGCGGAGCCATCAGAGCCCAGAAGCCCTCACGGATTGCTTGGAAGATATGACCAAAATCCATGGCAGAACTGGTGCCCTTGTAACCATGCTTGCGGCATAGAAGATAATTCATAACCAACAAGCAGGTCGCCATGATGAAGGCAGGAACAAAGCCCGCGATGAACAGCTTTGAAATTGAGACGGACTGGAATGTGCCAAACTTCTCAATTGCAGCTGGAGGTGGAATCATGCCAAGGGCGGAAATTCCGAAAATAACCATCGGAATAGAAGGGGGAATAACAATACCAAGACCACCTGCAGCGGCCGTCAGCGATGACGCGTAGCCGGGAGAGTAGTTGCGTTTGATCATGGCAGGGATCATGAGCATGCCAACAGCAGCTGTTGTCGCAGGACCAGAGCCGGAAATAGCACCAAAGAACAGGCACGCCACAACAGTCGAGGCAGCGATACCCCCTGTAAAGGGACCAGCAAAACTCTCCGCTACATTGATAAGGCGACGAGACAAGCCAGCTGCTTCCATCAAGGCCCCAGCCAGGATAAAGGCGGGCAATGCCATCAGCGGAAAGGATCCCACAGAAGTGAAAGCAATCTGGACAAACTTAACGGGGTTTTCTTCCAGATAGAAGGTCGTTATGAGCGATGCGACACCCAGTGCAACCGTGATGGGGGCACCAATCAGCAACAATCCGAGAAAAGAGCCAAACAGGACATAGACAATTGCGGTCTCCATTATGCCTTTCCTCCGTTATTGGTGTTGTTTGTGGCTGATGTGCCATCGACATCATTCAGCTCATCCTCAAGCGGCAAATCGATCTTGTCGGGGTCTTTGATGTCCACGCCCTTGACGAGCTTGAGATAATTCACTTGTAGAATGCGTATGGTCATCAGTGCGAAAGCTATTGGGAGCACCAGATAGATGTATTTCAGCTCGACACCCAACGTTTGTGCTTTCCAAAACTTGTTCATCCGGAAGAAGATGAAGTCGTAGGCCAGATAGACAAAGTAGATATTGAAGCTCACCCAGATGAGATCGGCAAACGCTTCCAGCCAAACTCCGACCTTTGCTGGCAACCAGCGAAAATGAAATGAAACGCGGTTATGAGCTGAAATTCGGGCGGCGTAACTGGCTCCAAAATAGACGAACCAGACAAACATGAAGACTGATAATTCTTCAATCCAGGTGATCGATGTTCCAAATATTTGACGAGACACAACTTGAGTGAAGAGAAGAGAGACGAAGCAAACGAGCAGAAAGCGACAGATATAACTTTCCAAACGGTCACAGAATTTGAGAAAATGGGTCATCAGTCGGCTCCTATCCCATTCATGAGACAAAGGGATCCTTAATCCCGGGGACCGCGAAGGATCCCCGGGATTATGGTGTCACAATGGGAGGACATTACTTGACGGTTTCACGACCCAGTGCAGTCAGTACTTCATTCAGCTTGTCTTTGCCGCCGATGCTCTCGTAAAATTTCGGCCACACAGTGCTGGTTGCTTTGTCGATGAACTCTTTCTCACCGTCGGCAGGATCAGAAATCTCCATGCCTTTTTCAGACAGTTCTTTCTTGATGCGATCTTCTGTTTCTTTCAGGAAGCTGGCAGAGAAAGCTGTTGCTGCCTTACCGGCTTCAAGAACAGCTTGCTGATCTTCTTTTGACAGGTCCTGAAACAGGCTTTCGGATACGACCAGCGGTTCGATCGAGAAGATGTAGCGAAGGTTCGTGACGTATTTCTGTACTTCATAGAACTTCATCGCATTGATGGTGATGTATGGGTTGTCCTGCCCATCAACCACTTTTTGCTGCAGACCGGCAAAAGTCTCAGACCAGGCCATTGGAGTTGGATTGATACCCCAAGACTTATAGGTCTCGATCATGATCGCATTCTTTGGAACACGCACGACAAGGCCATCAAGATCAGCCACGGACTTCACTGGCTTTTTTGAGTTCGACAACACACGGAAGCCAGAATAAGCCCAGCCGATGATACGCACATTGGCATCACGGATCGTGTTCTTGACAAGCTGCTGGCCAATAGGTCCAGTCGTGACTTTCTGCGCGTCCTCCAAGCTTAGAATTACATATGGCAAAGTTAAAGTGCCAACACTTGGAGAAAAAGGTGTTATATTGTTAATGGCTAGAATAGAAAAATCCAATGCTCCCATGGCAGCATTATTAACTGTATCTTGCTCTGATCCAAGCTGACCATTCAGAAAAAGAGTAGCCGTATGTTTTTTATCTGAATTTTTTTCAAGAGCTTCAATGAATGCTTTACCAAGTGCTTCTTGCGTCCCACCAGCGCCATCACCAACGGCAATCTTAAAGTTTTTCGCCGAGACTGGCGATACTGCTACTGCTAGAGCCGCTGCAAATACAGCGGTTTTCAAACCTTTGATTGAAAAGGCCATGATATCCTCCCAGATATTTTGATATAGAAAGTAGTAATATTTGATTTTTCTTATTTCCGTTGCCCGAAGGATACTTGCGTATAATCCCTGATTGATATATCCAGTTAAAATCTCATTTAAGTCCAGATCGATTTTTGTGCGGGGAAACGCCATGTCCAATAAAAAAAATCGCATTCCACCGGACCTGTTTTTCATCGACAAAAAGGCTACGATTCCACTGCAAGCACAGCTGATCACTTCGGTGGTTTCCCTTATACTTCAAAATCATATACCTGCTGGTACGTGGCTTCCTTCCAGTCGGACACTGGCCAAATTTTTGGGTATTTCACGGCTGACGGTGACGCTGGCTTACAATGAGCTGGTCGCTCAAAATTATTTGATCCCCATGTCCAGATCGGGCTATGCCGTATCGCCAAATGCGCCGCGCCGACGCGTAAAATCCGACCAGGAGGGGCAGGAAATCGATGAGTTGCAGTGGTCAAAACGGCTCAGACAAGATCACGTGCGGCTCAGAACAATCGTCAAGAGACGCGACTGGGATACCTATCCATACCCATTTTTGTATGGGCAAATGGATAGGTCTTTGTTTAATCATACGGCTTGGCGAGATTGCGCCAGACGGGCCTTGGGAGCCAAGGAGTTTGACCTGCTAGCCGGGGACTGGGCCAGTGAAGATGATCCCATGCTGGTTGACTATATCTGTAACCGCACGCTTCCCCGTCGTGGAATTCAGGCCACAAAGGAGCAGGTTCTGATTACGATGGGCGCGCAAAATGCTCTTTGGATCATCATCGATATCCTCAAACATAACCGGAAGCTTTTCATATATGAGGAGCCGGGCTATCCAGATGTTCCGGAAATGCTGCGCTTTGCTGACGTCCCCACCAAGGGGTTGCAAATTGACACGCAAGGGCTGGATCCATCCTGCATTCCGCCGGAAACCAATTGTGTGTTTGTCACACCGTCTCACCACGTCCCCACTGGCGTAACCATGCCGATGGATCGACGGCGGAAACTGTTGGATCTGGCGGAGAAAGACGATTTCGTTGTTGTGGAGGATGATTATGAGTTCGAGCTCAGCTTCCTGCAAGCTCCCAGTCCGGCCCTGAAATCATTGGACCGATCTGGTCGCGTGCTTTACGTGGGTAGCTTTTCCAAGTCAATTTTTCCAGGACTTCGACTTGGATATATCGTTGCGCCCGAACCAGTCATCCGTCAGGCACGCACAATGCGCACAATGATGCTGCGCCACCCTCCAGGGCACATGCAGCGAACCACAGCCTATTTTCTGGCTCAGGGATATTATGATGCCCTCATCGTCAAGATGCGCGAAGCCATGCGTGAACGTAGCGAAGCATTGAGCGCAGCTTTGATCAAAACAGATTTGCAAGTGGTAGGTAAAAGTCAGCATGGAGGAACCAGCTTTTGGATCAAAGGACCAGATTTTCTGGATAGCAAGATCTTTGCTCAAAGACTTGAGGCACATGGTGTCCTGATTGAACCAGGTCACCCCTTCTTTTCTACTCCTCCAAGTCCATGCCCTTATTTCCGACTGGGATATTCCAGTATTGCATTGGATAAAATTGAAGATGGTGTGGCGAAAATTCAAGATGTTCTGAGTGAAATTAAAAAATAAGAACAGCAAAACAACTGAAGGGTCAGTAGTGTATTGAGGTGATGCTCAATGCAAAGATATTTTTACTCTATCTTGTGGTCATCTATATTTTTTATTATTAAAGTATGGCCTATAAAACATTCACATTTCCCCTGAATCATTCATCCATCAACCCAATGACTACAAAAAGGAACTACCTTGATTTTGTTATTGGCTCCTCTATCTGAGCACTTCAAGGCAACCAATACCAACGAGGGGGAACAATAACCCATAGGATGCTTTTCGATTGTTTGCTGACAAGGCAGCTTTCGACGGACAATGCCGGGGCATTTTCGGAAGAAAGATAACGACGTTCAGCGAGCAATCGAAAAGCACCAAAGGCCGGATTTTCAAGCTTCGTGGACTGCGTCGCCGCTGCCTTGTGGTCAGTCAGACCAAGACGGCACCCGCTCCTTGCCACAAAACCCGAAAAGTCCGGTCATATGGGGCATTCTTTCCCCTCGTTGGTATAAGCATTTTGGCATCAAGTCAGTTTTGACAATTCTGCCGCGCCTTGCTGCAATGAGGGGAGGAACTCTGTCAGATCCTTCAAACTGTGTCGTTGAACCGGAGCATGGACCGAGAGTGTTGCAAGCAATCGTTGGTGAGCATCCCAAACCGGAACTGCGACGGCTACCATACCGGTAATGAATTCCTCGTCATCGGTAGAATATCCACGGCTAGCGATGGCCTCCAGTTCTGAACCGAGGGCATCTGCGTCGATGCAGGTCTGGTTGGTGGCCGCTTCAAGCGGTTGAGCACGCAATATTGCTTCCTGTGCGCTGGCTTTGAGTGTCGAGAGATACATCTTTCCGCTGGCCGTACAATGGAATGGGACCCGGGTACCAATTGGTAGCTGAATGCGCAATGGCCATTTGGTTTCCACGCGATCGAGGTAAGTCATGCCTTCCCGATCAGGCGTGGCCAAATTGCAGGTCTCTCCCAGATCTTCGGCAATGCCCTTCAGGATACTGAGACGCGCAGTGCGCAGATGCTCTGAAGACATCGTATTCAGAGCCAGTTTTCTCAGCCGGGGACCCGGGCCATAAGCCCGGGCATCCAGATCACGTTGCAGAAAACCTTCAGCTTCGGCGGTTTGCATCAGACGATGAACGGTTGGCTTGGGGAGGCCCATTGCCTCGATCATCTCAGAGGGTTTTACTGCCACACCGCGCCTGACGACTTCTTCAACGAGTATCAAAAGACGTAGGTTGGTGGGGATTTGCCCCTCTTTTTTGTCTGAAAGACCATCCTCTACCATGAGTGCATGTTACCTATTTGTTGGGCAGCAACATCAAGGCGAGGTCGGGAACAAGGGATACCAGTAACCACACCCCAATCAGGGCCGCAAGATAAGGTACGGTATAACGAAGTAATCTGAAATATGGAACACCTGTTACTCCAGATGCGACATATAGATTGAGCCCGTAGGGAGGCGTGATAAAGCCAATGGAGGCGCCAACCAGAAAGATCACCGAGAAATGGATAGGATCTATGCCGACCGAAGCAGCAATCGGGGCCAAGATTGGAGCCAGAATGATGGTGACCGGCAGGCTTTCCAGCACCATGCCGGAGAAAAACACGATGACCATGGAAGTGAACAGAACGGCATAATAGCCGCCCATTGATGTCACAAAATCCCCGACGGCCTGCTGGGCACCCAATAGTGACAGGATTTGCTGCATGACCACAGAAATGGCGATCAACGGTGCCAGAATACCGGTAATCTGAGCCGAACGCACCACAATTGAAGGGATCTGGGGGATCGTGAAGCCCTCAACCAGAAGCATTTCAGCAAAAGACTTTTCTTCCCAGCTTTTGAAACTGCGTATGCCTGTCATCTTGGTCACCAACCAGGACAGAACACCTGCAATCACACAAAAACCAACCGTCACTCCTGCCGCTTCGGTGGGGGAGAATTTGCCAGTATATATACCCCACAGGACAAGACCGATCGCAAAGAAGCCAAGCCAGGCCCCAAAGGCGGTTTTCAGGACCCGGTTCAGTCGTAGTGAGATCAAATAACCCCAACCGTTTCGTGTGCAAATGATCCAACAGGCGAGCTGCATGCCGATGACCATCATGGCACCTGGGATAATACCGGCGACAAACAATTCCGAGACCGGCAGGTTCATCAGGAAGCCATAAACAATGAAGATGATTGATGGCGGAATGATGATACCAACTGTACCACCCGCGGCGGCTGTCGCAGCAGAAAAGCGTTCGTCATAGCCACCCTTGACCATTTCCGGATGTAGCATGGAACCGATGGTGGCCGTGGTGGCGGAGTTCGATCCCGAGATTGCCGCAAACAGTCCGCAGGCACCAAGCGATGCCATGGCCAGACCGCCCCGCATCCATCCAAGACAAGCATAGGCAAAGTCCGATAGTCGCCGGGCAATGCCTGATTGATTGATCAGATCACCTGTCAGGATGAAGAGAGGCATCGCCAAAAGTGCAAAGCCCTTGTTGAAGACGTTCAAAAGCTCCGCACCCATATTATCGAGTGTCAGACCCAACACGAAGGAGCATCCGATCACCCAATATCCGATCACAAGCAGAACTGGCACGCCCAGCATGAACAGCAAAGAGACCCCAAGTGAAATCAACGTAATCCAGGTTCCATCAGCCATTATACATCTCCTCCGATGACAGCCTGTTTGATCAACGGTTCGCCGCTTCGGAAATTTCGAATATCATCGAACAGGTTTTCGAATACACGAGCGATCATCAGGATAAAGGATAGAGGTGCGGTGATCAGAAACCACCATTGCAGCACGCTGTCGGTGCCAAGCACGATCTGGAAGTTGGAGGCCGACAAGGCAGTGAGCCGGGTGGTGGTGACAAAAACAATCACTGCAAAAATGAACCACAATATTGCATCCAGTGTGAGACAACTCATTTGCGCCCAGCGCGGCATTCGGGAACGGAACTCGGAGAAACTCAGATGTGTGCGTAGTCGAACGTTAAAAGCCGCCCCGAACCAGGCCATGATCATGAATAGCAAAGGCGGGATGGTGGTGGACCAGGGTTCCTGGTTCTTGAAGACGAAACGATCGATCACACCCCAAAAGATAATCATGGCGATTGCCAGATAGCTCCATACCATGATGGTCCGTTCCAGATGACGGTCCAGGAGCGGCGCCAGCCGATAGATGAACATCACAAGAAAACCGCTAAGAGCGGCTGCAATGGTGCCCAACACCCAGGCAGCATTACTTTCCAGAGCATTTCGAATTTCCCAACTGTCTTGTGAAGCAAATGCACTGAGAATCGCACCGATATCAGACCAGAGCGTCATTTATTCCTCCCATAAAATCTCCGGTTCTCCCGTCCGGAGGCACGGCCCCCGGCGCATAAGCTTGCGTCGGGGGCCGATCTTTGTGGCTTAAAGCAATTCTATTGGTTCTTGAGTGATGTGAGTTGCTGTTTGCCTATTTTTTTCAAAGCGCGCCGGAATGTGAAATCTGTTTTGATTTTCCAAAGCTTCATTCTGGCACACAAGCCCTGATCAGGCCTTCCACCAGCGGCGCGGTTCTACATTTTCCGGCTTCATGTCTTTGTCAACTTCGCGCGCGATGTTATAGATTTCCTGATAGGTATCGATGCCACCAGCCCATTTGTTGAGACGGTCGCGCCATTGCTCCCATAATTGTGGCTGGAATTCAGGCGAACACATTTCCTCTGCCATGCGGATTTCGCTGTCCGGCAAGAAGGCGGGACGCACGTCATTTTCGACGAACATGGTGCCTGGTAGTTGCGGGTCAGAGAAACCGACAGTTTTGACCAGAGCAGCTTCATTTGCTGCCTGCACATGGGCTTGGGCCCAATATGCGCTTTCCATCACCGCATCCTGCAAATAGCCTCCAAGGCTGTCAAAGACTTTGGCTGACATCGAAGTATGTTCGGTACCACAGAAGAATTTCAGATCGACCGACTGGCTGACCACTGGCGACATATTGGCATAGGCTACTGCTGACGCCCAGGTTTCCGCACCATCGATCAGGCCCTGTTTCAAACCATCAAGGGTTTCTTCCCAGGCAACCGGGACCGGGTTCAGGTTCAATGCCTTCATGGCAATCCGGCCCAGCTGGGTTCCGGTCACACGATTCTTGGTGCCAAATAACTGTTCCAGCTTGGTGATGGTTGGCTTGTCTTTATATTTCAGGCCCAACTGGATGCCGCGCAGTTCACAATGGCTGAACAGGAATTTCAGGCCGTGGCGTTTTTCCAGTGGATCACGCAGGATTTGCTGGCTCTTTGGATGATAGAGGAAGTGGTATTGTGAGGCACGGCCCGGGAACATGAAGGCGTAATCCAGCACGTTCAGGTAAGGGGCACCGCCAGCTGAATTCTGTGTTGACGCTGCATAGATATCGACAATGCCCTGCTGGGTTTTCTCAACACAGCTCAACTGTCCGCAAATCTGGTTGTCGCCGATGAACTCAATTCTGATCTCGCCGTCTGTGCGGGCTTCCAGGTCGCGTGCAAATTCCAGGGCTCCGGCTCGTTCGATCAGAAGGTTGCGTGCGTTAAAGCCAGATGCGCCGAACTTCAGAGTGTGTTTGGCAGGCTTGGAATATCGTTTTTTATAGGTTGATTCCGCTGCTGTTGCGAGATTGGCAAGGCTCATTGCCCCGCCAAAGCTACCTGCTGCAAGCAGCGTGGAACTCATCCCGTAAGCTCCTGCAACCCTGAACAGATCCCTCCGCGATATACGGCTAAATTTGCCTGTAATACTCATGGTTTCCTCCCTTGAGTCATTTATTGAGACGTTTTGTATCAAAAATAGCTAGCTTATTTCTCGCAGATTGTATAGAACTTTTTTTGAAGTAGAGACGGAGGATTGGTCGTGGAAGCAGATTTTGTCATAGTTGGAGCAGGGTCATCAGGATGTGTTCTTGCGAACCGGTTAAGTGAAAACCCTAATAATAATGTGGTGTTACTGGAGGCAGGCGGGCGTGATCTCAACCCTTGGATCCATATCCCGGTCGGTTATTTCAAAACGATACACAACCCTTCCGTTGATTGGTGCTACAAGACAGAGCCCGATCCAGGTCTCAATGGTCGCTCCATTGAATGGCCCCGTGGCAAGGTGTTGGGTGGCTCCTCTTCATTGAATGGTCTTTTGTATGTGCGCGGTCAACCACAGGATTATGATCGCTGGCGCCAGATGGGCAATGTGGGCTGGAGCTGGGAAGATATACTGCCGCTTTTCAAACGGTCCGAGAATAACGAGCGTGGTGGTGATGAATATCATGGAGACACAGGCCCGCTTGCGGTTTCCAACATGCGTATTCAACGTCCGATCACTGATGCTTGGGTCGCTGCGGCGCAGGCTGCAGGCTATCCTTTTAACTCCGATTACAATGGTGCCTCTCAAGAGGGTGTTGGTTTTTTCCAGCTCACTGCCAAAAATGGCCGCCGCTGTAGTTCCGCAGTTGCCTATCTAAACCCGGTGAGAAAACGTGAGAACCTCAAAATCATCACCCATGCAATGGTGCAAAAGGTGGATATTCAGGAGGGGCGTGCGGTCGCGGTCCTATATAAAGATCGTTCGGGTGACACCAAGAGTATCGCAGCACGTCGTGAAATCATTTTGTCTGGCGGCTCCATCAATTCACCGCAAATTCTGATGATGTCGGGAATCGGAGAGGCCGCTCAACTTGCAGACCATGGTATCGAGGTCAAGAAGGATCTTTATGGTGTTGGCAAGAATCTGCAGGACCACTTGCAGGCGCGTCTTGTCTACAAATGCAATGAACCAACCCTGAATGATGAGGTCCGCACTCTATTTGGCCAGGCAAAAATCGGTTTGAAATATGCCCTGTTCCGGTCTGGCCCAATGACCATGGCTGCCAGTCTTGCAACGGGCTTCATGAGAACCCATGAGGGACTGGAAACCCCCGATATCCAGTTCCATGTTCAGCCTCTTTCGGCAGAAAATCCAGGCAAGGGCGCAGACGCTTTCTCTGCGTTTACCATGTCAGTCTGCCAATTGCGTCCAGAGAGCAAAGGCGAAATCCGCCTTGTTTCCGGTGATCCGAATATCTATCCCAAGATCATTCCAAATTACCTGTCTACGGAAACCGACTGTCGTACTGCCGTGGCTGGGGTGAATATCGCCCGCAGCATTGCCCGTCACAAGCCACTCTCATCAAAGATCTCGGAAGAGTTTAGACCTAACTCAGATTTGCCGATGGATGATTTTGACGCAACACTGGACTGGGTGCGCAGCAACACAGCCTCAATTTATCATCCCACAGGCACCTGCAAAATGGGGCAGAGTGCTGATGCAGTCGTTGATGCGAACTTGCGGGTGCATGGAATTGAGGGATTGCGGGTAGCCGATTGTTCGATCATGCCAGAAATTGTTTCCGGCAATACGAATGCACCGGCAATCATGATTGGAGAGAAAGCTAGTGAGCTTATCTTGAAACAGCCTTAGTTGGTTTTTTTTGATACCAAACCACGACCAGCTGACGTCGGTAGGATTTTGTACGTGCCTCTCGAAGTGCGGAAGTACAATATCTTCGGTAATTGCTCCGTTGGAAGTCGAAAAATATCCTCGGTCCAAAACTGCACCACGTGCCAATAGCCAGGGCTCGCCCGGCAGGGCAATGAGCAAAAGACGCCAATGGAAACTATGATTGATGGAAAGAAGATCTGGACAGAAAAATTCGTAGATCAAATCTGATCTGACAAATCACTGCCGTCAAAACGGTAAACTGTCAGATCAAGTCTGAACTTCTACACATAATATCAAGAGCGGAGGCTCGAAATCAGGCCCATGCTTTTGATCAACGTCATCCGTGAAGGTCTGAATTTCGAGGTCTATCCGTCAAACTCCACCATCTTGGCTTACGCCTTGCAGCCGACTGACCAAAGGAGCACGTCTGTAGTGCGGTGGAATTGAAATCGATATCATTTGATTGCAAGCCCGTTTGATATTCTCTGATGAATGAAACAAAGTCTGGATCCGAGCAATCAGAATAGAACGCCCAGAGGAAGCTTCATCATCGCATGACTTTCTCTGCTTCTGTGGCAATTTTCATCACTATGTCGCCAGCGCTCTCAATGTCTTCGATTAATCCGGCCGCTTCGCCAAACCAAACGCCGGTATTCTCGATATCACCTGCAGCAAACGCTTTGGCATATTTGATCACTTCCTCAGACAGGTTTTGTTTCAGTTCCCTTTCCCTCCCCTGCCAGCGTCGCACGAATGTGTTATGCCTTACACGTGCCGTCAGGCCTCGTGGCCAATCCAGTTGACGCGCGATATCTGGAATCGTCGTACGTATGGTTTCATCCCCATTGGCCTCGATGATTGCCAAATGATGATTTTCATGGACAAGAGCTTCTCTTGACGCCCAAAAGCGCGTGCCCATTAGCACACCATCAGCCCCCAGCATTCGTGCTGCTGCCAACCCTCTTCCGTCTGCAATTCCACCAGCTGCCAAAAGCACAGATTGAGGGGCGTGTTCCGCCAAAAGATCTGCAGCTTCGGGAACAAAGCTCATGGTTCCACGAGCAGCCCCATGCCCCCCCGCTTCACTTCCCTGTGCAATGATTATATCTGCCCCCACATCAATAGCATCCCAGACATGATCGGTATTCTGGCACTGACAGATCAGCAGAGCGCCCGCATCTCGAATTTCATCGACGAAAGGGCGCGGATCACCAAACGACAGCATCACCGCCGCGGGTTTGTGTTTCAGAACATCCGTGAGCAGCGATGGAGATTTCTTCAGCGCCCAAGTGATGAAGCCAACGCCAATGCGCTCTCCTTGAGCTGTAATGAATTGCTCTTCCAACCAGGCAGGATCACCGTAACCACCTCCGATCAATCCAAACCCACCTGCTCGACTAACTGCCCCTGCCAGAGCACCTCCTGCGGCCAAAGCCATGGGAGCGGATACGATGGGGTGATGGATATTCAAGAGCTCTGTCAGTCGGTTGTTTGATTTTTGCATCATTTTCCTCCCATTTGGGAGGAACTCTAGAGCTTCAATTTAGTGCTTACAAATGAATTAAAAGGAAGATACATTCTCAAAATGAGAAGCTTTGATCTGGATTCACTGGAAATATTTTGTGCTGTCGTCCACGAAGGCGGCATCGTGCGGGCTGCTGAAAAACTGCATAGAGTTCAAAGCAATGTCACCACACGTATCAAACAGCTGGAAACGCGTCTTGGAGTGATATTGTTTGAGCGGCGGGGTCGATCGCTTGTTCTGACCGACGCCGGACAAACATTTTTCAAGCATGCAGAACGTCTGCTGACTTTGGCGGCCGACATTGAATATGCGATGAAGAATACATGGATCCACGGCCCCATTCGCCTTGGCACCATGGAAAGCACATTGATCACTCGGCTCTTGCCAAAGCTTACCAAGTTTCATGATCTTTACCCTGATATTCAGTTGAAAGTTACCTCAGGAGCGACGGATGATCTTGTGCGGCAGGTACGGGACCATCGTCTTGACGCTGCCTTTGTCGGAGATCCCTGTTCTATTGCAGGTCTGGAAAGCCAGAGCATTTTTCAAGAAGACTTGGTGTTGATCACGCAACAGCATCATCCATCGGTCAAAACCGCCGCAGATCTGAACCAATCAAGCATTCTGGCCTTTGAAGAAGGATGCGCTTATCGCAAGGTGCTTGAAGAGTGGTTTGCCGATCATTCCGCCACGATTGAAAAGGTGGTGGAGATCAATAGCTATCAAAGCATGATTGCCTGGGTCGCAGCAGGATCCGGTTGTGGTATTGTTCCCGAAGCAGTCCTCGAAACGATGACGGCCTCCAAGGACGTCAGGGCGCATAAGCTTCCAAAGCGTTTTTCTCGAAACAGAACCAGACTGATATGGGAACCGGAGAATAGCGAGAAATTACGCCCGCTATTCGACTTGCTTGGATCGACATCGGCTTCCTGAGAGAATTCAAGCTTCCTGCACAACGGTTTCTGCGTCTGCCCAGGTCAGCTCGACCTTTTCTTTCCAGGCGAAGCGCTCGAGATGTTTGTCGATGATCTGGCCCATCTGAGTAACACCGTCTGTTTCTTCGGAATGGCATGTAACCGTGAGGACGCCATCGGTCGCTTGCATGGTGCAGTCACCCATGGGGAATTCCACTTTCCCGCTGGTCTCATCATAAGTTGAGGGAACCTTATGGGCAAAATGCTTGCAAAGCTGCTGCAGATATTTGGAGGCAAATTCGGTCTCGGCCCTTGCAGTGATTGCATACATGATTGTGGTCCTTTGAAATGCAAGTATGAAAGCCAGATGCATAGCATCTGGCTTTCTTTCAAACAAGAAAGTTGAGTATTATTTTCTACAATAATCAGAACTTCTTGGTCGCAGTGATGTTGAATGAACGGCCCGGGCTGTGAACCGGCTCCCAACGAGAGCCATTCAGACGTGTCCCACGAGCAACATATTTCTGATCCAGCAGATTGGTTACATCGGCACGAAGCGTGAACCCTTCCAGCATTTTCTCCGGCTTATATTCAGCGAACAGATCAATCACCTGATAGCCTTCCAGATCATCTGGTGTGCCAAGGCTTGGTTCATCAATATCGAATGCGATCTGTGATTTTGCACCAAAGGTCAGATCAAGATCTGTGAAGGTATAGGCCCCTTGAAGAGTGAGCATATCCCCCACCGTCGTAGAGGTGTTGTAAACGAGGCCAGATACCTTTCCGTCATATTTCACATCCGTATGGGTAAAAGCTGCAGAAACATAGGCGTTGGCCCAATCATACCGGGCTGAGACATCAAAGCCTGAGCTAACCAGGTCTGCACCATTCACACGAGCACCAGATGCAGGCCAATTGGTATAGTCATACGCAATCGGGTTGCTCATGCGCGTATGAAAGACCTTTGCAGCTGCCGTCCAACCATCCTTTTGGTAACTCAGTCCCGCTTCAAAATTATTCGAGCGGGTTGGTTTGAGATTAGCTGCATAGCTGTAAGGCGACGCAGATGCATAAAGCGCCATTTCACTCGGCTCCAAGCCACCAAAGACGGATGCGGCACCTGCATTAAACTTCAACCCATCAAGAATTTCAAAACTGGCAGAGAAATTTGGTGAGAAACCGACATTATCAAATGCCTGCCCATCGACCGCATCATAGCTTTGGAAGTCTACACGAATGCCCGTGGAGATTTCCAAACGATCCATGGGCTTCAGACGTGCCTGCACCAGACCACCAATATTGGTGATGGTCTCATCCAAGGTATCCTTGCTGTAGAAACGCTCCAGATCGATATGATTGTTGTAAAAATCAACGCCTGCCGTGATCGTGCCCAGAGCAAAATGGAACTTGTTGACGGCTTTACCGCCAAACTCGACCATGTCGGAATTGAAATCACCACTATAGCGCGCATAATTGCCAAAGGGACGTTCAATTTCGTTGCGGTTCATATAGAGCAGGATTTCAGGATCAAACATCCCGCCGCCCTGCGTATTGACATATTTCGCAGTGACTGTGGTGCGCGTATTGGTGTGCTCATTATAATTGACTGCACCATTGAGGTTCATGTCCGCACGTAGGCGACGCAAACCAGTGTCAGAAAAGCGCTCTGCACTCAGTGAGAAACGATGGCCGCCATCGGACTCATAGGCCAGTTTGCCAAGACCATTCCAGACATCTGGATCCGTGCCCAACTCCTCATGGCCGCCGCCATCTTTGTAGGTGCTGCCCTGAGCATGTTTCACGATACCGACAAGCTCGAAACCATCATGCATGCCATAAGCGGAACCCGTTACCTGATAGGTGCTGGAATTGCTCTGATAGCCAGCCGAGATAAGACCACCCATTGTCTGCCCTGGCAGCAAGAGATCCTTGGCGTCTTTGGTTTCAAACGCAATGGTTCCGGCTAAGGCACCTGGCCCGGTGTCAGCAGGGGAGACACCGGATTTCACATCAACTTGCTTCAGGAAAGCGGGCTCAATACCGATATCACCGGATGTGTGATGCCAGATGCCACTGCGCTGACGGGCACCGTCAATCACAATATTCACCTTGGCCTGATCGATGCCATGCAAATAGAATTTTTGGGCAGCACTTGTACCACCCGCAACGACAATGGCCGGCGTCGCAGCAAACAATTCCTGAAGTGCCTGGGCATTCAGAACATTCAGTTCCTCTTCACCGATGACCTCATCGCTTTCCATAGCCTGATTGTCTGCTTCCTGCTCACCTGAAACGACAATTTCGGAGAGATTATGAACTTCCTGAGCCTGAAGAAGTGTCAGATCCGATGCAGTGACCAAGGCCAGGGCACTGACGGTCACCAAAAGGAACCTGGAAAATTGTGTTTGACGCTGCATATCCCAACACCTGTATTTTTTGCCACAGACCCGTTGTCTGCATGACTTACAATCGAGAGCGGCTGGCTTGAGGTATTTTTTCACCCCAAAACTTGATTATTATTGTCATATTTAGATACAAAAGGCTGGCTCGGGATGGCTAGATGGAATGCATTTGCCAAAGCACCAAAGCTTTTTGCAACTCCACCATGGCACGGTCAAACACTGCTTTTGCGTGTATTGATGAATGATTTTCGAGCAAGCAGGATTCAGAGGACCACAATTGGAGAGATACCTTATGAGTAGCCTTTGGACTCCCAAACGGTCTTTTGTAACGGCAGGTGATCTTTATGATCGCAGCAAAGAATCAGGTGAAATCTGGCTGGAAGAAGGCTTGCCACCGGCCACAAAAGTAATCCTCGGCAGCAGTGATAACATTGAGTTGGATGACGGCTTGGCTGTTCACTTTTCAGACTCCCAAGAGCTGGATGATCTGACAATCAAAACAAATACATCAGCTCATGTCGGGGTTCGTCTTTTCCTTGAGGGGGATATTGATGCGCGCATTGGCGAACAAATGGTTCCCATGCCAAAACGCTCCCCTGAAAATGGACAATGGCAGCCAGTCGCTTCAATCTTCTCTCAGATCCGACAGGAAAGCTTTCAGCGCAAGGTGAGAAAAGGCGACCGTGTTCGCAAAGTTATCATCAGCATGAGCCATGAATGGCTCAATCAACAAGATCTTGGTGAACCTGATGAAGCTCATCTCATCAAGCAGTTCACTGATTGCCATATGGCTTGCAAGAGCTGGGATCCCAGCCCCGCAGCTCTGGCATGGGCCGAGCAGATCATTCATCCACCTGACCTCCCCCGTTTCTTGCTCAAGCTCTATGTCCAGAGTCGAGTATTCAGCTTGATTGCCGAGGCCTTTGCGCAAATTTTGCGCCCAGAAATAAAAGTCACCAATAATCAGCTCAGACCCCAGGATCACCAGCGAATTACACGTATTGAAACTTATCTGGAGCACCATTCAACCGACAATATCAAAGCGGCCGATTTGGCAGATGCAGCAGGTGTTAGCGTCAATACCTTACAACGCCTCTGCCAAGGCCATTATGGCGCATCGGTATCCGATTTCATTCGGAGATGGCGGATGGAAAAGGCCCGTCATGCTCTTGAAATTGAAGGCGTCACAATTGCAGAGGCTGCCTTTTTGGCTGGATATGGAGGCCCTGCCAATTTCTCAACCGCCTTCAAACGCCATTTTGGGGTTTCCCCTAGTGAAGTCATCGGCGGTTGGTAGAAGCATCTTGGCCTACATCCCCATGTAAACCTTATCAAGATCTGTTGCATCCGGAGGTCTTTCGAAGGCTTTTGAGGTTTCGGAAAAGAGGAACTCCATTTTTAGATTGGCCATCAGATATGGCCCAAAGACAAGCTAAGGACCGACGATATCGCCTGCGATACTCTGCTCATATATCCGCAATCACAATGCATTTGCGTTCGTGATGTTGTCATCACAGCAACGCGTCAACAGCCGTGACAAGCTCGAAAATGACAAGCCAGCCTTATTTCAACTTTGGACTGGCTTTCATTAAATTGCCTAGAACGAACTTAAATGAACTAAAACGAATAAATACGAACTTAAATATTGACTTTTCGAAATCAAAATGACTAAATCTCGCAAGAGATCATGGAGATTTTGATGGATCCGCTTTTACCAAGACAAAGCGATATATTGAGCCTTGCCAAGAGTCAGGGGCGTGTGGATGTGGACGGCCTTGCCTCTCACTTCGATGTCACCCCTCAGACCATTCGCAAGGATTTGAACCTGCTTTGTGATCGCGAGCTATTGGAGCGGGTACATGGTGGCGCGGTTTATCCGTCCGGCGTTGCCAATCTGGCCTATGAGGCGCGGCGACTTCTGGCGAGCGAAAGTAAAGCCGCCATCGGTCAGGTTGCAGCCCAGCTTATTCCGGACAACAGCTCCCTCATTCTGAATATTGGCACGACCACCGAGCAGGTCGCCCATGCGCTTCGCCATCATAGTGGCCTTATGGTGATCACCAACAATATCAATGTCGCCAATATCCTGCATGCCGTTGACGGACTGGATCTGGTCATTGCTGGCGGCATGGTGCGCCGCTCTGATGGCGGCATCGTTGGGGAAAGCAGCGTAGATTTCATCCGTCAGTTCAAGGTGGATTACGCCATCATCGGCACTTCGGCCATTGATCAGGACGGCTCGCTGCTTGATTTCGACTATCGCGAAGTGCGCGCGGCCAAAGCCATTATCAAGCATGCCCGTAAGACCATTCTGGTCTGCGACCATATGAAATTCGAGCGACAGGCTCCTGTCTGTATCGCTCATCTATCCGACATTGATGTGTTTGTGACTGACAAAGCCCCTAGTGAAGAGATCGTAGCATTGTGCGAGACCCACAAGGTGCAATTGGTCATTGCCGATCATCTGAAAAATCAGGCTACGGCCCAACCAGAGATTAGTGAGTGATGGTTCAAGCGATCCAGGACATTTTCGTTATTGGCGGCGGTATCAATGGCTGCGGCATTGCCCGCGATGCCGTGGGACGCGGCTATAGCGTGACATTGGCCGAAATGAATGATCTGGCCAGCGCGACCTCTTCTGCCTCCACCAAACTGATCCATGGTGGCTTGCGCTATCTGGAACATTATGAATTCCGTCTGGTGCGCGAAGCTTTGAAAGAGCGCGAGGTTCTACTCGGCAATGCACCGCATATCATTTGGCCTTTGCGGTTTGTGCTACCGCATCACAAAGGCCTGCGTCCGGCATGGTTCCTGCGCCTTGGCCTGTTCATGTATGATCATCTGGGTGGTCGCAAATTGCTTCCCGGCACCAAAGATGTCGACATGCGCAAAGATGCCGTTGGTGAACCGTTGAAGCCACTTTTCACCAAAGGCTTTGAATATTCCGATTGCTGGGTCAATGATGCCCGTCTCGTTGTGCTCAACGCAATGGATGCCCGTGAAAAAGGCGCAAACATTCTGACCCGTACCAAGGTCGTTTCTGCCAAGCAGCTATCGGATCATTGGGAAATCGTTACACAAGATCAGCTCAGTGGTGAGCAAGCAACCCATAAGGCCCGGATGGTGATTAACGCCGCCGGGCCATGGGTGGATGATATCCTCAATGATGCCATGGGCCGACCAGATGTGAAGAATGTGCGTCTCGTGCAGGGCAGCCATATCGTGGTACCAAAATTGTTTGATCATGATCGTTGCTACATCTTCCAGAACAAAGATGGCCGCATCATTTTTGCCATCCCTTACGAGGAAGACTTCACCCTGATTGGCACAACTGATCAGGACTATGACAAGAGCCTGACCAAGGTTGAAATCAGTCAGACAGAGATTGACTATCTTTGTGCTGCGGCGAGCGAATATTTCACCGCCGAGATCAAGTCTGGCGATGTGGTTTGGACATATTCCGGCGTTCGTCCGCTTTATGATGATGGTGCCAGTGCAGCTCAGGAAGCAACACGAGACTATATCCTGAAACTTGAAGGTGGTTCCGACAAGAACATTGCCCCTGCCCTTCATATCTTTGGTGGCAAGATCACCACCTATCGCAGACTGGCAGAATCTGCTCTTGGCAAGATTGAAGAAGCATTGGGTGCCAAAGGGAAACCATGGACGCGCGAAGTCAACCTGCCAGGCGGAGAATTCGCACCACAAGATTTTGACGCCAAACTGGCGAGCCTAAGTTCCGATTATTCCTTCCTTGATCCGCGCCATGTCAAGCGTCTGCTGCGTCTCTATGGCACCTATGCATGGACCTTGCTGGGAGATGCCAAAAGCCTTGATGATCTTGGCCAGTGCTTTGGCTCGGATCTTTATGAGCGTGAAATCAAGTATCTGATGACCAATGAATGGGCAGTGAGCGCCGAGGACATTCTTTATCGCCGCACCAAGCGCGGTTTGCATCTGGACAAAAGCCAACAGAACGCCTTGCAGTTTTATCTGGAAACAGCTCATAGTGGCAATGCAAAGCAGGCCTGATTTGCGAGCTGCAAACGGTCATCAAGAAAAAAGATCCGGGGGAGAGAATGAGCAAATCCTACATATTGTCCATTGATCAGGGCACGACCTCATCACGCGCCATTCTGTTTGATGATCGCTATCAAATTCGTGCAGTAGCACAAAAGGAATTCACTCAGCATTTCCCCGATAGCGGTTGGGTGGAGCATGATCCGGAAGAGATCTGGCAGACCGTTGTCGAAACCTGCCGCAAGGCCATGGCCAAGCTCTATATCGGTGCCAAGGATATCGCTGCGATTGGTATCACCAATCAGCGCGAAACCACTTTGGTCTGGGACAAAGCCAGTGGCAAAGCCATTTATCCAGCCATTGTCTGGCAAGACCGTCGCACCTCTGATTTCTGCAAAGGCCTGAAGGAAGCAGGGCATGAAGCTCTGGTCACCAAAACGACCGGCCTGCTACTGGATCCTTATTTCTCGGGCACCAAAGTGGCCTGGATCCTGGACAATGTCGCAGGGGCACGTGCGCGCGCCGAAGCGGGTGAGCTGGCCTTCGGCACAGTCGATAGTTTCCTGCTCTGGCGTCTGACAGACGGCAAGGTCCATGCAACCGATGCCACCAATGCCTCACGCAGCATGCTGTATGACATCACGAAAGGTGAATGGAGCAAAGATCTGCTTGGTCTTCTCTCAATCCCGGAAGGCTTGGCTCTTCCCAAAGTCATGGATTGCGCAGCTGACTTTGGCGAAAGTGCCCCAGATCTGTTTGGTGGTTCCATTCCCATTGCGGGCATTGCCGGCGATCAGCAGGCGGCAACCATTGGTCAGGCCTGTTTCGAGGCGGGTATGATGAAGTCCACCTATGGCACAGGCTGCTTTGCCTTGCTTAATATTGGTGATGCCCCAACCATCTCAGAGAACCGCCTACTGACAACCATCGCCTATCAGTTTGATGGCAAACCGACCTATGCGCTGGAGGGCTCGATCTTTGTGGCTGGTGCTGCCGTTCAGTGGTTACGTGATGGCTTGAAGATTGTCGAACATGCTGGTCAGACCGGCACCATGGCCGAAGCAGCTGACAACAACCAGGATGTCTATCTCGTACCTGCCTTTGTCGGCATGGGGGCTCCTTATTGGGATGCGGATTGCCGTGGCGCACTTTATGGTCTCACTCGCGGTACAGGACCAAATGAGCTCGCACGAGCCGCTCTGGAAGCCGTTTGTTATCAGACACGTGATCTGCTGACTGCCATGCAAAAAGACTGGGCAGCCAGTGGACAGACAGAAGGTGAAACTGTGTTGCGCGTCGATGGCGGCATGGTGGCCTCTGACTGGACCATGCAGTTCCTCTCAGATCTTTTGAATGCGCCAGTTGATCGCCCGCAAGTGCTGGAGACAACGGCGCTTGGTGCCGCTTATCTGGCTGGTTATCAGGTTGGCTTCTATCCAGCCCCTGAAGTCTTTGCCAAAAGCTGGAATCTTGAGCGGCGGTTCGATGCCTCCATGGATGAGGAAACCCGAACCCGCAAATATGCTGGTTGGCAGGATGCTGTTCAGCGCACCCTTTCCCAACCCGATTAGAATTTTCTCTTTAAAAGTCCCTTTTTCAAACCCCTTGAAAAAGCCCCTTGAACCGACCCTTTGCCGAAGGGGTCGGTTTCTTTTTGCCTTGATGATGCTTTCTCTGGACAGATAGCTTTCATCCATGCACTCTTATCACAGCGTTGAGGAGCGACTGGGGGGATCCATGAAATTTTTGATGATGCTGGCAGCTTTGTCAGCAGGATTGATGCTGGGCAGCCCTGCTCAGGCACAAGACAACAAGATAGCGTTGAAATTGTTCGGGCAGAATATACTGGAAGGCTACAATGCCTGTCAGTTCGCCCTTTGGCAGCATAATCGCAACCCCAAGAAAGACAAATATTCCTATATCTTCTTCGCACCATTCAATGATGGCGAAGAACTACCCGGATGGATGAAAATCGGTAAGGATGTGATTGCCCTTTCCCGCGTAGACCGCATTCGGGCAGGTGGCCAGCGCATAGAGCATATACGGCTTTATGAAGACAAGGAGAGTGGTCATCGGGTTCTTATGGAGTTCAAGAAGCAGCATCTGAGCGGTGATGACATTATCATTGATGATGCCAAACTCACCATCATCCGCAAAGGACGCTTCCCTTTCATCTCAAACACCAAGGGCCATATTTCCTGCCCACAATTGGATCATCAAAGCGCAGCAGACGCACCAGCCCCAGCTCCCACCCCTCCTGTGCAACAAGCCAGATTGTCAGGCGATGCAATCTCATTAAGCGGTCCGCAAGAATTCAGTGGTTTGAAAGGTGTGCCTAGTGCTCTTTTGAAGGCATTGCGCCAGCAGGCACCCAATTGCGAGCCACAGAATACGCCAGGTTTCGGGGAGCGCTATGCGATCTCCAGTGACATGACACTGTGGGCCTTGCCTTGCAATCTCTATGCCCGCACTGGCACGACCGTCTTCATGGTCGCACTGAACGACATGCCACAACATGGGGTGGTGCTGCCAATCTTTGATGTGGATAGCAGCGAGGAACGGCAAGAAGTTCCAAACCCACAAGTCACCTCACGCAGTGCGGTTCTTTCCTTCACCGATTGGGGGCAAGATGATAGCTGCGGAATCCATTGGCGCTATCAATTGCGCGCTGTTGAAGGGGAAGCAGTAGAGTTTCAATTGCTGGAAAAGCGAGCCAAGACCTCGTGCGATGGTAAGGTCATGGAACCGGCCTCTTTCCCTTTGAAATTTTCTGCTCGTCCCTGACATCAGTACAAAAAGAAAGCGGGCCATGAAGGCCCGCTTTCAATATTTTCTCAATCGCTCTCATGATCAGTTGATCAGACCATTGATCAGGATTGCTGCGATGGCGATAGGCGCCACGAAGCGCAGGATGAAGATCCAGATCTTGGTCAGGCCAGACCCTGCTTCAGAGCCGCTGACTTCCTTGATCGCCAATGGTGCGATAATCCAACCAACAAAGAGGGAGATCAGCATGCCACCCAGTGGCAGCATGATGTTGGCTGTTGCAAAGTCAAACAGATCCAAGAAGCCTTTGTTGAAGACTTTCACATCGCCCCAGATGCCCATGGACAGGGAAGATGGGATACCCAACAGGAACACGATCACACCGGAAACCACAGTGATCTGGAAACGGGTGAAGCCTTTTTCGCGGAAATAGGCAACCACTGGCTCCAACAGGGAGATGGAAGATGTCAAAGCAGCGATGGTCAGCAGCACGAAGAAAATGATGCCGAAGATATAACCGCCTGGCATTTCCAGGAAGACAGTTGGCAAGGTAACGAATGTCAGACCTGGGCCTGCACCTGGATTCATGCCGAATGCGAATACGGCTGGAAGGATAGCCAGACCAGCAAGAATAGCGACAGAGGTATCGAGGATCGCGACATACCAAGCGGATTTACCAAGATTGGCATCTTTATCGAGATAAGAACCGTAGGTCAGAACTGCACCCATGCCCAAGGACAAGGAGAAGAACGCTTGACCAAGCGCTGCCACAAAGGTGGTACCAGTGATCTTGGAGAAATCAGGAGACAGGAAGAAATCTAGACCTTTTTCCGCGCCTGGCAGGGTCACAGAACGGATCACCAGAGCCAGCAGAATAACGAACAGCAAAGGCATCAGTACTTTACCGGCACGCTCAATACCGTTGGCAACACCACCAAGAACCACAATCACGGTCAGGGCAACGAAGATCGCCTGATACAGGATTGGTTCAATCGGATCACCGATGAAACCACCGAATGCCCCGCCAATTGCTTCTGCATTCATGCCTTCAAAAGCACCGCCTGCAAACTTGATGATGTAGGCAATGGTCCAACCTGCAACAACGCAATAGAAGGACAGGATCATGAAGGCCGCCAGAATGCCCATATAACCGATGACGGACCATTTGCCGTGGCCGAGCTTCTTGAACGAGTTCACAGCATCGGACTGGGAGGCACGACCGATAACGATCTCGGCCAACAGAACGGACAGACCAATGGTGAAGACGAGGCCAAGATACAACAGAATGAATGCTGCACCGCCATTTTCACCGGTGATGTAAGGGAATTTCCAAATGTTGCCAAGGCCGATAGCAGAACCTGCAGTCGCCATGATGAAGCCCAGACGAGAGCCCCAGTTTTCGCGTGTAATAGCCATTTTATTTCCTGAAACCTTGTATGCCTTCCGCGCTCAATACCGAGCAAGCGGAGGTTGGTTCACTTTTTTCTACCGATTGACTCGACGCCCATTCAGCCAAGATCTGATCTGCCTTCCTGCCCCAGGATGGCACCCGATCAGCTCCTTGAGCCAAATGACTGGACGTGACGAAAATCTTAACGTTTCGTTACCGCCTAAATCGGCGCCATTTCTTAGACGCAAACAAGTTCAAAAGTCGACCAAAGACTTACGACAAATGAATAAAACATGCAGATAATCACAGAAATTGCGCGAAATTTACGTGGTTTGCGCCCGAAAAAGTGCAAAATTTTGAAAAGCTACAATAAAATCGGGAATAACCCTTAGATAGTTCAAAACAAATAAAAGTGCACATTGTGCATATAATTGATTTGCTCCAACTTAATTGGTCCATTAGGGAATGCAGTTTCAGGAGACTGGACAAACACCAGCTCTCTGTTAGGGTCAGGACCAAAGTTCCCGCCCAATCAATTGCCCGGAAAAAATTATGGCCGATTTCTCCAAACCTTCTATGGCAGAATTGTTGCATTTACGTGGAAACCAACTGGACAAGGGTGAGCCTATTGCTCTGCCATTGGTACAAAGCTCCATGTATCACCTACCAGGTTTGGCGGAGAATTTTCCGTTTTATGGCCGAGCGACCAATCCTACCTGGGATGCCCTGGAACATGCCCTTGCACATCTTGAAAGGGCAGATTGTGTTGCTTTTCCTTCCGGCATGGCAGCAATCAGCGCTTCGCTTTTTGCGACCTTGAAGGCAGGACACAAGCTGCTCATTCCATCAGACGGATATTATGTTACTCGTGTGCTCTCCAGCCGTTTCCTGTCCAATCTGGGCGTTGAGGTGGTTGAGCGTCCTTCCAACGCCTTTGAAGATGGCGGCTTTGAAGGATTTGATGTAGTTTTCGTTGAAACTCCATCAAATCCCGGTCTGGACGTTGTGGATCTGTCTTCCATTGCCAAACAGGTCCGTGCAGCTGGTGGTGTAAGCATTTGCGACAACACCACCCTGACCCCTTTAGGGCAGCGCCCACTGGATCTTGGCATTGATATTGTTGTCTCGTCCGATACTAAAAGCATGGGAGGACATTCCGATGCTTTGATGGGGCATGTGGCCAGTCGCAACGGCGATCTTTTGCAGGCCATGGAAGACTGGCGCAAGATATCTGGTTCCATCCCCGGCCCACAAGAAGCATGGCTTCTGCATCGAGGACTGGAAAGCCTGGATGTACGATTTGAACGCATGTGCAATTCAGCAGAGCTGATTGCCCCTCGATTGGCTGAGCACAAAGCTGTTCAGAGCATTCGCTTCCCCGGGCTTCAAGTAGATCCATCTCACAATCTAGCCAAGTCCCAGCAGCTTCGTTTCGGTTTCCTGATTTGCTTCACGCTTGAAAGCGAGGAAAAAGCCGAACGCTTTATCAATGACTGTCCTTACTTGCGACCCGCTACATCCTTTGGCGGCATTCACAGTTCTGCTGAACGACGTGCCCGTTGGGGGGATGATGTTGATCCTGCCTTTGTGCGCCTGTCCATTGGTTGTGAACCGGCCGAGGAACTTTGGGAAGCCTTGAAAACAAGCCTCGATCAGCTTTGATCGGCTCGTTTGGTTTGAACTTTTGGCAGTGATTGGGTCTGTCCCGAATTAAAGAATATTCATAGCCTCTCCTTGATCCAGACATTTCAAGGGAGGCTTTGATGCCCGTTCTTAATTTCTCTTATGCAGTCATCAAGGATTTTGCAGCCTTTCAGGATTATGTGCAGCAAGCTGGCCCGTTGATGGAGAAGGCTGGGGTCGAAGTTGTCGTGCGAGGCACGTTAGCAAAGACCAAACGTGGCGAAGAAAAACCAGCTCATATCGCCGCAGTTTTTCGCTATCCGGATATGGACGCTGCTCATGGTTTCTACGAGACAAATGAATATAAAACTCTTATCCCGCTGCGGGATCAAGCCTGCGACATGAGCATCTATTTTTATGACGAATAGATTTGTGTGATCCTTCAGCAAGCTTGACCCGAGTTATCAGACAGGAGGTTGGCGGAAGCCCATTTCGCCAACTTACCGCCCAAAATTACGCAAATCCTCTTATCCAAATAGCCGCATCTGGATAATTCTCGCCTCAAAAACAGTGTTTTACGCAGAAAGGCTTGCGAAGTTTGAGTCTTTCATAATATGAATCCAAGACTCAATAAATTGGATTTGCGTTATGTCTTCCACAAGCAGTAGCTTGAAACAGTCTCCGAGCTCTCCACAACCCAACGACGGCAAACGTCCAAATCATCGAGGTGTTCGCCCTCCGTATAGGCCCAAACCACCCAAACTCATGGAACAGCAGGATCTGTTTGCCAAAGTCAGCAGCAATCCTCTCTCGGAGGCATTTCCGAAAAAGGCCGTCGTCCACCCCTTTGTTGATGCCCGCCCTGTCCCCAAAGAGGATTGGTCACCCATCTGGCAAGACATCAGCCATCAGCAAAGACAGGGCAAATCCGTTGCCTATCTGCATATTCCTTTCTGCGAAAATCACTGCCTCTTTTGTGGGTTTTATCAAAATCCCTGGCGATCCAATCAAAGTGAAGTCTATGCGGACACAATCATAGAAGAGATCAGGGCCAGCAAAGACCTACCAAGCCATACTGGTCATCCGCTCCACGCCGTCTATTTTGGCGGTGGAACACCAACTGCCCTTGATACTCCAGACCTTTGCCGCATCATTGAGGCCGTGCGCACTTATTTACCCCTTGCGCCGGATTGCGAAATTACCATCGAGGGACGGATTTTCAGCTTCCCGCTCGAAAAAGCCAAAGCCTGTTTTGATGCAGGGGCCAATCGTATCTCACTTGGTGTGCAGACTTTTGACAGCAAGCTTCGTCGTCATGTCGGGCGCAAGGTTTCAGGAGAACAAGCACGCGACTTCCTGAGTGAGCTGGTAGCATTGGATCAAGGAGCTGTTGTCATTGATCTGATCTATGGCTTTCCCGAGCAAAGCCTGGATAGCTGGCGACAAGATGTCACCATTGCTTCCGAGTTGGGATTGGATGGTGTTGATCTCTATTCCTTAAGCCTTCTGCCTAGCTCCCCATTGGCCATAGCCATTGACAAAGGCAAGTTCTCCACGCCGCCCAGGCATGATGAATTGGGCCAATATTATCAGATTGGTCAGGATGTTCTGGCGCAAAAGGGATGGATGGATATTTCCACCACCCATTGGCGAAGCAGTACACGAGAACGCAATCTCTATAATTTGCTGGTCAAGACCGGGGCCAATTGTCTGGCATTCGGGTCCGGGGCCGGCGGGTTTCTGTCAGATTACAGCTTTCGGGTTGATGGAGATCTGAAACGCTATATCAAGACCGTGCTGGCTGGCAAGAAGCCCTTGGGGTTTTTGATGAAGATGCCGTCAGACCGTGCCTTTCTCAATGAAGCCAAGGGACAGATGGAAACCGGGCGATTGCATATCCTTGGCCTTCTTGAAGCTTTGCATCAACGTGGATTGGATAGCGAGAGCCTTGTTTTACCCGTGCTTCGTCAATGGCAGGAAAGCGGATTGCTGAGCATTGATCAAGGCTGGGCAAAGCTCACTCTTACCGGTCGTTTCTGGCAGGTGACCATGACCCATCATCTCATCCAATGGATCCAGCAACATCTTCCAGCAGCAAACCAGATCAAAAATTAAGGTCCGTGCCAGCAGTTGGTCGGCTCAATTTGAAGGAACCAAAACATGAATTCTCTCAGCACTGAGAAGAAACAGGCCATTCAGACCTCCTTGAGTGAGAATCCCGGTGCCGTTCTCGATTATGTCGCCAAGGAGCATGAAGTCAGCGCATTGGACATCATTCACTGCCTACCAGAACATCAGACAAGATTGGTTGATGGTGCATTGTTTGAAACTGTCATGCTTGAAGTCTCAGACTGGGGCGATATCACCTTTTTGGTACACACCGAAGACCTCATTCTCGAAGCCAAAGGCAGTGTCCCGAAAGGCAAAAGTGCGCGAGGCTTCTATAACCTTCATGGCGCACCAATTGGTGGTCATCTGAAAGGCGAAAATTGCGATGCGATTGCATTTGTCTCTCGCCCACTCTTCTCCTCCGACACCAAGTCCGTCCAGTTTTTCAATAAAAAGGGCGGCTGCATGTTCAAGATCTATCTAGGCCGCGATGAGAACCGTCAGATGTTGTCTTCACAGATTGAAGCGTTTGAAGCACTGAAAAGCAAACTCGGTTCCAGCTAACCATTCCTGTCCACTTGTCGCAATTCTTACCTAAAACTCTCTTGCATGCGACAATATAGAACAGGTGGCGGGTCGTGGAGGTCACCATTGGTATTTTGGCGGCCCGCAAATTCTAGAACCTAAATTTGCACATATATTTCAATATATTATTGCATTTTCATATTTCCCAATAACATAATCCAAGCATTTTTACCTGATACCAAAATGTCGCTTTTTGTCGAGTTGGAACAAAAGGTCGAGAAATTTCGCCATTTTTTCCTTTATTTATGAGTCTATTTCTCATATTTTGCATAAAAATGAGTTACAGACTCAAGAAAAGGTAAAAAAATGGTTCAGAAATTTGTTGGGATGTCATTGAGAACCGGCCTTCTCCTCAGCGTGTCCCTCCTCGCTTCGCCAGTTTTGGCCCAAAGCCTTGAAGGCGCCGCAGCCGATATCGAGCTTGACACAATCGTCGTCACCGCCAGCCGTACCGAACAGAGCCTGATGGATGTCACCCGCTCTGTCGCTGTGGTGGAACAAGACGCTATTGACGAGAAAAATGTCAACGATGTTGCCGAGCTACTTCGCGATATCCCCGGCGTTTCCGTACTTGAGGGCTCCACACCCGGCCTTCGCCGCATTTCCATTCGTGGTGAAGGACAAGCACGCAACACAATCCTGATCGATGGGCAGGAGATTTCCGATCATTCCACCTATGGCTCTCTCTTCCTGATTGACCCAACCAATATCGAACGGGTTGAAGTGGTCAAAGGGCCTTCCTCGGTTCTGCATGGTTCCAAAGCCATTGGTGGTGTCGTCAATATCATCACCAAAAAAGGGGCTGACAAAGCTCTGCAAGTCAGTGTCGGCGGAGGCTATGACAGCTCCACTGGTGGCTATAACTCCAATGCAAATGCTGCTGGCACCAAGGATAACTGGGATTATCGCATCGCTATTACCAAGTCCGATCATGGTGACCGCAAGACACCCGATGGGGATTTGAAAGCTACAGCACTCAGTAATGGCAGTGCATTTGAAAATCAGAGTGTATCCGCCAATTTTGGTTATACCAATGACAATCACAGCATTCGCATCACTGCAGAAAAAGTCGAGATGGAAAGCGATGCTTATGTAGATCCCGCAAGCCTTTCTGCAACCGGAAGACCGGGTCTAAACAAGTTTGTTCTGGATCTACCCAAGCGAGATCGATCAAAACTCGGTGTTTTCTACGATGGTGAAGATCTAAGCAAAACTTTTAAAAAGATTCACTTTGATGCATACATACAACAGATTGAACGAGTGATCGACATTGATTACACGATGACAACCTTCGGCGCACTGAGCACTAAAAACAAAACATCAGATGATCAGCTGGCAATTGGGGCAAATGGCCAAGTTGATTTGGAGTTGCTCGAAAATCACCTGACTATATTTGGTATTCAGTTTGTTAAAGATAGCATTGATAGAAACGACACTCGGAACGGCACCAGACCTGTTGTGCCTCCACCTCCAGGCGCCACAACTCCTATAAATGATAACTTCGACAAAGAAGCGTCTATCACAACACTTTCAGCATTCGTACAAGATGAGTGGGATTTAACGGATGAGTTCTCGCTGACAGGCGGTGCTCGCTACTTCCATGTTGAATCGGAGCTGTCTAAAACCAACCAGCCCGGCTATGCACCCTTCAGTAAAAGTGACGATGCATTTATCGGATCCATTGGAGTGAACTATACTGGTTTCGAGAACATTGCTCTTCGTGGCAATATCGCTCAAGGCTATGTCTATCCAACTTTACTTCAGAATATGCTGGGATCTGTGTTCAGCCCCGGTGAAATCATTGAAGCCAACAAGGATCTGAAAGCTGAAAAGAGCATCAATTATGAGATTGGTGCTCGCTTCGACAACGGCGTAGCAATGCTGGATGCTGCAGCGTTTTATAGCGTCGCAGAAAACTACATTGACTCAGCAAAATGCACCACACCAGGCGTCACTTGTACAAGTGGCGCTGCTTCGAGCAAGTATATCAACATCGACGAAGCAACCACTTACGGACTTGAACTTTCTGGTTCTTATACACTTGAGACCCTTGCACTAACACCATATTTTACCGCAACTCTCATGAACCGTGACTTCAAGAAAGCTGGCGTCGAAACAAATAACACTGACATCCCTGCATTCAGCGGCAGGTTTGGTGTTCGTAAGCTCTGGGATGTGCATAAAGACATAGTCTTCATGACTGACCTATATGTTCGGGCTGCAACCAAGCGCGAAGACGGCGAACCCTCGGATCGAGAATATGTAGAACATGATGCATTTGCCACCGTCAACTTTGCAACCAGCATGAGTTATGACTTTGGTGACGACAGAAACTTCCGTCTCAATGCATCTGTAGAAAACATCTTTGACGAATCCTATATCGAACCACTTTCCAGCGCCAAAGCTGCAGGGCGGGCGTTCAAGATTTCCAGTCAACTGACTTTCTAAAGATTGGCAGCTTGAAAGGGGCATTCTTCGGAATGCCCTTTTTATTTTGTGGTTGAAAAACCGGCTTCTGAAACAACAGAGGAAAATCGCATGAAAGTAACTTACATGCTTTTCTTGCTCACAACGGCACCGAGTGGCGAACTCTCGTCTGCCTATAGCAATTATACGGATAAGGAAGAATGCGAAGGCGCTCTTGCAGCTGTTTCATCAGTTTTTGATGCACAGGATGTTGAGACCGCTTATCGTGGTTGCTTGAAATCCGAGCAAAGCTTGACGCCGTTCGAACATCAAGTAGATCCAACTGCCAAGCAATATGTTGTGTTGAACACCATCAGCGACGACACGCTGACTGTCAGCTTCGAAGAAAGCCGGAACAGCTGCGAAGCCAAACTATCAAGCCTGGATAGTTCTACCAAATCCTGGTGCACAATAACCCACCAAAGCTTGGAACAGTGATCAAATCTGATCGTGCTTGAACCATTCAGACGTGAATTGAGACGAAAAGGCTTCCGTTCAGAAAAGAACGGAAGCCTTTTTTGTATCTATCTTATCGGACCAACAAAGCTCATGCCGGCTCCAAAGCAGAAATTGACAGGTTTTCCAGTGTCTCAAAGCCAATAAAGCGTGGCGGGCCTTTATATTCCACTTTTACCTTTGGACGGCCATGAGAAGACTTGAAGTGATCGCTGTTCAGCCAGGCTTCAAAGGCCTCTCTATCGTTCCAGGTGGCATGAGATGCATAGAGAACAAAACCATCTTCCTGTTCACCAGCCTTGAGCATTTCGAAGCTGATAAAACCATCAAACTCACGAAGCTTGCTATCACGGTCTCTCCAAATGCCCTCGAAAGCTCCCTCATATCCCGGCTTTACGAGAAAATGGTTCATAGCAATAAACATGGTTCTTGTCCTTTCGCAGTTAGCTGACAGCAGACACTCTCACCTGCCTGAACATCCTCTTCAGATATTCTTCCAATTGCCTTTTCGAAAATATGAGTATAAAAAGCAAGAAAATTAACTTGAATCCAACACTCAAATTCTTTTTGATGCAACCATATACATGCATTTCGCAGGACAACCCGATGTCATTTCCCGCCACTTCTCTGACAGACCACCTTAGAGCTTCAGCACTTCTCTTTGCACTTTACGTTGGTTTCACATGTATCTCTGTGCCGTCTTATGCGCAAACCACCAAGGCAATTGAGCTGAAAAGCTCCCAAGGTAACGTAGTCCCTGCATCTTCAGATCAGAAGATTGTCAGCATTGGCGGCTCGCTTACAGAAATTGCCTATGCACTTGGCAAACAAGGCAATGTAGTGGCAGTGGATACCAGTTCGGTTTTTCCTGAAAAGGCACTGAAGGAAAAACCGAATGTCGGCTATATGCGCGCTTTGTCTGCTGAAGGAATTTTAGCGCTCGACCCGACCTTGATTCTGGCGGAGGAAGGCGCTGGCCCACCAGAGACTATTGATCTGCTTCAAGAAGCAAGCATCCCCTTTGTAACCGTTCCATCACGTTACGATGCACAAGGCATCGTGAACAAAATCACCATGGTGGGACAGGCACTGCAAGCTGAAGAGCAAGCCAGCAAACTTGCGGAAAAAGTAACCAATGAACTGGATTTGGTTGCGAGCAAGATCTCCGGTCTGAAACTGGATGAGAAGAAGAAAGTTCTCTTTCTCTTTTCCATGCGCGGCGGCCGCTTGATGGTATCAGGCTCGAACACCCAAGCATCCGCTGTCATTGAAATGGCGGGAGCCGAAAATGCCATGGCGAGCTTTGAGGGCTTCAAGCCTGTCAGCAATGAAGCCGTTTTGGCAGCCAACCCCGATGTGATCCTGATGATGAGCCGTGCTGGTGCACCGATGCCCAAAGAGGGCAAAGTTTTCAGCCATCCTGCTTTGAGCGAAACAAAAGCCGCGAAGACCAGCTCTCTCATAGTGATGCCCGGTATGTATCTGCTCGGGTTCGGCCCAAGAACGGCAAGAGCGATAGCCGACCTCGCAGATCATCTCTATCCCGACCAGAACTTGGCCAGCAAAACCATCTTCTCTGAAGCCTCCAACTAGGTCGGCAATACCCACATGGCTATCATCGCTCAAACTTCAGCATATATTCCGGGTGATCGATCCAAACTGGGTTGGTCCGCACTGGTTGTGTTGACGTTTACTCTGGTGGTTCTGACGATCCTATCCATTACACAGGGGGCAAGTGATCTTAGTGCAAGCCGTCTTGTCGGCACACTCATCGACTGGTTGAGTGGAAAAGAGGATTTCATCAGCCGCAAAGATGCTGTCATTCTGTTTGACATTCGCTTGCCACGTCTGACTATGGGGGTATTGGTGGGCGCAGCCCTCGCGACATCAGGTGCCTGTCTGCAAGGTTTGTTTCGCAATCCTCTGGCTGATCCTGGCATTATCGGTGTATCGGCCGGTGCAACCTTGGCTGCCATTATTGCCATTGTTCTGGGCAATAGCATCTTTGCACCATTGGAAGCCATTCTCGGCTCTTATTTGCTTCCAGCCTTTGCTTTTATCGGCAGTCTTTTCACGACTGTTCTGCTCTATGTTATTGCCACCAGCCAGGGGCAGACATCAGTTGCCACCATGTTACTAGCTGGTATCGCGCTTGCTGCCATATTGGGTGCAGGTGCTGGACTTCTGACCTACATCTCTGATGATCAACAATTACGCGATCTAACCTTCTGGAGCATGGGTGGTCTTGGTGGCGCGACTTGGGGCAAGGTTCTTACCTGCCTTCCTTTCATCGCAATTTCTCTCATCGCGATCCCATTCTTTGCCAAGGGACTGAACGCTCTATTACTCGGCGATCATCAGGCACGACATATGGGCATTCCTGTTCAGCGCCTGAAGCGTTTTCTGGTTGTCTGCATCGCTCTGGCCGTTGGCGCGGCAGTGTCTGTCTCGGGCACAATTGGCTTTGTCGGCATCATTGTTCCGCATGTTTTGCGTCTGGTCATTGGGCCAGATCACCGATTTCTGCTGCCTGCATCGGCGCTGCTCGGCGCAATATTGCTGATTGTCGCGGATATGATGGCGCGCACGATTGCCGCTCCCGCAGAGCTGCCAATCGGCATCATCATGTCAGCGATTGGCGGTCCGTTCTTCTTGTGGTTGCTCCTTAAAAACAAACGGGTTCTGGCACTATGACCACAGAAATCACCCTGCAACAGGCCAGTCTGACCTTGAAGGATAAAGAAGTTCTTCAGCCTCTCGATATTTCGCTTCGATCAGGAGAGCTAACCGTATTGGTTGGTCCCAATGGAGCAGGCAAATCTACGCTTTTGAAATTGATTTCAGGCGATCATGAGCCAAACAGCGGACGGGTCATCTTTGACAATCAAGATCTCAAAAACTGGCGCGTGGAAGATCTGGCGCGACGACGCGCTGTAATGGCACAGTCCAGTGAGATCGCTTTCCCCTTTACCGTGCTGGAAGTGGTTCGCATGGGAGTAAGCCTGCAGGCAACCAGTTTACGTGAGGCAGGTGAGCAAGCCATGCAGGCTCTCGCTCAGGTGGATATGTCCCATTACGCTGATCGACGCTTTCAGGAATTATCAGGTGGTGAACAGCAACGCGTTCAGCTGGCCCGTACCATGTCGCAAGTCAGGACACCCTGCATGGAGGATCGCGCCAACTTCCTGTTACTGGACGAGCCGATTTCAAATCTCGACATTCGCCATCAGATCGAAATGCTACAATTGGTCAAGGATTACACTCTGCAGGGTGGTGGATGTCTGGCGGTCCTGCATGATCTCAATATTGCTTCCATGTTTGCCGACCGCCTTTTGGTGTTGCAGAACGGCAAAATCGTTGGAGATGGCAGTCCGAATGAGACATTGACCAACGACCTGATCAGTCAAATTTTTGGCATTCAGCTGCAAGTGAACCGACCTCCCAGCTGCCCTATTCCCTATATCCTGCCACAAACCTTCTTTGATGCATCCGTGCACCCGCCAATTGCAAACAGTGCCTGATGCTGCCCATCCGGACCATCACGCTCGATAAGCCAGCTTTTTAGGAAACCAAACATGCGTACTTTGATTTTCTCTACTGTCGTTTCATGCCTGACACTCATTCAGCCCGCTCTTGCCCAGCAAGGCGGATCATTGGATCTGGAATTGAACAATAGCGTTCAACATGACGGCGTATGCCGCCTGAGCTTCATGGTGCGTAATGGTTTGACTGTTCCTGTGAAAGATGTCGGCCTTGAGGTGGTCTTGCTCAACAAGGACGGATTGGCGCAGGATTTCATGATGTTGCGCACTGGTGAGCTCATCAAAGGCAAACGTCGCGTCCGTCAGTTTGATTTGCCTGATGTGTCTTGTGGTGATATCGGCGAAATCCTGATCAACGACGTTGCAGATTGCCAGGGCGAAGGTCTGAGCCCCGCCAATTGTCTGGCCGTTCTGTCTGCATCCTCCCGCACCTCAATCAAGCTTGGCCTCTAAGTAATAATTGCCCGGAAAGGCTTTACTCATGACCGTTCATTCTGCCTCTGAGGCTCCACTTCTTCAGTTGGCACAAGCCAACATTGCTCAACCGGCCTCCCCTACTCCGGTTGCACCGCAGGTCATCGAGCAAGGTCAGACATCCGCTCCAGCTGCAGTACAGGAAACGACAGATGGCGACGCTACAGCGGTTATCAATTCGGCTTCTCCGGCCCCTGCTACCAACTCAACCGATCCTGTGGCAGAGGCTGTAGCAAGTTCCGCAAACGAAGCCAACACAACAACCGCCCCAAGCTCAGTGGCTCAGCCGCAAACGGCGCTGACACCAGATGCCGTAGAACCTGTCGCTTCCCCAGCGCCTGTGGGTAGCTGGCTTAATGATAGCATTGAACAGATCCGAGCCTTCATGGAGATGGGCGGACCTGTGGTCATGCTTCTGGCAGTGTTGTCAGTGCTCTCACTCACCGTGATCCTCTATAAACTCTGGCAATTTTCCTGGTTGGGCATTGGGCGTCATAAACGCGCGCGCAAGGCGCTGGGCTTGTGGCGTCAGGGACAACAGGTTGAGGCCATCAATTTGCTGAGCAAGGGCAAAGCCCCTGTAAGCGTTGTCTTGCTGCATGCCATGCGTGGTCAGCTATTTCACTCGGAAAAGGGCGCTCTGATCCGCGAGGATGTGGAGCGGGTGGCGTTGCGCTCACTGTCTAAGACCCGATTTTTGCTACGTTTTCTGGAAACCGTTGGTCAAATCTCTCCCCTACTTGGTCTGTTCGGTACGGTTATTGGCATGATTGAAGCCTTCCAGCGCCTGCAACAGGCAGGCGCTACTGTTGATCCATCCGTGCTTGCTGGTGGTATCTGGGTGGCACTTCTGACTACTGCAGTTGGTCTGGCCGTTGCTATTCCCGCCAATCTTTTTGCCGACTGGTTCAGCTCACGAGTTGAACGAGAGCAGGAAGTGATTGAAGAACTGGTTACCTCTGTCCTGACAGGCCAGATAACCGATGCTTCGGCTATTCCTTCTTCAGCCGATGTAAGTGGAGAGCCGACTTATGCGACTTAACACAGCAAAGCGTCGACGCTCTGTAGTGGGATTGACCTCTCTGATCGACGTTATCTTTTTGCTGCTGCTTTTCTTCATGCTGTCATCGACTTTTTCTCGATACAGCCAGCTTGACCTCGGTGTGGCTGGCTCGGGATCAGGTGGAGGTGAGCGGCCCAAGTTGCTGATTTCCATCATGGCTCAAGGTCCAATGCGTTTGAATGGCAAACCAACCGCATTGGATGATCTTGATGAGGCCATAGAAGCCTATGTTGAGAAGGGTGTGACGCGTGCTGTAGTGGTGCCCAAGGGGGAAGTGAAACTGCAACTTCTTGTCGTGGCATTGGAGCGTCTGAAACAGAGCGGCCTCAAGTCCGTCTCTTTGGCCAATTGAGGGTGAGGCGAGAATGCATCTTACCAAAGGCAAGCAGCGAAAAAGAGTGATGCCGGAAAATACCATTCCGCTCATCAATATCGTCTTTTTGATGCTGATCTTCTTCCTGATTGCAGGAACCGTGGCGCCACCAGTTTCAACCGAGCTCAAGCCCCCAAAGTCAGAAGAACTTCCTCTGATGCCACCTGCGGGCAACGCGGTGGAAATTCTAGCTGATGGTACACTGATCCATCATGGTCAAAAGCTTTCACTCGCTCAAATTCTTCAGCGCTTTCCGCCACCCATTACCAGCGGGAGTCCAGATCAAAATGACCTGGAACAGACATCTGTTTTGCATATTCTCGCCGATAAGCAGCTTGCAGCCAGCAAACTGATGCCAGTCCTTCAGGCCTTTCGGGCTCATGGGCACAAGACCATTAGGCTGGTTACGATCCGGGGAGGCAATTGATGCGCAATCTCGGTCTAACCATTTTTGCCTTGGTTTCTCTAGTCGTTCATGTGACTGCAGCAACGATGTTTCTGAATGGACCAGAAAAAGCCATGGAGGAGCGCGGCGCCGGGGTAGCGGCTTTGGAAATGGGCAGTTTGTTTGATTCCGCCGAGCAGGAGGCCGTTGAAGCTTCGGAGCTGAAAACGGTCAAACCTACACCGCGAACCCTTGAACAGACACCCGTTGACCGGGCTATTCCGGTCAAAACATTTGTCCAGGAAACCGTTCAGCCAAAGCAAGCACAACGCATTGAGCCCAAGCCGATAAAAGTCAGCCAGGCAACAGATCTGGCTGAGCCGTTGGTTGAGGAATTGACAGCCAATGAAGCACTGGCAAAACCGGAGATATTCAAGCCCCGGGAAATCAAGCCGGTAGAGACCAAACAAGTAAAGCCGAGGAAAAAAATAAAGGAAGTCAAGGCGACGAAGCCCAAGCCTGTCAAAAAGGTCACCCCCAAGAAGAAGAAAAAGAAAACAAAGCCAAAACGCAAATCTGTCAAGACGGCGAAGAAGAAGCAAAATGCCCGCAAGGCTTCCAAAGCCAGCCGCAAAGGTGGAGAGATCGCCAGCAAGCGTGGGCGCAAAAACGCGACGGGCGGCAATGGCGGTAAATCGCGAACCGCAAATGGCAAGGCACTAACGACAAACTATAAGGGCAAAGTTCGACGCAAAATCATTCGTAAAAAACGCTCTCTTGGGCGTCGTCACAAAGGCACTGCTGTGATCCGCTTTACTGTTTCAGCCAATGGCAGAATGTCAGGTTTGCGTCTGACCCGATCTTCCGGCAATGCTCGCGTCGACAAAGAAGCTTTGGCCATGGCGCGTCGCGCGGCTCCATTCCCTGCCTTTCCTGCGGGAATGCCCCGAAATGCAAAACAATTTACCGTTCCCATTAAATTCACGGGAGGCAGGCGATAGTTCCGTCTTTCAGTGGGATTTCAGGTTCCCCTTGATTTGGCGTGAAGTTGAACAATATCTGGATTATCACGATTTCATGCCTCTCGTTCCTGAATGAGAGGCATTCTCACTTCAAGCAAGGTGGTGCCTGTCATGTCCAACCCAATCCGTATTGATATAGTCTCCGACGTCGTCTGCCCTTGGTGCGCCGTTGGTTATCATCAACTGCAAAAGGCACTGACTGAGACTGGAGCAGAAGCCGAGATTCATTGGCACCCATTTGAACTGAACAGCGACATGGCGCAAGAGGGTGAGAATTTGCGCCATCATCTAGCTGCCAAATATGGCAGCACACCTTCCCAAAGCCGCGAAATTCGTCAGCGTATCACTGATCATGGCAGCGAGTTGGGGTTTGACTTCAATTTTTCCGATGACATGCGCATGCAAAATACGTTTCGCGCGCACCAGTTGATTCATTGGGCGGCAAAACAGGGACGCGAAACAGATATGAAGCTGGCTTTGTTCAAAGCCTATTTCACCGACGGCCTGAACATCAATGATGTTGACGTGCTGGCAAGCATTGCCAAATCATTGGGGCTTGATGAAGCTGATGCTCTGCGGGCACTTGAACAAGAACACCTTGGCAAGGCTGTTCGTGAGGCCCAAAGATTCTGGACCTCACAAGGCATTTCATCTGTTCCTGCAATTATCTTCGATCAGAAATTATTGGTACCAGGGGCTGCAGGTATCGAACAATTCAAAGCAGTGCTTGCAGACGTGCAGAAGGACACTTGAGTTCTTTGTTTTGAAGCGAATTCTTGTCCGAAGAGTCTGCAACTTTTCGGGAATGCGCTCTAACCCCAGATGGCAAGACCAATGAAGCCAAGCGTGCCGACAATGATACGCCAGATGGCAAAGGGCATGAACCCATGCTGCGAGACAAAATCGAGTAACCTTCTGACCACGAAAACACCTGAGATGAAGGCCACCACAAAACCAATTACTATGATTGTGGCATCATCAACATTGATGATGTCCCGGTTCTTGTATAGATCATAGGCAAATGCCCCGGTCATGGTCGGCATGGCAAGAAAGAATGAAAATTCTGCAGCAGACCGCTTATCCGTGCCCATCAAGAGGGCTCCAGCAATCGTGGAACCAGAACGGGAAACACCTGGTACCATGGCAAGGCATTGAAACAGACCGATCTTGAATGCCAACCCAAGCGGATAATCCATGACATCCGTATAGCGTGGCTTTAGCTCCATCTTGTCCACCCAAGCCAGCAAGATGCCACCGACAATCAACGTGGTACAGATCAATTGTGGGCTCTCAAACAGAACTGATTTGATGAAGCCATGTGCGCTGGCGCCAATCACAGCAGCCGGTAAAAAAGCCAGAAGAACAGCGAACACGAAACGCCGAGCTTGCGCAGAAGATGGCAAAGCTATGGCGATATTCCAAAGACGCGCAAAATAGACGGATAAAATGGCAAGAATTGCACCCAACTGAATCAGAACCTCGAAGCTTTTCCCCGCACTTTCGAAACCCAGAAAATGCCCCACCAGAAGAACATGACCTGTTGAAGAGACTGGTAAAAACTCGGTCAGACCCTCAACAAGGCCTAAAAAGGCCGCCTCGAAATATGTGGCCAGTTCCATTTTTTCTTCCCTTTTACTGGTGAAATGCCGCCATACTGGCTAAGATGCATCGCTGTGAAGAGCCAAACCGGCGCCTGATGCCGGGCAAAATTAATGCAGTCTTATTAACGGGCTGATAAAAATTTACCGGTTTTATACTCTGATCCATGAAAATTTCAACAAATGGCTTCGTGATTCACAAATCAGGATCGGTGCTCTCATGCTCCAGCTTTATCACAATATGATGGATGTTCCGTCCCGTTTTGCCCGCCTGTGTCTGGCCGAGGCGAAGGCCGGAGCTGAATTGACAGAGATGATGCCATGGGCACGCGATGAAGCCTTTCTGTTGCTGAACCCGGCTGGCACGTTGCCTGTCCTTCGTGAGAATGATGGTCCGCCTGTCTGTGGTGCGCAAGTCATAGCAGAATATTTGGATGAGACACGTGGATATGCGCTTGGTGAACGTCGCCTGATGCCTGACCATCCAAATGAGCGCGCAGAAACCCGTCGCCTGATGAACTGGTTTCTGGAAAAAGCAGTTGATGATACCGCTCAATATTTCATTGAAGAAAAAATCTACAAGCGGCTCAAGGGTCCGTCTGAGGGTGGGGGTTCACCTGATTCCAATATCCTTCGTGCAGCCCGGTCAAACTTGCGTATGCATTTGCAATATATCGGCTATCTGGCAGAACGTCGAAACTGGTTGGCTGGCAATCGCATAACCTACGCAGATCTTGCTGCCGGAGCCATGCTTTCCGTCATTGATTATATGGGGGAAGTGCCATGGGAAAAGGAACCAGTGGTCAAGGACTGGTATCAACGGATCAAATCCCGGCCCTGCTTCCGCCCCATTCTGGCTGACAGCTTGAAAGGTATTCCAGCTGCAAATCACTATATGGATCTCGATTTCTAAGCAGTGCTGCTGTATGAAAGAGCCTTGCATCCCGGACCCGATAGCCATGCAATGCCCGATATGAGCACTCATCACAATCCAAAGAACCAAATCCAGCAAGACGACAAACAACGTCAAAAGGCCGAAAAGATAAAGGCCTTCATGAAAAGCGAAGCCTTGAAGCTTGGCTTTGCGGATTTGCGCGTCTGCTCAGTGGCTGAAGCCAAAAATCATGAAGATGTGCTGAGCCGCTTTGTCGAGCTTGGCTATCATGGTTCCATGGAATGGATGCGTGAAACGTTGGAACGCCGCTCTCATCCACAAAATCTTTGGTCTGATGTACAGTCCGTCATCATTCTGGGTATGAATTACGGGCCAGATCACGATCCGCGCTCACTCCTGGAACATGGCGAGAAAGCCAATATTTCCGTCTATGCCCGCAATCGCGACTATCACGATCTGATCAAGGGACGCCTTAAGCAGCTGGCCTCCAAACTGATCGCCCGTACCCGCGATTGGAACGAAGGTGTTGAAGTCAAGGTCTTTGTCGATACAGCACCGGTGATGGAAAAACCCCTCGCCCATCTGGCAGGCATTGGCTGGCAGGGAAAGCACACCAATCTGGTGAGCCGAGAATTCGGTTCCTGGCTGTTTCTGGGCTCCATCTTCACATCCCTACCCCTTGCGCCTGATGAAGCCGAAATCGACCGCTGTGGCTCTTGTGACGCCTGTCAGGTGGCTTGTCCGACCGATGCCTTTCCTGGCCCATACAAAATTGATGGCTCACGCTGTATCTCCTATCTCACGATTGAGAATAAAGACGAGATACCCATAGAATTTCGCAAGGCGATAGGCAACCGTATCTATGGCTGTGATGATTGCCTTTCGGCCTGTCCCTGGAACAAGTTTGCTCAGGAAGCCAGTGAGATCAAGCTGGTCGCACGTGACGATCTGAAAGCGCCCGAACTCGCTGAATTCCTCTCCATGGATGAACCGACCTTTCGCAAGACTTTCTCCGGCTCGCCAGTCAAACGGATCGGTTGGGCCCGTTTCATGCGAAATTGTCTGGTTGCCGCGGGTAATTCCAACTGCGACAATCTGATCCAGACTGTTCTGGCAAGAGTCAAAGAAGAAGATCCCATAATCCGCCAACATGCGGTTTGGGCCTTGGGGCAATTGCTCTCGAAAGAGGAATTTGCTCATTATCGCACGTTGTTCGAACTCAACGAGACAGACCCAAATGTACTTGAGGAATGGCAGAGCGGGCGATAAGCCGGATAAATGAATTTGTTGGCCTCTGATGGGCCTCCCGCGCAAATAGCTGCGTATGGGAACAGGAGAATGATATGCGTCTGTTCATCTTTGGATATGGATATAGCGCCAAAGCCATTGCAAACGAGCTGAAAGATGATTGCGAATGGATAGCGGGCACCAGCCGTGACGCCGATAAACTCGCTCAAATGGAAGCACAGGGATTAAAAGCCTATCGCTTTGACGGCTATCAGTCCAATCCCGAGATTGGAGCGGCTCTTCAGGAAGCAACACATCTGTTGATTTCCGCCGGACCAGACGCGCAGGGTGATCCGGTTCTGAATTGTCATCGTCTGGATATCGCCAATGCTGCCCATCTGAAATGGATTGGTTATCTATCAACCGTTGGTGTTTATGGCGATCATCAAGGAGAATGGATTGATGAAAAGACCGCTTGCAAACCGGTCTCCCAACGCTCAACAGAGCGCGTAGCAGCTGAAGGCACATGGCAGAATTTTGCCGGACAACTGGGCCTTCCGCTTTCCATCTTCCGTCTTGCCGGCATTTATGGACCGGGCCGCAATGGCATGGTCAATCTCTCAAAAGGACGTGGCCGCCGCATCAACAAAAAGGGTCAGGTCTTCAACCGCATTCATGTTGCTGATATCGCGCTGGCAGTGTGCATCGCAGCAAAAAAGAAGAAAAACGGCATCTATAATGTCAGCGACATGGAGCCGGCCCCACCACAGGATGTAGTCGAATATGCTGCCAATCTGATGGGCGTGGATGTACCACCCTTGCAGGATTTTGAGAGCATGAAGCTTTCTGCCATGGCGCGCTCTTTCTACGGCGAATGCAAGCGCTGCAAAAATGACAAATTGCTGAAATTGATAGGTGGCAAAATGCGCTATCCCACCTTTCGGGAGGCTTTTTCTGAAATGTGGGAAAAAGATAGCTGGCGGTGATAAGATAAACTACAAGCGGAGTGGCGGGTTTCTGCCACTCGCCATAAGGTAAAATCCCCAAAAAGAAAGTCGCTGTTAAAAAAATGCAAGAAAAGCGAAAAACGCCCTTGCCAACAAGCCGATAAGGCTTTAGACAACAGCCTCACTTGCCGGGCGGCAAACACAATCGCTGCCACTCATGATGCAAGATTGGTCAGCGCTGGTAGCTCAGTTGGATAGAGCACCAGACTACGAATCTGGGGGTCGGGGGTTCGAATCCTCCCCAGCGCGCCATTTATTTCAGTGATTTCATCAAAAACGACCCTTGTTGTCACGCTCTCGAGTACCAGAATTTCGACTACAAAAAAACTTGGTGCGAACAGATGATTCCTTCAAAACGAAGATGCTAGTCATGCGTTTGATATGAGCTCTCAGTAATGAGAAAACTCTAATACCAATCTTTCAAACCTCTTGTTTGATACACCTTGGATCACCCTAAAGAAATTTACTTCTCAGCATTCAGCTCAAAAAGGCAATGCAAGTCAAACGATTATCGCTTTGCATAATAAAATCGATAACTTGATCCAGGATATCGACGCAATCTGGAAGACAATATAGATACCGGATGATGGCGTTTGTCAGAAGATGATCAGGAGCAGGCATATAAATGGTGGGCTCCTCTAATCGTCAGGGCTTTTCGCCTGAACTCGTTATCATCTCGTTTGCAGGATTGACATAATTCCCGCCACTGCAAAATCAACCATATCGCTCTGATCAACAGATCGCTGATATGATCGAGAAAACACGGCCAGTGAGCCCTCCGAAATCGTCAGCATATAATAAGCGGCTTGCTCTCTTTGGTCTTGGGGAGAATAGGGAAAACAACCGCCAAGAGCCGTTATCAGCCATTCCACAGCAGACGCGTAAGATCGTTCAATAATTTCCGTACCAAACTCATATTGTTTAGCCAGTATCCAAAACTCCAAGAATAACCTACTAGTTTCCGGTGCAACAGCATCATCGATCATCCAGGTAACTGTTCGTTTTAGAAAATCGCTCGGGTTTTGTATATCTTCTGGTTTGAATTCCGGTCGCTGTCGCTCGTAGCGATCGCAAACAGATATCATAACTGCCTCTACAAGCTGCACTTTATTTGGGAAATGGTAGGTAAGGTTTCCACTACTTATGTCGCATGCCTCAGCCACTTTGCGTATACTGAGTGCATGATATCCCTCATCTCTCAATATACATTCCGCAGCGCTGATTATTTGATGTCGTGAGGCTTTACCAAGCGTATTTGATTGCCGCACCTTGCAAGATTTGGCTCTTTTTATCGTGTTTTTCTGCATCATCTTGACATATTAGCTCACCTGTCCTAAGTATTCAACTTTCAATTAGCTCATTCGTCCTAATAATAAGATCGTCACTGAGCCCATCTCAATTGAGATTGGGTTACGTGGCCGCGATAGAAGGTTAGCGCCAAATGCAAAATAGATTTCTTTATGTGGTAATTCTGGGGATGATCTTTATGCTTGCGCCTTTCGCGATTGACCTATATCTACCCGGACTACCGACCATTGCCGACAAGTTGCACACTGGAATTGATGAGATTGAGGCGACGATTGCGGTGTTCTTGTTCGGGTTTGCCGCAGGGCAATTAATATTGGGGCCGCTATCAGACACGGTTGGCCGACGCAATATTCTTATTGGCGGTGTTGCTCTATTTACCTTTGCCTCTTTAATGGCTGGGACTGCTCAATCGGTAGAACAGCTTTATGCTTGGCGATTTGTTCAGGCTCTTGGCGGGGCCGGTTCAGTGGCGGTGTTTCCTCTGGTGCAAGATCGTTTCAGCGAAACGGAGAGTGCCAAGATCATTTCATATCTGATGGCCATGATCGTTCTTGCACCGCTTATCGCCCCAATCATTGGTGGTTATGTCCTGATTTTTGCCGGTTGGCGCGCCACTTTCGTAACGATGGCTGTTCTAGGGGCATTTTCCTTCATGGCGACGACGGTATTTGTCCGAGATAGCGAACAGCAGCAACGTCGTCCTTTCTCATTATCTTCTGTTTTGCAGGGCTATGGTGTAGTTCTCTCCAACCGGAGAATTGTGTTGGCCATATTGTCCAGTGGGCTCGCCTTTGCCGGCTTGTTTGCCTTTATTGCCGGATCACCCTTTGTTTACATTACCTTCTTTGGGGTGCCTGCAGAATATTATGGCTATCTGGTCGCACTGAATACGACGGCTATGATCGCAGCAAACCTCATTAATGCTCAGCTATTGGCTACCATTGAACCTTCGTTGAAAGTACTTGTTGGCGCCATCGGTTTTCTTCTGTCCGGTCTGTCAATTCTTGTTATCGCGGGCTTTAATCTTGGGCTGGTCCCCATGGTGGTGTCGGTTATTTTCTTCTTCTCGGCCATGGGAATTGTTGAGACCAATGCCGTCATTACCGCTTTTGCCACATTGCCGGAGGAAAATGGTTCGGTTGCTGCCCTGAACGGCGCCTTCCAGTTCGGTATTGGCGCAATATCCAGTCTTATTGTGAGCGTTATTGCTTCAACCGATGCCATGTCTATGGCCATAGTTATGGCGGGAAGCAGTGTCACCGTTCTTTTCAGTGCTGTTCTTTTATGGTTGAGCACGCCTGCACGTATGAAAACACAATAGAAAAGATAAAATATTCTGGCGAATGTGCCGCTCCTGTCTGCCCGCTCCAATCCATTTTAGCATCCCGAGCGTCTTTCTCGGGATGCTTTGATTTGCATATCCTTCAACAGGCTGCTTGGTTCGACTAAATGCACGTTCCTATACGGCTTCCGATAAGTTGAAGCCAGATAATACAAAAAACCTGATCACTTCGGAATGGCTCGTCATATGGAATGGCAACTTTGGCGTAGACAGACATCCAAGTTAGCGGATCACGAAGGTTATCGGAAAAACCCTTGGTGGGGCAGGCCCGTAGGTGCGATTGCCCCAATCCGGGCTGCAGATTTTTACGCTATTATAAAACAATCCTTATTGTGCGACCTCGACGGTGAATATGAAGCAGTTCAGGTTTATCTCCTACCCTTTATAATTCTATATATTCATGAAAATTATAAATGATATTCAAAAATGAAATTTTTCTATTAATGGCGATCAAGCTATTGTCTGCCTGATTGGTTGATCGGCGATAGCCAGTCATATTTTGGGAGAATTTAATGACGGACTTACACTGGCTTGCTGCAACCTGCCTCATGGTTGCATTCTTCTGGCTTCCTTACGTACTCAATCGCATGGGCGTGCTAGGCATTCTTGGGGCGATGGGCAATCCGGACCCGAATGACAAGCCATTATCAAAATGGGCTGCACGAGCACGAGCCGCTCACAATAATGCAACAGAAAATCTTGCTCTTTTCGCTCCGCTGATTTTAATCGCAAATGCTTTGGCACTGTCCGGTACGATGACCTTATTGATGGCGCAACTCTTCTTTGCCGCCCGTCTTGTCCATTTTGTGGTTTATACCGCCGGTATTCCTGTTGCCCGAACCTTGGCTTTTGCTGCTGGATGGATCGCAACACTCGGTGTTGCAGGCGTTATTCTTGGCTTCTTGAGCTAAGGAAAGGCGGCAATCTCATGACAGTGCAACTTCCCTTGATTATCATTGCAGGATATAGCTGCGGGCTTGGAGAGGCCATTGCCACATATTATGGCAACAATGACTATCGGGTAGTGGGTCTCTCCAGGACGCCACATCAACGCCCTTCGAAACTAGAAGACAGGGCAGATTTTGTTCATATCTGTGTTGATTTGAACGATGAAGAAACTACGCAACAAACCTTCGCAAAAATTTTTAGAGAACATGGTGCCCCAACGGTACTCGTTCATAATGTCGCTAAACTGTTGATTTCACCCTTTGCGGAGATTGACCACAAAAGCTTTGTTGATGCCTGGCGTACAAGTTGCCTGAGTGCTTTTCATTGTGCTCAAGCCTGCTTGCCGGTCATGGAGCAGAATGGCGGCACTATTATATTCACTGGGGCTACGGCTTCTGTGCGTGGCAGCAGCAAGTTTGGTGCCTTTGCTTCTGCCAAATTTGCCCTTCGCGGCCTTGCCCAGGCACTTGCCAGAGAATATAGCGCCAAAAACATTCATGTGGTGCACGCCCTTATTGATGGTCTGATCTGGGGTCCACAAAGTATAGCGCGGTTCAATCCTGTCCAAGACACCTGTCTGCACCCTGACGATATTGCTGACGCCTATTTCCATCTGTCCAAGCAGCCCCGCTCCGCATGGACCCATGAGATTGATCTGCGTCCGGCCAGCGAAGTGTTTTAAAGTTCATGACTTACAGCAGCTCCTTTGATCATTAATGATGCTTTTGACGTCCGCGCTATTATACACCGTCTGTTGATTGATCAGTTTCCGTCTCGGCTTGGATACATACACACCGCTTTGAACGAGCCGAACAATTGCCTTGACCTCAAGTATGGTTGAGATCTTACGCTCCCTTGTGTGCAGACAATTTCACAAAGAGAGAGCTATTTCATGACAACGATATCCATATGGCAGCCGATACTTGAAGCCAGGAATTACTCTTCAGCGAACCAAACAGATAGAAGGGTCAAGGCTGCGGCAATGAATTCGGAAGATCGTGAATTTCTGGTGATCATTGCCCTTCTGATGGCAACATCTGTTCTTGCAATCAACATGATCCTTCCCGCTTTCGACCAGATAACACGCCATTTCAACTTGCCAGATACAGCGCAGGTCGGATTGACCGTTTCACTTCTTTATGCAGGCTTGGCATTTGGCCAAATGGTTTTTGGTCCTCTGTCAGATAGCATCGGACGCAAGAGGACCCTCACTATCGGTATTGGGCTGTTTCTGGCAGGATGTGCGCTCTCGGGCGCCGCCGACACTTTCGAGATGTTGATATTGGGCCAGATCTTCCAGGGCTTCGGCCTCGGAGCTCCACGTGTTCTTACGCTCGCCATTTTAAGAGATCGTTTTTCCGGTGCCTCCATGGCAAGTGCCATGTCTTTCGTTATGGTCATGTTTGTCTTGGCACCAACTTTTGCACCTTTCATCGGCCAGATCATTGTCGATGCGAGTATGTGGAGGGTGCTTTTCATTGCCTTTGCAATGATGGGAACAGGTCTGCTGCTGCTGATTTGGCTGCGGCTTCCAGAAACCTTGCCTTCCCATCGACGTCAGGTCATCAGCCTGCACTCAAGCTATTTGTCATATCTCGATGTTCTCAAGTCCAGAAAAGCGGTCGGACACGCCATTGCACTAGGGGTCATATCCGGACCTTTCATTGCCTATTTGAATATGTCGCAACAGATATTCGAGTTTCAGTATGCTCTTGGAACCTTCTATCCAATCATTTTTGCCGCCTTGTCCTTATGCATCGGAGCTGCGTCTTTTTTGAATGGAAAAATCGTGCTCCATATAGGGCCAAGCTTTCTTGTCATATTAGCCATGGCGACCATTGTCACGACCTCAATAATCGCGACTATTGTGCTGATCATGACCGGTACAAGTCTACCGCTTTTGATATTCATTGCCTATATCGGCATAATTCTGTTTTGTTTCGGTCTGTTGGTGAGCAATCTCAATGCACTGGCCATGGCTGATCTTGCAGACAATGCCGGGGCTGGCGCGGCACTTGTTGGTGCTCTATCGACTATTATCTCAATTCCGGTTGCAGTTCTTATTGGACATTTTGCCTCCCAAATGACACAGCCAATTGTGATCGGCTTCTTAATTTGTGGGATCCTGTCTTGGTCGATACATATGTTTGTGGACCGCAAAATTTGCATATAGCCTCGCCCGCTCTATGCCTCTCAGACAGAGAAATCGTTGAAAGAGGATGAATCAGCAGAAAGCCTGTTTACGCAAAAGCTACCGGTGTTTCTAAAGCCCCAGCTTTCCTTCTCGTAGGCGGAAGAGCGTGATACCGGCTGAGACGGCCAGGTTCAAGCTCTCGGCCTTGCCCGCCATGGGGATTTTGACGAGATGATTGCAGCTTTCCGCCATATTGTCAGGCAAGCCAGACTGTTCGTTGCCCATCATGACCATGAGCGGCTCTTTGGGGCTGACTTTGCGATAATCTACAGCGCCCTTAAGGTGTGTTCCAACGATGTCACCGGGCCAACTCTTGCGCCAGGACAGGAATTCTTCCCGGGTGCATTTATAGATGTCCAAATGGAAGATCGAGCCCATTGTGGCGCGTACGGCTTCCAGCGAGAAGGGATCCGTTGTCTCGCCAATCAAGAGAATAGCGCTGGCTCCAACCGCATCAGCGGTGCGGATGGTGGTTCCGAGATTGCCGGGATCCTTGATACCTTCCAGAGCAACAACCATATCGCCGTCAATCTGGCTGAGCTGACGCAATTCACCATAGCGCTGTTTGAAGACACCAATCACATGCTGCGGATTGTCGCGATGGGTGAGCTTGGATAGGACCTGCTCGGAGACTTCCAGGATCAGGCCACCACGCGCATGAACCTTGGCCGCCACTTGCTGCACCAAAGGTTGGGTCTTGATATTCTTGGCATAGACCAGGGTTTCCACTTCCCAGCCAGCCTCGACAGCGAAGGCAACAAGCTGCAGACCTTCAGCCATGAAAAGGCCGGTCTGGTTGCGAATGCGGCGACGCTCCAACGCACGAATATCCTTGATATGCTGGTTGGAGACAGCAGTGATTTCCTTGATGAGGCCTTTTCGATGGGCACGGTCTTCGGTTGCCATGATTAGTCTCCCTGCTCGTCTCTATTGTCGCTCTGCAACTCATTTTTTTCGTCGCTCTGCTCCAGAGGTCTCCAACGGGAGAAAATGGAAGTAGCCAAACGACGCTCATTATTCTCACAAGCAATCATCAGCTCGCCGGTCTCAACAACACCACCCTGCCCGGTCATGACCTCGATCATCAACTCATCGAAGGCAGCGTAAGACGCCCGCATCGCATAGGCCGTGAGCGTGAAGAATTGTGCCTGAGGTGAGAGGATCTGACGACAGGCATCCAGCATTTCCGGCAACATTTCAAAAAGCTGCCAGACTTCGCCCTTGGGGCCACGACCAAATTTGGGGGGATCAAGCAGGATGCCATCATATTGATTGCCGCGGCGGATCTCGCGCTGAACAAACTTCATGGCATCATCCACAATCCAGCGGATCGGCTTTCCTTCCAATCCGGCCAGAAGCTGGTTTTCCTTACCATAGGCAACAGCTTTCTTGGAGGCATCGACATGGGTGACTTCCGCACCTGCACGCGCTGCCACCAAGGAGGCAACACCTGAATAGCCGAACAAGTTCAGAACCTTTGGCGGACGCCCGAGATAAGCTTTCTTCAGCTGATTTTCCATCCATGCCCAATGGGCGGCTTGCTCGGGGAAAAAGCCGACATGCCGGAAGGCCGTGAAACGGCCATGAAAACCGATATCATCCCAATGGGTTGGCCAGGTCTCGGCAAGCGGTGTGGGGTATTTCCAACGACCCGGCCCTTCTTCTTCCAGATCACCCGAAAAGATTGCATCAGCTCCGTCCCAGACATCCGTCGCCAGACGCGGACTTCCCATGGCCTGGGGTTCCGGACGGATCAGATGATAAGGGCCGTAGCGTTCAAGCTTTCTACCATGGCCCATATCGATCAAGGCATAATGGTCCCATGGTTCGGTTACCATCAATTGGAAAGGGGCTCTCTTTGGTACAGGACCTTGCGGACGGGGCGGCAGAACAAATGGTTCACGCGCCTCCTGCTCTTTGAATGGCTTGGCTGGCGCATCTTTGCGACCACCCTGCCTGGCGATACGTCCGGGCGTAAATTCGCGCTTGTCAGAGCTGCGATCTGAAGAACGGTTAGCGTGAGGTTTTGCTGCCCTTGCTGGGCCACGACCGCCCGCTGGTTTGCCACCATCTCGCTTTGGTCCTGGCTTTTGGGGGCGTCCCCCACGTCTGTTTGCCGCCATGTCGTGCCTCAAAACAGCTAGTTTCCTATCGATTGCCTTCTATAGCCCATTGGCAGGATTGTGCAAATGCAAAAGGGCGGCAAAAGCCGCCCTCTTGAGAAGATTATGTATTGATCTCAGCCAGATCAGGCTGCCGCCACTTTTTTGAGGAATTGATCAACTGTTTCAGCCAGCCCTTTGGCACATTGGTCAACATCGGATGAGACGGAATTCACTTCATCCACGGCTGTGTTGGTATCACTTACCGAGTTGGAGACGACCTCGATATCCTGGCTGACGACTTGCGTGCCTTGTGCTGCTTCCTGAATGGAAGACGCAATCTCGGACGTTGCCATATTCTGCTGTTGGACAGCAGAGGAGATGGAGGTCGTGAAATTGTTTACCTGCTCGATTGTGGTGCCAATCTCATCAATGGATTGAACCGCTTCCTTGGTGGAATCCTGAATGCTACCGATCTGTCGGGAGATTTCCTCGGTTGCTTTCGATGTCTGAGTTGCCAGTTCCTTCACCTCAGACGCAACCACCGCGAAACCTTTGCCCATTTCACCAGCACGCGCTGCTTCGATAGTGGCGTTCAAGGCCAACAGATTGGTTTGTTCGGCAATATCTCGGATCAGTGAGACAACATCACCAATTTCCTGAGCAGATTGTGCAAGGCTTGCGACGCGCTCATTGGCATTACCTGTCGTCACCATAGCTGTATTCACAGCGGTGGTCGCCTGTTCCACCTGGCGGCCAATCTCGGAAATAGAGGCAGAAAACTCTTCGCTGGCGGCAGCGACCGTCTGCACATTGGAGGAAGCCAATGTTGCAGCTTCGCGCGCCTGAGAAGATCGTGATGCAGTGGATTGTGAGAGATTGGTCAGATTACCTGCAGTCTCGCGCATGCGATTCATATTGGTGGTAACCGTTTGCAATTCCCTCTCGGCCTCTGAGCGGAAATGGTTTATCAGCTGGTCCATCTCCTGCTGACGCAGATCCTGCTTTGATTGGCTTTCTTCCTGCTCAGCGCTCAGACGATGGCGCTCTTCTGTCATTTGCCGGAAGGTTTCAACCGTTCGTGCCATTTCGCCCAATTCATCATTGCGCTCAATGGCAGGAATTTCATCAATCTTGCGGCCAGCTGCCAGATTGGCCATAACGGATTTCAATTTTTCAAGTGGAGGCACAATCTGTCGGAGAGTAAACCAAGCAACAGCTGCACAAATCAGCATCACAATCAAACCTGAAAGAACAGCCAGTTGAGTGCTGTTCCAAAGAATGGCTTCAAGATCATCCATGTAAACGCCAGTACCAACAATCCAGCCCCAAGGCATATAACCTTTTACAAATGAGAGCTTGTCAACAGGTACCTCGCTACCAGCTTTGGGCCACATATAGCCAACAAAACCTTCACCGTTTGCCTTGACGGTCTTGATGAAACTCGGGAAAATTGCAACGCCGTTTACATCCTTCAGAGTTGCCAGATTTTTGCCTTGCAGCTTTGGCTTTGCTGCATGCATGATCATGTTGCTCTCCAGATCATTGATCCAGAAATATTCCTTACCTCGATAGCGCATGGCCCGAACAGCTTCCGCAGCCTGACTTTGCGCTTCTTCCAAGGTCAAGTTGCCAGCTTTATATTCGGCATCCTTGGATTTGATAACACTATGTGCTGCGGCAACAAGGCTTTTAAGTTCTGCAGCTTTCTGGTCTCGCAAGTAAGATGCCGCTTCCATATTCAGAGAAGCGACCACTGCGGCCAGTCCCAAAAAGAAAATTCCTACTAGAAAATAAAGTCTCTTGGCGATCGTAACTTGCATACCTATGCGCTCTTTTTACAAGATGTGGAACCATTCCCCATTTCACCCACCCACTTATGTAAAAATTAAGCTCCAAAAGTGGAAACATACTTAACAACATCGTCAATAGTGATGAATTAAAATAAAAAATACGTATTTATGTTTGAATTTTGCAATATATCATCCAAAACTCATACGAAAGACCATAAGTCTTATTCCATATATATTGCAAGTTTTTAGCCTTTACAATTCGAAAACTCGTAATTTAGAAATTTCTAATATTAATGCAATTATGTGCCACCGAGTCATGCTTCCCGTTATCCAGATGTGACTTGTCCCAAATGCCTCGTCGCATTAAACAGAATGAATACGAAACGGAGTCAGACATGAAGAAATTGGTTACACTTCTCATCAGCCATGGCGTGGCGCTATTCATCGGTTTTGCGGCGGGTATCTATGTCTTACCGATTTTGATTGAGCCGGAAGGTCCAACCAACGAAGCCGTGCAGGCAGTTGCGGAAAAGGCCCGGTATAAAGTTCAGATCAAAGAAGGGCTGAAGGGCAGCGATTTCCTTCACTGGGGAAAAGGCGAATTCTCAATCTCGTCTGATACAATATCCTTGATGGGCGAGGTGTCCCCCGGCCCGGATTATAAACTGTATCTAACACCCGAATTCGTCGAGGACGAAGCGCAATTTCTTGCCATCAAAGAGAAATCCATGCGTGTTGGTGATATCAAGACTTTTGAGAACTTCATCGTCAACTTGCCCGACAATATTGATGTCGAGGCTTATGGCAGTGTCGTTGTATGGTGCGAACGCTTTGGTGAGTTTATTACCGCTGCGCAATATAAAGATGCAACAAATTAAGCTCTGTTCATCAAATAGATAATCAATAATCTTGCAAGACCAGCGGCATCGTACCCTGCAATTATTTAGTGCGGCTAAAGCCATGGTCCTATGGCTTTAGCCCGTAAAGCGGCTTCATTTCCAATAGTTGTTTGCGGCTGCTACGGTTTGAAAATTCGTAGCGATGACATGTGATACCATGGTCAAGCTATCGGCATCATTCTCATAAATTGCCCGCATTCTTTTCCGCGCATCATCATCAGGTTGTGTTTTCTTGACGCCCATACGGGAAAGCTTGATCGCAATTTCAAAGCCTTCTTCCGGGGTCTCGGTGATAAGCGATGGTAGCCAGGACATATTGTTCTCCTCTATAAATATCTTTTACGATTATATCGTACACGATATTTATTCATGAACTTCACGTAATGTCAATAACTTTGTCCATATGCCGTTCCTCAAGAAGTCCGTCAAACAGACGAGCCTAAGAAATGCCACTAATAAAAGAAACCCCGCCAGATTATTCTGGCAAGGCCTTGTTTCCCTTTGAAACTTGAACTTATCTCAAGCCACTTCCTGAACTTTACCCAGGAAAGTTTGTACGCCTTCACGAAGACGACCAGCTTCATTTTGCAAATCAGAAGCGGATGTACTGACCATACGAGCCGCCTCCCCGGTTTCAGCGGCAGCAGTGGAGACGCCTGCAATATTGGAAGAGACTTCCTGCGTTCCAGCAGATGCTTCCTGAATATTGCGTGCAATTTCCTGCGTTGCGTGACCTTGCTCCTGCACCGAGGTGGAAATGGATGCTGCAATCTGGTTCATCTGCTCAATTGTGTCGGCGATGGTATGAATTGCTGATACGGCACCATCAGTCTCAGATTGAACCGCATTAATCTGCTGAGAGATCTCATCGGTTGCCTTGGACGTTTGGTTGGCCAATTCCTTCACCTCTGCTGCCACAACAGCAAAACCCTTGCCCGCTTCGCCCGCACGCGCCGCTTCGATAGTGGCATTCAATGCCAACAGATTGGTTTGCTCTGCAATATCCGTGATCAATTTGACCACTTCACCAATACGGCTCGCAGCAGAAGACAGTCCTTCAATCTTGTCGTTGGTCTGGCGAGCTTGGGTCACCGCATTGGCTGCAATCTGATTGGACTGTTCAACCTGACGATCAATTTCATTGACCGAGGCAAACAATTCTTCAGCGGCGGAAGCCACTGTTTCCACATTGGAAGACGCTTCTTCGGACGCAGCGGCCACGGCATTGGATTGGTGGGCAGTGCTGTCAGCGCCCTTGGTCAATACAGTTGATGTCTGATTCAGATCATTGACTGAATTGCCGACCATATCCAACAATGCTGTAATCTGCTGTTCAAAATCTACTGTCAAACCTCTGATCTGCTCAGCGCGCTGCAAACGCTCACGCTGTTCCTGCTCCTGACCGACAGTCAGTTCCTCGGCCTGACGCGCCTTTTCGCGGAAAACTTCCAGCGCTTTGTTGATCTCGCCGATTTCATCACTGCGATCGGTATAGGAAATTGGTGCTTCATAATTCCTGTTTACCAGATGCTTGATTGAACCGATGGTGGTTTCCAGCGGCTTCCTGATCATATGTTGACCAACAATGAAAAGCGCCAGACCAACCGCAATCATCAACACCAGGCCAACGAGCGCTACTGTGGTAACAAGCTGCCAACTGGCTGCATCAAGGGTATCAATCGGAACATTGACCACCAATGCCATGGACGCACCAGTATCGCCAATTTTCGCTGGCTTGATCAATCGCAGAACATCTGTACCCAGGCTCTTCGAATACCCATGATAGGAAAAACTGCGACCGTTCTTGATCGCGTCCATGACCTGGCTGGCAAACACCAAATCTTGCTCGGATCGACCTTCTTTCCATTCTTTACCCAAAAGACTGCCATCAGGATGCGCAACCCATTTCCCGCCCTGAGAGATCAGATGAACAGAACCAGTGCCCAATGGCTTCACCTCGGCAAGGCGTTTGGACAGTTCTGTCAAGGTCAGATCAATACCTGCAACACCAATAGTCTTGGATCCATCACGAATGGGAGTGCCAATGGAGACACCGACAACCATATTTCCAGCCATTTCCCAAGTGTAGGGTTCGGTCATGTAATCTTTGCCGGACTTGTAAGGGCCATTGAACCAATCTGCTGGTTTTTCCGGATTGGTTACAGGACCGGTAGGGCGAGCACCAAAAGAACCATCGGCATTCCGATAATGATAGGGGCGCCACTCACCGGTCTCATCATGCATATCAGTGTTGGCAAAATCCTTGTCCTTCCCATCCAGCGCATCGTTGAGGATAACACCCCATGTACCACTGAGATTGGAATTCTTGACCATCGTGTCTTCGATAACATTGGTCCAGGCAAGACGATCAGTAGATCCGCTGCGTTTCAAACCATCAAAGGCAAAGGCCATGCCACGAGAAGCTACCAGCCCCTCTTCCAGGCTCAATCGCACCTGGGCAACCTGCGTCTCGGCTACTGCTTCCACTTCATTCACTGAAAGGTCATGAGTGATGCCCTGAGCTTGCCATCCGATTCCGGCAATACCCACAGCAAGGACGGTGGCCAAAGCAGCTGAGCTTACAGCAACCATTTTTGTTGTTATTGGCAATTTTTTCATCATGGCTCTTGCTCCTGCACAATTGAACATGCTGGATTTTTGATCGATAAACTACTGATTTGACGCTAGTTAGTCAGAGTTAACACAACCCTTACAGATGGTTAGAAATTACGAGGTGAAATTAAGCGCTTGTCCCATAAGTATTTTCAATTACATTGAAGAATGGAGAGTTTTTATTCAATAATTTCAATAAATTATTTTCTATAGCTTAGGGTCACTGACCCGGTCGGGGTATATTTCCGGTTAAAATTTGATGCACAAATTGCGTTTCTTGCATTTGCGCATTGTGAATAAACAAGACCGTTTGGACAAAAAGGCCACCTCATTGCAACCAACATCAGGTTGGATTTGCATCGGGCTCCCAAGCTGACATCGTCACGCTCAAATGGTAAGCCAAAACGTCAAAGGGCCCACTTCCGATCTTCAAAAAACGAGACGTGGACCCATTTGAAAAAGGAAGGCGTGGCCTCCTCCCATTCACCGAATATGCAATCCTGACGTGACTTAATTTCGCGAAGCAAGAGAATGCAAATAGGCTGCTCGCGCTTGCTGAACTTCCTCACGTTCAGATACCTCGGGCACTGCCACATCCCACCAATAGCCACCAGCCTCGGTGCTCGGATATGGATCGGTATCAATCACGATAACCTTCACACCAGGCTCTTTTCTGGTTGCCAACTCTTCTTCCAGCTCATTGATGCTGGAAACATGAACAGACTTGGCGCCCATGGAAGCAGCATGCTGGGCGAAATTGATAGCGCTTGGATTTTCATGGATCGTATGATCCAGCAAATTGTTGAACTCTGCTCCACCACAACCCATTTGCAGGCGGTTGATACAACCATAGCCACGGTTGTCGGTTACAACGATGGTGAAATTGATGCCCATCATGACAGCCGTTGCCAGCTCGGAGTTGGCCATCATGTAGGTTCCGTCACCGGTAAAGCAGATCACATCCCGCTCTGGCTGGGCCATCTTGATGCCCATGGCCCCTGCAATCTCATAGCCCATACAGGAAAAACCATATTCCATGTGATAGGAGCCAGGATTGTAGGACTTCCAAAGCTTATGCAACTCGCCTGGCATTGTACCAGCAGCACACATAACGACCGAAGTCTCATCAGCTGCACGCTGGACAGCACCGATCACCTGCATGTCGGTCGGAACGTCATTACTGCCATCCGGTGCTTTGGTCACTGCATCTACAGATGCATACCAGTCGGTACGGATCTGCTGGCTACGCTCGGATGCTTTATAATCAGTCAATCCATCGGACAGAGCTGCCAGAGCGACTTTCGCATCAGCAACCAGAGACTGGGCATTATGCTTATGGCTGTCATAAGCCTGCACATTGATCGCCAGGATTTTCTGCATCTTGGAGAAGAGAGCCCAAGACCCTGTGGTGAAATCCTGAAAGCGGGTACCGAGACCAATAGCAAGATCGGCTTCTTCACAGATCTGGTTGGCAGAGGCAGATCCGGTAACACCAACCGGGCCAAAGGCCATTGCATCGTTCCATGGAAGAGCCGATTTGCCTGCCTGAGTTTCGACAACCGGAATATTGAAGCGATGTGCAAAGGCTTTCAACTCTTCACAGGCGTCGGAATAATGAACACCGCCACCAGCAACGATAACCGGATTCTGGGCTGCGGAAATGGCAGCAATCGCATCGGCCAACTCGCCGGCATCCGGTGCCGGGCGGCGCGTAGTCCATTTCTTTGGTTCGAAGAAACTAAGCGGATAATCGTAGGCCTCCGCTTGAACATCCTGACAGAATGCAAGGGTCACGGGACCACATTCAGCTGGATCCGTCATGGTACGGAATGCACGTGGCAGAGCCGTTAGCAAATGCTCTGGGCGGGAAATACGGTCAAAATAGCTGCTGACTGGCTTGAAACAATCATTGGCAGAAATTGTACCATCACCAAAGACCTCGATCTGCTGCAAAACCGGATCCGGCCCTCGATTGGCAAACACATCACCCGGGATCAGAAGAACCGGAAGACGATTGACATGAGCAAGAGCTGCAGCCGTTACCATATTGGTGGCACCTGGACCGATTGAAGATGTCACTGCCATCGCACGCTTGCGTTTTGATTGCTTAGCATAGGCAATTGCGGCATGTGCCATGGTTTGCTCGTTGTGGCCGCGATAAGTCGGCAAGTGATCTTTTGCTGCATGCAAGGCTTCCCCGATCCCTGCCACATTGCCGTGACCAAATATGGCCCATACGCCTTCGATGAAACGTTCACCATCCGCATTCATCTGATTTTCCAGATAACGAACCAAGGCCTGCGCTGCCGTCAATCGAATAGTTGTCATGCAAGACCGTCCTTCTTGTATTAGGGAAGTATTCTGTCGGGCCAACGCAAACAAAGCATGTCGGCCCGACCACAGAATGAGATGGATGTCAGATCAAATCGTGCCACCCAATGAAGATTCCAGTTCAGCCAACTCCTGGCCACCCGCCATCAGATCTTGCAGCTCATCAGGAGTGATATCGCCTTTCTTGGCCGTGCCAAGGGTCTTGCCCCTGTTCAACACTGTAAAACGATCACCCACAGCCAGAGAATGACGAACGTTATGAGTGATGAAAACCACACCAATGCCCTGATTGCGGACCCGATCGATGGTCGCCAGGACATTGGAGGTCTGGCGCACGCCAAGTGCAGAGGTCGGCTCATCAAGAATCAATACTTTGGCACCGAAGTGAACCGCGCGGGCGATGGCCACGGTCTGACGCTCACCACCAGATAGTGTTCCCACAGCCTGATCCGGCCCGCGCAGATTGATACCCATCTTGCGCATTTCCTCCATGCAGATCTCATTGGCAGTCTCAGTATCAAAACGCTTTAGAATGCCACGACCTTTGGTTGGTTCACGCCCCATGAAGAAGTTACGCGTCACCGACATCAGCGGGATCATTGCCAAATCCTGATACACCGTTGCAATGCCTGCTTCCATGGCATCTCGCGGGCTATCAAAATCCATGTGGCTTCCCTCAAACAGGATCTCTCCCGCCGTCGGCTTGTGTGCACCGGACATGGTCTTGATGAAGGTCGACTTACCCGCACCATTGTCGCCAAGCAGACAATGACATTCTCCAGGAGTGACATCAAAGCTGACACCTGCCAGAGCGATGACATTGCCAAAATGCTTTTCGATCTTATCCATATGAACGATTGGTTTGGTCATGATCAACGCTCCCCGGTTACACGTTTACGGATCATGTTGTTGAACAACACAGCCAGCAGCAGCATGCCGCCAAGGAAGACTTGGAACCAATCCTGATCAAAGTTGGTATAGGTCAAGCCAATCACGACCATTCCGAAGATGGTCGCACCGAAGAAAGCTCCAATTGCGGAGCCGTAGCCGCCGGTCAACAGACAACCGCCGATCACTGCCGCGATAATGGCCTCAAATTCCTTCTGAAAACCACGACGAGCATCGGTCGAACCCGCATCAATCACCTGAATGACGGCAAGTAACGCCGCGCAACAGGCGGTAACCATGAAGAGAGAGATCTTGACCTTGCGAACAGGTACCCCCGAGTTGGATGCAGCATTGGCATCACCACCGGATGCAAAGATCCAGTTACCTGCCGGAGTACGAAGCAGGATATAGGTTGCCAGCAATGCAAGGGCGACAAACCACAAAATCTCCACCGGTACACCTTTGACCTTTGGCGTGCCGTTTTTGAACGTGTCAATCCAGCCCATCTCTGCCAACTTGACAAACAGGCTGGTGAAAGCATCACCGGAGAAGAAACCGGCCAGCGGATCATTTTCAACAGCCTGACGCACACCACGCAGCTGGGTGGAACCACCGGTTGCCCATTTCAAGCCGACGAGGGACAGACCACGAAGAATGAACAGGAATGCCAGGGTTACAATGAAGGAGGGCAATCCTGTACGAAGGACAATTTGCCCATTGATAGCACCAACCATACCGGCAAAGGCCAGTGTAGCGGGAATAGCGATGAACAATGGTGTTCCAAAATTCACCACACAAGCGGCAAAGAACAGACCGGCAAAAGCGACCATGGACCCCAATGAGAGGTCAAACTCGCCACCGATCATCAGCAAGGATGCACCGATCGCCAGAATCCCCAACTGCGCTGCAGGTGTCATGAAATTCATGAAGCCTTGCAGGGTGAACATGGCATCATCGGCCGTAAGAAGGAAAAAGATTGTAACCAGAACAACTCCAGCGATTGCCCCCAATTCCGGGCGCTTCATCAACTGGGCCATCCAGGATTCCTGTTTGATCCGTTCGTCAACCTTTACGGGCTCTATCGTTGACATTCGGCGTCTCCCATTTTTTCGGACTGTGGGACATAAGGGCGAGTGACTTACTTGTCTCTCCAGCCCGATCAGCGCGTCCTGTCGCAACTGATCATCCATTCAAGAGCAGGACAGCTAACACCGCCCTGCTTGTTGTTACACATTCATTCGCGCGATTAGCGAATGCCGTTGGCAGACAACTCCACCACCTGACCGGCTTTGTCTTTGGTGATCAGGTTTGGACCAGAAGCAACATTACCACCTGGCATCAGACCAAACTCTGCGTGCATCGCCAAAAATGCTACAGGCAAATAGCCCTGCAGAAACTGCTGTTGATCGATTGCAAATGCAGCATCACCAGCCATGACAGACTCCAGGAAATTGGCGGACAGATCAAAAGAGGCTACTTTTACCTCACCAGAGCGTCCAATCGCTTTCACAGCTGCAACCGTGGGCTCCCCTGCGGTCCCTGCGCCAAGCGCCATGACGGTATCGATTGATCCATCAGATTCCAGTGCCGCTTTGACCTTGGCTTCAATCTCAGCAGGATCGTTCGTGGTTGGCAGAACTTTGGTTTTGCCACCAAAGCCTTCTGCAAATCCTGCACAACGTTGATCAAGGGCAACGTTGCCAACTTCGTGGTTCACACAAAGTCCACTCTTGCCGCCCATTGAGGCAAGTTTCTCGCCAGCTTTTTTACCTGCATCGAATTCTTCCTGGCCAACATGCAGAAGAGCACCAAGGCCCTTGGAGACATCAGAACCCGAATTCATGGAAATCACAGGAATGCCAGCTTCCACCGCACGCTGGATGGATGGGCCAAGCGCATCGCCATCGGGGATGGAGACAACCAGTCCATCCGGCTCCTGGTTCACTGCTGCATCAATCAGCTGGCTCATTGCAACCATGTCGAAGGTTTCAGGAGCACGATAGCTGACTTTGGCACCGGTATCCTTTGCGGCACGCTCGACACCATTTTTCACCACAGACCAGAATGGGTCGTTTGCCTGACCATGAGAAACCACGATGATATCAGCAGCCAGAGCCGGTGCTGCGATTGCAAGTGATGCGGCAACTACAGCGGATTTCAATAGCTTTTTCATTTTTCCTCCCAAGGAACGTTGGTTTTGGTTTACTTCAATTTCCGGGCAGCTCCACCCACCCGATGTGATCCTGCCTGATGCAAGCACCACCAAGATCAAACAAGACCCTTGAGAACTAAGCTCCCAAGGCACGCAAAGCTTGAACACTCTGCGCCAACTGGTTCGCAACAATGCTCTGGAACCCCTCTCCCTTGTTTGGGGTAAAGGGATTGGGGCCCGGAGCATTCACTTCCAGAATGATGGGGCCGGCATACTCAATCTCATTGAGAGCATTGATTTGCGCGGCAAATTCGATATTGCCCTGGCCGACACCACAGCGGTTGGAATCGGCAGCGTGATAGAGACCCAATGTGTCACCGGCCAATTTCAAGGCATGAGCTGGATCTTCTTCTTCGATATTCATGTGATAGGCATCAGGCAACAAAGACAGATTGGATGCGCCAACCTCATCCAGCAATGCCAAACCTTCCTTGACCGTACGGATCTGATGGGTCTCATAACGATTGAGAATTTCGAAAACGACCTTCAGATCATTGGCCTTGGCCATCTCACAAATCTTACGAGTGGCATCCACCAGCAAAGCATCCTCTTCTTCCTGAGAAGAGATTGGCGCGATACGTGTCACCTGCCCATGGCAAGAGACAAGTGGCGCACCGAACTCTGCCGCAAAGTCCATAAGGCCTTTGTAATAATCGAGTGCCATCTGACGTTTAGCTGCATCCGGATGCGAGATATCAGCATCGGCTGGCGTGAGTGAGAATACCTGTAAGTCCAGGTCATCCAGAATAATCCTGGCTTCATTTGCCTTGGTATTCCGCCAATCACCAAACAGTTCAACCCCATCAAGATCAGCGTCTTTGATCATTCCTGCACTATTGGCCAATGACGCTTCCCCAAAGATCCATGTGCAACAGCCTATCTTGCGCATTAATGTCTTCCCTGATGACCTGATCTTTTAACGTCCGCTCGATAATGAGCCTGTCCAACAACACAAGATCCATGTATGTCCAGATCTCCGTATTCGCCCTTATTCATACTGGAATACACAGCTTTGCTCCCGCGTGCAAGAATTTTTGCACGCGGGAGCAAAAAAATGTATATTCGATTATCCTTGAATTCCTTGTGGCCTATGGATAATGAACAAGCATGGGTGATAAACGTGTGAACCAAACGGATAGAAAAAACGCTTTGGAATCAGATGTAAAAGACGAAAAGCAATCAAAAGCAGTGTCCGTTGATACCGCAGCCAATGTCATGCAGGCTGCCAGAAATGCAACTGCACAAGATGTAGCGAACCTAGCCGGGGTTTCCCGCTGGACCGTTGCTCGTGCGTTCAAACGCGATGCCTCTATCTCTCAAAAGAACCTCGAAAAAGTTCTGAATGCTGCCAAGGATCTTGGCTATGCACCCGATTTGCTTGCATCCAGTCTCGCGACCAATAAAACCAACCTCGTCGCACTTCTGATTGATGATTTCGATAATCCCTATAAACTACCTCTCCTTAAGCATCTTACTGATGCTCTGCAGCAAAAAGGCCTTGCGGCCCTTGTGATCAATATCGGTGAATTTCATAGCCCGACTGATGCACTTCTCAATGCTTCTCAGCGACGCGTGGATGCAGCCATTCTTATGGGCACAGGGTTCAGTGATGAGTTGTTGTCGACAGCATTGGGCGCACAACGCATGAAAAAGATGATCGTTTTTGCGCGGGAAAGCAGCCATGAACGAACCATCTCAATCAGCTGTGATAACGCAAGAGCAATTAGAGAGATTGTCGAACATGCCCTTGAGCGTGGCTTCGAAAAAACCGCTTTTCTTGCTGGCCCGATCACTCACTCTACCAGCTTGCTCCGAAAGCGTACCTTTGTGCGAGAGCTAAAGCGCCTCGGTAAACCAGAGCCGGATATTTTCTCGATCCCGACATATAATCGTGAACTGGCGCGAGATGCTGTCCATAGCTATCTCGATGGCCTGGAAGCAGATCACTATCCTGATCTGATGCTGTGCGAGAACGATGTCATTGCGCTCGGAGCCATTGATGCCATTCGCTACGATCGCGGCCTGTCCGTACCTGACGACATTGCTGTCATCGGGTTTGACAATATCGACCTTTGCGCCACCCCGGCCTATGACCTGACTTCCTATCATCAGCCATTGGAAGAAATGGTCCATCACCTGCTAAATTTGCTCGATGATATTCCGCCAGGGGAGGATGTGATCCGGGTTCCAGGCAAACTGGTGGTCCGCACCTCGGGTTAAGGCTTACCCTGAGCGATATTGTTCCAACAACAACATCAGATCAGCCTGCCTGGATGTTCGGGTCTTGGAAAAAATATCCTTGATCCGTGATCGTGCAGTCTCGTAGGTAATCGCGCAACATCTGGCAGCTTCAGACAAAGAGTGCCCGGCCAACAACATTTGACAAAGCCTCTCCTCGGCTTTGGTCAGATGAAATGCGGATGAGAATTCCGTCAGTTCCAGAATATTTTGTGTCTGTCCAAGGCGACTTACCGTTACCAGAACCAATTGTTGCGGAATCAAAGGGGCTGTATTCAACGAACTGGGAAGACGAGAGCAGGACAATACCCAATCCCCCTGATCATCACGCACAACCATTTTGGATGTTTGTGCGCTGGCAAAAAGTGCCATTTGGCGAACAAGCTGTTTGAACCTGTCATCATAACGATAATTCATCAAAGACAATTGACCATGCTCATGCCTGAAAAGCATGTGCGTCTCCAGATATTCCTCAAAAATCGAGTTGCAGTTCCTGAGACAAGCTGAGACATCGACAATGAAAGCTGCCTTGTCCTTGCGATCAATCAGCGCAGAGGCCCCCACCAACTCGCTTTGGTTTTCCGTCAATTGTTGTGCCAGCGTTATGGCACGATAAAGTGGGGCACGAACCTTGTGCATGATATACATGGCGGGGGCTTCATAATCTGCAAAATCCCTTGTGGCGAACTGAAGATTGAAACGCACCTCGTTCTCTGCGGTCGGGTTCAACTTCACTCCAATGGCGGAGTCGAACTCTCCCAACTTTGCCATCCAGTCATTGTAAAATTCATCATTTTTCAGCTGTGAGATTGGCAACACATAGTCCGAGATCCAAACCTGACCATCTTCATGACCTCGCCAATATTTCTCATAGGGATTGATGGTATGATAATAGTCGATATAGGAGCGCAAGAATGATTGCTCGACACCGTCGACTTGCAGAAATGGCATGGTGTTATTGACGACATCGTAATTGATCAGCCCCGAGAAAGAGCCAGGGAACAAATCCGTCATGGCCACGGTAATGTCCGACCAATCAGCCAGCCCCAATGGCGCAAGCGAGATGATTTCCGAGATGGTTTCAATCGTCTTGTCAATGTTTGCTTGAATCAGATCCAATCCAGCTCTCCGGCGCAATCTTATTCGGCAAACTCAATTGAAATCTCTCAATCCATTCCATGCAACCGTTTACATTTCAAAAATTCGTGATCAGAGTGCTAATTGCCGCACAAACAACTCTGGGTAATATTTTCAATGGCTGAACCACGCGTTACCCCCAAATGGGAGTTGTGCAATTTTGGACCAGCATGTTTCCTAGAGACGGGCATTCGGTGCACTGGATTTTTCCAATGACCCTGAATTTTTCAATTATTTCATAACCTATTGCAGGTGATGGGAACTTTTCCTGTCACCTGTTTTGGTATAGCTTGAGAAAATAGAAACAGGGTGAAGCCTCGTCAGCTTACACCCTGCTCGACCTTTATCTGGAAAAGAATTCCGCCCAACCACCAGAGTGGATTTATGCCTTCGGTGTAATCCGTAACGTGGGTGGAGAAATATACAGCCCACAAGTTGAAGCACCAACTCCAAGTGCATTAAGGCTATCCGTTACCTTGAACTTGATATCTACCTCCGGGATGACATCACCAGCGGTGGCATTGAGAGAAAAAGGTAGCTGGTAGGTCAAGGTAAGCGTCGCTGGTTGAACATTTATAGTCAAGTTGGCAGGTACCACAAAGGCTGGCGGAACACGGCTTACAACATAGTTCATGATACCCAGAGCTCCTGGTGTGGCATGGCTTTGTCCATTATCGCCCGCACCCAGGTCAATCACACCCCCGGCCACAGTGTTGCAAGTCATGGTACCGCCCGCAGGGTTGGCAACATTTGTTACGCTACCGGTTACCTTGATCGAATTGGTAACAGTCAGACGCATATGAGTATAATTGCCCGTGGCCTGCACAATCCTATTGATCGTATAGGGTTGCTGTGTTGCGAGTGGTCCTCCACCGGACGCCAATGCAAAGGTCGCAGTGGTATTGGACAGAGTTGTCGAGGTACCGCAGTTTGCATCTGTGCAAAGCAATATGGACTGAACTTCCACATCATATTGCGTAGGCGTTGCCTGTACTTGAGCAGATGCATAGCTCATGCTGGCAAGCATCAATGCGATTATGGCGACGAAATGATAAGCAATCTTTTCTGCTGGAATTTTGATATGCATGCCTTAAGTCCTTACTCACCGCTTATATAAACACCGGCACCAGAGACCGTGCCAGTTGAAGCATTTATCGTACGACGCTCGGTTACGATTTCATTTGTCCGTAAAACTTTCTGCCAAAGCTGTGCTGACAAATCACGCTTGGGCAGGGGGGCGTTTGAAATGAAATCATCGGCAGCAGTGAACTGGGTTTCTTTACGCTCACCCAACGAGATTGTCAGGCGAGCCCAAGCTTTCTCATCATAATTATCAAAGGACCCGCCAACTTCCAGCTTCGCATATCGGGTCAGATCACCACGAAGGGAAGTTTTGAGACCGGTAATATCGTCATTGGCCTTCGCTTGCCAATGATATCCGCCCACCGCAGCTCTAAGCCAGGGCATGTAAGGCACGACTGCTTCGATCTCACCATCAATTCCACTGAGGGCACGTTCCTGAGTAGTGATATTTCCAACGGTTGATACATGCTTCCAATCGGACAGTGCTTCGTAACCATTGACGCGAGCGGTCAGATTGGAACTGATGACCTCAAACCCGGCACCAACACGATTATGGTGATATTCAGTTGCGTGATCATAGAAGGCATTTACACTGAGGATCAGATTGTCACCAAAGAAATGGCGTGCACCAATACCAGCATTCAGCGTCCAATTATCGGAATTGTCACCATCCCATTCAGTGCCACCTGTTGCCCTACCTTGAAAGAAGATTCCACCTTGTTCCATGGAGAGTAGCGGCTGAAGAGTTTCCAGCGATATATTGACCCGGTCTTCATTCGCGAAGACCGATATGTCCGTTCTGGTTAACCAATCCGGTACATTCGAGAGCATGCTCTGCTCATCCACCTCTTGCGAATATCCCGCAGGCAGAGCCACTCCCATACAAAATACTGTCACCAGACCTGCCAATATTGGCTTTCTGATCCCAGAGCGCATATCCCAAACCATGAGTTTTACCTCGTTATTCCCTTTTCGTGAGCACAGTGAAAAGAGATGAGGCGCTCAAGGTCAATTGGACTAGTACATCTAAATTTGCTTAATTTCGGATATTCCCTGAGATATGTCTTTCTGACATCAAGTCGAGTTGATCCAACGCAAATTTCTTGATCTTAACTAGTACAGATGTAGGATGTCCTAGGGGAAGATCTGATAATTACTCAACAGGCACTGTGAATAACTCAAACGGATGAAATATAAGTATTAACCTATACATTGAACCCAGAATCCTTGAGTACTTGGCTGTCATTGAGATCGCCAATCAAACCCTTTCCTATCAATTATAAAGCAGTTTTAGGTTCGGATCGCTTTCAGGTCATTATAGATCGTCGCTCTGCTCACATTCAGAACCCGAGCAATATAGGATGCAGCATGTTTCTCACGCAAAGCTTCCGTATCCAACAAGGCTTCGAGTAGCATCTTGCGATCCTTGCGATCCAAAGCTTCGACGGATTTGTTTCGATCCCGGCACCAATCCACGATGTAGTGGTTCATTTTCTCATGCCAGTCATTCTTGAACAAAGCTTCAGACCCTTTTGACGTGACCGGCGTCCCGATCAGGGCAGTGATGGCATTTTGGGCAGCCATGATTTCCGAAATATCATAATTGAAACATGCCAGCGCCACTGCTGTCCCATCATCATCACGCAAAACGGCTGAGATTGAGCGAATGACTCGCCCGTCCCAGTTGACCCTCTCAAATGGGCCGATGACTGTCTCATTCTTATCCTTGCGAAAATCTATTTCCGACAAGAAGGACGGATCCCCAATCTCACGTTTGGAAAATGGATTACAAATATGCACCACAGTCTCTGTGATCAGGGAGTGGACAACAATCTCGACATTGGAGCCCAGCAATTTGGACAAGGCTTCTGCGATCGGGACGGCTACATTCTCGACCACTTGATTTGCAGAAGTCTCTTCTGTCTTGATCATTCGATTGATTTCCACTTTTTCAAGGGCCTGAGTTGAATGCCGACGTTTGCATAAATGCTTATCAATAGCAGTTCTCTTCTATTGGCAGCTTTTCAAGGATTATTCAATATGCCCAACAACGGCTAGAACATCTCCACGCTGAACCAGCCCCTGCCCGGCAGTACAAAAGAGAACTCCGCTGGTATTAGCCAGAACCGACTGCGGTGGGCGATCAACACGATCTGCGAAATGCAGATAACCGATCACCTGCCCTTGCTTCACTTTGCTACCTGGCTCAAATAGCATCTCATAGATGCCTGCATCATCTGAATATGTGTAATGGTGCAAACCATCCACCAGCAGGGTCATCTTCTCTTTTGAGGTTGCCGGTATCGCGGCTTGTTCCTTCAATATGCCCATCGAAGACAGAACACCTTTTATCCCGCGCTTTGTGATCGAAATCGTGTTGGCAGTAGCCAATGCAGAGCCACCCAGCTCGGTTGCCAATATTCGTTTGCCTTGCCGCTCGACTTCGGTGTCAATCATCTCTGCTGCTGAGGGTTCACGAATGGTGACGGACAATGGCGCATCAAATGCATTAGCCAGATCCTGAATAGCTTGAGTTGCCGCTTCCGTTTTCTGTACTGGCACAAAGGTGCAGGGCAAGAACATCAGTGAGCGCCCGCCGGAATGCAGATCAACCACAACATCACTACGCGGGATCAATTCACGTGTGACAAAGTCAGCAATCCTCTCCGTGATTGTCCCGCGTGGATTTCCCGGAAAAGCCCGGTTCATGTTGCCATCGTCAAGTGGAGAGAGCCGACTGCCATTCTGAACAGCTGCAGTATTGAAGGCTGGCATGACAATGATCTGTCCTTGAACATCCTCCAACTTAAGCTCTCCATGCACCAGATGAGACAGGGCGATAGGCCCTTCATATTCATCTCCGTGACAGCCCCCAAGAAGAAGGCAACGGGGGCCTTCTCCTCGTTTGATGGAGAAAAGAGGAACCCTTAGATTGGCCCAAGCGCTATGATTGAGAGATGCTGGCACATCAATATAGCCTGCATGAAATCCTTCAGCGTCCAGATCAAGAGCTGTAGAGAGCATTGTGTCTTCCTGACTTATGAATAAAAAGACAGGCATAAAAAGCGCGAGCTGGCTGCTTACTCAAACTCTTGCTTCTTATGCCTGTTGAGGGAAGCTGGTTTTATTGTTCTAAAATGCTACCCACGACCTTGTTCAAACGCCCAAGGCCCTCGCGCAGATGCGCTTCCGGCAATGCGGAACTGAAACGGAAATGATTTTCGACATGGAAACGACTACCAGGAATGACCAGTACATCTTCTTCCGCATGCAAACGGCGGCAGAGGGTCTCTGAGTCAATTGGCAGATCAAAGCGAATGAAGGACATCGCCGATGCTTGTGGTGGCGAGACAGTGAAGACACCGGGGTGAACCTGCAATGCCTCTGTGAGTGTCTCAAAGCCGGTACGGATCAGACGCCGCGCCCGTTCGACCAGCAGACCACGAGCCGGTTCTGCAAGGGCGGCTTCCGCAAGTCGCATGGACAGGGTTGTCGCGGCCACTGTTGCATATTCATGACGACGCCAGCTCGCCGTGATGGTGTCTTTTGGCGCGACCATCCAGCCAAGGCGCAGGCCGGGAAGGCCATAGGCCTTACTCATGGAGTTCAGAACAACGACCTTGTCATAGTCACCCCAGAAGCTTTTGGTCACTTCATCAGTGTCTCGTTCTGTGCCGATATAGACTTCATCAGCAACAACCCATGCGCCGACTTTCGCAGCAGCGGCAATGATACCATCACGCTCTTCCTGACTGACAACACGACCCGTTGGGTTGTTCGGATTGATGATATGGATGACTTTGGTGTTCTCATCCACTGCATCCATCACGGCTTGCGGATCGATTTTCCAATCATTCAGCGGATCCATGTCCACATAGCGTACTTCGATGCCACGGTTGCGCACATCGCCGGTCAATTGCTCATAGATAGGGCGGAATGCAACCATGTTGTCACCAGGTTCCAGCAGAGTGTTGGCGACCAGAGTATTGGCCTCTGACGCCCCTGCAGTTACCAGGATATTGTCTGCATCTGTGCCCGGATACATCTTTGAGATATGTTCACGCAGCAGGGTAGAGCCATTCACCTGCGGATAATCCAGAACCGTTTGCCAGATTACGTCCGGATTGAGGCCGGTCAATTTGACCAGCTCGTCAACCTTCATCGGATGAACACCACTTTCCGAATAATTATAAACGACACCGTGTTCCAATTCCGACAGGAACTGCTCAACATGGAATGGGTGAAACATGAGGTTTCCTCTCTTTCAATCAGGCATATCTTTTTTCTAGTGTCGAAAAGGCAGCTGTTAGTAACAGAACCATGGCCAGATAGATTGCGCCAGCGGCAATGAAAGCTTCAAAAGGTGCAAAATGCTCTGAGGAGAGCTTTCTGGCAATTCCGGTCAGATCCATGATGGAGATGGTGCTTGCCAGAGATGTGCCCTTCAACATCAGAATGATTTCGTTGCTATAGGCAGGCAACGCGATCCGTGCAGCCTGCGGCATCAGGATCAAACGTCCCGTTTGAAAATTGGAGAAGCCATAGGCAGCAGCGGCCTCCAGCTGCCCTTTCTCTACCCCTAGGACACCACCGCGCATGATTTCTGATGTAAAGGCGGCAGAGTTCAGACCAAGAGCAAGAACGGCGCAGAACCATGCTTCGCGCAAGAAGGGCCAGGCGAAGCTGTTTCGAATGAACTCGAACTCTCCCAAGCCATAATAGATCGCGAACAACTGGACCAATAGCGGCGTGCCGCGGAAAAACAGCACATAGAAATCTGCAAGTTTCGACACAATCGAAATGCGGCGCAAACGGACAATGCACAACAGCAAGCCGAGAACAAAACCAATACTGAGAGCGCTTGCAAGGATGGCCAGTGTGACCGGTATCCCTTCTGCAAGGTCAGCGAAGAATGAAAAAAGCAAAGACCAATTCATGCTAACCTGCCTTCAATGCGAATTTGTTTTCTGCGCGACCGAACAAGCGCTCTGAACCAAACGAAATCAGAAGGTAGAGCAGCGCAGCAACTGCATAAAATGTAAATGGCTTGTGGGTCGATCCTGCTGCGACGGTTGCCTGACGCATCAATTCGGCAACGGCGGTCAAAGATACAAGCGCCGTATCTTTCAACGTTACCAGCCAGATATTGCCGAGTGCTGGCAGAGAAACTCTCAACAGCTGTGGCAACTCGATCAGCACGAAAGCCTGCGGGTTTGAAAATCCATAGGCATGGGCCGCTTCGATCTGCCCTTTGGGAATGGACTTGGCCGCTCCGCGAAAGGCTTCAGATGTATAGGCAGTCACAATGACCATCAAAGCAAAGGCACCAAGAGCAAAACCACTAAGATTTATCCGCTCCGTATATCCAAAACTTTGCGCCACCGAGCGAACCACAGCACCGGATCCAAAGAAAAACAGATACAGGACAAGAAGCTCGGGTACACCACGAAAGATCGTTGTATAGGTGACCACCAGCCAGCGCGAAACCCGCCCCTGTCGTCGCAGGATCATCAGCAGCAATCCAGCAATGCAGCCACCGGCAAATGCTATGATTGCCAGGGCAAGGGTGGTCCCCAAACCTTGCAATAATTCATCGCCCCAGCCTGATTGTCCGTAGGAAAACAATTCTAGCATATTGATCACATCTTGCTGTGGTTGGATCGATGGCCCAGGCCGCCGATCATGAGAAGAGCCAGAAGCGCCCAAATAAATGGGTTAGATGGGCGCTTCTGTTTGGACTTTAGGGAGCAACGGAATAGCCGAACCACTTCTTGGACAGCTTTTCGATTGTGCCGTCTTTCATAAGTTCTGCGATCGCTGCATCCATTTTGGCCTTCAGTTCAGCATTGCCTTTGCCAATCCCGAAGCCGATGCCTTCACCCATTTGAGGATAGTCAGCATAGGTCAGGGTCGGGCCAAACATATTCAGTTTTGCATCAGGATTGGCCTTGGAAAATTCCTCCCAAGACGCCACTTCCATAAGAGCTGCATCGATACGGCCAAATTTCAAATCAGCGATGATCTGGTCAGCCTGCTGGTAGATTTTGACGTTCACACCAGGGAAATTCTCGGCAACGACAGATTCAAAAATCGAGGCCCCCTGAACCCCAACGGCTTTCTTGTCCAGTTCTGCCTTGAGTTTTGCCTGATCCTTGATAGAAGAGAACTTGTCTCCGGATGTCGCAAATGCTGCAGGGGCCTGCGCATAGGCATTTGAGAAGTCGATGCTTTTCTTGCGCTTCTCAGTGATGGAGATAGCCGATACAATCATATCATATTGGCCGGCAACCAAAGCCGCCAACAAACCATCATAGGCCTGATTGGTCCATTCACACTTTACTTTGGCTTTCTCGCATGCGGCATTGCCTACATCGATATCAAAGCCAATCATGTTGCCGTTGGTGTCTACTGACTCCCAGGGCGGGTAATCTGCACTGGTGGCAATTCTGATGGATTCAGCCGCCGCTGGCAGGCTGACGAATGCCGACAGTGCAGCAGCTAGAACGACTTTCTTCATTTGAACATTCCTCCTTGTTAAATGACTGACGCCAGAAACTGAGCTGCTCGCTCTGTTTTTGGCGACCCAAAGACTTCTTCCGGCTCGCCATCCTCAGCGATCCGGCCTTGATCGAGAAAAATCACACGATTGGAAACCCGGCGCGCAAAGCCCATCTCATGGGTCACCAAAATCATGGTATTACCCTGATCTGCCAGTTCCTCGATCACCTGCAGCACTTCGCCGACCAGTTCGGGGTCCAGCGCAGAGGTCGGCTCATCAAAAAGCAAAAGAGATGGATCCATAGCCAAGGCGCGCGCAATTGCGGCACGCTGCTGCTGACCACCGGAAAGTTGATGCGGGTAGTAATGCATTCGCTCCCCCAAACCGACACGTATCAGCAGCTCTTCCGCCCGCTCATTTGCGGCCTGCTTATTGCGCCCCAAAACATGGATCGGAGCGATTGCTACATTTTCGAGAACGGTGAGATGTTGCCAGAGATTGAAGCCCTGAAAGACCATCGGCAGTGCGGAACGGAGCTTTTGAACATCCTTGGTGACTTTCAGTTGACCTTCATGGTTCGTTTGAAAATCTACCTTCTGTCCATCGATGTGCATCACGCCCTTCTCGGGTACTTCAAGCAAATTCAAGCAACGCAGAAAGGTACTTTTACCCGATCCAGAAGAGCCAATGATTGAAATCACCTGCCCCTGTTCTGCACTCAAGGAAATGTCTTTGAGAACGGTAAGCTGACCATATGACTTTGTAAGATTCTCCACGGATAACCGAGATATGGGTGCGGTCATAATCTATCTCCTCCCAAAGACAGGCATGATCAGAAAATCCAAAATGGATATTTTTGTCTTATCGATAGACGCAGAAGTCGTCGGATATGATCGAATACCATACCCGGCTCTTCAGGATCGATCGTGTCTGTTACTTGGATCGCTGTTCCATGTTCAGCCAAACCGACTTGGCAATCGCAGCATCCTGCACTGCCACTCCGGTTAGATCGGCAATCGTGATATCGTCATCCGAGCGAGGCTTGGCTCCGTTCAAAAGCGCTTCACCAAGTGGCGTCAGATCACTTTCTGCAATCACCTTGGCTTGCAACGCGTTCGTTGTTTCACCATGCTCGATACATTGGGACGGAGAATCCACGAAGATTTGGGAAGCTCTTGCGAAGAGCTGTTCATCGATTTCCTGTTTTCCCGGTGAATCAGCACCAACAGCGACAATATGCGTTCCAGGCCGCACCCATTCCGCTTCGATCAGTGGAGCTTTTGACGGTGTGGTCGTTACGATCACATCCGCTTTTTCACAGAGCTCGCTTGGCGTCTCCGCTTGTGCAACATCAACATCAGGCAATTCAGAGCGCAGGACCTCTATCAGCGAGGCTGTTTTCTCATCATTCCTGCCCCAAATGACAACAGATTTGTAGCCAAGCAGCTCACAGATCAGTTTTGCCTGCAGATGTCCCTGAATGCCGCTACCCAAGATACCGATAGTCTTTGCCGAGCTACGAGCACCCAGGCGAGTTGCCAAAACGCCAGCAAGTGCTGTTCTGAGATCAGTCAGAACGCCCTCGTCTTGCAGAATGGCCAGAGGCGTTCCATGCTCGGCCGAAATCACCGCCATGAAACCATTTGATGAACTCATGCCCTTGGCAGGATTGTCATAGAAGCCAGTTGCGAGTTTGACGGTGAAGACCTCATCTCCATCAACATGCGCACATTTAATGTGACACTCACCGTTTGATGTATCAAAGCCCAGATGGGTTACAGGAGCCACCTGCGCCTTGCCTGAAGCAAATGCTTTAAAACCATTTTCAATATCGTTCAGAACAGCTGGCAGATCGACATGGTCTAAGATCTGCTCCTTCCCGATGATTTGCATGGCGGCCCAATTCCCTTTGTTGCGAGAAATATCTCAATTTTATTTCGTAGACATTTTGTCTAATTTAGATTAAACAGTATACATCAAAATATGATCTGACAAGCCGGAAAATTCCATGACAGTAGATTTGGTTGATATTCAGCACGCACAGGACCGCATTCGCCCCTATGTTACCCCCACGCCCTTGGCAATCTCTCACAGCTTAAGTAGGCATCTGAATTCCAAGGTTTTTTTGAAATACGAGACACTGACTTCAACGGGTGCATTCAAGTTGCGCGGAGCAACCAACAAATTGCTGAGTTTGCCTGAGGAACAACGCAATCGTGGTGTCATTACCGTTTCCAGCGGCAATCATGGCCGGGCGCTTGCCTATATTGGAAAGGAACTCGGTGTTCGGGTGATTGTGTGTGTCACTGAAATCGTTCCGCCCGAGAAAGTTCAGGGACTTCGGGACTTTGGTGCGGAAGTTGTGGTCCATGGAAGCAATCAGGATGAAGCAGACGCCGAGGCACGGCACATTGCGGAAAGTAACGGCCTGCTATTTGTCTCCCCTTTTGATGATCCTGAAGTCATCGCTGGGCAAGGCACCATCGGATTGGAGATATTAAACTCTCAGCCCGATCTGGACTGCGTTCTGGTTCAACTTAGCGGAGGCGGATTGATGAGCGGCGTTGCCAAAGCAATCAAAAGCCTCAAACCAGAGATCGAAGTCATTGGAATTTCATCACTCCATGGCGCTGCCATGTTAGAGAGCATCAAGGCTGGCCACATCGTCAACGTAGAGGAAAAGCCTTCCATCGCTGATGCCTTGCCGGGGCCCATTCCACCAAACAATCGCTATACATTTGCGATGTGTAGAGATCTGGTCGATACTCATATTCAGGTCTCTGATGAGCAGATTGTAGAAGCAATGGCCCATATTCTGCATAACGAGAAGTGCATCGTCGAAGGCGGAGGCGCTGCCGGCGTCGCGGCATTGCTGAACAATCAGGAGCAGTTCCACGGGAAAAATGTTGCGGCCATTCTGAGCGGAAACAATATCAGTTCAGAGCGCGCCATAAATCTAATCGGTGCTTAACGGCGAGCCCCGATTATCTTGACAGATTCTGTCTGGATAGCTTTGAAAAGCAACAGAATTTCAGACATAAAAAAAACCCGTCAGATCAAATCTGAACGGGGATTTTTGGTGCCCAGGAGAGGACTCGAACCTCCACTTCCATACAGAAACTAGCACCTGAAGCTAGCGCGTCTACCAGTTCCGCCACCTGGGCAACTCAGGTGTGAGGCGGTTTTTAAGGAGGTCTTGGTCCAATGTCAACGCGCCTATTTTAAAAATGTGCACAATTCACACGATAAAATCTCACCCAAGGGTGCAGTATGGGGAAAGTCTGCGATTCTGGCCTTCACACAGCGCTGTGGAAGGACTATGGAGAGAGAAAGGTATTTCATCCATTTGTGACTCTTGTGATAAAATACCATCTGCGCTTGTTCGCAAAGGGACCAAAACAATGATGGCAAATCAATCGTCCAAGATTGTAACTGTATTTGGTGGCTCAGGTTTTCTGGGACGCCATGTTGTCCGCGCTCTTGCTAAACGCGGCTATCGTGTACGCATTGCCGTACGTCGTCCAGAACTGGCTGGCTTCATGCAGCCGCAAGGTGGCGTCGGACAGATCTTCCCTGTTCAGGCAAATCTGCGCCATGACTGGTCCATTGAGCGCGCAATTGAAGGCGCTGACGCCGTCGTCAATCTGGTCGGTATCCTTTACGAGACGTCCAAGCAGAGCTTTGAGTCTGTTCATAAAGATGGTGCTGAGGCCATTGCAAAGGCAACTGCCAAAGCCGGCTTGAAGAATCTGGTCCAGATCTCCGCTATCGGTGCAGATCTGGAAAGTGGCTCTGACTATGCACGCACCAAAGCTGAAGGCGAGAAAGCCGTGCAAGCTGCAGTGCCTGAAGCTGTGATTGTTCGTCCTTCTCTTTTGATCGGCCCCGACGATGATTTCTTCAATAAATTTGCCGAGATGAGCCGCTTCTCTCCTGCCCTGCCACTTATTGGTGGTGGTGAGACCAAATTCCAGCCGGCCTTTGTTGGCGACGTAGCTGAAGTGATTGCTCGTGCCGTTGATGGTGAACTGGAAGCCGGTCAGACCTATGAACTTGGTGGACCGGAAGAGAAGAGTTTCAAAGAACTGCTCGAAATCATGCTTTCCGAGACTCAACGCAAACGTCTTCTGTTGCCAATGCCATTTGGCATCGCCAAGGCTCTTGCATGGTGGACCGAGATGCTTCCATCACCTGTTCTGACCTGCGATCAGGTAACTTTGCTGAAGACTGACAATGTTGTCAGCGATGCCGCAAAATCTGCCGGCCGAACCTTTGAGGGCCTAGGGATAAAAGCCCAGTCGGTTGAAGCTGTTGTCGGGTCGTATCTGTGGAGCTATCGCCCTGCTGGTCAATATGAAGCCAACCGCGCGCGTTAATCCCGATTTTCATGCTGACAGGATATGAAAGGCGAGCCAATGGCTCGCCTTTCTTTTTATCTGAATGGTAGTCTGCTCTATTCATCAATGCTCTTTGGCTGGCATAATTGGCATCAGATCCATACGGGCCTTGAAGCTTGACCAATCTTTTTTTTCCGGATCAGACCAAGCGCTTTCCGCAATCGCAGAGAGGCGTGGGAAAACCATATGATTGAAGCGAGCACGGCTGGTCAGATTTTCGCTCCAGATGCAACCCTGAATACCGAGCAACTTGCCTTTAGGCATTTCACCGGCATCTGGCTCAAACTCATAAGTTTGCTTTGCCGATGATATTCCCGCCCAGCTAAGACCGGGCTCGTCCCAATTATCGGATTGTGCCATGTCCAGATAATAGGCTTCGCCCGGACATAGAATGACATCATAGTCTTGTGTGGCAAGATCCACACCATTCTCGGCTTTCAACCAAGCCATGATAGGGCTTTTTTCCGGGCTAAGACCCTGCTCCTTTGCAGCTTCTTCCCAGCCAATGGCCGTTTTCTCATGTTTGGTCAACAGCTTTTCGATATAACGCATGATAACTGCTTGCATTTTTTTGCTGTCAGGGTTCCCGTCTTCATCATGCAGGCTTTTGGCCTTGGCCCAACTCATTGCTGCGCCAGATCCATTCCAAGCCTGTTCGGCAACTTCATCGCCTCCAACATGAATCCATTTGGAGGGAAACAACTCGACCAATTCTTCAAAGATTGTATCAAGAAACTTCCAAGTTGCCGCAAGACCCGGATTGAGCGCATTGTTGACGTAACCCTGAACTGATGCACCTCCCTGCATGGCGCTGGGGTCGACCAGTTCCGGCAGTGCCATCAGAGCTGCATGGCAATGTCCGGGAATATCGATCTCCGGCACCACGACGATTTCCAGCTCGCTCGCACGGGCGATGATCTCTCGCATATCTTGCTGCGTGAAGAAGCCGCCATGACGCTCCGGCCCAGAACCATGCTGAGGCTTGAGCGATAACTCATGGCCGCGCCATGCACCGATTTCCGTCAGGCGTGGATAGGCCTTGCTCTCCAAGCGCCAGCCCTCATCGTCGGTCAGATGCAGATGGAGACGGTTGAAGCGGTTCCAAGCCAGAATATCCAGAAAATCCAGAATGTCCTGTTTGTCATAGACCTGCCGGGAGACATCCAGATGCATTCCGCGCCAGGCAAACCGGGGGCTATCAATGATCATACCAACTTTGGGAAAGGCAAATTGATCATTGTCTCTTGCGCTTATCGCCATTTGGGCCAATGCGATCAGCGCATAAAGGCAAGCTTCACCATCATTGGTGGTGATGAGGATATGATCTTCACTGAAGTCGAGAAGGAAGGAAGTATCCTTCTGATGATCTTCTTCGTCCTCTTCGTTTGAGAAAACAAAGTTCAGTTCCTCTTCTTCATCTTGTTCATAATAACCAAGATTGACCTCGAGCAAATCAGGAGCTGGTTGATCTGAAAATAGCGAACTTTCCAACGCAAAAAGACGCTCAATCAGATCATTCGCACGACGACAAAGAGCGGTATCCGACAAGAAAAAGCCCCTGGGCTCTTGCTCGAACCAGTCCTCGATCCGTGCGACTTCGGGCGCTGGCAAAAGACCCAAAGGTGAAATCTTTGAAATTCGAATAGGTTCCTGATCTGCACAGGTCTTTGCAACTTCAATTGCTTTTGCTGGCTGCAAAGGCTCACAGGTCACAAGTTCAATGGACCCATCATCATGAATGAGATAGGCGCAACTGGGGCCATCCGTGCAATGAGAAGGTTTATGACTCAGACGTGGAATGGTCACGCTCCAAACCACGCCATCCTCGCCTGCTTCGCAGTCTGTCAAAGGACCTATTTCATGGTAATTTGCAGTGCGCGCAACAAAGCAGCCATTTTCCAACTCCGTCTCTGGTGGGATCCGGGTAATGGATGTAAAAGCCAATCGTGCGGTGCTTTCCAATTGACTATCAGGCTCACCACTTAAGGTAAGTCTCATGGCACCGGTGTTTGTACTCTTCTCAATCCATTGGCTTTGCAACATCCACGTCATCTACGTATCCTTGCCCGTCTTATTCCCCGGTCCAAATATAAAAGGCGGAGCCAAGCCCCGCCATTTATTCGATGTCTGTTAAGCGTCTTGGCCGCTATTAGTCAAGCGGTGGAATACGCAAAACCTGACCAGGATAGATTTTGTCCGGATGGGTCAACATTGGTTTGTTGGCTTCGAAAATGCCTTCATATTTCGCGCCATTGCCATAATGTTCGGAGGAAATTGCCCAGAGGGTATCGCCTTTTTGGACGGTGTAGAAGGTTGCTTCCGGCTCTTCGGTCTTGACTTCAATATTCTCTTCAACCTTGGAGATGCCAAGGGTATTCCCCAGTGCCAGAACAATCTTTTCTCGCAAGGAACTGCTCTCAGTGGCACCCGCCACCTTGACGGTATCACCTTCAACTTCGATTTCCAGATTTTCGGCTTCCAGACCATGTTTTGCAACTTCGGCCTTGAGATCTTCCGCTGCCGGAGTCTCATCTTCAGAAGTGATGCCGATTTTCTCACCAACAGACTTAATAAAATCAAATACGCCCATGTTCAAACTCCATCAACCGGCCCAAATCACAGGCCAACAGCTGCTCTATTTTATGCACCCATATCAGGCAAAGCAGATTTATGACCAAAAAACAATAAAGGAATGAGCCTAAGAGTGCTTTCCCAGGCCCATTCCTACAGTTTTCTGTCTTTTCTAGTTTTTAGAATGAGCGCTGCACATCTTGCAGGAAAGAGCCGACCATCTGTTTCAGCTCTCCAGCCTGCCCTGCAACATTGCGCGAACTCTGCAAAACGTCGTCCGCACGATGTGTGGTCTCACCTGCTTTTGTGGTAACTTCACTCATGTTGGTTGCAACAGTCTGTGTGCCCTCCGATGCAGTTTGAACAGAGCGAGCAATCTCGTTGGTTGCAGCCCCTTGCTGGCTTACGGCACTGGCAATGGAAGAGGTATAAGAAGAGACATTTTCCATGATTTCGGCAATTGCGCCAATGGAGGATGCAGCATCACGGCTGGAATCCTGGATATCATGGATTTGCTGTGAAATCTCTTCTGTTGCTTTCGAGGTCTGAGTTGCCAGCTCTTTCACTTCAGAAGCCACGACAGCAAAGCCTTTCCCCATCTCACCAGCACGAGCTGCCTCGATTGTGGCATTCAGTGCCAACAGATTGGTCTGCTCGGCAATGTCACGAATAAGGCTCACCACCTCACCAATTTTGCTGGATGCATGCTCAAGGCTCTGCACCTTGACATTGGATGTCTCGGCGGCTTGTGTGGCTTCGCTGACAATGTTCTGGGTTTGCTCGACCTGCTGATTGATATCGGTGATCGAAGCCGCCAACTCTTCTGTCGCCGTCGCAACGGTCTGAACGGAATCTGCGGCCTGCCCCGATGCACCATCTGCCTGATTTGCCCGCTCGGAAGTATCTTTCGCAATGGCAGTCAGAATTTGGGCATCATTTTCCATACGACCCGCATTTTCACTGACCTCGACAAGTGCTTGCTGAATGGCAGCGTCAAATCCAACTACCAATTCATGCACTTTTTGGTGACGCTTGTCTTCCTGGTCACGACTTTCCTGTTGCTGATGTGCCAGATCATCTGCCAGTTTTGCTTTCTCTCGAAAGACCTCAAGTGAACGGGCCATTTCGCCAATTTCATCCTTACGGTTCTGATCATCAATCCCACAGGTCAATTGACCGGATGACAGCGATGACATGGCTTTTTGCAGGCGTGAGAGAGGGGCAGTGATAGAATGAGACTGCCAATAGCCGATCACCCCACCAAGAATGATAAGGGAGACGAGAATAACTGCACTGATCCAGAGATAATTGCTCCAGACATTTGCAAAATAATCCGCAGGCACAAGAACATGAAGCAGCCCGATTGGATGACCTGAGAAATCACGGATTGGATGGAGTGCGGAGGCGTAAACATCACTCGCAATTTTCAAATCATCCAGCATCACTGTTTCTTTTACTGCACTCAGCAGTTGATCCTTACCCAGCAAAGGATCCTTTCCAGCAGTACTGGCCATCAACGAGATATCTGCGGCCTTGGTACCAAATTGCTCGAAACTGGTGTTCGGTAGCAGGTAGAATTCTGTTTTTACGCCACTTTTGTCAGTGAAAACCTGAAAGAAATCCTTGCCAAATGATAGACCGAATTCGATAGAGCCAACATGATTGCCTTGATGCGCGATGGGTACAACACCACGGACACCAATACCTGCGCGACCACGCTCCAGCCCCATGATGGTGGTTTTTTGGGTATTGGTTGCAACTACTGTCTTACGAAAGCCAGAGAGATCATCACCGAATTTTTGCGGTTTATGAACACGCAGGAAAGACGTGGCTGGTGACAAATGGAACTGGAATTGACGCACACCATTTTCTTGCTTCCATTTCGCAAATCCGCTATTGAATAGAGCTCCCAATCCTTCCCGGTCCTGCTCAGCCATTGCTTGTTGAACGGCTGGAATTCCTGCCACCAATGCCGCTCGATTTACCGCATCGCGGTTCCAGTTTTCGATCCGACTGTCCAGTTGCGCGATGTAAGCTTTCAGCTCGCGTTGCTGGGCAGTATCAATCAGATCGCTGATAACGATGCTGGTAATCGTGGCCATCAGACACAGGACAACAAATACGATACCCGAGAGGGTGACGATGAAGCGATTTCGGAGGGACATAAGAAGGCTCAATTCTAATACAGATTGGACGGTCGGTAAAATTCGAACATACGACCATTAACAAAATATAAAATATGAATGTGTCTCGCGCCTATAAGTGAAACATATCGAACTATTTTGTTTGAAACCGAACAAATGAGAGAGAGTTATATGACAAAATTACGCATTTCTACCGGCTCTGATATGGAAAAAGAGGCAGGATATTCTCGTGCAATAGTCGATGGAGATTGGTGTTTTGTTTCAGGCACCACCGGGTATGACTACAAAACCATGACGATGCCTGATGATATTGTCGCTCAGGCCCATAATTGTTTTGCGACAATAATTCAGACATTGGAGGAGGCAGGCTTCAGCCTTCAGGATATTGTTCGGACAAAATATTATGTGACATCAAGGAAACATGCTGATGCCGCTTTTCCCGTCTTTGGGCATTATCTTGGCGAGGTTCGTCCAGCAGCGACCTTGATCATCTGTGATTTGCTGCGAGAAGAGATGAAAATCGAGATCGAAGTCACCGCCAAGAAATCTGCGTAGAACCATTCATTCTACCAAAACAAGAAAAGCCCGGCATGGGCGGGCTTTTGATTTTATACTTCCATCACAGATCAGAATTTGAAGACCAGATAAAGGGCCAGATCTTGCCAAAACCACAGCAAGGCTGCTGTTGCAAGCATCATGATGGCAAATGGCCAGGCACCGCGGACCACTTCCTGTAACTTTGCTTTTCCCACCGCCTGGATGATGAAAAGGTTCATGCCAACTGGTGGAGTAATCAGAGCCGTCTCGATGAGGACTACAAAGAAGATGCCGAACCAGATGGGATGAATGCCCATGGCTTCCAAAGCCGGATAGAGCACCGGCACCATGATGAGCAACATGGAGATGGATTCCAGAAAAAAGCCCATCAGCAACAAAACACCGCCAACTGCCAGCATGAAGATATTGGCATCTGAAATATTAGTTGTCAGTGCCGTCGAGATTGCTTGCGGGATCTGGAACAGAGTGATGGCATACGAGAAGACCTTGGCACCAGCAATGATCAGGAAGATCATGATCGTGGTGACCATAGCCTTATGAGTGGCATCTTTGACCTTCTCCCAATCCATACGTCCCATGGCATATGTCATGGCCAAGGCAAGAACAAAGCCAACACCCGCACTCTCACTCGGTGTTGCGATCCCTGCATAAATGGAGCCAATGATACAGGCTGCAAGAAGAATCGTAGGCAGCGCCATCAGGGTTGCGCGCTTACGCTCAGCCCAATCGGCCTTCGGGCTTGGCGTATAGCCACCACCAAAGCGGGAATAAAGCATGCCATAAATGATAAAGAGCCCGGCCAGGAACAGGCCCGGCCCGATCCCTGCCAGGAACAGGCTTGGGATGGATTCTTCCGTCACTACACCATAGAGAATGAGCGGAATCGAGGGCGGAATTAAGATCCCAAGTGTTCCTCCGGCTGCTAACATTCCAAGTGTGAAGGAACGGTTATATCCTCTTGCTTCCATCTCTGGCAGAGCAACCGTACCAATGGTAGCGGCTGTTGCGACAGACGACCCGGAAATTGCAGAGAAAAGCGCGCAGGAAATAATCGTTGCAACACCCAGCCCGCCCGGCCAATGCCCAACCCAGCTTTGCACGGCTGCGAACAGATCCTTACCCACGCCGCCTTTCAGCAAGACACCAGACATCAGAAGGAACATGGGCACGGCCAACAACTCGAAACTGTCCATGGTGCCATAGAGCCGTTGCGGTACGCCGACCAGTGGAAAGCCTTTCCACCAAAGCAAAATGACACCAAGACCTCCAAGCGCGAAGGCAACGGGAACGCGCAAGCCCAATAGAACGACAAGGGCGCCAAGAATGATTGCTGCTTCCATTTTATTTTCTCGCTTCTCTTGGCATCAGTCTGCGCTATGGGCATCAAGCTCTGGCACACCTATGGTCCAGACCTTGACGATCTCGGCCAATGCTTGCACAAGCAAGAAGCCCAACCCGACCCAGATGGAACCATGGGTCAACCATTTTGGTGGGGCTAGAAAAGAATCTGTGGTATGGCCAGCCAGAGTTGCTTTCAGCCAAAGATCGAAGCCGAATTTGACGGCAACAGCACAAAATCCGGCGATGATGATGAGAGACAAAGTCTCCACCAGTTTTCGGGCCAGACTATCCGTTTGCTTGAAAAACAGATCGATGACGATCAACTCACGATGCTTGAGCACATAGGCTGACGCCAGAAAGGTCGCCCAGATCTGAAAGATGCGTGAGACTTCATCCACCCAGATGGTCGGGGCGATAAAAACATAGCGCATCACTACTTCATATGTGACGAAGAAGCCCACCGCAAACAGCATCCAGGCGGAGAGCTTTCCGGTAAATTCGGCGATTTTGTCTATGAAAGCGAGCATGGCTCTTCCTCGCTATAGAGATTAGGGGCAACCGTGGCCGGCCGCCCCCTTTTTCAAAGCAAAAAGCTTATTTTGCAGCTTCGATGACCTTGGCAGCGGTCTCACCACCATTTTCGATGAAGCGATCAACCACTGCTTTGGTTGCTTCGCGCCATTTGGCCCGCTCTTCATCGGTCAGATCAACGATATTGATCTTGTCTTTGAGGAATTCGAGAGTTTCATTCTCGATTTTCAGCATATTGTCGCGAAGTTCCTTCTCGACCTTCATGCCGCACTCATTGACGATCTTCTTATTGGCATCAGAGAGGCCATTGTAGAAGTCATTGTTCATGACAGCCACGAACTCGATATCCGCATCATAAGACAGGGTCATATTCGGCATGACTTCATAGAGCTTGCGGGATTTTACGCCGGTGATACCGGTGATGCCAGCATCAACCGCGCCCTGCTGATAAGCCAGAAACTGTTTGGAGCCGGACATCAGGGTTGGTGCACCGCCCAGAGCTTCCACGGTCCAGCCAAGAAGCTTACCGAAGGTACGAACCTTCTTGCCTTTCAGATCGTCTGGCACGCGAACAGGCTCTTTGGACAGATAAATGGTGCGGCCATAGGCCTGCCACCACAGAATGCGGGCATTGGTCTGTTCCAGAACGGCAGCATCCAGCACCTTGCGTACGTCGGAACCAGGAGCGGTGGCTTTTTTCACCTTCTCTTCGCTATCCAACAGGAATGGCACATAGATGGCGTCCACGGCGGGTACGGTACCAGCAAAACGTGTCAGAGATGCAGCACCCATTTCAATAGCACCGGACCCGACGGCTTCTGGTACCTGCTTGTCCTTATAAAGCTGGGCAGACGGAAACAGCTGCACTTTCAGATCAGATGCCTGACCTTCAACACAGGATTTCCAAGCATTGAAGTTCTGGCCCAAAGGGTGCTTTTCCGGAAGCTGAAGCGTGATGCGGATGGTTTTGTCGGCCATTGCAGATGTGCTGGCAGCCGCACTCACGGCCAAGGCTGCGACGGCACCTAACAGAAGTTTTTTCATGATTTTCCTCCCCAGTAGTGAAACTTGCGTCGGATTTGGGTCAATCCGACGAGAATATGGTCTGGCTAATATGGTCAGGACGACCAAAGGCGGGGCTCGCTTATACACGAACTGTTCTATTTGACGTTTGTTTGTTGCAGGTTAGTGGAGAAAGCGGCTTGTTGCAAGCCTTCACAAATTGCCTGTTTTGCAGATGTTGCAAAATTTCGGTCAATTCAGCCCAAAAGTAATATTCACATAATCTGATTGATAAGATTTTCGCACAGCAATTCGTCCGCACCACCTAAAGGTGCAACTGACTATGCTCAGTCATCCGGCAGTGAGCCAGCGAGCCTTTTGGCACTGGTACGCAATTCAACAAGAATATCATCGCGTATTTTCTCATTATAGCGGCTGATCAGACCAGAGACTGAAAAGGCACCGGCAAGTGCCCCCCGCGCATTGAAGATCGGCATGGCAACCGAGAAGAGATCAGGATCTCTCTCGCCTAGTGAAACATAATAGCCATCAATGCGAATTTCATCATATGGCGCACCACGCGCACCACTATAGGCGAGCAAAATTCGGCCGGTTCCTCCCATATTGACCGGCAATCTCAAACCTTCTTCCAGATGGTGACGCACTTCTTTTTTGGAATTTTCTCTGTAAAGACAAAGTCTTTGATCACCTTCTCGTACAAAGAAGGAAGACGTCTCACCGGTCACTTTGGTCAGGTAGCGAAGCTCAGGCCGTATTTGATCACCGGCTGCAAAATTCTTGCGATAGAGCGATCCCAAACGCCACAAACCCGGCCCCAAATGATAACGCCCTTCCTCATCTTTTCGGATATAGCCAAAGCGCTCAAGAGATCCGCAAAGGCGCAGGATAGTACTTTTATAAAGTCCGGTTACCTGCGCCAACTCGCTTAACGAGAAAGAAATTTGACCTTCGGAAAAGACCTCCAATATGCTCAAAGCACGTTCAACAGCTTCCACTTTTTGCTCTGGAGATTTTTTCTCGCTGGTCATATCTCATCCTGCACTATTCTATTATTTGCACTCATTGTTCTGCAGAACAGAATGCATTGTCAAGATGATCTTGCTTCCCGATGGATGATATAGAGAGAGGCTGCCACGATCAGACCTGCCCCAAGCCAGAGCTGTCCAGGAGGCGCAAAGCCAAAAGCCAGGAATCCACCCAGTACATTGAGAGGCAGTTTGACATGATCGAATGGTTGCACATAAGTGGCATCAGCCGTTGCATAGGCCTTGGCAATCAGGAACTGGGCCAGCATGGTCAGGATACCGGATCCTATGATCAAGGCGACCATCAAACTCGAGATTGTCTCAAAACCGCTTCCAAGCGCCAGTAGGCCATTGATTGGCGTCATCAGGACCAGAAGATAGACCGTCACCGTTGTAGCAGGTTCCTGAGACGTCAGGCTCTTTGTCAGGACGGATGTCGCTGCCCAGAAGATGGCTGCGACAACCGGCCAGAGCGCATGGACGCTAAAAGCATCAGACCAAGGCGCCAGGATGATCATTCCTCCAACAAAGCCAATGAGCGTCGCACTCAGACGATGCCAGCCAATTTGCTCGCCCAGAAACAGTCTGGCTCCAATTGTGACAAAGAAGGGTGATGTCATGATGAGCGCAATGGCTTGCCAGATTGGCACGTGAGCAAGGCCTGCGACCCATGCCTGAACACCAAGAACAGCAAATAGCACCCGGAGCAAATGATGGCCAAGGTGACGGGTTTTCATTGCACTGAGCCCTACCCTGACTAACCAGGGAAGTGAGAGCAACAATGCAACCAGATATTGGCCGAAGACCACGAGAGGGGAAGAGAGCCCCAGTCGCATGGTCAAGAATTGAGTGGTGACATTGACGAGAGCGAAGAAAGCTCCTGCAACGATCATGAAGGCGGCGGCACGAAAAGCAGCAGAGCGAAAGAAGGGATCCTGCTCCGAAGCACGTGCTGGATTTTGGGAAGTCTGATTCATTTGGCTTTCCTTTTCCATGCAAGTTTTGCATGGCTCAAGCGTTGGTGAATCAGGACGCACGGATTGAGAGGATCTGGCTCTGCCCAGTGAATAGATCACACACAGACAGGCACATCTACCCAAACAGCCATTTGGCCATCAGAGGCAATGATCCCGTTCAATTGCCGTTCTCTTTCATCCGGACTGTAACCGTCGGCTCTGGAATCGCACCAGATCTGCTGACCATTGCCTCTGTACCTGGTAAGGCGCTTTGGCAATGCGCTCGCGGGCTGACAGAAAAGCTTTGAGGCCTTTCTGAATACCGCCGGTGGGGACTTTCACCCCGCCCCGAGAACAAACCCACAAAAGATGCATCTCTTGCAAGCGGGGCGAGAATGCTTTGTTTTGGAAAGAAAAGCAAGCCTGCCAAAAGCGCAGGCCGTAAAGCACATCTGCTTTCACAAAAGACAAAGGCGGGATCCAAGGTCCCGCCCTTTTGTCTTGATTATCTATCCTTTGCGTAGGTTACGCATCAGGTTTGGTTTGATCCGCATCACCATCTGACTTTGGTGCGGAGCTTTGACGATTGTGGCGGCTCTTCATGAAGCGATCAAACTCTTCCTGATCTTTCACGCGGCGCAGCTCTACCAAGAAGTCTTCAAACTCAGCTCTTTCAGCCTCCAGCTTGCGGCGCTCTTCTTCGAGGCGCTCCATCTCAGCCTTGCGATATTCATCAAAGGCTACATTACCGGTCTTCGAGAAGCCACCATGGCGACTACGCGTGCCACAACATGCTCCATCTGCATGACTTTTCATCCGGCTCTTCATGTCCTGGAACATTTCACGCATTTCATCTCCCCAAATAATATAGGCCAACATTGCAAGACCAAGCGGCCAGAAGAAAATAAAACCAAGAATCATCAAAGCAACATGAGGTGCTTTCCAAGATGATTTAACGGTTGCTGCCTGTGACATTGTCTTCCTTTCGATTGGTTTTACGTTATGCAAAATTGCAATTTCTTCAAACAAGCAACTTTGCCTCTCACACCACAAGAGATGGGTCATTTTTTACTTGCTTCAAGATTTTTTGAGCAAAATTTATTTTTCGCGATTTGTCTTGAAGTTGGAGCTTTTCCTCCCATACGTGCCCGTTCATTGATGTAAGATCAGACAATATCAATGAACAACTGGTTTCAACTGTCACTGACGAAAGCACGTCACTTCGTGAATTAAATTCCCTAATTTCAATGAGTTAATCCATTGACGCTACGCCAACGGCATTGGAGAAGCCTCGAAATCCTTACAGGAACACAAAAAGGCCGGATGAAAATCATCCAGCCTTTGAAATTCTCGACAATTTTGTGAGCTAGCTAGATCACGCTTGCTTTTTTGCTGGCGCCTTGCGGCGTGGCGCACGCTTTGCGGCAGGCTTGGATGCAGCGCTCTTGGTTTTTGCTTCTGTTGCACCCAGCTCATGATCCTGTTTACGAATGAATGCAGAGATGCGAGGTGCTATTTCAGAGCGGAAACGGCTGCCGTTGAAGACGCCATAATGACCGACACCTGCTTGTTCATAGTGATCGCGCTTGTCATCGGACAGGTTTGGACACAGGTCATGAGCGGCTTTGGTTTGGCCGACACCAGAAATATCGTCCTTCTCCCCTTCCACTGACATGAGAGCCGTCTGGATGATCTTGCTGCAATCCACTGCCTTGCCACGATATTCGAGTGTGCCATTGGGCAGAGAATGATCAAGGAATACAGCTTTCACCGTTTGCAGATAGAATTCTGCTGTCAGATCCATCACTGCCAGATATTCATCATAGAAATCGCGGTGCTTCTCGGCGGAGTCGCCGTCACCAATGATAAGATGATTGTAGAATTCCTGATGTGCCGAGACATGGCGATCCAGATTCATGCCCATGAAACCGCCAAGCTGCAAGAAACCAGGATAAACCTTGCGCGAAAAGCCTGCATGGGGGAATGGCACATGCATGATCACATTTCTCTCGAACCAGCCATCACCCTTGCTTTTGGCAAAGTCATTCACTGCCGTTGGTGAGATGCGGGTATCGATTGGACCGCCCATAAGCGTCATGGAAGCTGGCGCCATTGGATCATTGTTTTCATTCATGACGGCCGCCGCCGCCATGACAGGAACAGAAGGCTGACAAACTGCCATAATATGAGTGTTTGGCCCCAGATGATGCAGGATATCCATGATATATTCGATATAATCACACAGACCAAACTCACCTTCAGTCACAGGGACCAGACGCGCATCAATCCAGTCAGTGATATAAACATCATGATTGGGTAGCATCGTTTCCACCGTGCCCCGTAGAAGCGTTGCATAATGACCGGACATCGGGGCAACGATCAGCAGTTTGGGATCTTTTTTATGATCGGCGGGCAGCATCCGCTCGAAATGCAGCAGATTGCAGAAAGGGCGTTGCCAGACAACTTTTTCATGAACGGAGACAACTTCACCATCGACAGTCGTATCTTCCAGATCAAATTCAGGCTTGCCATACTGGCGTGTTGTGCGCTCGAACAGTTCGCACGCGGCTGCCAGAGATTTTCCCCATGGCGTTTGGGAGATAGGATTGACCGGGTTCTGCAGATAGATGCGGGTTGCATCAGCTGCGGCACGCCAAGGGCTCAGAATTGCATGGTTCCATTCATAGAGTTGATAGAATGGCAAGGGCATGGCAGAAAGATCAAATTCCGGCATTTTTCCTTCAAACCAATTGCTCTGCATTGTCATTCGATTGTCTCCTGTTGGACCATTGCTGGTCTTAGTCCCGTCCACCTCAAAGTTGACCTATATATTTTCGTGCCGCTCATCCAAGATCAATTTGTGCATCGCACTACATTACTGTTACATTCTGTTCAGTGACAAGGAGGAATATACGCAACTTTTGGGGAATGCCGAATAGTTTTAGCGAGATTTATGCTGCAATGCAACAATTGCTGGCCATCTTTCGTTCATAGTTTCGAAAAAATGTAATTTTCTTCATTCCATCTTGCAAGCTCATGCAACACGGCTCATAGTCTACGACGATTACAAAAACTCCGTAGAGTCAACAGGCACTCCATGCTCACTTCCTCGCTGGCTGATCCCAGCTTTGGCAATCGCCATATAAAATTGGACACGCTTGTACGCCTGCGCTGGCTTGCCATTGGCGGCCAGACCGTTGCTGTTGTCATTGTCCATTGGTTGCTTGGGTATGCGTTTGAGGCTTGGCTTTGTCTTGCCTTGGTCGGTCTTTCTGCTTGGCTGAATTTCTATTTACAATTCCATTTCCGCAAGCATTTTCGCCTCAAATCAGAGATGGCCACGGCGTTGCTGGCCTATGACAGTTGTCAATTGGGTGGCTTGCTTTATCTGACCGGTGGTTTGCAAAATCCCTTTGCCCTGCTTTTGTTGGTACCAGCAGTTATCTCAGCCACCACTCAGTCGGCACGCTATACAATCTTTCTGGCTGGTATCATAAGCCTGATCGCTACCTTGTTGATCTGGTTCCATCAGCCCCTGCCGTGGGCTCAAAACAACCCACCAGAGCTGCCCCTCCTTTATATAGCAGCAATCTGGGTAGCGATTCTCCTCACCATGGGCTTCATGTCAGTTTATGCGCATCGCGTGGCCCAGGAGGGGCAGTTGCTCTCTGACGCCCTGTCTGCAACGGAGCTAGTTCTGGCAAAGGAACAGCATTTATCCAATCTCGACGGCTTGGCCACCGCTGCCGCTCATGAATTGGGGACACCTTTGGCTACCATCACACTTGTTGCCAAGGAATTGGAACGCGAGCTGATTGAGGATGATCCCATCTATGACGATGTTCTCTTGCTGCGTACGCAATCAGAACGTTGTCGCGAAATTCTGGGCAAATTACGTTCTCTCTCGAGCGCGGAAGATGCAACTTTCGCCAAAATGCGCCTGAAAGCACTGATTTCAGAAGTCTGCGAGCCTCATCTTGGTTTCGGCATTGAGATTGTTCAGAAGTTCCCACCCAATCTGGAACGCCAGCCTGTTCTATTACGCAATCCAGGGCTCCTTTACGGGCTGGGCAATTTGTTGGAAAACGCTGTTGACTATGCCAAGGGCAAAGTCGAACTCACAGCCAGTTGGAGCGATAGCCAGATCACCTTGCGGATCATGGATGATGGTCCCGGTTTTGCCGATGATGTGATCAACCGTCTCGGTGATCCATATGTGACCACGCGCGCGCACCATTACAAGTCTTCTGGCTCGGAAGCTAATGAAGAAAAGAGTGGTTCTTCCGGGCAAGATCAAATCAATGGCGGACTTGGTCTTGGTTTCTTCATCGCCAAGACCCTTTTGGAGCGTTCCGGAGCAAAAGTCTCAATTGCAAATCGACAAAGCCAGCCTCTTGGCAAGGATAAGCAAGGCGGCACAAATTCTGAGCAGATCACTGGCGCCATCGTCCTTATTTCGTGGTCCCGCCACGAACTTGAGGCAGATCAATATAAAAGAAGTAAGTTTGATGCTAAATTAAACCTTGAGACTGAATGACACAGGCCCTGCTTCACTATCTCGCAGGGTATTTATACGGACTATACAATAGGCAGCGAGATAAGCCGAAATGACCCTGACAGCTGAAACCATGCCAAATGAGCCCGGATATCTTTTGCTCGTAGACGATGATCGCCCATTCTTGATCCGTCTGGCACGGGCCATGGAAAGCCGTGGATTTGAAATTCAAACCGCAGACAGCGTTGCAGATGCGCTGACTTTGGTGAATAGCAAGCCTCCTCGCTATGCTGTTGTCGATATGCGTCTTGGCGATGGCAATGGTCTGGATGTGATCGAAGCCATTCAAAAATCCAATCCGGATGCCCGCACGCTTATGCTGACCGGCTACGGCAACATCACAACCGCTGTTACCGCCGTAAAGCTTGGAGCCATCGATTATCTGGCAAAACCAGCCGATGCGGATGACATCTATGCCGCTCTGATGAATGAAGGCGAGAAAAAAGCAGCTCCACCGGAAAACCCCATGTCGGCTGATCGTGTCCGTTGGGAGCACATTCAAAGGGTTTATGAATTGTGTGATCGCAATGTTTCCGAGACCGCTCGCCGCCTGAACATGCATCGCAGAACCCTGCAGCGTATTTTGGCCAAGCGCGCGCCGCGCTAAGCCAAATTCAGAATGGAGGTAGCAAAAGGGCCGTTCTTGCGGCCTTTTTCTTTTAGCGATCAGGTCCAAGTCGACTTGGCACACCGGGATCCATGACATCATGCAAGCGGTTGGCGGCGCTTTTAGCAAAAAGCAAGGTCACAGCCTTCCGGCGAGCTGCTGGCAGTTTGTGCTCCGGAGCTGATCTTAATTCCTCTGCGCCATGGCTATCAGCAATGATGAAGCCAGCCTCTTCAGGGAAGATTTCCGCCGACGTCTCATGATTGGTAGCAAAAAAGAAGCGATCACAGAAGTCACGATAATCAGGCCATTTCTGATCGGCCCGAAAATCTTCCAGCGATGATTTGATCTCGACAATCCAGATCTCGCCCTTGGCATTGATAGCCAACAGATCGGCTCTGCGTCCAGACTTGAGCGTGACTTCCGGTATTGATGCAAAACCACGTTGGCGCAGATGACGCATGGTGCCGCGCTGGATTTCCAAAGCACGGTCGGACTGACGGCCATCCGTCGGGACCGCCAGATCCGGTTTAATCATCTTGCTCATAGGCTCGATCCGGTGTGATTAATCAAGCACCACTTTAACCGCCTTGCGGAAGCCGTCAACAAAGCGCTCGATATGAGCCTCTTCCATAATCAGCGGTGGTGAGACAGCGATGGCATCACCAAGGCCACGGATCATGATACCCTGGTTCCAGCATTCTTTCAGCAGGGCTGCACCGATCGCACCGGGTTTGCCTTCCAGTGGCTCGAACTCGATTGCACCGATGAAGGCCATGCCTCGTGCATCAATCACACGTGGCAAGTCTTTCAAGCTTTGAAGGGCTTCCTGCAGCTTATCGCCGACCGGCCCAGACGCGCGATCCCAGAGATTTTCGCGATCATAGATATCCAGAGCAGCAAGCGATGCTGCGCATGCCAGTGGGTGGGCGGAATAAGTATAGCCGTGGAAGAATTCAATGCCCTGACTGGTCGAGAAAACGGCTTCCTTGATGAAATCACGGCAAGCCACCGCTCCCATAGGCACGGTGGCGGAGGTGATGCCCTTGGCCATGGTCATGATATCCGGCACAACACCAAAGGTCTCAGCGGCGAAAGCCTTGCCTGTGCGGCCAAAACCAGTGATGACCTCATCGAAAATCAACAAAATGCCATGTTGGTCACAAATCTCACGCAGGCGCTTCAGATAGCCTTTTGGTGGCAGCAACACACCGCCAGCACCAGCAATTGGCTCAACGATCACAGCTGCAATGGTGGATGCGTCATGGAAGGCAATGAGATTTTCCAACTCATTGGCCATATCCGCGCCGCCATATTCCGGCTGGCCGATGGTGAAACTGTTGCGTGACAGATCGTGGGTGGAATTCAAATGATCCACTGGCAACCATTGACCAAAAGCACGACGGTTTGCAGTCAGACCACCGAGAGAGACACCACAGAAATTCACACCGTGATAGGCGCGCTGGCGAGAGATGATACGCTTGCGACCAGTATCGCCTTTTGCATCATGATAGGCATAGGCAATCTTTATGGCTGTGTCCGCGCTCTCAGAACCGGAATTGGTGAAGAAGAGATTGTTGAGATCACCCGGTAGCATCTTGGCAAGACGCTCGGAGAGCTCAAAGGAAAGCGGATGACCAAAGTTGAAGCTCGGTGCAAAGTCCAGTTCCTTGAACTGGCCATGAACAGCATCTGCAATTTCATCGCGCCCGTGGCCCAGATTACAGCACCAAAGGCCTGCAGTCATATCGAGGATTTCTTCTCCTTCAGGGGTGAGGTAGTGCATCCCCTTGGCGCTTTGCACCAAACGGGGATTTTGCGCGAAATCCTGATTGGCCGTGAATGGCATCCAGTGATTGTCAAAGGAAATGGGCTTGTTGCGCGAATAGGCGGTCATGGATCCTCCTCGTGGCTTGTCTCTGGTCGAGCCAGGTCCAGCCAAATTATTTCTATTGCGAAGAGCTTGAAAGAAAATTGGATCCAAAGGCAAGTGTTTTTTGCGCAAGTTGCTCAAAATATAGAGCGACGCGAATTGGGCTGTTCATGATTATCTGACATTGGTTCAAATGGAACAGCTTCCCTCATCGCAAACATTGCGATTTCGATATTTCAGGAAAAGCTTGTATGCCGCCATCCAGACACTCTTCAGACCCGGCACTGTGAAAATCCAAGCAAAAGGGCGCAGGAATGGTATCAATCGCCACATTGCAGCAAAGGCATCAACCGCAATCAACCAACGTCCATCACTATCCCTCACATGCATGATGGTTAGCAGATCATACCGACTTTCACCATCAACCACTGAACCTGCGGGGAGTTTGGATGCATCAACCCAATTGGCTTCGACATCGGCATGCTTTCTATAGAAGGCAATTTCCTTTATACAAATTGGGCATTCTCCATCAAAATAGATGGTTTGCATGAGTATCTCTCCAAGCGTGCTTTACATCAGATATAGTAGCGCAATCGGACTTTCCAAACCTCCAAATCTCAGGGGTAATTTGCCGGATTATCCTAACGACTGAACTATCTTGTTTACGCGCGAATGATTGGCTTGGATCGGAAATAGATCCAAGCCAATTTAAACCAACAGATCTTACGATTCTTTACTCAGCAAATCGTCAATGATCTCCTTGACCCCGAAACGAACAGGATCGCAGACCGGCAGACCATATTGCTCCTTTATTTCCTGAATGGCGTTCAGGGCCTCTTGCTCGGAGAGCGAGGATGTGTTCAGGCTGATCCCAGCACATCTGATTTCCTTCGACACAATGCGCCCAAGCTGCTCCGTCAGCGAGATGATGTGTTCAATCGATCCAACCCTATGGTCCTCGAAACCCGACAGCTGTTTGCGACCATATTCATGGCATACAACAAAAGCATCAGGTTGTGCACCATGCAGAAGTCCCAATGATACGCCTGCATAGGCTGGATGAACCAGAGACCCTTGCCCTTCTATCACATCCCAATGGGCGTCATCGGCCGAAGGAGCCAATGCCTCGACGGCTCCAGCAATAAAATCTGATACCACCGCATCAATCGCGAGGCCTTGGCCATCGATCAATACACCGGTTTGGCCCGTGGCGCGAAATGTTGCTGAAACGTCCCGTGCTAGCAACTCGCGATGCAGTGCCAGCGCTGAATATTTCTTTCCGACAGCACAATCCGTTCCGACCGTGAGCAGTCTCTGCCCGGATCTTTTTCTCCCGTTTGCAATTGGGTGAGGTCCATGAGACAGGCGTACATCATAGATGTTTCTTCCTGTTTCCTTGGCTGTTTTGTCCAATGCGGGAATTGAGCGCAAGGGTGAGTGAAGTCCTGACGCAATATCCATCCCCGCTTCCATGGCCTCGACAATCCTGGTGATCCAGCTGTCTGGCAATTGTCCACCGGGTATTGCAGTTCCGATAACCAGAGTTTTCACCCCTTGTTGAACTGCCGCATTCAAGTCCAGATCCGGCAAACCCAGATCTGCAGCACAACCGGGTTCCCTCAGTTGTCCGGCACATCTTTCCGGTCGCCAATAGGCCAACCCAGCGCCTGTCTTTGCCATTTCAGGGATCTGCGTATCGCCCAGATAGATCAGATAAGGGGCTTCAATTTTAAGCATGAAAAACTCCGTGAACATTCAGCCCCAAAGGGAAGGGGAAAATGCAGATAACGCGCCATCTTTATATGTCATCGCCGAAGGTCGATCGGACGCAAGCAGCAATGGACCGTCCAGATCGGACCAATTCGACAAGGTTCCGATAACATAGGCAGGAGCCATGGAAAGCGAGGTTCCCGCCATACACCCCACCATGACGCCCAGATCTGCATCTTTTGCAGCTTTTGCCAATGCAAGGGCTTCTGTCAGTCCGCCAGTCTTATCCAACTTGATATTGATGCCTTGATACAACCCGATCAGATCGGGAAGATCTTCTCGGGTATGACACGATTCATCAGCATAGATCGGCACCGGGCAATCCACATTCCGAAGCTCATGATCACACTCTCTACTAAGGGGTTGTTCGATCATGGCAACGCCAAGATCCGCCAATTGCGGACCAAGCTGGCGCAGATCTTCCGCTGACCAGCTTTGATTGGCGTCGATGATCAGTTCGGCATCCGGTCTCGCTTTACGAATTGCAGCGACGCGATCCAGAACACCTTCTGCATCTGCCTTTATCTTGAGAACATCGTGCGTTGAATCCTTCGCCAGTTGCGCCATCATTTTTGGAGCGTCCAGACCAATGGTTTGGTCCACCGTGATTGTATCAGGCCCGGGTGGCAAACCAGCAAGTTCCCATATGGTTTTGCCACTCGTCTTGGCCCGCAAATCCCAAAGAGCACAATCAAGCGCATTACGAGCTGGTCCGGGTGGAAGAGAACGACAGATCGCGTCTATCGCCTCTCCATCCATGAGTTGATTACGGACTTGCTCCAATATCTCGGCAGTTTCCTCTGCCGAGATATCAAAGACCACCGGAACCACGCCCTCTCCATGCCCGGGTATCCCATCACTTTCGAGGGTCACATATGCAATATCCAGCGCCGATATCGAAAATCCGGCAAAGCGAAAGGGTCTGGCCAATGGCCAGCTTTCCATCTTGAATGTGTAATTGATCATTCGCGAATTGCCTCTCGCTCAGGGCGACCACCTTTTCGGGACCGAAGGGTTGGCGCAGCCAACATGATGATCACGAACAAACCGGTAGCGATTTTCAGATCTCCCGGTGGCAAGCCAGCAGCCAGACAAATCGAAATGAGCTGATAATAGATTATAGCCCCAACAAATGGCGCAAGAAGCTGTCGCAAGAAGGATCGTTTTCCTAGAACCGCCTCTCCAATCATCAATGCTGCGAGAGCGTTGATGAGAATACCAAGGCCCATATTCACATCTGCAAATCCCTGGCTTTGGACCATCAATCCTCCGCCAAAGGAAGCAAATGCCCCAGCAAGACCCACTCCGCCGATCGTGGCACGCCAGACATTGATGCCTTGAGCTTCTGCCATATCCGGATTGGCGCCGACAGCTCGCATGGCAATGCCCCGTTCGGTCAGGAACCAATAGTTCAAGACCAGAATGGTAATCGTCACCAAGCCACCTGCAACCAAGATTTTTGTCATGGTACCAGTGAGTTCCAGCCAGCTCAGCAGATCAAAGATTTTGTCTTGACTAAAAATGGGCACATTGGCTCGGCCCATAATTCTGAGATTGATGCTGTAGAGCATTGTTGTGACCAAAATCCCGGCCAGCAGCGTATGAATACGAAATCTCAGGTGAAGGAAGGCTGTGGTACTGCCTGCCAAAAACCCGGCCAAAGCCGAAAGCATCAGCGCCGGTATAGGAGGGATCCCAGCCAGCAATGCAACTGCGCAAACGCAACCACCAAGAGGAAATGCACCCTCAGACGTCAAATCAGGGAAACCAAGAATACGAAAAGGCATCATAACAGCGAGAACGACAAAGCTCAGTGTCAAGCTCTGTCCCAATGTCACTGTGATGAGCGAAAAGTAAGTTGCAAGAATCTCACCCATACTAGCCTCCCAGAACCATCCGGTCGGACTTGACCGAAAAATAATCGATCAACTTTGGGACCGAGGTATTTTCCTTCTCATCTCCAGAAAGCTCACGAATAACCTGTCCTGCATCCAGCATTACAATGCGATTTCCAAAGTCGATTGCATGCTGCATGTTATGAGTGACCATCAAGGTGGTCAGTTTCAGGGCTGTAACTGCCCTCAAGGTCGCATCCAGAACAAGATCGGCGGTGCGAGGGTCCAAAGCGGCCGTATGCTCATCAAGCAAGAGGACATCAGGGCGATCCGACACAGCCATGACCAGGGAAAGAGACTGTCTTTGTCCTCCGGACAATAGCGAAACAGGTGTGTCCATTCTGTCTTCCAGTCCAAGACCCAGATAGGACAGCTCTTCGCGATATTTGTCCCGTCTTGCGGGCGTCAAACCAATCCGAAGTCTGGCTTTTGACTGCCGCATTTCAGCCAACAGCATGTTTTCCGCTATTGTCATGCTGGCTGCGGTCCCCTTCATAGGGTCCTGAAACACACGAGCAACATGATTTGCCCGACGATGAACGGGCATTTGCGTCACGTCATCTCCGTTGATGACAATACGCCCGGAATCCAGCCGCTGTGCGCCAGCAATTGCATTCAACAGCGTACTCTTGCCCGCACCATTACTGCCGATCACTGTGGCGAAGTCACCCTCAGCCAACGTCAAATTCAGCCCATCAAGTGCAACTTTCTCGTCGGGGAGCCCCGGGAAAAAAACCTGACGAGCATCTTTAACCTCAAGCATATTACGTTCCCTTGAAGCAGCCGGGTTCTCACCTTGCGTGAGCACCCGGCCTGAAATGGTCTATTTGATGATGCAATCACAATTGTCGAATTCCGCTGGAATTTCCGCACCAATGGCGTCCATTGCCGAACGAGAGATCGTGATGGCGTGATCTTCATAGGCCGGGCGCAAAGGAGCGATATCGGCGGTCTTTTCACCCTTCAGCAAACGAAGTGCGATTTTGCCCGCGTTGTGGCCAATTTGCTTGTAGGAAACGGAGAATGCTGCAGGCAAGATGCCCTTGCGTACAGGGCCATCGTCAGAATTCAGAAGAGGCACTTTGGCTTCATTTGCCGAAGCAGCGACTGCAGCAATGGCAGGCTGGATCAAATTGGAGCCAGATCCATAAATCAAATCAGCCTTACGTGCGAGAGCCGCGACACGCGCTGGGATTTCGTTGGTATTATCGATGCTGACTTCTGCAACCGAAAACTTTGTCCCTTTGGCAGCCTCTTTGACACTTGCCACCATGGCAACGTCGTTGGCTTCACCCGGATTGAACGGAACGCCGATTGTTTCAGCTTTCGGGAACAGCTTCTCGACCAGTTTCAGAGTTGCGCCAATATCCAAGCCATCACTTGCGCCTGTCATTTTCTTGCCGCCTTTTTCCCAGGAAGGCACCAATCCTGCTGCAACAGGATCCGTTACTGCCCCAAAGACCATGGGATAGCTGGCATCGGCGAACATATTGAGTGCGTTCTGAGCAACCGGTGTCGTGATGGCGAAAACCAGATCTGGTTTGCTTGCATTGATCTTGGCGAGCATCTGAGGCAGAAGTGTCGTATCAAAATTCACATGATCGAGGGTGAAAACAACGTCTTTTCCTTCAGACATCCCTGAGGAAGTGATTTCCTTTTTAAAACCCTCAGCAACCGCACTGAGCTGTGGATGCTCACCGAAATTGGCAATTGCGATTTTCAGCGCATCAGCATTTGCAACATTGCAAACGGGCACCAGCATAAGAGCCGCAACAAGGCCGCTCCAAATGGATTTGCGTTTCATATCTTGTTCTCCTCCACGGGGAATTCTTTATTTTTGCATTTCCCCTTTGTAAGTCTTAACATGATTTTGCTTATATGCAAATTTTTTGCATATAAGCAAAATTAGCTGAAAGACAACTCTATTGTAATGCCATGAAACAATCACCTGAAAAGCACGACAGTGTCGAGTCTGATCATCCTCAACATCAGGATCTCGGACGCCGTTTGCGCTTAAGCAGAAAATCAAAAGGAATGAGTTTGGCACAAGTTGCCGAAGCAGCAGGGCTGGCGATCTCTACCATTTCCAGAGCAGAACGAGGCTTGCTCGCTCTTACCTATGACAAGCTCATCAAAATCGCCGAAGGGCTTGATGTGGAATTATCCGTACTCTTTGGAAAGTCTGGAGAAAGCTTCAAAAGCAATAGCCTGTCAGTTGCGCGCCTTGGAGATGTACAAGTCCAGGAAACGGCAACCTATCGATATGAAATGCTGTTTGCCGATATATGGCACAAAGGAATGACCCCCATGACTGGTGTCGTCAAAGCGCATTCCCGCGCCGAGTTCGACCAATTCATAGAATATCCCGGCGAGGAATTTCTGTTTGTCCTATCCGGACAATTGACCGTACATACAGAAGCTCATGAACCAGTCCTGCTCAATTCCGGAGAAAGCATTTATCTGGATAGCGGGATGGGGCATATCTATACATCAGCCGGTGAAGAAGACTGCCGTATCCTCGTTGTATGTTTGACGCGATAATCCTTTTGAAGACTATAGTGCCATACCAACTGCATATCCCGACGACCAGGCCCATTGGAAGTTGTAACCGCCAAGATGACCGGTGACATCCACGACCTCACCGATAAAATAAAGACCCGGAACATTATTGGCCTCCATGGTCTTGGAGGAAAGCTCCTTGGTATCAATCCCACCGATGGTGACTTCGGCTGTTCGATAGCCTTCTGTTCCCATTGGTACAATCTGCCAGCGATGGATATTCTCTTCTGCTTTTCGCAAGATTTTGTCGCTTTGCGTCGCCATGTGGCCGGACAGGCCATCGCGCGCGGCGATGGCTTTTGCCAGCTTCTTTGGCAGGATATGGCCAAGCGCATTGCTGATATCCTGCTTTGGATGCTCTTCTCGCGCTTTCTTCAACTCTTCCAATATATTGACGTCGGGAGCCAGATCGATGGTTACCGGCACACCTTCTTGCCAATAGGAAGAGATCTGCAAGATGGAGGGACCAGACAGACCGCGGTGGGTGAAGAGAAGACCTTCTCGAAAAGCGGTCTTGCCAATTTTCACGATAGCGTCAACAGCAACACCGGAGAGCGGCACAGACCACAGCTTTTGCTGCTCGGAAAATGTAAAGGGTACAAGGGCGGCTCGGGTTGGCAGGACATTAATGCCGAACTGCTTTGCCAGATCATAGCCAAAGCTGGTTGCTCCTATTTTGGGAATGGACTTTCCGCCCGTTGCAACAACCACTGCCCGCGCCAGTTCCATACCTGAGCTGGAGGCCACTGAATAAAGCTCACCTTCGCGCAGCACTTGTTTGATCTGAGAATGAAGGCGCAGTTCCCCTCCATGTGCACGCAACTCTCCTAGCAACATATCGATGATCTGCTGAGCGCTGTCATTGCAGAAAAGCTGTCCCAGTGTCTTTTCATGATAGCGGATATGATGGCTTTCAACCCATTTGATGAAGTCATTCTGGGTATAGCGCTTCAACGCCGAGATACAGAATCGGGGATTATCGGACAGATAATTCTTTGGCTTGATATCCAGATTGGTAAAGTTACAGCGGCCACCGCCTGAGATACGAATTTTCTCAGCCGGTTTCTTTGAATGGTCCAAAACCAGAACTTGTTTGCCACGCTTTGCAGCCGTGATGGCCGCCATCAAACCGGCAGCACCGCCACCAAGGATGATGGCGTCCCAGATTTTTCCGGCTGGATTTGAATTGGACATGATGTGTCTCTTCTTTCAAGAAAGCTAATTTTGCGTGACAAGATGAGGCCAGTGGCCATGTGTAGCGGATTTACCCACTTTTTGCCCAAAAGTGCAAAGTTTTTTGGATTTTTTTTCTTACCTTAAATCCGTCTATATCCAGATACGAAATCTCTTAGGTCCAGAGAGTCTAGAAAAGCATTTCTCCTGCTCTGCTCTTTGCAGAAAAGCGGCATCCATAGCTTTGTTTCCTAATGGCTTTCGAGGCCTTGAACTCTCTCGACAATAGAATATTTTTCGATATAACCCAGTCAAGAATAAATGTTTTAGCAAAACATTCTATGAGAATTCGAAATCTATCATGTTGCGTGTGCATCTCGCCGATCACCCTTTGGACCATGAGGTTTGCAACTTGAAGAGAGAGGCCAGGAGAAGACCATGGCACTTGCCCGACAATCCCATTTGGCACAGCTGGAAGCTGAAGCCATTCATATTTTTCGAGAAGTGGCCGCCAGCTTCAAGAAGCCGGTGATGCTTTATTCCGTGGGTAAAGACAGCTCGGTCATGCTGCATCTAGCACGCAAGGCTTTCTATCCTTCTCGTATTCCTTTTCCATTGCTTCACGTGAACACCGGCTGGAAGTTCCGCAAAATGATCGAATTTCGTGATCAGATGGCCAAAGACTACGAATTTGATCTGATCAGCCATACCAACCCGGACGGTTTGCGTGACAACGTCAATCCGTTCGATCATGGCTCCTCACTGTATACACAAATCATGAAAACGGATGCCCTGAAACAGGCACTGAATGCTGGCGGCTATGACGCTGCCTTTGGCGGCGCGAGACGCGATGAAGAAAAAAGCCGCGCCAAGGAACGTATTTTCTCCTTCCGCTCGGAAAATCATGGCTGGGATCCAAAAAATCAACGCCCGGAACTATGGTCTCTTTATAACACTCGCATTCGTGACAAAGAGAGCATCCGCGTCTTTCCCCTGTCAAATTGGACCGAACTGGATATCTGGCAATACATCCTGTCTGAAAACATTCCGATTGTTCCCCTTTACATGGCTGCCAAACGCCCTGTCGTCGAGCGTGATGGCTCACTGATCATGGTAGATGATGAGCGTCTGCCATTGCTTCCTGGTGAAGTACCACAAGAGAAGCTGATCCGCTTCCGTACTCTTGGTTGTTATCCGCTGACTGGCGCAGTGGAATCCGGTGCCGACAGTCTGGAAGAGATCGTCGAGGAAATGCTGGTGGCAAAGAGTTCCGAGCGCTCCGGTCGTATGATCGACCATGATGATTCTGCCTCCATGGAAAAGAAAAAACGCGAGGGCTATTTCTGATGAACCAAGCTGTTTCCCTCTCTCCTGCAATTGATGCAGGCACTCCTGCTTCCGCGCTGTCCAACTATCTGGCTGCACAGCAGGAAAAGAGCTTTTTGCGTTTTATTACCTGTGGCAGCGTTGATGATGGCAAGTCCACTCTGATTGGGCGCTTGCTCTATGATACGAAACTGATTTTCGAAGATCAGCTTTCAGCTTTGGAACGCGATTCCAAACGTCACGGCACCGTCGGTGAAGAGATAGACTTCGCACTGTTGCTTGATGGTCTACAGGCCGAGCGCGAACAGGGCATCACCATTGATGTGGCCTACCGCTTCTTCGCCACCGACAAAAGAAAATTCATCGTAGCGGATACACCCGGACATGAGCAATATACCCGAAATATGGCGACTGGCGCGTCAAACTGTGATCTGGCTGTCATTCTGGTCGACGCTCGCCATGGCATTGTAACCCAGACCCGTCGTCACAGCTTTATCAATAGCCTGATCGGTGTGCGCCATGTGGTGCTAGCGATCAACAAGATCGACCTTGTAGACCATGATCAGACAGTTTTTGACAGGATTGTCGCCGATTATGAGCAATTTGCCTCCGGTTTTGATTTTGACTCGATCACTGCTATCCCACTGTCCGCTCGCTTTGGTGACAATGTCGTGGAGCGGGGTCCAAACCTTGACTGGTATGATGGTCCAACTCTTCTGAGCCATCTGGAGAATATCGAGATCTCCAAAGATGAGAGCGCCCGCCCACTACGCTTCCCTGTCCAATGGGTGAACCGACCAAACCTCGATTTCCGTGGTTTTTCGGGCACCGTTTCCTCAGGTCGCGTCAGCGTGGGTGATGAGATCGTCGTTGCCAAATCCGGTAAAACCTCTCGCATCAAGGATATTGTTACCTTTGATGGCAGCCAACAGGATGCCGAGGCTGGTGAAGCTGTTACTCTGACGCTGGAAGACGAAATCGATATCAGCCGGGGTGATATCATCACTCAACCTGATCATCGGCCACATATCAGCAATCAGATTGCTGCTCACTTGATCTGGATGGATGATGCGCCACTTCTGGCCGGTCGCTCTTATGTGTTGAAAATCGGTTCGCAGGAAGTCAATGCATCCATTACCACCATCAAGCACAAAGTGGAAATAAACAGCTTTGCCCATGAAGCGGCCAGCAAGCTGGGTTTGAATGAAATCGGTTTTTGTAACCTCTCGACTTCTTCACCTATTGTCTTCGATAAATATGAGGAAGATCGTCAAACTGGTTCCTTCATTCTGATTGACCGCTTTACCAACCAAACAGTTGCAGCTGGCCTTGTCTGGTTCGGCCTTGGTCGTGGCGAAAATCTGGTTTGGCACAATCTGGATGTCGATAAGAAAGCGCGTTCAGAGCAAAAACACCAGAAAGCCAAGGTGCTTTGGTTCACCGGCCTGTCCGGTTCTGGCAAATCCACAATTGCCAATCTGGTCGAGAAGAAACTGCACGCCGTTGGCAAGCATACCTATCTACTGGATGGTGACAATGTACGCCATGGTCTGAACAAGGATCTGGGTTTCTCTGACGAAGACCGCGTCGAGAATATTCGGCGTGTTGGTGAGGTTGCCAAGCTCATGGCCGATGCTGGCCTGATCACGCTGGTATCCTTCATCTCGCCATTCCAGGCTGAACGCGATCTGGTGCGTGGCATGCTTGATGAGGATGAATTTGCGGAGATCTTTATCGATACACCATTGGAAGTCTGCGAAGAACGTGATCCCAAAGGGCTTTATGGAAAAGCGCGTAAGGGCGAGATCGCCAACTTTACCGGCATTTCATCGCCTTATGAAGCTCCAGCCAACCCGGACGTCCATGTGAAGACCACAGAACGCAATGCCGAAGATGCCGCCCTTCATATCATCCGTGAAGTTCTGGGTGAGGATGGCATTGATCCGGATCTGGCTGATTTCACCATCTGATGGACCGATAATCCGACATTAAAAGGGAGGCCTTACCTCCCTTTTTTCCTAGCCAAACACCTATCAGCCTGCTTTTTTGAACTCAAGCTTACCAGGCTTGGGCAATACCACGTCCAGCACTTGCTCAAGCCCTTCGATTGCCTGCTGCATTTCCTCTTGCAAGCGGAGCAAATGCTGTGTGCCTTCACTTTCCAACTCGCTGGTTTCGATCTCTCTCCATGACAGACATGTCTGGAAAAGCATTTGTGCACCAATATTAGCTGAGGCTGATCGTAAAGCATGGGCCTCATCGCGAAAGGCTGCACTGTCTGTTTGATCGACTGCATCTGAAAGTTTCAGCAACGCATTGGCAGCATCATGGCTGAATTGCTCGGCAAGTTCAGAAACAAAATCCTTGCCACCCAGATCGACCAGATCATTCACCGTTGTCTCACAAACCGGAGATAACTGTTCTACAGGCACCTCTTCAAGATTGGTTTTGGTTTCCTGTTCTTGAAGCTGGCTCGGTTCAACTGGATCAATTCCCTGATTGTCGTTATCGGTTCTCACTTGGGCGTGCAGATCAATCGCTTTGCTGAGATCCGTCCGGTCGATCGGTTTATGCAGACAGCCTTGCATACCCACAACTTTGCAAGCCTGTTCCATTTCCAGATTGGCATCTGCGGTCAAGGCGAGGATTGGCGTGCCAACCAGACCCTGTTCTTCACAAATGCCTGTATATTGTTCGGAAGCATCCAGTCCATTCAGAACAGGCATGTTGATGTCCATCAATACCAGATCAAAACAACCCTCTTGCAATTGCTCCAATGCTTGCTGACCATCTCCCACCAAAATGACGTCATGTCCCATGCTGATCAGCATTTTCTCAATAACCATCTGGTTGGTTTTGTTATCATCGGCCACCAATATGGTTCGGCTCTGAGGAGAATTCTCATGAGACGTTGCGGTTATCCCGTCCAAGCTATCATGCAGATGATTGGCAAAAGATGCCAACTTACGCAAATCGTAACGCGGTTGTCGGCGATCAATCCAGGAAAGTGCGGAAGATGCATATCCAAGGGCCGGTGCTTGAGCTATCTCCCCTTCATCACCAATCCAGACAAATTCAAGGGAACCCGCATTGGTTGATTTTGCCAGCCGCTTTTCTATCTCCTGAGGTACTTCCTTTATAAGAGCGCGATCAAGCAACAATACTGGTGTTGCTCCTTTGCGCACGGCTTCTTCTGTCACCGCCTGAAGTCCCTGCTCAACCGATGCATGGGCTTGGTCTACCATATAATTGGATCCAAGAGATAGCACCAGATCTTCATCATGGGTCACAAGCACCATCGGGAAATGACAGTCCGGCTCCATCATCTCGCGCTCAATCTGGCGATATTGCAGTGGGACTTCGATGGAAAAATTGCTTCCTTTTCCGACTTCGGACCGTAATGAAATTTCACCGCCCATGCTGTGAACATATTCCCGGCATAGTGCCAAACCGAGGCCAGATCCGCCAAAGCGATCAAGAATGGACTCATCCTGTTGGGAAAAGCTTTCAAAAATCGCCTGCTGCGCATCCTTGGGAATGCCTGGTCCCGTATCAATCACCTCAAAGCGCAGACGTTGACTGTTTTTCTCGCTCTCCACCACCGAGATGGACAAGGTCACGCTGCCTTTTTCAGTGAACTTGATCGCATTGGTTAAAAGATTGATCAGACAATCTTCCAAAAATCGCATATTGCCAAAATAGGATGAACCAAGAGCTGGATCACCATGAATGGTCAAGTTCAAGCCCTTTTTCGTGCTTTGCACTTTGCTCACTCGATAAACCCGGCCAACAAGCGCAAACAAGCTGAAAGATTCCAGCTTCTCGGGCATACGGCCACTTTCCGCACGAGAAAAATCCAGCAATGTATTGATCAGATGCAAGAGTGACTGGCCAGATTCCGATATGGTTTTTGCCATGCGTCTTTGTTCGCCGTCTATTCTGGATTCGATCAACAAATCGGATAAACCGCAAATTGCATTCAATGGCGTACGTACTTCGTGCGAAATGGAGGCAAGAAAGCGCGATTTGGCACGGCTCGCCTGTTTTTCGCCTTCCAAAGCATAATTGAAAGCCTTCAAAAAGCGCGAAACGTAGCCAATCAGCAGCAACATGCCTGCAATCTTCGCAATGCAAGTGATCGGTGCCTGTGTCCAGCCGCCCTGCAGACCCCAAAGCACAGAGAGAGACGTGACAGACAGAATGGCGCCATAGGTCAGATAAGCAGTGCCATACCGGAAGCCGGAGCTGAACACCATCCAAAGATAGAGTGGAAGCAAGAACCCGTGATCAGCCCCAAAAGCCAAAGCCGTGCAGAGCAATATGCCTGCATCCGATGTGATGGATAGAACGCGACGGACGGAATTCGGATTTGGGAAGTAAAGCAAATGCAGAAACAGAATGACGGCCAGCCCCAGATAACTCATACCCGGTGCAAACATAAAATCAAAGGTGCGTTCCGCGTCTGGGTATCCCGCTTGCATCAGACCAAAATGGACCAAGGTCCAGATCAGGGCCGCAACCACACGCGAACGCTGGGCTTCATGTTCGCTATCTTCACGGTTGGCAAGGATCTGAGCTATCTTTGCTTTATAATGGAAACCGGCATACCAGACTTTGCCAAGAAGAGAAGGCATCAGGCTGCTCCTTCTTTGGACATGGGCACGTCTTCTTGCATTTGCTGTCGTAATAGATTCGCCATCACCGAAGCTGGTTGAGGTTTGCCAAAGAGATAACCTTGTGCGCTATCACATTGTTCCAAACTCAGCATCTCGGACACCTGTTCATATTCCACGCCTTCCGCAATCACTTCCATGCCAAGGCTATGGCCCAAACTGATGGTGGCCCGAACAATCGCTGCATCCGAAGGATTTTCATGCATGTCACGGACGAAAGATTGATCCACTTTTAGCCGGTCAACCGGGAAATGTTTGACATAAGAAAGAGATGAACAGCCTGTTCCAAAGTCATCAATTGAAATCTTGACACCCAATTGACGCAATTGTGCCAATTGTATTGCTACAGCTTCCGTATCATGCAAGACGATACTTTCCGTAAGCTCCAGATCCAGCAAATGCGCCGGGAAACCACTTTCTCCCAACAATCGACCGACCAGAAGCGGCACAGATTGCCGCTGGAACTGAACAGGTGAAAGGTTTACCCCTATAGAGATATCCGGCAGGCCTTCCTTGCGCCATGCAACACCTTGTTGGCAAGCTGATCGTAAAACCCATTCATTGATAGGCATGATCATGCCGTTTCGTTCTGCACGAGGCAGGAACTCGCCGGGAGTTATGATTTTTCCCTGCTCGGTACGAATGCGCAACAGAGCTTCAGCTCCAATGATCCGGCCACTCTGCAAATCAACCTGCGGCTGATAATAGAGCTCGAACAAATGATTGCTCAGCGCATTTCGCAATAACTCGTCGGTCTGAAAATCATCTTTTTCCCGCTCTTCAATGTCTGAAGCAAAGAAGCAGATATTGTTGCCATTTGCTGCCTTGGAGCGATACATGGCCAAATCAGCGTTGCGCATCAATTGCTCAAAATCACCACCATCGTCCGGATGTGTCGCAATTCCAACGGATCCCGTCACCTCGGATGCAGCTTTCATGGAAGTAATTGCCTGAGGCAAGGCATCCTTGATCGCTTCCGCCATCCGGGCAATTTCTGCATCAGAACGCACATTGGCTTGAAGAATGGCGAATTCATCACCACCCAGTCTTGCCGCCAGATCATCTGCCCCGATGACATCTGAGAGTTGCTCACCAACCCGGATCAACAATTCATCTCCAACGGCATGTCCATTCACGTCATTGACCTGCTTGAACCCATCCAAATCAACCAAATGGATGGCAAATCGCCCGTCACCACGGCGGCAACGTCCGATTTCCCGCTCTACCCGATCGCGTAGTAAAATTCTATTGGCCAAACCCGTCAGGGAATCATGGTGAGCCAGATGCCGCAAATGATCTTCGGCTGCCTTGCGATCAGAGATGTCCTGCGCATTTGTTACAACACCGATTACTTCGCCATTGTCTTCAAAAAGGGGGGATTTTGTTGTCTGGAAAACCCGCTTCCTACCGTCAACTCCAAGAATTTCTTCCTCATAAGCTCGTACGGGCTTTTTGGATGCAATAACCAACTGATCGATCTTGCGAGCCCTTTTTCCTCTTGGTTCTCCCAGAATTTTGATGCTGTCCTGCCCGATCACGGTCTCAATATCCAGTCCCAGATATTTGGCTTTACAAACATTCATGAACAGAAAATTGCCATTCAAATCAGTCGCACTGACCATGACGGGGATAGTATCAATCACTCTCGCCAACTGTGCTTGAGCGTGTCTGGTAGAACTTTCCAGGTCGCGCTCACTCTGTGTAAGTGATTGTTCCAGATGTCTGGCACGATCTGCCAAAATCTGGTTCTGGCGATGCAGCCGCAAAAGATTTCGGGCTCGTGCAGAAAATTCTCGATGATCAACCGGGCTCAGCAAAAAATCGGTTGCGCCGGCATCCAGTGCCCTTAGCCGTAATTCCTTTTCTTCAAAAATGGTGATGGCAATGACGGGAATTTCGGACAGATGCTCCTGAGAGCGAATGCGCTCAATGAACTCATCTCCATCCATCCGAGGCATTTTGAAATCGGTAATCACCAGATCAGGCGTGTTGTCTTTCAGCCAATCCAAAGCAAGGATAGGATCTGCCAGTGGCGTGACCTTAACATCCTCAGCCAAACCCTGTGCCAACTTGGCATAGATCTGACGGTTGGTGTTTTGATCATCAACAATGAGAATGACTGGCATCGTTCTCGCCCTGGCTAAAATCAAAGCATCAAACGGAAATAGCCGATCACGCCAGCATGTCCGTTCAATGCAAGGTAAAGTTAGCCAAGCCTATCCAGCACAAGTTAATAAGGCAGCGCATGTGACGCCAAAGTTGTACGAATATGCCGCAGTTCCTCGACTTATCGTTAATCAAGGGTAAATTGAACTGCTTGGAAATTCCTGATGTCTAGCGCAGACCACTCCATGGATCTTTGGAACTTCTGCTTTTGGAAGATCGTCTCTTTTGGCGCTTGGAAGAACCAGAAGAGTGAATGGCTGCAGTCGGTGTGTTGTCTGCATTTGCATATTGCGGGTATTTTCTTGCGCCTGTGACCGTCAACTGACCCGTTGACGCCAGATAGGCATAAATCGCGATCGCACTATCCGCCCGCGCATAAATCTCAACTTCACGAGCGTCAAGCAGCGCCACTTCGGCATCGAGAACATCCAGAAAAGAACGCTGTCCTGCTTTTTCCTCGATCTTGATACCGCGCAAGGCATCACGTGCAGCTTTCACTTCTGCTTTCGCCTGTTTGACAACGGCCTTTGAAGACTTGTAACGCAAATAGCGTTCCCGCGCAGTGGCGCGAATTTTGGCAGCCAGTGAAGAGGAGCGATATCGTGCTTCGCTACGGTCTGCCTTGGCTTTTTTGATATCGGCTGTTCGGGCGCCGCCGTCAAAGATGGGCAAGCTCAATCGCAAGGAGAGAGACTTCTCCGATGATGGTGTTGTCTTGCCAATTGATGTATGAGATCGGGTCAGCCCAGCATTGACATCAACACTTGGTAGCAATGCGCCCTTGGCAGCTTTGACACCATAATCCATCGCCCGATTGTTCGCACTGGCAGCACGCAATTGCGGATGCATGGATATCGCTTTCTGCTCAGCTTCCTTTGCAGATTTTGCAACAAAGCGCCTTGGCATTTGCGGATAATGCAATTTAGCCGGACGATACCCTACCAATGCCTCGAATTGACCAATAGATGCTCCAAGATCAGCTTGCGCTCCAGACAACGATGCCCGGGCACGGGACAGCAAAGCTTCGGTTCGCGACAGATCCGTTCGTGTCAATTCTCCGGCCCGAATGCGAGCGCGTGTCGCACGCCGTTGCTTTTGCAAATTGTCAACATGCCGACGTCGCAGACTGATCATCTGCCGTGCGGAGTAAACGTCCATATAGGCGCGAACGGCTTCCAGCAGTGTTTCAGTCTCTCGGCTTCGAACGTTGTACTGGCCGGATATATATCTATGACGGGACTGTTTCAGCTTATTTCGATCTTGGAAACCATTGAACAGACGATGACTGGCAGACACACCATACTGACTGGTGCGTGTACGACGTGTGGATCCCGATTTGGAACGTTCATCAGCAAGAGTGTGAGATCCTGTGGCCGACAAGCTCGGCAACATGGCCGAACGCGCCTTGTCAACCTCGGCTCTGCGTCCCCGTTGGCCGGCCTCTTCGGCCTTGATATCGGGATTGTTGTCATAGACATCATAAAGCATCTGGGACAGGCTCTGCGCGGAGACAGGAGAAGCCAACAAACCAAGCATCATACTGGCTGCCAGCATCACATGCCGAATGCGATCTTTTTTTGAAATGCCGTGAGCCATGATGCCGGATTTCTATCCATAACCTTAAGATCGCCCTGTCTTGCCAACAATCAGAGCCGAACTTTGCAAAACACATTTGGATACCGGATCAGGCATGCTTTGAAAAAGCCATACAAATCCAATGCCCTGTTTCATTTGTAAATTTTTATGGTTAACAAAGAGTGCAAATTCGCATCAACGCTCTGTAAAGGCCTGATCAAGTGAACGGAAAACAGGCTTTAACAAGTAACGTGCGAGGGATTTCTCACCGGTCAGAATATCCGCAGTGACAACCATGCCCGGAAGCACGGGATAACTGGCCCCCTCACGCATCAAATTGTTCGCATCAAGAGCGATCTGGATCTTGAAATATGGATCGCCTCTTTCATCCTCGAATGAGGTAGCAGAGATCGTTTTGACCTCACCCTCGAGAGTTCCAAAAACATATGGATCAAAGGTCGATACCGTTACCTTGGCGTTGGCTCCCTGACGAATATGACCGATATCTTTTGGCGGTACTCGAACCTCAGCCACGATGTTGCGATCATCAGGTACAATACGAGCGATCACTTCACCTCCACGAACAACAGCTCCAACGGTATTAATCGCCAATTCCTGCACCAGACCACTGGTCGGAGCAACAATATCCAGACTTTGGACCCGGTCTTGCTGCTTGGTCAGAATTTTATCCAACTCGGACAGTTCTGCCTGACTTTGCTGGCTTTCTTTGGCATATTTCGCCTTGCTGGCCGCCCGTTGCTCCTCGAGCTGAATTTCTGCCTCGGAAATTTGTTCTGTCGCAGTTGCAATTCGACCATCGAGAGCAAAATAACGCGATCGCGCTTCTTCCAACGCTGCTTCGGCTTCCAGAACAGATCGACGAGAGGCATATTGCTGTCTCAACAAACCTTGCAGAATTTTGTGTTGCTCGGCTGCAATTTCCATGCGCTTGGCCGCACTGTTCTTTTCCGCTTTTGCGGTTGCAAGTTCAGCCTTGCGTCGTGCCACCTGACTTGCAAGCTTGGCCTCTTCTCGTCCCATCCGGGCTTTCTCTGACGTGAAGAAACCATAGGAGCTTTTGACCAGTTTGGGATAATTGGTCAGGTCATCGCCATAGACCGGCTGGACCTTTTGTTTGGAGAGAGCATCCAGATTGGCAATCGTCATGCGCAGAGAAGCAGCACGCACCGCCAAGCGATCCCGGTCCGACTGAGTGGCTGTTGATCTCAGACGCGCAAGTGGCTGGCCTTTTGCGACGCGATCTCCTTCCCGGATCAGAAGCTGATCAATATAACCGCCTTCCAGATGCTGCACCGTCTGTACAGAGGCACTTGGCTGAATTTGCCCGGTTGCATGTGTGACTTCGAGAACAGAGGTGAAGAAACTCCAGGCAATGAAGCCAATCAGAAATGCAAAGCAACCGGAAATCACATAGGCAAACAATTGGGGCGGATGCTCCAATTCCAATGCCAATGGCAAAGACAGAGCCTTTGGATCAAGCTCTTCTTCCCTTGATGTGAACCACTTTTTCATTTTGACCCTGAGACCCAAGAACGCACGATGACGTCAACAGACCTTATTATGAATTATTTAATCTTAATGCTTGGTTGCCGAATGCCACCAGAAAGCTCGTTTCAAGGCTTTTTTGAACATTCATGATAATTTGTTGCGCCTAGACAGCCATTTTATTGAATGCATCCAATTGTGGGAGAACCTGTTCTGGAGATCCGTTCATGATCAACTGACCTTCATGAAGCACGAGTACCCTGTCAGCCATTTTCATATGGCTGGGACGCTGTGTCGTGAACAAGATCGTCGCCTTGCCACGCAGCGCTTCCATCTGATCCATCAATTTGCGGTCCGTTGAGAAATCCAGATAATTGGCAGGCTCATCCAGGAAATAATAAACAGCCTCTCTGGAGAAGGTTCTCACCAACAGCAGTTCCTGCTTCAACTGATCCGGCATCTTGTTGACAGTATCCACCTTCAAACGGGTCTGTAGACCTTCTGGCAGGTCCGGGTGATGGAGATCAATATCGAACTGCTCCATCTTGGCTTCAATATCGGCTGGCGTGATCGCCGGATCATTGAGCTGGAAATTCTGTACCAAAGTGCCATAAAAGAAAGTCGGATGATCTGGCTGGTAACTCACTTCGCGTCTCAGTTCCCCCAGATCAATCTGGCGAATATCGAGATCATCATAGCTGACAGACCCAGCTGTTGGACGATAGAGCCCTGCCAACAATTTCAGCAACGTTGACTTGCCACCACCACTTGGTCCGGTGATCGCAACAATTTCGCCCGCTTCAATCGACAAGTTCGCAGCCTTGATTGCCCCATCCACCGCCTTGGGATAGCGAAAGGATACATTCTTGATTGCAAGATTCCCTTTGAAAGTCCGGCTGATATTGGGCACCTCACCCGGGGTGGATTCGATAGGCATCTTCATCAGATTGTTGATCATGCGCACAGCTTCAAACAGTTTTCCTACTCTGGACAAGCTCAGAAACGCATTTTGCAACGGCGACAAAACCCGCCAGATCAGTGCCATGATTGCAATCAGACCACCAATAGACAGATTACCCGCCATCACTGCCAAGGTACCACATCCCAATGTCAGCAGCCCTGCCAGCATCGACAGACTTTGCGACAGGGTCTGGATTTTTTGCGAAAAATGATTGGATCGAAAATCAAGAGCTGCAAACTCGGCAGCCGCTTCATCAAAACGTTGCTGCCAGATCTTCTCTCCGCCAACATTGCGAATATCACGCTGCATCAAAAACAGTTCCATCATGATATTCTGTTTCTTCGTCTTGGCCTCTCCAGAATGAATGGTCTGACGTTTTGCGATGGGAAGCGAAATCAAGGCAAGAATGGTATAACTGATTACCAACAATGCTGGAATTGCAGCCAACCAGCCACCTATGACTGCAATAGCAACGATGAAAATGATAACAAACGGCAAATCCAGAATGGCCGTTCCCAATGTTCCCAGGAACAATTCCCGCAATTTTTCAAACTGCCGGAGACGCGCCAGCTGGGCCCCAATTGGCGCGCTGTGAACCATTGTAAAAGGCATGTAAAGCAGATGCTGGAACACCTCGACCGACAGAGCCGTATCAAAACGCGCACCGATATACGCCATGACTTTGGAGCGCAGCAAACGCAAGCCAAAATCTGCTGCAATCACCATGGTAATTCCGACCACAAACATGGCCAGGCTGTCCAAAGCCTTGGATGGAATCACATATCCGTAAATGGACATGATGAAGATTGGCACGGCCAACGCCGCCATATTGATACCGAAATTGACCAGAAACAGGCTCATGAACAATTTTTGGAAGGATGACACTGCCTGTGTAACCCAACCAAAGGACTGGATTTTTTTATTCAGGCTCTCCAGATCTATTTTCTTGACGTGATAGAGCCTCTGAACTGATTTGGGGGCAAACCAGATTTCGTGCTGGCCCGTCTGTCCGTTGAAGCGGGTGATTTCGCCACTGATCGGATCGAGATCCAGAAGAACCGATATATTCCCCATCTCGTCGACATGCAGACAAGGCAATTTTTCGGCCGTTAAACTGGCGATCAGCACCGTTTCTTTTTTTGTCGCCAGATTCAGACGTGCAAGCACAGCGCGCAGCCCTGTCAGATCCGATACTTTATCAAAATGGGGCAGAGCCTGTGCCAGATGGCGCCCCTCTCCGCTCCACCCAACCGCGGTAAGCAGGATTTGAAGACAACGCCCGGCAGAACTGTCGTAATCAATACCAGCCCAGCTATCTGCCATACCCTGTTTAAAATCTTCCTGATTCAAGGCTGAGACCAGAATATCCTCTGCAGCCAGATCTTCTTCATAAGCACGATAGTCCTCACGCTGGCCTCGCGGATCCAGCAAACCTTCAGACTCAGTATTAGGCGATGGTACAGGCATTTCAGCCTGCTGCTTTCTCGCTGCTTTTTGCTGATCCGCCAGTTGTTGCAAATCATCCAGATCAGCCTGACCCTCGGCTATTCGGCGGGCCACATCCTGATTGGCAGACAATTGGGATGTAGCTGGCTCCTGAGCACCATCCCTCTCAGATTTGATAGGATTCAGATGGATAGACGGTTTTCTCGGCTCGTTCATGCCACGCCTCCCATGCCTTGTCCCATCGTGAGATCAATGGATCGTTTTTGTTGCTGCACCTGCCCGGGAACCGTGTATGGTTTCAAATCGCCATCTTCCAGCACAAAGGTTTGATCAGCAATCGCAAGAAAAGACGGGCGATTGGACAACAATAATGTAGTCATGTTGCCTCGAAGACTTTCCAAACCGATTTTCAGCAGTGAATCCGCTCTTTGATCCAGCAGGGCATTGGCTTCTTCGAGCACGAGAATTTGTGGACGTCTTGCAATCGCTCTTGCAATACAAATCCGTTGCTGGAAGCTGGGTGGCAAGCTTTCGTGACCATTGCCCCCAATCATCATGTCGTATCCCTGCGGCAATTGCTGGATATCACTTTCTAACCCAATCAATTGAGCAGCCCAGCGGGCAGCCGCCAAATCCTGACGGATGTTGAAAAGGGTCAAATTCTCCAATATCGTGCCTCGGAAAATCGCCGGACTGTTGGGCACATAGGCGATGGAGTTCGTCAGATCGAAATCCTGAAGATCTATGCTTTTCTCGCCACCCATCAGGATGGTACCCGCTTCCGGCGGTGTTCGACCTCGCAAGACCCGGAAGAAATGATTGTCGTCTCCCGCCTGATTCCCCTTCAGGCCAACAAACTGTCCTGACGGAATGGTGAGATTGATTTTCGGGCGGTGCACATCTGCCTCGGTATCGACGGGAAGCTCGATTTCCTGCAATTCGATTGCACCGCTTTGCAGAGCATATGTTGGTCGTTCACGTTGTTCGTCCGGATTGATAGCAAACAGCTCATCAACATTTTGCTTGACCAGATCAAAATTGCTCAATTCGCTCCAGGAACGCACGGACCGCACCAATACTTCAACTGCTCTGCCACCAAGGAGCAAGCAACATGCCAGAGAGCCGATGGACTGACTGCCTTGAACGACCAGAAACGCACCACTGGAGACAATGGTCACCATGGTGACAGCTGCAAAAGAAGCACTTACTGCCTGGGTCACACCCTCCAAACGGACCGAATGATGAAAAGCCTGTGCGATTGTTTCCTGCAATCGTTCATACCGACGCATCATCTGAGGTTCACACGCCATGGTCTTGATGGTTTCAAGGCCAGCCAAAACCTCAATGATGAAATCATATTTGCGCCGATCCAGGCTCTGCCTTTCTTCCTGCAATTCCTGGGTTTGTCTGGTTTTTGCCAGCAGATACCAGGCAAAGATGACAAACAACCCGACAACCAACCCAGCAATCACAGGACTGACAATCGCCATCACGCCCAGAAAGATGAAAATGAACGGCAGATCCACCATACCCATACGCGCAGGCCCGGCAAACATTCTGGCTGTTGCTGGAAGAGCATTCATCCTGTCGATATGTGTGCTGGCAGGCTGGCTTTCTACTGCACTTGGCTCTGCTTGCAAGACCCGTTTGATGGCTTCAACTGACGAGACATAATCGATGTAAGATGCCGACCAGCCGGAAATGTGCGAGCGGATGATCTTCATCAATGTATCTACAACAATAACCAGGCTCAAGCCCGCCATAAGATAGAGCAATGTATCATAGGAGAAATTGGGAATGATCCGATCATAGATCTGCAAGATGACAATCGGCATCGCCAGACCTAAAAAATTGACCACGAAAGAGGCTGCGATAATTCGTTTGGGCACACGGATTAGATTGGCAAACCACATGGACTGCATGGAGCTTGGCGGTGCAAATGTGGTTTTCAGTCGCTGCCATGAGTTGCCAAAAGAGGCTTTATGCTCAGCCTCCTGTATCTGTTCAAACTGGCTATTCTCTTGCTTCATGTCATAACTCAATCTGACGTCTTCATCGCCTTGCCCTCAGACTGGGAGAACGACATTCGCGTTGCTCAAATTCATCTTGGCTCCGCAGACACTTCTGCGAGCACTATGCATGCCAAGTTGTTTAACCTTTCTTAACCACGTTTGTTAAATTCCGTCCATTTGAGCTATTTTGCTTTGAATTCAGACCTGTTCGATAAAATTTTATCTAAATTGCAACATTGAATTAAGGCCTATTAATATAGCATCGAAGCCTGAAATCCTGCCTTGTTTCAAAAGGAAGAAGTCATGGCTGACGAAAAAATTACACCGTCTTCCCCCTCCAATGCTGCGAAGTCTCATGAGGCGCATCGCGCGCAGAACTCTGCGCAAAAGGCTGAAGCCGACAAATCTCCCAACGCCATTCATGACTATGACACGCAGGACCTGAGTGCTTCCCGTCAGGATATTCTCAATCCCAATCTGCATTATGGGACAAGCACCGAAGACGAGTTGCTGATCTCGCAAACAGATACATCGACCGGTGCCAAACAGGAAGCGGATCTCAGCCCTAGCAACCAAGGGGATGATGGTACGGACCAAATCCCATCCTCTTCAAACACCAATGAGGGCGCGGGTGGATTTGATACAAGCGGAACATCTTCTTCTTCTGCATTGCCCACCAATGGCCAGTCAGCCAACATATCAGGGGCGTTTCAACGTCAAAATGATCAACCATCCGGTTTTGCACCTGTTCAGACAAGCAGTGATGAGACCAGTGATCCCGGTCTGAACGCTCCGAATGCCGCTTCCCTTTCTCCATCCTCATCAGATGGAGGAACGCCCGGTGTTTCAACAGGCGGCGGATCTTCCGGTCCTGAAAATCAGGCACCGACAGATCTGGATCTTTCAGATAACTTGGTCACGGAAAATGATGGTGGCGCTGTTATTGGTGTTCTCAGCACAATTGATGACGACAATAGCGGTCATACCTATGACGTCAATGATGATCGCTTTGAAATCGTTGAACAAAATGGCGAAACCATTCTCAAACTCAAGGATGGTGTCAGTATTGACTATGAAGCCGAAGGCGACAGCATCGATTTGACGATTACGGTGACTGATGCTGAAGGGGCCAGTTACAGCGAAGATTTCACCATTTCGGTACAAGACATCAACGAAGCCGTCGAAGCTCAAAATGCCAGCGCAACAGCGACGGAAGATCAGGCAAGTCTGGATGGACAATTAATTGCGACTGATCCGGATGGTGATACTCTGAGCTTTTCTCTTGTCTCCGGGCCGACATCTGGCAGCGTGAGCATCAATTCGGACGGTTCCTATAGCTTCACGCCTGGTTCTGATTTTCAGCATCTTGCGGCGGGTGAAAGTCAGACAGTCACCTTTGATTATCGTGTTGACGATGGCAACGGTACATCTGATACAGCAACAGTGACCATCGAGGTTACCGGCAGCAATGACGCACCGACGGCGGTACAGCTGTCCAATAGCTCTGTCTCGGAGAATAATGCAGGTGCCGTTATCGGCACATTGACCACTTCCGATGTGGATTTATCCGATAGCCATAGCTATAGCGTTGATGATAACCGGTTTGAAATCATTGAGCAAAATGGCGACCAGGTTCTCAAGGTCAAAGATGGTGTTGCTTTTGATTACGAGGTCGATGGCGATAGCATCACTCTCAATATCACAGTTGATGATGGCCAGGGCGGTGTCCTGACCCAAAGTTTTAATGTCGCTATCGATGATATAAATGAGGCGGTAACCGCCAACGATAATTCTCAGACGACTTCGGAAAACACCATATTGAGTGATCAGGCAACCGCGACTGATCTCGATGGCGACAGCCTGACTTACAGCCTCAATGGCCAGCCAACTGAGGGTTCGGTC